>Ga0114963_10003302_pt1 | contig 11005 bp, 10 predicted proteins | sample C_131016_EF_Meta_FD_87019 | JGI IMG/M metagenome (GOLD analysis project Ga0114963, IMG submission 87019) | Freshwater microbial communities from Lake Croche, Canada to study carbon cycling - C_131016_EF_MetaG | ecosystem: Environmental > Aquatic > Freshwater > Lake | place: Lake Croche, Canada...
AATTACTATTATTAAAAGTAATATATGTAAAATAATAGTTTATTAAATTATATATATTATTACATTTATAAAAATTACCAATTTATTAAATTATATTACTTTTTTTCGCAATAAAAAGTAATAAGCTTCTATTAAACAGCACTTATTAAATAATTTAATATTAAATTATTAAGGAGTAATTCTACTAGAATCTCTAGGAAACATAGATGTTAATCTTACATTAAATAATCCAAAATATAACATTAATATTCTTTCTAATCCTAACCCTGCTCCACCATGAGGTCTTGACCCATAAGTAAATGATTTTAAATAGTCTTTTAATGATGATGGATCAACACCTTTTGATTTTATATTTTCAATTAATTTATAATAATTATTAATTCTTTGTGATCCTGAACAGATCTCTTCTCCTCTCATAATAATGTCGTAAGATTTTGTATATCTTGGATCGTCAGATAACATTGTATAAAATGGTCTAGCTCCAACAGGATATTCACATAATACAAATATATCATAACCTGTTAGTTTTTTAATTATATTACCTAATTGTTTTTCATTTTCAGTTGATAAATCTTCAAATTCTTCCTGATGAAATCCGTTTTCTTGTAATAATTTTACACCATCTGAAAATTTAAAAATTAATGGATCCTTAGAATATAGCAATTTATCACATTTTGATATACCCCTCAAATAATTTGTTTCTTCAGGATATTTATTTTCATAATATTCAAATATAGTAGTAAGAATTCCCCATAAATTTTCAATTAATTCAATATAATTATATGGTGGTGTTAATGCCATTTCAAAATCTAAACCAGTAAATTCACATAAGTGTCTATGTGATACACAATTTTCAGCCCTAAAAACTGGTCCTATTTCAAATACTCTTTCCATATCAGCATTTATAGCCATTTGTTTATAAAGTTGTGGCGATTGTGCTAAATAAGCTTTTCTTTCAAAAAATTTTAATTCAAATACAGCTGATCCACCTTCTGATGAAGTCCCTATTGTTTTAGGAGTATGTATTTCTATAAAATCTTTTGATAGTAAATAATTTCTAAAAGCTTCAGTACTAGCTGATTGTAATTTAAATATACATGAATTCATTGGTGCTCTTAATTCTAATGATCTATTATCTAATCTTACAGATAGGGAAATATTTATTCTTGTAGAATTAGTAGCTTGTTCAGCATATATTTGATTGGCAGAATCAATTTCTATAGGTAATTCAGATGCAATAGAAACTATATTTACTTTACTACCTTGTAATTCAAAATCTTTATAAAAACATGATTCTACCTTTTGAACTTCATCAGGTAATTTACTTAAAATACCAATTATTTCAATAAATGATTCCTTTGGTATTTTCGTAATCTCTTTAAATAGAACATTATTATTTATAATTTTTTTATGAATCATACATTGCAAAGTTCTAAGTTTATTTCTTAAAATAATAAAACACATTTGTCCAGCTGTTCTAATTGTATCAACTCTTCCAAAAACTGTAATCTCCTTATTTATATATGCATCATTTATATTTTGTAAACTTACTGTTTCCATCTGTTAATATATGTATATATTGTGTATCTAATTATAAGAATAATTATATGTATTAAATATCAATTTTTTATTAATAAAATGATAAAAAATTGATTTAATATTATTTACATATAAACTACTTAAATAGAACGGTAATAATAGTATAATATTATGTCAGAGGTTGTCAAACAGAATGAAATATTTATAAGTTATCCTCTAGAAGAATTTTTAAAATATCAGGATGTAAATAATACAATACCACTTAATCTAACTGTTTTATGTAAAGATAGAGGATGTAAAATATATTTTAGAGATTCAATATTAAAAGATGTTAAAAATATAATAGATAATTTTAGAGCTGGTATTAATCCAAATGATACAGCTTTTTTAGGATCAATAAGGGAATATTTAAATATAATTAATAATAAAAATTATACTCAATATATAGATTTATTAAAAAAAATTAATTATACATCTAAAGGACATTTTGATATATTAACAAATGAATTAATTTTAAGAGCTATGATGGATATGATTGCTGTAAAAAATATATCATTACCAAATGGACAAAAATCACCATCAGATATATATGCAGATATAGCACTAGAATTTTCATCATTCTTTATTAAAGATAATAATAAAGATAATATTAATGATATTAAATTCATTAATAAATTAATGGAAACATGTCAAAAATATTTTCTTGATTTTACAGATATAACAAAGCCATTGGATAAAAATAACCAATATAGAGTTGATAATTTTAAAGGATTTATAAATTTCTTGGGATTATTATTTAATAGAGGTATTTTATCACACAAAATAACAATATCTTGTATAACTAAATTAAAAGATCTTATGTTTAATCAAGAATGGGGGCAAATTGAATCAGAAAATATTCATGACGGATATATAAAATTATTAAATCAAATTTTAATAACATATGAAAAAAAAATTAAAAAACAATCTGATGATTTATCATATCTAGAATCATTAGAAAAAATACACATTGAAATAGGTAATTTAAATGATAAATATAAAAAGTTAAGAAAATTTCCAATGTTGATACATAAAGAATTAGATAATAGATTAAAAAAGTTATTAAAATAAAAAAAATTAAATTATAAATTTTTTATATTCAATCTTATTCTTTTTTTATAAGCACGTACACGGAAAAATATAAGTTTCAATATTATATTAACAATATAAAATTCGTCATAACTACATTCAATAGCTTTATATTCATAACTACATTCAACCTCTTTAAATTCATTATATATTTCTAAATAATATTTTATATCACCCTTATGATCTTTACAGCTATATGCTTCTATTGGAAAATTGTTTTTTCTACAAATATTTAATACATTCTCTACTAATATTTTAATATCAGAATAATCATATGTACTTATATCACATGTAGTTAAAATAATGATTGTCTTTTTAAAAATAGCTTATACTACAAAACGCTTTTTAATTGTTTGTATATATTTAAATGATAAAATAACTTCTTCGGTTATCATTTTCTATTTTATTTTTTAATTATATTTATATTTATATTATAAATAGTAAGAATAAATAGGAATATGAAGACGATAAAAATTCAATTTTTTATTTAATATATTAAAAAATTGAAAATTAAACATTATAAAAATCATATATACGTATATTATTTTACATTATAAAGGTATATATCCTACTATATATAAAAATGGGGCTTAAGTGGTTTTTAACATTCTTTAATAATGTTATAAAAAAAAAGAATATTTCTGATTTGCGAGGAAAAACTCTAATAGTTGATGCAATGCATGTATTTCATACAATGTGTATCGGTTTACTAAATCAAGGTAATTATATGATAACAACTGATGGTAAAAAAAAATTACATCTATTTGCTCTAATTAATTTTGTAAAAGTATTTAGTAGTAAAGGTATAAAACTATTTTTTGTTTTTGATGGAAAAACTCCAAATGAAAAAAGAGATACAATTAAAAAGAGAGGTTATATAAAATGTAAAGCTGAATCTGAATTATCAAAATTAAGTGATCATTCTTATGTTATGTCAGATTCCGAAAGAATTAAATATTTAAAAAGAAGTTTTGGATTATCTCCTGAAGATATTTTAGCTGCTAAAAAATTTCTTGATGCTATGGGAATCGGTTATAGTCAGGCACCTTGGGAAGCTGATTCACAAATAGCAGCTATATGTATGCAATACCCTAATGATATTGCTGGAGTAATAACCAGAGATCCTGATATTTTAATGTTTGGAGCTAATAGAATTTATCCAAGTTTTAAATTAGATGGACATTTAGATGAATTATCAATTGATAATGTTGTTGATTATTTTAAATCAAAATTAGAAGAAGAAATTATAAAATTAAATCTTGATATAACAGAATTTCCAATTATATCAAAAAATGACATATTAAATTTTTTCCTATTAATTGGATCTGATTATGGAAAAATCAGAGGTTCTCCAAAACATTATAATAAAGAGGACTTATTTAGATTATATGTAATAAAAAAATGTAATATTTTTGATACAGTTGCACATCTTGAATCAGAAGGCGCAATTGCAACAGGAATATTAGAAAATATAGAAATTGCAAAAAAATATTATAATACATGTGAAATTATAGATCCAGTTGATATTAATCTTTCTATTTCTGCTCCTAATTTAGATATTTTATATAAACTCATATTGAATTATGATTTTATTAAGGAATTTAATATAAAATATATTTATCAATTTATAGATATAATAAATAGTAACTATCAAACCTTTTCAAATATTAAATTTCCAATTATAGGTTATGATAGTTTTTCTAGTTATAGATATAAACATAGTAAAGATTTTTTTAAAGATGGAAGAAAACCTATATCATGTTATTGATTTATTAATAAATTAATTAATTCTTCTTTTTTCATTAAAGTTTGTATTTTTGTTTGAATATTTTTAACACTAATCATATTTTTTTTTATTTCATCTTCACCAATAACTACCATATAAGGTATATTATTTTCAAATACAAAATTAAATTGTTCCCTCATTTTTGGTGATATGTGGTGAGATATCAATACTTTAATATTTAATCTCTGTAGTTCTGAATATAAAATCATTTTTTCTATAACTGCTTTTTCACCTATTGATGCTATAAATACATCATATTTTTTATCTTGTTTATTTTCCTGTTTTAATTCTAAAATCTTTTGAATTCTATCAACACCTAATGAAAAACCTATTGCTGGTATATCCCCATAATTTGAAAATTTTCCAACCATTTTATCATATCTACCACCAGATGCTATAGTAAATGGGGCAATATCTTTATCTTTATATGTTACCTCAAAAATGATACCAGTATAATAATCCATACCTCTTGCTAAAAATGGTGAAAAAACTATATTTGTAAAATTCATTCTCTTACAAAAATCAAATATAATTTCTAAATCATTTAAATTAAATTTATTTATTATCTTTTTATCAACAAAATAATCTATTATCTCTTTATTATCTGTTGCTTTTAAAATCGTTTTATATATATCATCTAATATATCAATTGATTCATCTGATATTTTTCTTTCTATCATTTCTTTTTTAATATCAGACCATGATTTTTTATCTAATTTATCGAGACATGTATACATATCTATAAATTTGTCATCATCTATTTTTGCATATGTTGCAATATCATTTAATAAAATCCTGTTATTAATATTTAATATAAATGTATCTTTTTCTAATAGTTTTTCTAAAATATTATAAAGTGTATCAATAATTTCAATATCAAATATTCTACTTCCTTGATCATCTCCAATAATATCCATATCAGCTTGCATAAATGCTCTTAATCTTCCTTTTGCTACTTGTGGTGTATCTCTTCTATAAACTGTACCATATTGCATTCGTTTAAACATTTTAATTCCTTTTTCTGCAACATATCTTATAAATGGTACAGTAAGATCATATCTCATCATTAATTTACCTTCTCCAAAAGGATCTTCAATATTATAAACTAATTTATTAAATTCTTCTCCATATAATTGGTGGACTGTACTTTTAAATTCTAATGTTGGCGTATCAATTAATTTTGCTCCTCTCAAAGAACATGTTGTTTCGAAAACATTTAAAATTTTTTTTCGTATGTTTAATTCGTCAGGACTATAATCTTTCATACCTGGAGGAGGAGAACATTGCATAATATAGTTTTATTATTGATATTTTTATATTAAATATATATTGTTAATATTTAATTGTTTCAATTTTTATTTCTATCTAGAATAGTCCTTAAAAAAATTGAAATAATAAATGCGATTATTTTAACCTATTAATTATATAAAAATAATATAGATAACATATTTTTATGGGTAAAGATTACTATAAAACATTAGGTATTGAAAAGGATGCTTCTGAACATGAAATTAAAAAGGCTTATTTGAGACAATCATCAATATGGCATCCTGATAAACATCATTCAAAAGAAAAAAAGGCTGAAGCTGAAGAAAAATTTAAAGAAATAAATGATGCTTATTCAGTTTTAAAAGATGAAGAAAAACGCGCAATATATGATGAAGGGGGGTCTGAAGCAATTGAAGCGGAAGAAAATGGAGATAATATTAATATTAATGATCCATTTGCAATGTTCCCACAAATATTTGGTAATAATTTTAATATGCGTGTTTCTGCTACTCCAAATCTAGAAATGCCGATACAATGTACTTTAGAAGAACTTTATACTGGTGTGAAAAAAGAAATAGAAGTTAGAAGAATGAATATTTGTGATAAATGTGATGGTAAAGGACTAAAAGATAAAAAAGATATTTGCAAAAAGTGTAAAGGAAATGGTACAGTAATGATGCAAATGGGTCCAAATATTTTACCAACAACATGTACAAATTGTTATGGCAATGGATTTCCAACTGGTGTAGCCAAATGTAAAAAATGTAATGGTAGGAAATGTTATGGTGAAAATGTAAAATATAAAGTAAATGTACCACCTGGAGCATATCATAAATTTCCGGTTATTATAGAAGATGAAGGACACCAGATACCACCAAATGAAGTACAACATGGGGGACCAACAAGATCAAATGTTGTTTTTTATGTAGATGAAAATCCACATTCTACATTAAAAAGAGGAATATATATTCCAGAATTAAATAAATTGGATAAATCAACTCTATATTATGAATTAAATATAAGTTTTGCAGAGTCTCTTGTTGGTTTTGAAAAAAATATATCACATTTGTGTGGTAAAAAAATTAAATTTGGAAGACATGAATCTACTAGGCATAATGATATATTTGTTATTAAAGATTTTGGTATGCCTTTATTAACAGAAAAAAATAAAAATAGAGATGATGATGAAGAATTAGAAAAGGGTGTTCTTATTATAAAAATCAATGTTGAAAATCTAGATTTATCACCAAATATTAAGAAACAACTTTGGAGTCTTTTATCTTCCGGAAAACCTTATCCTAAATTTACTCCTACTAAACTTGATGTTTTAACTTTTACTGAATATAAAGATGAAGTTAATAAAAAAAATATGGAGGAAAATTTAAAAAATAAATATAAATCAAAAATGTTTAATAGACATTCTCATGATGATACAAGTAATGAGGATGATAATGATGATAATGATAATGATGATGACGATGATGATGACGATGATGATGGATTTGATATGCAAAATATTCCTGGATTACCACCTGGAATGATGGCAGCAATGGCGAATATGAAAGCAGGTAATGGTGGTTGTAATCAACAGTAATTTTCTTTATTTTAATAATTAAATAAATATTTATTCATCATCATTATCAGGCTGATTTTTTTTAGATTTCTTTTTTTTAGATTCTTTTGGTTTTGTATTAACATAATATAAAGCTATTGCAACCAATATAAAAAATATAAATAAATAAACTGTTTGTTTCGGTAATATCATACCAAAAAATGTAAAAACGTCAACATTATTTTCCACTACAATAGCTTCATCTGGTTTATCATTTTTTGTATTTTCGTCAAATAAATCAACTTTGGATTTATTATTTCCATCAAAACTGTCTTTATTTACTTTTTCATTTTTTTCTATATTTTTTGGAACATTATTATTTTCTACTATATTTCCTTTACTATTTGTTTCAAATTTAACAGTTTTTTTTAAAGGAACTGTTTTATTTTTTATTTTCTGTTCTTGAACAAATTTATCTACCAAATCAGATGTTATATCTCCTGGATTTTCAGCAATTTGTTTCAAAAATTTTAACTCAACTTCAGTTGGATTATTTGGTTTAGCCATATTCTTATATATTGTCAATTCTATATTTTTCATTCAAAACTAACGAATAAAAATTGAATAGTATAATTATTTAAAATCTAAATTAATTCTATTTACTTATATTATCAAAATGGTAAAACTTATAGAATTAAAAACAAATAAAAATGATTTGGAAAAAATATATTCTGTAAAAATAGGTGAAAATGCCCAAGAAAATTGGGATCTTATATCAGAGGCAGATCAAAATGATATTTGGTTTCATCTTGAATCACATCCATCCCCTCATGTTATATTGAAAACTGAAGGGGTAAAATTGGAAGATATTGAAAAACATATAATTTTTATGTGTAGTGTAGAATGCAAAAATAGAAGTAAATTGAAATCACAAAAAAATATTTATGTTATATATACTCAAATAAAAAATGTTACTAAAGCTGATGAAGTTGGATCCGTTCATACTAAAAAAACTAAAAGAATATGTATTGGTTAGAATTTATTTATTAATTATCATCGATACCAATTTTTGAATTTATCTTTAAAAATATATTCACATTTATATTCAATATCATCATAATATCCAACTCTTTCATCAAGTATAACTAATTCTAAATTAGAATTATTAATATATTCTCCCCATTTATCATTTAAACACGAACCCCATAATTCTAAAACTTTTAATGATTTTGATAAATTTTTACAATTAAATTCACATAAATGTCTTGATGATATAGAAAGTTCTTTAAGATTTTCAAATTTTTTTATATTTGAATTATCTGGAAAACTATCGAACCATTCACATTCTATTATAAGATATTCAATAGTTTTATAAATATTTTTTACTTCATTTAGTTCGTCTAAAAGATCATTTAATGAATTATGAAATGAATTATCTAAATTATTTTTAGAATATGATGCAGGATAATTTAAATTAAGTGTTAACATTTCTTGTTTATTTTGTATTATTGATAAATATTTTTCTTTATCATAATCATTGTAAAATTCTTTATATAACAAAACATTTTTAATTTTTATATCATTTATATATAAATTTATTATTTTGCTGTTTAATTCTTCTGTATTTGTATCTTCATAATCAATAAAATCCATTTGATAATAGTATAGTAATATGTTTTTAATTGATAATAATTAAAAAATCAACATTTTTTTAATTGAAAAATATTGATTTTTTAATAACCAATATAAAATTTACATATATATAGTAATCAAATAAAAATGATTATAGGTATAACAGGAAGAAAAAGAAATGGTAAGGATACTATTGGAAACTATTTATGCGAACATCATGGATTTAAAAGATTTGCTTATGCTGATGCATTAAAAGAAGCTTGTAAATGTATTTTTAATTTTACAGATGAACAGCTTTATGGTGATTTGAAAGAGGTTATTGATCCGTTTTGGGGAGCAACACCCAGGACAGTTTTACAATTTGTAGGAACCGATCTTTTTAGAAATAATATGGGTCAAGTTATTCCAAATTTAGAATATAATATATGGGTAAAAGTAGTAGAAAAAAAAATATTTGAGGAACAAAAATTAAATCCATACCAAAATATAGTTATAACAGATGTAAGATTCCCAAATGAAGTTGAATCTATTAAAAATCTCGGTGGTAGGGTAATTAGAGTAACACGACCTGAATTAAATATATCTAATGGAACTGATATTCATGCATCTGAAATACAAATAGAATATTTAAAGGTTGATAAGGATTTAATAAATGATGGTACTAAAGATATGTTATATTTACAACTTGAACAATATATAAAATCGGAATTGGAAAGATTAAGAGATCATTTGGCTGAAATAATAAAAAATCATGAAAATCCAACTGATATTTAAATAATATTTATTTATAGTTTTTAATAGAGATAATAATAGTTTATGTTTTTAATAGAGATAATGATAGTTTTATAATAATAAATATAAAAAATAATAATATAAAATAAATAATATATAAATGTGCGTTATAAAATAAATATTTATACTATAATATAAATAATATATATGAGAGGACACATATATTGTGCTATAATAGATTGTTATCCAGATTATATAAAAGTTGGATGTACAATGGATATTAATAGTAGAATGGGTAATTTATCATCATCACATATGGATAAATTTAAATGTATATTTTCAATTGAAGTGGAACAAATAAAAATGTATTGTATAGAAAGAAATATACATAACGATATTGTTAAAGCTGGATATAAAAGATTTAAAGGACGAGAATTTTTTAATTGTAAACCTGATGATATAAAATATATTTTCGATAAATATGATAATAAGCTTATAAATAATGAAAAAATAGATAATATCTATTTAAAAGAAAATAAAAAAATGAAAAATTATATTTGTGAACCATGTAATTATATATCAAATAATAAAACAAATTATGAAATACATCTTCATACTAAAACACATATTGACAATATAACACCTGATGATAAATTTTGTTGTAATGAATGTTTAAAAATTTTTAATCATAAAAGTAATTTATATAGACATCAGAAAACATGTAAACAACAGAAGGAAAATAATGAGAATTATAATGATAATCAAAATGAAATTATTAATGATATTAATAATGATCCTAAAATTGAAGTATTATTATTAAAACAAAAAGTGAAGTTTCTTGAAGAGAAAGCCTTATTAGAATCTAAATTGACTTCAAAATTAATTAGAGCTGAAATGGAATCTAAATTAATTAAAGAAAAAAACGAGATGGAAAAGAAATTATTAATAGAACAAAGCAAGGAAAAAACCAAAATTATAGAAAAAAGTAATAAAAAACTTTTAAAATCGAAAGATGAGCAAATTGATTTTATACAGAAAAACAATAAAGAATCAGTTAGACACGCATATTCTGAAGGTAAAATGAATGCTTTAACTTTTCTTACACTCTCCTATAATAAAACACCTAAAATGCCATCATTACCAAAGGAATCAGATTATGTTGTAAAAGAAGTTAAGAGTGATAAAGAAATTAATTATTGGATAAAGGAAAGACCTGAATTTGCTGATGAATATATTGCTGAAAGATTATTACGGACGTGTTTTAATTAGACTTATTACTATTTTAATATATACTATTTTTATATTTAATTATACTTTTATTTATTTAAAAATATAAAAGTATAACTATCTACTTATAAATTATTTAT
>Ga0114963_10003303_pt1 | contig 11004 bp, 9 predicted proteins | sample C_131016_EF_Meta_FD_87019 | JGI IMG/M metagenome (GOLD analysis project Ga0114963, IMG submission 87019) | Freshwater microbial communities from Lake Croche, Canada to study carbon cycling - C_131016_EF_MetaG | ecosystem: Environmental > Aquatic > Freshwater > Lake | place: Lake Croche, Canada...
CGCGTCTGATCCGCTGGGTATGTCGGCGATGTTCCGCAGCTTCATCGCCGGCCAACTCGCCACCATGCGTGAACTCACCCTGTTCAGCGCGCCGAATATCAACTCCTACAAGCGCTTTGTCGAGGGCAGCTTCGCTCCGACCGCGATCGCCTGGGGTCTGGATAACCGGACCTGCGCCATGCGCGTGGTGGGCAGCGGGCATTCGATGCGGGTGGAGTGCCGCACTCCCGGTGGGGACGTCAACCAGTATCTGGCGGTGGCTGCGCTGATCGCCGGCGGGCTGCACGGCATCGATGAGGGTTTGGAGCTGTCCGAGCCGTGTTCGGGCGACGCATACGCCGGGAATGCGCAGCGGCTGCCCACCACCCTTGCCGAGGCCGCCGGTTTGTTCGAGGCCTCGATTATGGCGCGTTCGGCGTTCGGTGATGAGGTGGTCGAGCACTATCTCAACAACGCCCGAATCGAAATCGCAGCCTTCAACTCAGTCGTCACCGACTGGGAAAGGGTGCGCGGCTTTGAGCGACTCTGAGACCCCGAGGCCGTTGATAGGTCTGACCACCTATCTGCAGCAGGCGCAGACCGGCGTGTGGGATCTGCCGGCGGTATTCCTACAGAAGGACTATCTCGACGCGGTCACCGCGGCAGGCGGCATCGCCACCCTGTTGCCACCCCAGCCCGTCGATCCCGAGATCGCCGCACGGGTGCTCGACGGTGTTGACGGGCTGATCCTGACCGGCGGTCGCGATGTCGACCCGGCCGCCTACGACCGCGAGCCCCATCCGGCCACCGATGAGCCCGTCGGTAACCGTGACGGCTGGGAGATCGCGCTACTGGGCGAGGCAATGCACCGCGGGATGCCTGTGCTCGGCATCTGCCGCGGTGCCCAGGTGCTCAACGTCGCACTCGGGGGCACCCTGCACCAACATCTCCCCGACATTCTCGGACACACCGGCCACCAGCGGGGCAATGCGGTGTTCTCCACCTCAACGATCCGCACCGTGCCGGGAAGTCGGTTGGCCGGCGTGATCGGGGAGAGTGCCGCGGTGCAGTGCTACCACCACCAGGGAGTCGACGCCCTGGGTGACGGTCTGGTGGTCAGTGCCCGCGACGCCGACGGCGTGATCGAAGCGCTGGAGTTGCCCGGGGATGACTTCGTGCTGGCCGTGCAATGGCATCCCGAGGAGACCCTCGACGACCTGAGATTGTTCACCGGACTCGTCGGTGCAGCCAGAACCTTCTCCAAGGAAAGAGTGAACTCGTGACCACCACCGAGCTGATCAATCCGGCCACTGAGGAAGTCCTGCGCACCGTCGATCAATTCGACGTCGCGGGTGTCGACGACGCGATTGCACGAGCCAACGTTGCGCAGAAGGCGTGGGCCGCGCAGCCACCGGCCGCGCGCGCGGCCGCATTACGCGCCTTCGCCGCCACCGTCGATGCCCACGTGGACGAGTTGGCAGCATTGGAAGTCGCCAACTCCGGGCACCCCATCGGTGCGGCCGAGTGGGAGGCCGGGCATGTGCGCGATGTGCTGCAGTTCTACTCGGCATCCCCGGAGCGGTTGTCCGGCAGGCAGATTCCGGTCGCCGGGGGACTGGATGTCACCTTCAACGAGCCGATGGGGGTCATCGGGATCATCACCCCGTGGAACTTCCCGATGCCCATCGCGTCGTGGGGTTTCGCGCCGGCCCTGGCCGCCGGTAACGCCGTCGTGCTGAAGCCGGCGGAGTTGACGCCGCTGACGTCCATCCGGCTCGGCGAACTGGCGTTGGAGGCCGGGCTGCCGCGCGATCTGTTCCAGGTACTTCCGGGTAAGGGCTCGGTGGTGGGGGAGCGGCTGATCACCCACCCCGATGTCCGCAAGCTCGTCTTCACCGGCTCCACCGAGGTCGGCGTGCACGTGATGGCGGGCGCGGCGCAGCAGATCAAGCGAGTGACGCTGGAGCTGGGCGGCAAGAGCGCCAACATCATCTTCGATGACTGCGATCTGGAACGAGCTGCAGCCACCGCGCCCTACGGGGTATTCGACAACGCCGGCCAGGATTGCTGCGCACGGAGCCGGATCCTGGTGCAGCGCAGTATCTTCGACCGCTTCATGGAACTTTTCGAACCCGCAGTCAAAGGTGTGGTCGTCGGCGATCCCAGGGCCCGCGACACTGAGATGGGTCCACTGGTGTCTCGCAAGCAGTTCGATTCGGTGGCCGACTATGTTCCCGATGACGCACCCGTCGCGTTCCGCGGATCCGCGCCCAGCGGACCCGGGTACTGGTTCCCGCCCACGGTTCTCACCCCTGGTCGCGAAGACCGCACCGTCACCGAGGAGATCTTCGGCCCGGTCGTCGTGGTGCTGCCGTTCGAGGATGAGGCCGACGCGATCGCGCTGGCCAATAACAGCGAATACGGTCTTTCCGGCTCGATCTGGACCGACAACCTGTCGCGGGCGATGCGGGTCTCGCGAGCCGTCGAGGCGGGCAACCTCAGTGTCAATTCGCACTCCTCGGTGCGCTACAACACCCCGTTCGGCGGGTTCAAGCAATCCGGGCTGGGTCGCGAACTCGGACCGGACGCACCGCTGCATTTCACCGAAACCAAGAACGTCTTCTATTCGATCGGAGAGGCCCCATGACACCCTCGAAAATTGATCTGACCCAGCGACTTGCCGGCAAAGTGGCGGTGATCACCGGTGCGGCAAGCGGTATCGGGCTGGCAACCGCCCAGCGGATGCGCGCCGAGGGCGCGACCATCGTCGTCGGCGATATCGACCCCAAGGCCGGCAGCCCGGTGGCAAAAGAACTCGGCGGGCTGTTCGTCGCGGTCGACGTGGCCGACGAGGACGGGGTCAATAATTTGTTCGACACCGCCGCGTCGACCTATGGCTCAGTCGACATCGCCTTCAACAACGCCGGCATCTCCCCACCCGATGACGATCTCATCGAGACCACCGAACTGCCTGCCTGGCAACGGGTACAGGACGTCAACCTCAAGAGCGTGTACCTGTGCTGCCGGGCGGCATTGCGCCATATGGTGCCGGCTGGAAAGGGCTCGATCATCAACACCGCGTCGTTCGTGGCGGTGATGGGCTCGGCCACGTCGCAGATCTCCTACACCGCCTCCAAGGGCGGCGTGCTGGCGATGTCACGCGAACTCGGCGTGCAGTTCGCCCGCCAGGGAATCCGCGTCAACGCGTTGTGCCCCGGGCCGGTGAATACCCCACTGCTGCAGGAACTTTTCGCTAAGGATCCCGAGCGGGCGGCGCGCCGTTTGGTGCACATCCCGCTGGGCCGCTTCGCCGAAGCAGAGGAACTTGCCGCCGCTGTGGCATTCCTTGCCAGCGACGACGCCTCATTCATCACCGGGTCGACTTTCCTGGTCGACGGCGGTATCAGTTCGGCGTACGTCACTCCGCTGTAGGAACACCCGTGTCAGCTCCCGATCCCGCACCCCCTCATCCCGCACCCCCCGCAGCCGCGTTGTTTCGACCGCTCGGCAATGCCTTCGAGGACACCGTCGGCCGGCTGTTGCAGACGATCCGGCTGGGCGTGTTGGCACCGGGGGGTCGGCTGCCGCCCGAACGCGAACTCGCCGCTCGCCTCGGCGTGAGTCGCGACACCGTGCGCGACGCGATCAGATCGCTGTCCGATACGGGTTACCTGGTGTCGCGGCGCGGGCGCTACGGCGGCACGTTCCTGGCTGAGCGACTACCGGCAGTCACCGGGGGCGCTGATGGAGTCAACCGCGCTGAGATCGACGACGCACTTCGGCTTCGCGAGATTCTGGAGGTCGGCGCGGCCCGGATGGCAGCGGAGGTGTCGCTGACCCCTGCGGAATGTGAGGTCCTGTCGGGACGGCTCGCCGATGTGCGCGCGGCAGACCCCGACGACTACCGCCGGCTGGACTCTCGGCTGCACCTGGCGATCGCCGAGGCGGCCGCCTCGCCGTCACTGGTGCTGTTGGTCGCCGAGAACCGGATGCGGCTCAATGCTTTGCTGGATCGAATTCCGTTGCTGGGGCGCAATATCACTCACTCTGACGATCAGCACGACGCCATCGTCAACGCGATCCTGGCCGGCGATCCCGACGCGGCAGCCGCGGCGATGCTGATCCACGTCGCCGGTTCGGCGGCGCTGCTGCGCGGCTTCCTGGCCTAGTTCGGGAGTCGGCGGGAACCCGCCGCGGTATCGTGTCGGGGTTCAGTTCGGACGGTGCGGAAACCGGTGAGATTCCGGTGCGGTCGCGCCACTGTGTCCAACCGGTAGCGGGGCCGCCGCGACGAGGTTGGTAGCCAGACCCTCCCGTCCGAGGTCGCCACGACGGGGACGCGAGATCCCCATGCGGAGGTTGCATGGCGCTACGCCGGCTAGTCCTGTCCTGGAACCGTAAAGACTGGGTTCAGGTCTGTGCGCTGGTCGGTGTTATCGCGGCGTTGCACGTGGTTGGCTTCGGCACGCTGATCCTGGTGGTGGCACCCCAGCGGTACCAGGTGGGCGCGCAGGTGCTCTCCATTGGTCTCGGCGTCACGGCCTACATGCTGGGCCTGCGACACGCCTTCGACGCCGACCACATCGCTGCCATCGACAATGTCACCCGCAAGCTGACCGCCGACGGTGCCAGACCCAAGTCGGTGGGTTTCTGGTTCGCCCTGGGTCATTCGGCGATGGTGGTGGTGCTGGCGTTACTGGTGATCGCCGCCGCCAAGACCGCTGGAGTGCTGCTCGACGATGCCTCGCCCCTACGCCGTGTGCTCGGTATCGCCGGCACTCTGGCCTCGGGTGGCTTCCTGTATGCCATCGCAATCGTCAATGTGGTTGCACTGATTGGTATTTGGCGGGTTTTCGCAGCGCTGCGCGCGGGCCGGTTCGACGAGCGGGATCTGGAGTATCAGCTAGACAATCGCGGTGTCCTGGCTCGCATCCTGCGTCCGATTATGCGTCGCATCGCGCGGCCCGTCCAAATGTTCGTGGTCGGCCTGCTGTTCGGGTTGGGTTTCGACACCGCGACCGAGGTGGCGCTGCTGGCACTCGCCGGCACGGGTGCGGCAGCCGGCGTGCCCTGGTACGCGGTGTTGACACTACCGGTGCTGTTTGCGGCGGGAATGTGCATGATGGATACCGCTGACGGGTTGTTCATGTCGGTGGCCTACGACTGGGCGTTCGCCAACCCGGTTCGCAAGATCTACTACAACCTGACCATCACCGGCCTGTCGGTGGTGGTGGCGCTTCTGATCGGCACGATCGAGTTGGTGTCGGTGGCCCATGACGATTTCGGCTGGGCCAACCCGGTCACCGATTGGGTGAGTTCTCTGAGCCTGGACAACGTCGGCTTCGTCGTCGTCGGATTATTCGTGGTCACCTGGGCCGCAGCGATCGGCTTCTGGCGCTACGGTCGGCCCGAACGGCGCTGGCAGTCCCAGCAGTAGGCGCATCAGGGGACGATTGTCCCCTTGCTCGCGATGAGGTCGAGGGCTTCTTTCACCTTGGCCGCGGTCTCAGAGGTGGAAAGGCCCACGATGTACACCACAGAGGGTGGCGCACTGGAGGTCTCGTGGATTCCCAGAGCTAAACTGCTCTTCTGCACTCCGCTCTTGCAACTGAACTCGGCACGGTAGCCGTTGAATCCGCTCATGGTTGTCGAGGCGACATCACCGTTGAGCTGGCAGCCGTCCGTAGCCATAGTGGCAAGGGCCTTCGCGCCCTCAAGCGGGTCGTTGCCCGGATCCCCCCTGGAGATGAGAACCTGAATGTTGGTGGCTGCTTCCCCGTACTTGAGTGCCGCCACATGGTAGAGATCGTTGCCCTCTTGCCATTCCACACTTGGGTCGTCGGACCATCCGGGCAAGTCGGGCAGCGTGACGTCGGCGTAGTGCGCTGTGTCGGTTGATTCGGGGTCGGTTGACGCGGCGGCTGTGCTCGACGCGGAACTAGACGTGGCCGACGCACTCGACGCGGCACTGGCCGTACTGGTCGTCGCGGTTTTAGTGCCTGAACTGCAGCTTGCGAGCGTCATGCTCAGGACCAGGGCGGCCACGCCGGCCGCGGGAAGCAATGGGGAAATTCTCTTCATGGCTGCGAAACCTCTCTGCGGGCCCCCGTTGGGCTCACGGAACCCTAGTACACGTGCGCCCAGTCGTGTCAATGGTTTCGGATGGATGATCGCAAGACCCTCACTGGGCGTTCCAGCCGCCGAGGGCCCTTAAGTGTGCGGTTTCATCCGCGACGCGCCGCGGCAGAGTCCGTCACCGCGCACTCGCGGCTCAGGGCAGGGCCAACTGCTCCAGCCAGCGATCGAGTTCGGCATAAGCCGCCGCGCGCGGTTCGGCCAGTGACAGGAACACGTCATGCTTGGCGTCTTTGACCGGCACGCTGGTGGTCCGGTTGCCCAGGCAACCTGCCCAGCGCGCGATGTGCGCGACGTCGAGAACCGCGTCACCGCGTTGCAGCACCTCGGTCTCGGCGGTCTCGGCCACACTGTGATCGGAGCGCAGCACAAGATTGGGCACCCCAATGTCCAGGCCTCGATGCAGCTTTGCCTGCCCGCGACGGATAGCGTGAATCCACCCGACCGTCACTGGGAAGCCACCCACCGGCTTCCACCGCAGGTCGTAATCGAACTCGCCGTGGTACTGCCGATGCAGCGTCTGTCCGTACCCCCCGGAACCAGACCCGCGCACCACCCGGGTCTTGCTCACCTTCGACACCGCCCCGATCGCCGTCGAGGTTGCCCTGGTGCGCAGGATCGCCGGTCCGTTGAGATCCAGGAATGGACTGTTGAGCACCAGACCGGCGACGCCCATGGCCGCGGTGACGCCACGCGCGCGTATCCGGTCCAGCCACAGCGCCACCACCAGACCGCCGGTCGAATGGCCGTATACGAGCGTCCTGGCAGCGGGGTTTTCCGTGCGGATTATCGCCATCGCCCACTCCAACTCGCGGTCATAGCGACCGAGGTCGGTGGTGAAGTGCGGGGTCTGGCCCTCCCGCCAGGAGCGGCCGCACCGGTGCGAATCGAGGCCGTAGAACCGCCAGCCAGCGGCTGCGAAGTGGTCGGCCAGTTCGGTATTGAAGAAGTAGTCGGTGTAACCGTGCACCGCCAGCACCGCGCGCGGCGACGGGGTCGGGTCGGATGAGCGAACCAGGGTGGCGAACAGGTCGCCTTCGCCGTCGGGGTCGGCGCCCAGGGCGCGCGTGGTCTGGACGTAACCGGGCAGGACGTCGCCAGTCCACCCGGCCTGCCCTGCCGTCACGGTTCAACCTTAGCCGCGGGAGTGGCTCTGCCCACTCCGCCCGCCGGGGACGCGCCGGTCGGGATAGCCTATTTGCGTGGCCGAGAACAACAAGATCGATGTAGTCCTGGTGGGTGCCGGAATCATGAGCGCGACCCTGGGCGCACTGCTGCGCCTGGTCGAGCCGGACTGGTCGATCACGCTGGTGGAACGTCTGGACGCCGCCGCTGCTGAGAGCAGCGACCCGTGGAACAACGCCGGCACGGGTCACTCGGCGCTGTGCGAACTGAACTACACCCCGGAAAAGCCGGACGGCACGATCGATATCGCCAAGGCGATCACCGTCAATGAGCAGTTCCAGGTGACCCGTCAATTCTGGGCCTACGCGCACGAGCACGGCATCTTGAATGACGTCCGCAGCTTCCTCAACCCCATCCCGCATGTCAGCTTCGTCCAGGGCGCCGAAGGTGTCGATTACCTCCGCCGCCGCCGGGACGCCCTGGTGCGCAACCCGCTGTTCGCCTCGATGGAATTCATCGACACCGCCGACGAGTTCGCCCGCCGATTGCCGTTGATGGCCGCCGGGCGCGACTTCGCCGATCCGGTCGGGCTGAACTGGACCCAGGACGGCACTGACGTCGACTTCGGTTCGCTGTCGAAGCAACTGCTCGGGTTCGGCACCACCCGCGGGATGAACACGCTGTTCGGCCATGAGGTGCGCGACTTGCATAAGGAGTCCGACGGCAGCTGGACGGTCAAGGTCGTCAATCGACGGACCGGTGAAAAGCTCAAGCTGCACAGCAAATTCGTGTTCGTCGGCGCCGGCGGTGGGGCGCTGCCGCTGTTGCAGAAGTCGGGGATCAAAGAGGCCAGGGGATTCGGTGGATTCCCGGTCAGCGGCGAGTGGCTGCGCACCAGCAACCCCAGCCTGACCGGTGCCCACCACGCGAAGGTGTACGGCCTGCCGCCGCTGGGCGCGCCACCGATGTCCATGCCGCACCTGGATACCCGGGTGATCAACGGTAAGGACTGGCTGCTGTTCGGCCCGTTCGCCGGCTGGTCGCCGAAGTTCCTCAAGGCGGGCAGTTTCACCGACCTGCCACTGTCGGTCAAACCGGACAATCTGGCCTCCATGATCGGGGTCGGACTGACCGAACTGCCACTGCTGAAGTACTTGATCGGCGAGTTGCTGATGTCCGAGGAGGCCAGGGTCGACACCCTGCGCAAGTTCGCCCCGACGGTGCAGAGCAAGGATTGGGAACTCGATATCGCCGGCCAGCGCGTCCAGGTGATCCGCCGGGATGCCAAGAAGCTCGGGGTGTTGGAGTTCGGCACCACCGTGTTGGCCGCTGACGACGGCTCTATCGCCGGTCTGCTGGGTGCCTCACCCGGAGCTTCCACGGCGGTGCCGGCGATGCTCGAGGTGATGGAGCGCTGTTTCCCCGCGCACTACCCGTCCTGGCAGCCCCGGATCACCGAGATGGTGCCCTCGCTGGGAGTGAAATTGTCCGACGAGCCGCGCCTGTTCGAGCAGGTGTGGGCACACGGAACCAAGGCACTGGGCCTGGACCGAAACGTCGGCTCGGGAGTCGTGTGACGGTCGCACTGCGCCGCTGTTGGGGAAAGGATCTCGACACGGCAACCCTCTATGAGTTGCTGAAGCTGCGCGTCGAGGTTTTCGTCGTCGAGCAGGCCTGCCCCTACCCGGAGTTGGACGGCCGCGATCTGCAGTCCCAGACCCGCCACTTCTGGCTGCAGGAGCCGGTCGGTGAGGTCATCTCGGTATTGCGTCTGATGGAGGAAAACCCTAACGGCCACAAGCTGTTCCGGATCGGTCGGGTGTGTACCAAACAATCCGCGCGTGGCGGCGGGCATGCCACCCGACTGCTGCAGGCCGCATTAGCCGACGTTGGCGAGCATCCCTGCCATATCAACGCCCAGACCTATCTGGTCGAGATGTACGCCCGGCACGGCTTCATGGTGACCGGCGACGAGTTCGTCGAGGATGGAATCCCGCACGTCCCGATGTTGCGGGCGCGCTCGTGATCCCACCGGGTTACCCGTTGAGCGCCATCGTCGGCCACGATCGGCTGCGGCTGGCGCTGCTGCTGTGTGCGGTGCGCCCCGAGATCGGTGGCGTGCTCATCCGCGGCGAGAAGGGCACCGCCAAATCCACCGCGGTGCGGGCCTTGGCCGCCGTACTCGCGGAGGCCGATCCGGGTGCGAAGCTGGTGGAGTTGCCGATCGGCGCCACCGAGGATCGCGTCGTCGGATCACTGGATCTGCAGAAGGTGTTGCGCGACGGCGAGCACGCCTTCTCGCCGGGTCTGCTGTCGCGCGCGCACGGCGGTGTGCTTTACGTCGACGAGGTCAACCTGCTGCCGGACCACCTCGTCGACATCCTGTTGGACACCGCCGCGATGGGCCGCGTGCACATCGAACGCGATGGGATATCGCACTCCCACGAGTCACGTTTCATGCTGGTCGGAACCATGAACCCGGAGGAGGGCGAACTGCGACCGCAGTTGCTCGACCGGTTCGGTCTGGCCGTGGATGTGCACGCCTCCCGCGAGGTGGCGGTGCGCAGCGAGGTGATCCGCCGGCGGCTGAACTATGAGGCCGACCCGGCTGAATTCGCCGCCCGGTACGCCGATGCCGACAGCGATCTGGCTGCCCGGATTGCCGCCGCGCGTGCACTGGTGGACGAGGTCGACTTGCCCGATCGCGAGTTGAATCGGATAGCCGCACTGTGCGCGGCCTTCGACGTGGACGGGATGCGTGCCGATCTGGTGATTGCGCGCACCGCGGTGGCCCATGCTGCCTGGCGCGGAGCTGATACCGGGACACGCGAAGCGAACGGGAGAATCACCGTCGGCGAGGACGACATCCGGGTGGCGGCCGAACTGGCGCTGCCGCATCGACGTCGCCGCGACCCGTTCGACGATCCGGGTATCGACGCCGGCGATCTCGACGACGCACTGTCCGCCACCGCCGATGCAGGCGGGGAACCTGAGCCGGATCCCGATCCGTCCGGAGGCGGCCAGTCAGCGGATGGATCGACGGAAAGCCCTGTTCGACAAGCGAATTCATCGTCGACAGTTCGTCCGTCAGCACCGCCTGCAGCTACTTTCCGCACCCGCGCGTTGACGGTGCCCGGCGTCGGTGACGGCCACGCCGGACGGCGTTCGCCGGCACGTAATTCCGCCGGTGCGACGGTGGGCGCCAGCGCCACGCCCGAGCAGGGTTACGGCCTGCATCTGTTCGCGACACTGATGGCGGCCGCAAACCGCCGCACGGTTGCCGGCTCGGTGCGACCCGATGCGCAGGACGTCCGCCGCGCGGCCCGGGTCGGCAGGGAGGGCAACCTGGTGATCTTCGTCGTCGACGCTTCCGGTTCGATGGCCGCGCGCGACCGGATGGCCGCGGTCACCGGCGCCGCACTGTCACTGCTGCGCGATGCCTATCAGCGCCGCGACAAGGTGGCTGTCATCACCTTCCGCGCCGCGTGCGCCCGGTTGGTGCTGCCGCCGACCAACTCGGCGCATACCGCCGCCCGGCGGCTGACCCGGTTCGACACCGGCGGCACCACTCCGATAGCTGAGGGTCTGCTGGCTGCACGCGACGTCGTCATGCGTGAACGAGCCCGTGACCGCACCCGCCGACCGCTGGTCGTGGTGCTCACCGACGGGCGTGCCACGGGCGGCCCGAACCCGTTGGGGCGCAGTCGTATTGCAGCCGGCCGGCTGGCGGCCGAGGGTGCCGCCGCCGTGGTGGTGGACTGTGAG
>Ga0114963_10003304_pt1 | contig 11003 bp, 8 predicted proteins | sample C_131016_EF_Meta_FD_87019 | JGI IMG/M metagenome (GOLD analysis project Ga0114963, IMG submission 87019) | Freshwater microbial communities from Lake Croche, Canada to study carbon cycling - C_131016_EF_MetaG | ecosystem: Environmental > Aquatic > Freshwater > Lake | place: Lake Croche, Canada...
AAAACGACCAGGGCGAGGAGCTGCGCGAGACCTCTGTTTTGGTGCGCGACGGCCTGATCGCCGCCATCGGCCCGGCCAGCGAGATGCCACACATGGCCGACGAGGTGATCGACGCGCGCCACCTTTTGCTGGTGCCGGGCATGGTCAACACGCACCACCATATGTACCAGTCGCTCACCCGGGCCATACCGCAGGTGCAAAACGCCGAGCTGTTCGGCTGGCTGCAAGGCCTCTACCCCATCTGGGCAGGCCTCACGCCCGACATGATTTACACCAGCACGCAGCTGGCCATGGCCGAGCTGCTCATGAGTGGCTGCACCACCAGCAGCGACCACCTCTACATCTACCCCAACAGCGTAACGCTGGACGACAGCATCGAGGCCGCACGCGCCATCGGCATGCGTTTTGTGGCCACGCGCGGCAGCATGAGCGTGGGCCAGTCGCAAGGCGGTTTGCCGCCTGACAGCGTGGTCGAGCGCGAGGAGTTCATCCTCAAAGACACGCAGCGCGTCATCGAGCGTTACCACGACAGCGCCCACGGCGCCATGACGCAGGTGGCCGTAGCGCCGTGCTCGCCCTTTAGCGTCAGCCCGCAGCTCATGAAAGACTCGGCAGCCCTGGCCCGCCAGCACGGTGTGCGCCTGCACACCCATTTGGCCGAGAACGACCACGACATCGCCTACAGCCTGCACAAATTTGGCTGCACCCCCGCGCAGTACGCGCAAGACCTGGGCTGGCTGGGCCAGGACGTGTGGCACGCCCACTGCGTCAAGCTCGATGACGAGGGCATCAGCCTGTTTGCCGCCACCCGCACCGGCGTGGCGCACTGCCCCTGCAGCAATATGCGGCTGGCCAGCGGCATCGCCCCGGTGCGCCGCATGCTCGATGCCGGCGTGCCCGTCGGCCTGGGCGTGGACGGCAGCGCCAGCAACGACGGCGCGCACATGCTGGGCGAGGCGCGCCAGGCCATGCTTTTGGCGCGCCTGCGCAAGTCTTTAGAGAGCCCGCGCCCCGGCCCCGACGGCAAGCTGCAGTACGGCTGCGACACCGCCCCGCTGGAGATGACCGCCCGCGACGCCCTGCGCCTGGCCACCCGAGGCGGTGCCCAGGTGCTGGGCCGCAGCGATATCGGCCACATTGCCGTGGGCCAATGCGCCGACATGGCTTTGTTCGACCTGCGCAGCCTGGCCTTGGCCGGCGGTGCCGTGCACGACCCGGTAGGCAGCTTGCTCTTGTGTGCCAGCATGCCAGCGGCCTACACCGTGGTGCATGGCCGCGTGGTGGTGCGCGACGGACAGCTCACCACCGTCGATCTGGGCCCCTTGGTCGAGCGGCACAACCGCATGGCGCTGGCCTTGGCCGGCCGCTCCCTATGCTGACTTTGCAGACGGCGCTGGCGTTTTTTTCGGTCTCGGTGCTGCTGGCGCTGGCGCCCGGTCCGGACAACGTCTTTGTGCTGGTGCATGCCGCCCAACACGGGGTGCGCGCCGGTTTATTGGTCGTGCTGGGTTTGTGCAGCGGCTTGCTGTTTCACACTGCGGCCGTGGCGCTGGGGCTGGCGGCTTTGCTGGCCACTTCGGCGCTGGCCTTTACGGTCTTGAAGACGGTGGGCGCCCTGTACCTGCTCTGGCTGGCCTGGCTGTCTTGGCGCGCGCCAAGTGGTCCGCTCGATGGTGACGCCGGCGAAGGCCTAGGCCCCTGGCAAACCTATGGGCGCGGCGTGCTGATGAACGTCAGCAACCCCAAAGTGGCTATTTTCTTTCTGGCTTTTTTGCCGCAGTTTGTAGACCCGGCGCTGGGCCCAGTGCAATGGCAAATTGCCCAGCTCGGCGCTGTCTTTGGCCTGGCCACGCTGCTCACCTTTGGCAGCATCGCCGCACTGGCCGGGCGCTTTGGGCAGCGTTTGCGTGAATCTGCGGGGGCCCAGCAAACACTGAATCGCGCCGCCGCCCTGGTTTTTGCCGGCCTGGCCTTGCGCCTTGTATGGTTTAGCTGAGTATTTCCCGTATGAACGAATCCACCATCACGGCCAATGGCCAAACCACCGTACCTGCAGACACCCTGTAACGAATTGGCGGCTTGCCTGGGACGCGTTTGCTGTGGCACGTATTGGCCGATGGTCGTGGGGGCAGAGCTACTGGTGTAGCCCTGCTGCCTTGGGCTTGGCGCTTGGCTTGCTGGTGCAGGCCTGATTAGAACTTGTAGTCGTAGTTCACAGACAAAGTGGCACTCCGGGGTGCGGTGTAAGTCTGGTAGCCGTACAAGGAGTAAATCGTTGCAAGGTCGCCGGCGTTTTCGCGGCGCTCGGTCTGCGAGGCCACCAACTGTGCGTTTAAGACATTTAAAACGTCCAGTTTCATCGTGACACCTTTCAACAGCGCGGGTTTATAGGTCACGCCCAGATCAAGCGCGTACGTCCAGGGGAGGTCCCCTACGGAACCACGTTGGCTCGGCTGGCCGGCACAATAGTTGAAATAGGGGCCATAGCCATAGGGATCCATTGCCGTGGTGGGTGCATTGCCAAAGCAATTGAGCGGTCGGCCCGACTCGATATTCACGTTAGCGCCAATTCCCCACTCGGGTGCCAACTGATAAAAGCCAAAGGCCTTGATCTGGTGCGTTCGAGTGTTGGGCATGCGGCCGCTGGTGTAAGCCATGATTTGGGGGAAATCCCAGGACACGGTCGCGCCCACGTCCGCCTGTGCCAAGTCCGAGTTGAGCTGGCCTTCCATATTGCCAATACCTTGCGCCCATGTGTAATTGACCTTTCCGTACCAAACGCCGTTAAACGGATGCTCGGCATACAGGTCAACCGCCTTGTAGGTGCGCTCGGGGGTGGGGAAATTGCCCATATCCGCATTGGTCACCACTGCGCGAACCGGGCCACGACCATCGCCAAAGTCAAACTGGAAGGCATTGTCCATGCCGGGGTTGAACAAGCGGCAGTTCGCGTCGGCCGACGCGTTGGCCGTAGGCAACTTATTACGTATGGCGTAATTGATCAGCCCCACGTTGTCGCATACGTCGTCGATGGTGGAGTTCATGTACCGGTAGGTGACACGCGCCCCAATGTTGAGATCCTTGCTAATGGCTTTTTCAAAGCCAACTGCAAATTCGTCCTGCGAATTGGTTTTGAGATCTAAATTGATGTAATCGTGGAAATCTTTGGCCTGACCATATTCGTTGTTAGAAGAATACAGTGGGCTCAGTGGAGTTAGGCCCGTAGGGCGGCCATCGGCGCCAACACCGGTGTAGGCGAAAAACTGCTGCACATAGGTGGAGGAGCCTAACTGGCGCACCGCAACACTGGTTGGAATAGGCAGATGGTAGCGGCCGCCCGAGCCAAAAATGCGGTAACTCGAGTCGCCATTCACATCCCAGGCGACGCCCACGCGCGGTGCGATTTGGGTGGGCAGTGATAAGAAGGTCTGGCCATCACCGTTGCGGTTGTCAAAGCCCTCATTGCGCAGGCCCAAGGTGAGCTGCACCCGGTCCGTAATCGCCCACCGGTCCTCAATGTACTGCGCACTTTGAATAGTGGACGGGGACGAACCACTCGATGTATAGGCGGTGCTGACGTAGTAGCCTGCGGCAGCCAAGGGGTTGCCAGTGATAGAGCTCAACGTTTTGGTGTTGTATTTGTTGATGACGATGCCCGGTGTGCCGGAAAATCCGTAGATATACCGTGTTCCTCCGGCATCGGCTGTTCCGCTCAAAGAGGAAATATCGTTTTTGTCGACCCCCACGCGCAATGTGTGCTGCTCGTTGAATTTCCACTCCAGGTCTGCGCGCAAATGAATATTCTTGTCTTGGGCGCCGGGTACCAAGATCGCGCCACTAATGGCTTGCGGGTGGGCGTAGGGCCCTAAACCGGGGTATTCATTGCTGGGGTCCGATGTCACTTGGGAAAAACTCGGGTCATACCCCACCGGCGTTTGTTTTTGTTTGGTTTGCGCTTTGCCGGCCAACAGTTGTACGGTGAGGTTATCCGTCAGGTAGCCGGTGTACTTCAGGATGTCGATGTCGGCGCCCTGTGGGCTATACGGCGCCAAAGTGCTTTGTGGGCTGTCCCAGTTCACGTCCGTGGTGCCGCCGACGACGATGTTATTGCGCGTCAGCGTGCTGTAGTCAAAACCGGAGTATTTGTAGGTTCGGGTGACTTCAGACAATACTTTGGTGTATTCCAGTGCGTGGTTGTCGGTGATATTCCAGTCCAGCTTGAGCAAGTAGCGTGGGTCCTTGGTGTTTACGTCTTGCCAGCCTGAGGTTTTGGCCGCAGAGTCGGTGCGAATTTTTCGGGTTTGGGATACGTTGCGGTTGTAGCCTTCGTAAGCCAAAAATGCAAACAGCTTGTCTTGGACCAGGGGGCCACCGAAATAAAAGCTTTGGGTATCGCTACTTACCTGGTTAGCGTTGTTGTAATAGTAAAGCGTGCCATCGGTTGCCGTATTGTGCGAGTCTCCTGTCACAGGCCAGTAGGTATTGGCCTGGGTGGCACGCCAGGCGGCGGGGCTGGTGGACGCGCCTACGCCAAACACATAGTCGTTGGTGCCACGCTTGGAAATCAGGTTGACGACACCCCCGGTGGAGCGGCCGAATTCTGCGCCATAGCCGCCCGTCAAAACCTGGGCCTGGGCCATGGCATTCGACGGCATTTGAGGAAAACCGACCTGAAGATACAAGTTCGTGATCGGCATGCCGTTGAGGTAGTAAGCATTCTCCGAAGCACCTGCGCCACCAAAAGAGGGCGCGTCCGCCCCGCCGTAGCGGCGATCGCCTTTGGTGGTGTTGGGCGCCAACTGAATAACGGCGGCCACCGTGGAGGCAACCGGCAGTTTTGCCAGCTCGCTGGCGGAAAACGTTGTGGTGGTGCCCGCTGTGGAGGTGTCGATAGCGCGCTTGAAATCTGCCGAGCCGGAAATTTGCACCGTGCCTAAATTGGTGGAAACGATGGAGGCCTCTACACCTTGGCCGACCCGCACCTCCACGATGCGTGAGCCCACCGAAGCGCCCCCCTTGAGTGCTTCTACTTTGTAGTTGCCCGTGGCTAAGGACGACAGGCTGTAGTGCCCCGAGGCGTCCGCCGCAATGCTGCGACTGGCACCCGAATCCAGGTTGGTAATGACCAGCGTCGCACCCGCGTCCACCTTGCCAAACAAGATGCCCGTCGCGTTGGACTGCGCAAAAACTGGCGTCATCGCCCCGATGGCCATTGCAATGGCGCTGAGCCGGACTAATTTTTGTAGCGTTTTGGACTTCTTCATAGCTCCCCCTTAAAGTTTGTAAAAAAAGAATGATTAATATAACTGTAATTAAAATTCTTTTAAATTTTTTTTCTTCAGCCGGCCCTTGGGAGACCGCTATCAGCCCCGTCCACAGCTACCTTGCCGCCCTGTCCAAAGCCTGGTCGCGTGGCGACGCCACCGAGCACACGCACCGTGCGGCACTTCAAAAACTCTTTGAGAACAGCGTCAGCGGCCTGGAGGCCACCAACGAGCCCAAAGCCAGCCAGCCCGAAAATAAGCCCGACTTTTTGCTGCGTAAAAGCAACAGTCCCATTGGCTACGCCGAGGCCAAAGACCTGCGCGCGGCGCTGCCGGCCGTGCTGCGCTCGGCGCAAATCCGCCGCTACCAAGAGGCCTTGCCCAACCTCCTGGTCACCAACTACCTGGACTTTGTCTGGCTGGTCGGCCCAGACAAGCGCATGGAAATATCGCTGGGCCGCGTGCACATCAACGCCACCCAGTACTTCGACGACGTGCTCGCTCGCACCTGGGTCTTGAAAGTCGGCGGCTACAAGGTCTGTGAAAAATGGCTCAAAGACCGCAAAGGCCGCCCCCTGAGTTTGCAAGATCTCGACCAATATCGCAGCACCGTTGCGGCGCTGACGCACACCCGTACGCTGATGGACCAAATCGAGGCCGGGGCGGTGGGGGCATTGTGGCCTACAAGGCAGTAAAAAGAAATGAAAAAATAATTTGCAAATTGATAATAATTTTCGTAAATTGTGTATCACTAAGGCCAGCAATTTTGGAGGAGGTGATCACCTACCAAGCAAACTTAAGCAAGCCATCACAGACCTATTCACACGGGTGTTTTTCTAGTCCATCGCGCCCGCAAACGGCTTGGCGCCCAGGGTGTTTCATTCAATTTTTGGAGTTATCTATGTTTACAAGTACCAAACGCTGGTCATTGCCAGCCCATCCACACCGTAAGGCCGGGGTACGCCCCGTGCTCGCATTGGCAATCGGGGCCTTGCTGGCGGGTTTGGCGGTGGCGCAAGTTCCGGTTCGCGGAATCACCGAAGACGGCCCGGTGGTGCGCGAGTACCCCGCCCATACCGACGCAGAGCGGAAAAAGATTAAAAAAAATCTAAGCACCGGGGTGACCATTCCCTACTGGACGCGTGATGTGACCTCGCCTATTGACGGAAAAACCTACCCCATGTCGATGGTGGGCTCCACGCCGTTTCGCAAAAATCCGCAAAGCATCACGGTCCGCTACCTTCCCATTGCGCTAAAGGTCAATGTGCAAACGGATAAGGGTATTGTTGTGCAGGATCCGATGAAACCAGGTTGCCAGGACACAGTTCCGGTGGTCGACCGGTTTATGCAGTCTCCTATGTTTGTACCCGTGCCCTTTAGCGTCAATGGGGTAGATGTCACCGCTGGCGTGGGCGGTTCAGGGCAGTTTGCGACGATTTTTCAGCGCGCCAATTTTTGGGGCGAAGTGGCCAAGAGCAATCCTGCGGGAAATGATTGGCACCTCAACTTAAAGTCCTCGGTGAAAGCACCCATTCAGGAGGAAATTACGGTGTCAGGGACGGTGCGTGAGTTTGCTTGCGGCGATGGCGTGGGCACCGTGGGGCGTGTTCCGATGACTGAATTCAAGCCAAAAATCCTAGAGATCCTGAAAAAGTATGCATCGCCTAAGCAAGCTATTTTCATCCTGACCTATAACGTAGTGCAGAAAAAAAATGACTTTACGATTTTGGGGTTTCATGATGCCATCCCTATCGGCGACGATGTTCAAACCTATGCCGTCAGCGGGTATTACGACGCAGCCGCTTACAGCACGGGTTGGCGCCTAGCCGATATTGAAAGTTGGGTCCATGAGTACATTGAGTGGGTGAATGATCCGTTTGCGATCGTCTCGCCGCAGCCCTTTCCCAGCTCTAACCGTACGCCCGCATGGGGTGCTCCGCACTACTGCAGTGATTATCTGGAGCCGGGTGACGTCATCCCGGGTGGGAATAAGGATCCTTACCCCATCACCGGGGCCAATGGCTATGTCTACCACTTCCGTGATTCAGCTTTTTACCAATGGTTTTACCGCCTACCCACCACGGCAGCAGGCGGCAAATATTCTATGATGGGGACGCTAACTAATTATCAAGAAAATATCTGCCAGTAAGTGGCAGACGGGTTGAACTGACCGGCCACAACGGCCTGGTCAGTTCACCAAAGCCCCACCCTCAAACCAGCGCTTGATCAGCTCCCGCTCGTCCTCGGTGATTTGCGTGGCGTTGTTCATGGGCATGGCGCGCAGCACCACGGCTTGTTGGTAGACGGCTGGGGCGTGCTGGGCCAGCAGGGCGGCTGAATCAAGGCGCACGTTTTTCATTTGCATGGCTTGGCCGTGGCAGCCGTAGCAGCGCTGGGCGATGACGGGCTGGATTTGCGCGTAAGTAACCGGCCCGCTTGCTTCGGTAGCAGCAGGCGCGGGCGAGGGGCGCGGCGCCATGGCCACGATCAAGGCGGCAATCAGCGCTACACCGGCGGCCACGTAGGGCCAGGGGTGCGCGTTACGGCCCAGTTTGTAGCCGTGGCGCAGCACAAAAAACTGGCGGATGGCGGCGCCCGCGGCCATCATGCCCAGCAACACCAGCCAGTTGCGCGGGTGGCTGTAGGTAAAGCTGTAGTGGGTGCTCAGCATGGCAAAGAGCACCGGCAGCGTGAAATAGGTGTTGTGCACGCTGCGCTGCTTGCCGCGCTGACCGTGGATGGGGTCTACCGGCTGGCCCTCGCGGATGCTTTGCACCACGGTTCTTTGACCGGGGATGATCCAGAAAAACACATTGGCGCTCATGCTGGTGGCCAGCATGGCGCCCATGAGCAAAAAGGCCGCACGTCCGGCAAACCAATGGCAGGCCAGCCAGGCGGCCAGGGCCACCAGTAGCGCCACTAGCGCGCCCACGATGCGGTCGCCACCGGGGCGCTGGCCCCAGATGCGGCAAATCGTGTCATAGGCCAGCCAAAACACCACCAAAAAACCCAGCGCAGCGGCTACGGCGGCGCTAGGCGACCAATCCATCAGCGATTTGTCGACCAAATAACTGCCCGCGTTCCACAGGTAAGAGACGGTAAACAGCGCAAACCCGGTCAGCCAGGTGCTGTAGCTTTCCCAATAAAACCAGTGCAGATGGCCGGGCAGCTCGGGCGGGCGCACGGCAAATTTGACGGGGTGGTAGAAGCCGCCGCCATGCACCGCCCAGAGCTCGCCGCTGACGCCTTGGCGCTGCAACTCGGGGTCTTGCGGGGGCGTGAGGTTGCTGTCCAAAAACACAAAATAAAACGAGGCGCCAATCCAGGCCACGGCGGTGACCACGTGGGCCCAGCGCAGCAGCAAATTGACCCATTCGAGCAAATACGTTTCCATGGCGGGGGTGCTTTCGGTAAGGCTGAAATTGTAGGCAGGGCTTTAGTCGGTCAGGCCCATCAGCTGCGCCGCCACCGAGACGGCGATCACCTCGGGCCGCTTGTCGCGGATGCCGGGCAGGCCGATGGGGCAGGTCACCTGCGCCAGATCCTGGGCGCTAAAGCCGCGCGCTTCCAAGCGCTGCCTAAAGGTGGCCCATTTGGTCTTGCTGCCAATGAGGCCAATAAAGCGCAGGTCGGCGCGTGCGCGCTGGCGCTGCAAGCAGGCGGCGACGATGTCCAGGTCCTCGGCGTGGCTAAAGCTCATGATCAGCACGCGCGATTGCGCTGCCAAGTCGGCCACCGCTTGGTGCACGGGCAGCGAATGTTCGCAGCGCACATTGGCAGGCAGTTCGGCGGGGAAGGGCGCGTCCCGGCTGTCGATCCAGTGCACATCCAGCGGCAGCTGCCCCATGACTTGCACCAGGGCCTGGCCCACGTGCCCGCCGCCGAACAAGGCCACCGGTTGGTGACCTGTGCGCAGGCGCTGGCGCAGCGCGGCGATGTCGGCCGCGCCTACCGGTTCAAAGCCTAGCTCCACGTGTCCGCCGCAGCACTGGCCCAGACTGGGGCCGAGCGCATAGCTTTGGCTGCGCGGCCCTTGGGGGTCGGCCAACAGTGCGCGGGCGTGGGCGATGGCGTCCAGCTCCAAGCGGCCCCCGCCGATGGTGCCCAGCAACTCTGGGCTACCATGGCGAAAAACGGCCATCCAAGCGCCGACCTCGCGCGGCACCGACCCGCGGGTGCTTTGCACTTGGACCACAATGGCATCGGCCTGCACCAGACGGGCAAACAAGGCTTCGTTTAAACGCTGCATGGGCTAGGTTCCCCGGCGGCTGGGGCCGGAAATGGATGGAGACAACAAGAAAGGTTGCGTATGCGCACGCGTTTGCAAGAAACCCCGGCCTCCTCGGCCCTGCGCCCCTGGGCATGGCGAAGCACTTGGGCCGTGGCCGCTTTGCTGGCCGCGTGCGCCGCACCCCCGCCACCTGCGCCTGTGGTGGTCGCACCGCCACCCCCGCCGCCCGCGCCCGTGGTCGTCGCACCGCCGCCCCCGCCGCCTGCGCCCGTCGAGGTGCTGCCCACCTACGTCTCGCACGCCCTGAGCGCCCGCGAGTACCGGCGCGATGCGGCCGGGCATTTGTACAAAAAGTATTCCGAACAGGTCTTTCCCGGCAAGCTGCCGCCGCTCTTGCAGGCGGTGGGCGTTTTGGATGTCGATATTGACAAACATGGCCAAGTCAGCGCCGTGCGCTGGACCCGCGCACCCAACCAGGTGCCCGCCGTGATGGCCGAGATCGAGCGCAAAGTACGCGCCGCTGCGCCCTATCCTGCGCCAGTCAAGATGGGGCAGGTCACCTACACCGAAACTTGGCTGTGGCACAAAAGCGGGCGTTTCCAGCTCGATACCCTGACCGAAGGGCAAAAGTAAGCCGCTTGCTGCGGCTTGGCGCCGCACCTAAGAGCCCCGGTAAGTGGAGTAGCTCCAGGGGCTGACCAGCAGGGGAACGTGGTAGTGCGCCGCCGGGTCGGCCACGCCAAAGTCCAGGCTGACCTGGTCTAAAAACGGCGGTTCGGGCAGCGCCACGCCCTGGCTGCGAAAGTAGTCGGCCACGCCAAAGACCAGCCGGTAGCGCCCGCTTTGCAGCGCGCCGTGGGCGTACAGCAGGCCGTCAGGATTGCGCCCGTCAGCGTTGAGCACCAAGGATTTGACCAGCGTGGCCACCTCGCCTTGCAGGCTGTACAGGGCCACGGCCATGCCGGCGGCCGGCGTGCCGTGCATGGTGTCTAAAACGTGGGTGCTCAGGCCCATAGTCGATTCCCCTTCAATAAGGCGAAAGTGTAATCATTGCTTTGGCGCTACCATTGAATCCATGCAACATTACGACGCCACCGCCCCGTACCCGCGCGACCTGATCGGCTATGGCCGCACCCCCCCGCATCCGCACTGGCCCGGCCAAGCCCGGGTGGCGGTGCAGTTTGTGCTCAATTACGAAGAGGGCGGCGAGAACAGCGTTTTGCACGGCGACGCCGGCTCCGAGCAGTTTTTGTCGGAGATGTTCAGCCCGGCGGCCTACCCCGAGCGGCACATCAGCATGGAAGGTATTTACGAATACGGCTCGCGCGCCGGGGTGTGGCGCATCTTGCGCGAGTTTGAGCGGCGCGGCCTGCCGCTGACCGTCTTTGGCGTGGCCAGCGCCCTGCAAAAACACCCCGAGCTGTGCGCCGCATTGGGCGAGCTGGGCTATGACATTGCTTGCCACGGCCTCAAATGGATTCACTACCAAAACATCGACGAGGCCACCG
>Ga0114963_10003309_pt1 | contig 10997 bp, 11 predicted proteins | sample C_131016_EF_Meta_FD_87019 | JGI IMG/M metagenome (GOLD analysis project Ga0114963, IMG submission 87019) | Freshwater microbial communities from Lake Croche, Canada to study carbon cycling - C_131016_EF_MetaG | ecosystem: Environmental > Aquatic > Freshwater > Lake | place: Lake Croche, Canada...
CAATAGACGCCAAATTACATACAGCGGTTTCATTTTCATCCGAATATTCTATTATTTCCGTACATTGGCCCGTTAAGATGCCATTAAAGACACCCATGTGCCGCTTCGGCTCCGTAAAACAAAAAGTATCCGCTGTTTTCCCGTAATCCTCCAAAGCTACAACCGTCATAAAGTCGTAGCTGTCTTCTTTTGTAGGCATATCGCATTTTATTAAACGCATCCCCAACTTCAAATCCTTGGCGTCGATTTGTTTCACATATGTTATCTTTTGCCAACAATTAAATTCTCCAATTACATCCTCCTCTACTGTAATATAGAACTTATGCTGTGGCGTACATTCTAGACTCAATACAATTACCTTATCACCATTTACACCACATGTCACTTTCATAATTGGCTGATTGGTTCCCGTTTTTTTGACTGTAACAAGCGAATATTCGTGACCATTCCACACATTTACTTTCTGTCCCTCTAATTCACCTATATATAAGTGTCCCTTGTCGGTTAAAATATAGGTATTAAATACAACGCATAAATTAGAGCTCTTAATGGTACCCAAATTCTGTTGATTTGACTTTTTATTGGCGGCGTCTTTATATAACAAATACGGCGTACCGGTCTCCATTTGCGCGTCCAATATTTTAAACCACAAATCACGTGCTAAAACCGTTTTAAATGCTTTACCAGCATCTTCATACTTTTTATATAGATCCACAAATTCTTGCCCCACTACGTCACTTAGACCCGAACATTCATGGGGGCAAAAGAGAGACCATTTACCGTTTTGTTCCTTGACACGCTCCATAAATAGGTCGGGAATCCATAATGCGTAAAAGAGATCGCGTGCTTTCAACTCTTCGTCTCCATGGTTCTTTTTTAGCTCCAAAAAATCGTAAATATCGGCATGCCATGGTTCCAAATAAACGGCAAATGACCCATTGCGTTTATTGCCACCTTGGTCTACATATCTCGCCGTATTGTTAAACACTCGCAACATTGGAACTATTCCATTTGAGGTGCCATTGGTTCCTTGAATATGGGTGCCCTTGGCACGAATATTATGAATATGTAGGCCAACCCCGCCGGCCCATTTGGAAATGCGAGCACAATCCTTAAGCGTATTAAAAATACCGTCGATGCTATCGTCTTCCATCGCCACTAAATAGCACGAGCTTAATTGCGGCTTTGGCGTCCCGGCATTAAATAGCGTGGGGGTCGCGTGCGTAAAGAATTTTAACGACATGAGATCATATGTTTCTTGAATCATTTGTAGGGCTTTCTCATGTGAAATGCCATCTGTAAATGAATGTATGCCTATAGCGACCCGCATCCACATGTGCTGAGGGCGCTCTACAGTTTTATCGCCATTTTTAAATAGGTAGGCGCGCTCCAAAGTTTTGAAACCGAAATAATCAATTAAATAGTCTCGATTATAATCAATCATACCGTTTATTTGGTCTGAAAAAAGATTAATAAAATCCCAAAACGTTTTGGCTATAAGTGGCTTATGTTCACCTAACACGTTTATGTAATTATAGAGCCCATCCATAACCTCGCAAAAGTTAGGGCTAGTATTTTTCTGATGGTTGGATACAATAATGCGAGACGCAAGAATACCATAGTCTGGATGAAGTGTAGCCATGGCAGCACATTGTTCTGCCGCCAATTCATCTATTTTACCAGTAGGTATCTGATCGTAAAGCTGATCGATTACCTTCATTGCCAATTGTGTGTAATTAATTTGTATTTGAACCTCTTGTCCTAATTTGCGAATTCGATTTAATATTTTATCGAATGCGATTGTTTCAAGCTCACCGTTTCGTTTTAGCACACGCATATCATTTGTCTCCATATGTTACAAATATATGTGGCAATGATTTTAAGTTGGTTTTATAAATACTGTTTTATTTAGTTTTTGTTTTTATTTTTATTAAACACTAAATAAAATAAAAACTACTTACGATACACGAGGATTATTGTATTTTAACGCAATATAGCCAATTAGTCTACTCATAAATATATAAGCAATTAATACACCAGCGCAATAATTAATTGTATAATTATCGTATCCATAATATTTATTAAACGCTGAACCAGTGTACGGACTCGTGTTCAGTGGCGGTATTACACATTGGCCATTTTGATTTAATTCACTGGGTAAACATGTTATTAACAAATTGTCATTTTCATTTAAAGATATCGCAACAAATGAATATTTAATATAAGATAATACATCGGCAAATTGCCACTCGGGATAGGATAATAATAATTTAGGGGATATAAACCATCCGCCATATAATCTTGAAATCTCATATACTGCTGCTAATACAATTGTCGACAGTTCTATTTTAACACATATACATGATATCATATTTGACATTGATGTTGCGGCCATGCTAGATAACATCATAAACCCCATAAAAATAAAGAATTTATTTATATTTGGTTGAAATCCAATGTTATAATACACAATGCTTGTGTATATAATAGGATTTATAATTTGTATTAATGATTCTGATACTATTTTTGAAGTATAATATGCTGAAACATAGTATGTACCCACAGACCTTTCTCTTAGCATTATGTTTCTTTCGGAAGGAAAAGCATGTGTTCCTTGTAACGATGAAACAATTCCTTGATGAATAACACTAAAAAATAGTGCTGCTTGCCGCAAAGCAACTGACGATTTATGTGTTCCAATATTATGCCAAACAGACATACATATAAAAAATGATACAATAATTGTTGCTGTAATATTAATTAATATTATCTTTCCATTACGTAATTGGCATGTCATATTTCGTCTGAATAATATTTCAAATTGCTTATACCAATGTTGTCTATCTCTATTTTTAAAAATAGCAATATCATTGTTTTCTGTTATTGAGTCTTGTGACTTTGAATACACAGTTAGCAAATCATTATTAATTGAACTTTCTTCTATTAATATATCACCGTAATTAATACTATTTTGGTTTAATTGGTTTAATTGGTTTAATTGGTTTAATTGGTTTAATTGGTTCGAATTGATAAATTCGATAATGTTTTTAACAGAGTTGTTATATATAATACTACCGCTTTTCATTAATATCAAACTATCAAATAAATTAAATATTTTATTTTGCGGTTGATGTATTGAACATATTATCATACATCCATGATTTGCGATATCTTTTAATTTTTCAATTAATAGTAGCGCGGTTTTAGAATCTAATCCGCTAGTCGGTTCATCCAAAAAAAGTATTTTTGGATCAGTTATTAATTCTATCGCCACACATAATCTTTTTTTCTCCCCACTACTTATTCCCTTGTCCCAAAAATCTCCTACTATAGTATTACGACAATCATTCAATTCCATTTTTTGTAGAATATCTTCTACTTTTGTTAGTATTTCCTCTTTTGAAGTGTTACGTAGTATTTTTAACTGAGTATTGTACAATAATGTTTCGTATACCGTTAAATTTGAATGAAGTATATCGTCTGCCATTACAAAACCGCTGAAATTTTTTAAATCTGTTTTAGTATATTCTTTATTATTTATATATGTATTACCATATACTGTGACATTACTCGAACTGCGTTTTGATAATGCTGATAAAAATGTAGTTTTACCAGACCCCGATTGTCCCATTACTGCGCAAAACCCATTTAAAATATACCCATTTAAATTATTAATTAAATATGTGTTGGTTTTTTTTGATAAGACGCTTAAATTAGCCCACGATAACATTATTTGGTTTGTATCTGTATTTATTGGTACTGATGTATCTTCTATTGTAGTGTATAGGATATTTTCCATATATTGTATAACTAACATATTTTGAATGCTTTAACTAATAATACCCTTTTATAAAAAGTTTTTATAAATACTTTTTATAAAAGTATATATTATAATGAATAATTTTACAAAAAGTGCGGGGTTTTTATTAATCATAATAGTTTTAGCATTAGGTTTTGCTCCATATAATTCTAAATTTGACGGGTTTCATAATTATAAAAAAAAGAACTTAAAGAACACTTCCAATGACACATTTGCGTCTGAGAATCAAGCGATTCTAGACGATTATCCGCTTATAGGTAAAAACCAAGTGTCGAATGATAGTGCCAGCTCAATGTGGTGGCATTATCCTATTTTTTCGTTGCCGTCGTTTAAACAGCATACTAACAATTTGAGGTACTATAATAACCCAGATGAGGGTACATGTACCCGAGCTGAATTTTGCGGCGCATTATATCACAGCAAGCCAAATAAAACGAATGAGGTGTATCCGCTGCCTCCGGCAACAGAGGGACCCGGCGCGCGCGTCGGTTATTTTAGGACTGAACCAAACTATTTGTATTATTCTATTCCCACGAATGAGAATATATTGTATTAAACAAATTATTCTACCTTATTCACTTTTACGTATTGTAGTAAACATTTATTACTATCCAGCTGTAAATTTAAATTCGTACAAAAATTGCTAATATCCATTCCACTGTCTTTCTTCATCTTTTTATTAGGAGCACGATGTTCATATCCAGTAACGCGTTCCCTTTTAATTGTCGCCCAAATTTCCTCCAAATCGCCTATGTTTGCTTCAAACCATACTCGATTTCTCGGCACTAACACGCAGCTCATATAGTCCAATTTCCAGTAAATGTATTTCATAAAGGTGTAATCATATTGCGGTGATTGAAATGTTGCCAAAACACCCTCTTCCCATTTTTGTATGTCATCTGGATGTATAAAATCAATCGGTTTATATACATAATGTGGCTTACCCTCTTTGGTATGGAAATAGATAATTTGTCCCTTTTGCTTCTCGTCTTTAGACAAGCAAACATTAGCAAATTCAATGCCGTCGTCGTCTTCAAACAAATCGGCAACGGTGTCCTCTTTAAACGCCGCATAATCGGTATACTCACTGAACTTGGTCTCTAAAAAATCGCATTCATTGAGTCCCCATACCTCCATTTGCATCTGCATCTGTATCCAATACTCCTTTTTGGGTATGCCGTCTATTTCTCGGTTTACAATGTTTTTTATTTCCAACATGCGACCGTACCTAGGCGATTTTATGTCTATATTGATACCATCCGGAGACGCACCCAAAAAAGCATATTTTTCATGTCGAATACAACCAAAATCCTCTACCGATGTCTCATATATGGCCTCATATATTTTTATAGAAAGTGGCTCGTATTTTTGTCCCCAATGTAGGGTGCTGTTAGTATTTACCATTACAATTTCTTTCAAATTTATATCATTTAAATCATCGTCTAAACCAGCACTTAAACTTAATGGTTGACACTTTTCATAAATAAGCTGATTTTTGGCGCTATCCGACTCGAATGCCTTGTACGCATTCGATGCCGTTATTAAACCGTGGCGGAACTCGTACCACGCATCTGTACGCTGTTCGGGTTGCGGTATTTCGCGCAGCTTTTTAAGTTGTTTTGTAATATATTCATAATTGGGTGCGTCCAATATAATAGACGCTGAATATGACCGAGGAGGCATAAAATATTTAAAAAAATCGGTTTTTGCGCATTCAATAATTTCATCAATTTCCGCCTCCGCATCATCGTTGAAGAAAATGTCGCGGTCAAATTGGCATCCAAGAGTTACCAATTCGTAAATATGTTCGTAAAACTGTTCGTCAAAATCGGGTTCCGAAATCATTTTAGGATTGTCTAAAATTAACTGTTCCATTAAAGCATAGCATGTTTCGTATAGATCTAACGCGTCGTCGTCAGTTAAAAATGGAGGGTCTTCTTCGGGGACAATTAGGTGTGTAATATCGATTAATTCACTATTGTTGTTCTTGTTTTTGTCCATTTATATTAAATATAACGATTTGTTTTTATATTTAATTGTATTATCTTTTATTGTTATAATTCGCTTTCGGATTCAGAATTATCGTCAGCCCTAACATTTTTAACGGTACCTTGTTTTTTCTTGGGAGCTAGACCCTTCAATGTGGAAACACGCTTGTCCAAATTTTTAAGCGTAAAATGGTTGTTTTGTTTATTGAAAAATAGGGCTGGAATGTCTTTAATTTCACCGTTTTCTTTATTATATTGAATATCTTTAACCCTTGCGAGCTTTTTTTTGTCTAAGCAATCTTTAAAAAACGTGATTAATTTATTATATTCTTCTTCGCTTAAATTATTCTCTATTTTATAATTTAAAGCAAACACAGTTAGTTTTTTTATTTTAGCGGTTTTGTCTAATTTGCTCCATGGTTCTGTAGAATTTGTTAGTTTTTCGTTTTCGAGAAATTTGTCCAAATTAACGAGATTTTCGCTGCTCGATTTAATATCTGGCCACATACCATTTGCTTTATATTTTAGTGTTTTTAGTTCATTAGTTTCGTTGCTTTTAATAAATTCATTACTTTTACAACTTTCAGTATCATTTGTTAGTTCCATGTTAGTTATATATATATAATATTAAGTTAATTTTAACTCTATTTATTATAATATATTTATTTTCTAAGAGTACGGTGGCGTTTATTTCGTGTTTTTCTCTTTCCTTTTCCTCCTAGAGCAATATTTCGTAAAATTGGGTAAAATTGAGACGCAAATTTCAGTTGTTCAATATATTTACGTAATTCACTATCGTATATATTAAGGTCTCTTGTAACGGTTGGAGACAAAAAATCTCCATACGCTGGTTTATCAGTTCCATTATAATATAGTTGACTAGAACTTTCAGCATAGTTCAAATATTGTGCTCGTTTAAACACGATTTCAGCAATACTTCTAGCAATCCAATTGATATGCTGATTATCATGTATTAAATGTTCTGTTAAATAATCAATAATTGCTTGATAATCATAGTTGCGTGCAATTAATTCCGATAGGGTCGGATTCACGTTGTTTATTCGTTGTAAATATTGTAAAAACGTTTCAAAAGGTTTCTGATCGCTCATACATATATATATTAAATATATTTAAAAATTTATTTAAAGATATAATATATGTCCGTCGTCGCCGCCGAATCATTATCAACCACCAAAACACTAGTAATTACCGAACCAACTAACAAATCCACAAAACAAATAAATTGTGTGAAGGAGAAAAAAATGCGTGTCGAAACACACACATGGAATGTTACGGTAGACGAATTGACTCGTGTAGCGCAATTAAATATAGTAAAAAATGAACTTAAAGAAACTAAAATAGAACCAACGGGGCGCTATGCGGCATTATGTTTGACACATATAAAAGGCAAAATCGCCGGATATAAACAGCAAGACATTTTAAAAAAACGTTTAAATGAAGACGAATTTGTAAAACTTAATGAGGTAATTCAGCTGTTAGTAAACAGCGAATTAAAGTGCTGCTATTGCGCCGAAGATGTATATATATTGTATGAGCGAGTTAGGGAAATGAAACAATGGTCTCTAGATAGAATTGATAATACTATTGGTCATAATACCAATAATTTAATCATAGCTTGTTTAGAATGTAATTTAAAGAGGCGCCGTACTAACAAAGATGCTTTTTTATTTACGAAAAATATGGTGATTGTAAGGGACGGAATTTAATTTAATGGCTAATATTAATGATGATATTTTCATTATCACTGTCGTCATTATCATCGAATTCATTGCCTACATTATCGTATCCATTATCATCGTTATTATCATCACTATTATTATCGTCATTCGCACCATATTCATTAATACCGACATGGCTGTCATTATCGTTATCATTATCATCGTCATCATGATTGTGTTTTTGGTGGACATGAACATGCTTTGTATTAATTGTATTATTTGTTACGCGTGGCTGTCTAATATTGACAACTTTTTCTTGTTCTAAAATATCCATGCTTATATTTAATGTTTGCTTTATCCAATTAATGACATTTTTGGCAATAAATTTATCGGCATATTTTGTTATAGATTTTAAGCCATCGATGTACACGATACGGGGTAGTTCTTTGCCAGTTTTGTAAATTCTAGGAAACCGTTTTAATAAATGAATTTTAGTATTAACTAACAATTTTGCTAATACAATTTCATCACTAGGTATGTATTTTTTAAGTACTTGTAATAACACCCACTCATTCACAATGTCAATATTTGTTTTGTTGTTAGTATAACATAATAAGAAAATCTTTTTACCGTGCGATATTAAATTACCTAAATTGACATAATTATTTTTATCGAAATTTAACACTAACATATAATAATCCATTATATTATATTTTAATAAGCTGCCTAAAATTAAGAAAATAAAATATAACAAAATAATTATTTTCCTAAACTAGTTTCGTAATTATTTGATTAATATAAACTAACACTTTATAATGTATGAATGGAAATGGAGTATAGGGGAACCATATTATAAAAGCTATAAAACTAATCCCAAGGCACAGCCTTTGGCTACTAATCATGTGATGAATACATCAAATGATACTATATTTAGTGCGTTGTCATCATTGAGCGAATCTAATACTGACATACAATACCCCAACCGCGAAGATCTTGAGAATAAAATAGCTAACCGCGAATCGTTACCGCAGAGAGGAGTCAATCCATTTTTACAAAACAGTTATGTACAAGATATGGTAAACAGTGATCTTTTTTTAAAGCCAATAAACACAAGTTTAGATAATCTTAAATTGCCCGCACACACATAGTATTCAATAATCTATTTACAAAATATGCTAAAAAGGTATTGATTAGCAATGCGACTGTTTGTGCTAAAATAAATACATTCAACTTTTTAAAATGCATAATTATATAGTAAACAGTCCATAATACGATAATCGCAAATAGAAAACCGAAAAAAACAGACAACGCGAAAAAATACACACAGTATGCTTCCGGCAGCGGGCCAAAATATTTATTTATAAAACTGTTCATAATATTCACCAATATTTTATTTTTTTTGTTGGTGGATATTATATATATTTTAAAACGACTTAAACAAAATCCTCGAAAACTTAAGTAATGAGCGCATCAACATATTCAACACAAAACGACCTATTGTTAAAAAACTTGTTGACGTTTTACAGTACTGATATTGACGGCGAATATAATCCGCATAATAATTTGGACAAAATGTTGAAAATTATTACTGGCGAGTCCAAAATTTCACTGAGAATCGTGGACTGGTTTGCCACAAATTATGCTAAAAAGAATTTTACGTTATATACAATTGATCAAACTGCTGATAATGTGATGCGACGATTTAAAGTTTACGAAGACTACAAGTTGAAGTTAAAGGCGTATTCAAAGCGCCGATTTGACCCGTTTTGCCGATGGGATCGAATTAGTATACCATACACAAACGGCAAATTTATAGAGACAACGATAGGTCAACTTAATTTTTTTAAATGGGCGCTAGAAAATAAAGTAATTAATTTTATTGATGCGCACTATGATGAAATAGAAAAGGATATGAATTCTCGTAATAGTACGTCTAAAAGAAAAGAGCAAATCGTAGATAATTCCAAAACACGAAAAAAACGTGAGGAATTATCCATTTCGGCCACGAAGAGCATTAAAAAGGAGAAAGTAGAAATCGTCGTACAATTTAATTAAGAATATTTAAATATTTACAAATAGTTAAATTATAAAAATATTAACTTAAATAGGTAAATATTTAAAAAAATAACATAATAACTAATAACTAATAAATGGGCAATACGCAACCAATCGCAAAGATAAATTACGAAGACATGCAAACCGCTGTTAAAAACCCCGAAATTTATTTAATAATAAATACACTACCCATTAAAGAGCAAGATTGTTTAATATTAAATACCATATTTGTAGATAATGAAGAGCCAATTATTAACAAATATATGAAAGAAAACAAAAGCATTCGAATTATAATTTATGGTAAAAATTGTAACGATGAAGCCATAAATAAAAAATATCAGCAGCTTGTATCACTTGGATTTATTCATGTCTACTTGTATGTAGGTGGTTTATTTGAATGGCTTATGTTACAAGATATTTACGGCGACGAACTGTTCCCTACTAACAAAAAACAAGTCGATTTGCTTAAATATAAACCTAATGCTGCGCTAAACATATCGCTCTTGGAGTATTAACTCGCAATTAGAGTATTAACTCGCAATTAGAGTATTAACTCGCAATTAGAGTATTATGTCATTTTATATTTCAAACATCTATATATCACATTTAAATGAAAGTTTATATCGTGATTTTTCTTCTAATTTTGTCCTTTTCCCTAAAAAAGTAAAATAGTTATTTGCCAAAGCATATTGCTTTGGTTTTTTATTCCTCAGTGCTTTTAAACGAACATACATAATCATACCTACTTGCCATATACGCTTATGTGTATATTTTTTGTTTTTGTATAATTTTTCTAATTTATCAATAGTATTTTTAACATCTTCTAACGTTGTATATTTTATATTTATTGTATCTTTTGGGTTTTTGTCAATATACACGTCAAACGATTTTTTAGGATTTTTTGGGTTAAATAAAAATTGTTTTTTTGTTTTATTATTAAATTTTTTATTTTTTTTCCTTGTATTGTTTTTCATAGAATATAAAGATATTTTATTATTCTAAATGGCATTCGATATGTAAAAAGGTGTAAATGAATTATTAGGCCATTTCATTTATTAGGCCATTTCATTTATTAGGCCATTTCATTTATTCCAAGATTTGCCAATTCATCCGCTCTCTGATTTTTATTACGCAACACGTGTTTAAACTCGATATAATTAAACTGCTTTGTTAGTTCTTTGGCTTGGTTATATAAAATAAGCAAATATGGATGTTTTACCTTATACACATTATTCATTTGATTGATAACTAGTTGGCTATCACCATATACTAACAACTCCTTTATATTATGGTCGATTGCTCTTTGTAGGCCAAAAATAAGCGCCGAATATTCAGCTTGATTATTCGTTTTTTTGTCGCCAATGTATTGCGATGCGCCCCATAACTCGTCGGCATGTTGATAAATTACAGCGCCTATTCCGGCGTGCCCTGGGTTGCCCTTGCTACAGCCATCAA
>Ga0114963_10003313_pt1 | contig 10992 bp, 11 predicted proteins | sample C_131016_EF_Meta_FD_87019 | JGI IMG/M metagenome (GOLD analysis project Ga0114963, IMG submission 87019) | Freshwater microbial communities from Lake Croche, Canada to study carbon cycling - C_131016_EF_MetaG | ecosystem: Environmental > Aquatic > Freshwater > Lake | place: Lake Croche, Canada...
CTTCAACCAACCTCTGAAATAGTAAAACAATTAGGTGGTTTACATGAAATGATGGGCTGGGATGGACCAATGTTTACAGATTCAGGAGGTTACCAAATATTTAGCTTGGGTCATGGCTCTATTTCTAGCGAAATTAAAGGTAAGAGAAATAGTACCAGGCCTAATACATTATTAAAGATTACTGAGGAAGGAGCAAAGTTTAGATCTTATATAGATGGTTCACTTCATCTTTTAACCCCTGAAAAAGCTATACAAATTCAACGTAATTTGGGAGCAGACTTAATTGTAGTTCTGGATGAATGCACCCCATTTCATGTTGATAAAACATACACTGCCAACTCAATGCACATGTCTCACCGATGGGCTTTGAGATCTGTTGAAGAATTTAAGAGAGAAAATAATTATGCGCAAGCTCTGTACGGAATTATTCAAGGCGGGGTTTATGAGGATTTGCGTAAAGAAAGTGCTGATTTTGTTAATAGTAACGAATTTTTTGCCCACGCGATTGGTGGCTGTCTAGGATCTGATAAGAACCAAATGCATAATATCGTAGGCACTACCATGAGCATGTTATCCCAGAACCGCCCTGTTCACCTATTAGGGATTGGTGGAGTCAGTGACATATTTAATGGTATAATTCATGGGATCGACACATTTGATTGCGTTCATCCTACGCGTTTAGCACGCCATGGTGGAGCGCTTGTGCCTCACTCATTGAAATTGATTGAAGCGGATCCTTCAAAAACCGAACATTTTAACTTACTCAATAACAGATTTCGCTCGGATGAAAAAGCAATCGACCCTGAATGTGGTTGTTCCACATGCAAGCATTTTTCACGAGGATATCTGCATCATTTATTTAAAGCCAAGGAAATTTTAGGGCTACAAGCATTAACAGCACATAATGTTCATTTCATGAACCGACTGATGCAGTCAATACGCAATGCAATAAAAGATGGAACATTAGAACAAGAAAGAAAAAAATGGGTGAGTTAATAACTTATGTAGTAATAAGAAAATGTGGTACCCGCGGCCGGACTTGAACCGGCAAGGACTAATGTCCCACGGATTTTAAGTCCGTTATGTCTACCATTCCATCACGCGGGCGCGTGCTTAGAAGTCGACATAATGCACTTAATTTTTAACAATTTCAAGAGAATTTTGCTGTGAATCTGATATTTTTTTCAAACGAGTTGGACTTATTTCCCTAGCTTCCTCAACTAGCATTATAGGAATACCCTCTATTATTGGATAAGATAAACCAGCATTAAGGCTTATTAGCTCTTGAGAAATTTCATCATATATGAGCTTTCCTTTAGTAACCGGACAAACTAGAATTCTTAAAAGTTCAGAAGAAAGTCTCATCGTAACCTGTTGTATTTGTGGTGATTATATTAAAAAGTTCTGAATGTTGGTGCATATATAGCACAACCTTCAATACATGTAAAGCTACTTTATGCTAAAAAGTCAAAAAATTCACTATTATCCAAGGTTCAAGCATATTTGACTTTTTTCTATTTTTGGCATATATTACAATCATGAAAAAATATGATTCCAACAATGTTTTTGCTAAGATTTTAAAGGGTGAAATTCCTTGTAAAAAATTTTATGAAGATGAAGATACTTTGTGCTTTGAGGACGTTAAGAAAGATGCAATCGTGCATCTTTTAGTAATACCAAAACAAAAATATTCTTGCTACGAAGATTTTGTAACAAATGCAGATGGAGCATATATAGCAAAATTTTTTAAAACTGTAGCAATGATTGCTAAAAATGCAGGAGTTGAAGAAGGTTATAGGCTAATAACTAATAACGGGAGTAATGTTGGACAAACAGTGTTTCATTTTCATGTGCATATTTTAGCAGGACTAAAAACGAATAAACTATAATTTGGTAAAATTAAGAAAGTTATTTATCCCTTCAAATAGAAAAAAAAGTTTATTGTTACTATATAAAAGTCTCCGAACTTGGGATGATGATTTTCCACAATGTCACTAAAACATTTTTCTTGTATAATGGCTTCAATTATTCATACTTAATAATTATTGGTGATGCCACAAGTGTGCTGTTTCATAGTTGACTTTGTATGCCTAAAACATATATTTAATTCATGGATATTTTTAGAAATTATTAATGAGCATAGAAAAAGAACCAATACGCGCAGATAAAAAAAGCCTCATAGGCACAATCTCTGTCTCAGTTTGAGGTCAACATAAGTATGATGCAAACAGAAGACAAAGCTATTCTTTCTACAGTGATTTCCCTATTTGAATCTTTTGAAACGCAAGAGATGAAGTCATTAGAGTATGATCCAGAAGCAAGAATATTGATCACAGGGTTAAAAGATTTCTTTTTTAATAACATTTTCCTCAAAAAGCCTAAAGATCAGGATAAATTAATTGAGGAATTAAAAAGTTTTCATCAAAATTTAGCTAAACCCTTAATGGTTTGGGTAACAGCAGAGACAGAATCACCAGAGTTAGAGGCAAAAATGAAAGCTCATTTTGATAGCCATGGTTCTTTTTATGGAATGTTACTTGATGTAGGTAAAGCACACTTAATCGATTGTCCAGAACAAATCTCAATTGAAGCGCTGGAAACTGAAGAAGCTGCCACAAATTATGCCAATATTTTTTGCAATCTGTTCCAGCTTAATAATACACATGATGCTATGAAATCTTGGCTAATGAAGCAATATCAAAATGACAACCCTTCATCAATAAATTATATTGCCAAAATGAATGGAGAGTTAGCTGGTATTTGTACACTTTCTCTAAATTATCAGTTTTCTGAATTCAAAGTTGGCGGTTTTTACAACACTTGTGTTCTTCCTAAATACAGGAAATCAGGAGTGGCAACAGCGATGGCTTCGCATCGGGTGAAAAAAGCAAAAGCCTTAGGACTAGAATATCTATCTGTCATTTTAATGTCTGATGCAATGGCTCGTGGTTATTGTGAGAAGCTTGGATTTAAAAACTATAAGACTTTAACTCCATTTTTCTTACCCTAAGGCATAATATTAATTTTTAAGGTTCATTGATCAAGTTGCTACTAAAACTGAAACACATAAGAAGTTTTTAACCGACCATTCTTCACATAGTAGGATACCTGCTACTAATAACTATCGTTATGTATTTAATACTGTCCCCACTATAGCTAGAGCATTTTGTTTTGCTTAAGCCATATTCATAAAAATCAATCTTATAACATTATAAGATCCTTGGCAAAATTCATCTCCTGACAACTTCAAACTACACAAAAATTAACCAGTTCTACTTAAATTTAATAACCTTTGATTATTTTTCAACAAACCTTACCACCCAAAATTAATTGTTTTCCTAAAACGGCACCCAATTAAATGTTGTTAATTAATGTAAAAATTGGTACCATACGGTACTATTTACTTTAATAAAAAATAATCATATTTGATAGTATGCCTTATAGTGATTATTAACAGATAAATTATAGAAAACATAATGATAGCTTGTAGAACATGTGTATAATGTAAGAGTTTTTATAAAAAACGTAACTTGTGAATCCCAGCTTCAAGATGGTGCCGCTAGCAGGAATCGGACCTGCGACCTCATCATTACCAATGATGCGCTCTACCACTGAGCTATAGCGGCGATATAGCCATTGTGTATAATTGTTAATTGACAAAAGTCAAACTGTTTATATAAATTTAACTATGATAAAAGTAAAAACAAAAAAAAGCAATCAACACACAGTAAAAAAGGTTGATAAAGCAGCATTAGCAAAGGCTTTGAAAGAAAATTTACAACGCAGAAAAGCTATTAAAAAATAATTATTATGACAAATCTCATAGAAAAGCCACTAAAAGGTGAAGAAGTAGTTGATCATCGCGAAGTAAAGCGATCCAATAAATGGGCTGCCATTGCACAACTTGCTACAGAGCCCTCTAAAATAGCAAAAAAAATAATCACTGATATTAATTCAAATTATATAAATTCTCAGATTCATAATAATAGCAACAATACCATAGCAGCCTCAATACCTAACTCAGCAGCTGGCATGATCAGAATAAATATTCACAGCTCTGCCCCAAACAAAGGCTTAGTTATGGTTGAGAAAAAAGAAACTTTTACTAAGAAGATTACAGCTCGTCGCTCAGGAGGTGGCGTTAGAGCGGTTGGCAGAGGTGCTAGATAATTAATTATAAGGGGAGACAATGACAGTATTATCAGATAAAACTATAGCAGAACTAGCAAAAAAACATGAAATGATCGAGCCTTTTGAAGAACAACAGGTGAGATATATAGATGATCATAAAATTATCTCTTATGGCTTATCTTCTTATGGTTATGATGCAAGAGTAGCAGACGAATTCAAAATTTTTACTAATATCGATTCAGCAATAGTTGATCCAAAAAATTTTGTTAATAGCAGTTTTGTTGACCGCTCTGGAAGTGTTTGTACCATCCCTCCAAATAGTTTTGCGCTTGCTCGTACTGTTGAATATTTTCGTATACCACGAGATATGCTGGTGATTTGTGTTGGTAAATCCACTTATGCAAGATGCGGAATTATTGTTAACGTTACTCCTTTAGAACCTGAATGGGAAGGTCACGTTACTTTAGAATTTTCCAATACCACCCCATTACCTGCAAAGATCTATGCTAATGAAGGCGCATGTCAATTCATCTTCATCAAGGGGGATAAAGAATGTCTAACATCTTATAAAGATAAGGCCGGTAAATATATGAAACAACGTGGTGTAACACTACCTTCAATGTAAACCAAAGCTATTTGTTTTTGCATTGACTATCAAACCATTGTAAGTTATACTTTGCTCTTAAAAGCATATATTTTTTATTATGAAGAATTTAAAAAACACATCATTATTCTTTTATACTTCTTATTATTTTAGCGCATAGCGCTAAATATACACATCTACTCACCCTTATTTCAGAAAAATTTAAATATTCGAAGAGAATCTTCGGAAACTAAAATATATTTTATATTGAGAATAGTTAAGATGATAAAAAAACTACTTATAATTATAGTATTAACACTAGGAATAACTTCTACAGCCTTAGCAGCTGAGAAAATTCTTATAACAATCAATCAATTTGTTAATCACTCTTCTCTTGACGCAGCTACTGATGGAGTAAAAAATGGTCTGAAAGACAGGGGATTTACTCCTGACAAAATTGAAATAAGATTCGATAATGCCCAAGGAAATATGGCAAATGCAGCACAAATTGCTAAACATCAAGCAGCTTTACATCCAGCTGTTATGGTTGCAATTGCCACCCCATCTGCACAGATAACCTTAAAAGCTAAAAATTCAAGTTCCTTACTTGCATTTGCTGCAGTAACTGATCCTAAAGCTGCTGGATTAACAGATGGCAACGTAATTGGAGTAAGCGATAGGCCACAAATTGATTCCCTGTTAAAGATTGTAAAACAAATTCTACCTAAAGCAAAAACTATAGGAATTCTCTTTAATCCAGGAGAAATAAACTCTGTTAAAATTACAGAAGAAATGGAAAAACTAGCACTAGCTAATGGTTTCAAAATAGAAAAAGCTGTAATCAACTCTTCCAGCAATATTAAATTGGCAATACAAAAACTTATTACAAATGTAGATGTAATTTACTTGCCACAAGACAATCTTATTTTCTCTTCTATTGAAACATTTGCAAAAATAGCTCTAAAAGCAAAAATCCCACTAGTAGCAAATGTTCCAGATGCAACCGACCAAGGACTATTATTCGCCTTAGGATCTGATTATTTCCAAGATGGTGTCCAGCTTGGCAACATGATTGCTGATTATTTAAGAGGAATAAAAGTAACACCTAATATACAGTTGGCAAATATTAAAATGTTGAAATTTAATGACAAAATAGCAGCCACCCTTGGTATTATTATACCAAAAAACTTAAAAAATTAGACTTAAAATTTATATAAGGAATATCCAAATGTTAAAAAATTTATTTATACTAATAATATTAACTATAGGAATAAATTCTACCGCCTTAGCAGCTGAGAAAATTCTTATAACAATCAATCAATTTGTTAACCACCCTGCCCTTGATGCAGCTACCGATGGAATAAGAAATGCTCTAAAAGACAGAGGATTCATACCAGGTAAAGTTGAAATTAAGTTTGATAATGCTCAAGGAAATATGGCAAATGCAGCGCAAATTGCTAAACATCAAGCAGCTTTACAACCAGCTGTTATGGTTGCAATTGCTACTCCATCTGCACAAGTAACCTTAAAAGCTAAGAACGCTAATTCCTTACTTGCATTTGCTGCAGTAACCGATCCTAACGCTGCTGGCTTAGCAGGCACTAATATAATTGGGGTAGGCGATCAGCCACCAATCTCCGACCTATTAAAAGTTATTAAGCAAACTTTACCTCAAGCAAAAACTATAGGAATTATATTTAACCCAGGAGAAGTAAACTCTGTTAAAATGACCGAAGAAATGAATAAATTAGCATCAGCTGATGGGTTCAAAATAGAAAAAGCCATCGTTAACTCTTCCAGTAATATAAAATTAGCAGTACAGCAGTTAATTCCAAATGTAGACCTCATTTACTTACCACAAGACAACCTTGTTGTTTCATCTATTGATACCATTGCAAAAATAGCACTAAAAGCAAAAGTCCCGGTTGTAGCGAACGATTCAACATTAGTTAGAAAAGGCTTGTTATTTGCCTTGGGATCTGATTATTTTCAAGATGGCATAAAGCTTGGCAACATGATTGCTGATCATTTAAGTGGAATAAAAGTAACACCTAATATACAATCAGCAGGTGCTAAAACATTAAAATTTAATGATAAAATAGCAGCGGAACTCAATATTGTAATACCACGAAAGGAACAATCATGAATGTACTGCAACTTTTAGGAACTATTGAAATAGGATTAATATACGCCCTAGTTGCAATCGGGGTTTATATAACCTTCAGGGTAATAGACTTTCCTGATCTAACTATTGATGGTAGTTTTACATCTGGTGCAGCAGTAGCAACTGTGATGATAGCCTCTGGCTATAACCCGTGGATTGCTACTATAGTTGCAATCATAACTGGTAGTTTTGCAGGGATGGTAACCGGCTATCTTAATGTTAAATGGGATATTCTTGGCTTGTTAGCTGGAATTTTAACCATGACCGCTCTTTATTCTATTAACCTGAGAATCATGCAGCGTCCAAATATTGCCATTATGGATGAACCAACTATCTTTATAAATGATAATATTATTTCCCTTACGTTGGTTATTGTGATCATTACCGCCCTGTTGCTAACTCGATTTTTTTCTTCTGAATATGGACTCGCAATTCGTAGCATTGGAATAAATCCAAAGGTCAGCAAATCATATGGAATTAAAGTTGGAAAAATGAAAATCATAGCATTGATGTTTAGTAATGCTTTTGTAGCGCTTGCAGGTGCTTTATTTGCACAGTCACAGGGGTTTGCTGATATCTCCATGGGAAATGGTACAATCATTATAGGTTTAGCATCAGTGATCATTGGTGAAACAATTTTTTTAAATCCAAAAAAAATCTTTCTGGCATTAATTGCCTGTGTTATCGGATCTATCCTATACCGCATCGCCATTGCTTTTGCACTAAATGCACATGGCATAGGATTAGAGGTATATGATCTTAATTTAATTACTGCAATCATTGTTGCATTTACTATGATCTTACCAAAATTAAAAAAGAATTGGGGTGCAAAATGATCGAACTAAAAAATATAAATGTAATATTTAATAAAAGCACTAACCTTGAAAACAAGGTATTGAAAAACATAAATTTAAAAGTTAATGAAGGCGAATTTGTTACTATTATAGGCGGTAATGGCGCCGGTAAATCTACCTTAATGAATGTGTTATCAGGGGACATTTCCCCTAACAAAGGACAAATTTTAATTGATCAAAAAAATGTTACCAAACTTTCCGTCGAGGAAAGATCTGGAATGGTCGCAAGAATCTTTCAAGACCCAATGATCGGTACTTTCTCTGGTTTAAGTATAGAAGAAAACATGAGTATAGCATATAAACGCGGTGAGACCAGAGGATTGCAACATAGCTTAAATAGCCAGCTTCGCGAGAATTTTCGTGAAGCCTTAAGTGAACTTAATATGGGATTAGAAAATAGGCTTAAAGATGAAGTTTCAAGTCTATCAGGTGGTCAGCGTCAAGCACTAAGTTTAATAATGGTTACCTTGCAGGATTCAAAAATATTACTTCTTGATGAACACACAGCAGCACTTGATCCCAAAATTGCTAAAGTCATTATGAGTATTACGGAAAAAATAGTCAGGAAACATAATCTAACTGCTTTAATGATTACACATAGCATGACGCAAGCATTAGAATATGGCGATCGCACTATTATGATGTATCACGGTGAAATTGTACGTGACATGCATGGCAAAAAGCGTGACGCATTGTCTCCTGAAGACTTAATCAAATATTTTGATCTGTAATTTTATTAGAAGTCTTCCGCTAAAGTATGACCAAAAGTTTCTGCAAGGCCTACTCTACACCCTATTTGTTAGGTAAATGCCATCGTAACTTCAGCATCCGAACCTTTATCCCTATTTAATTCTGATCTTGCACCTACTGCTGACTCACCACCACCATCGCAGGTTTAAGTAAGCGGCTATTTAATAGATAACCAGCTTGCACAACATTAAGAATGCTCTCATTTGGATAATCAGCGCTTGGTTGTTGAGAAAGAGCTTGGTGAAAATTGTGATCAAATTTATCACCAATTTGTGGAAAGATTCTTTTAACACCATGTTTCTCAAGAACAGTTAAAAATTCCTTACGAGTAATATCTATACCTTCATAAATTTTTCTAACTGCTTCATTCTTCAATAACTCATCGTTAAGATGTTCAGTTGAACGATATAAATTTTCAAGAACATTGATCAAACTTTCTGCAAAATTACCAACTGCATATTTCTGCGCATCTGCCACTTCTTTTATTGCCCGCTTGCGAACATTTTCTGAATCAGCTAGAGAAAGTAAAATTTGATTTTTAAGTTCCTGCACTTGTTCTTCAAGAACCAAAATCTGCTGAGCTGATTTATCCTCAACTTCAATCTCTTGTTCTATCTTCTCAATATTCTCGTCAATATTTTCGATTTCTACTTCTTGTTGGGTGTTTTTTTTATCCATATTTAAAACCTAAAAATTAAAAACTAGTGCTTTTATTTAAATGATATATATATTTAGGTATGATTTATAACTTTTTCAAGTGTTTTATTATAAGAGATTGATTTTATGAGAAGTTCCGGACGCAGAAATAATGAATTAAGAACAGTTTCAATCGATGTTGGTGTAAATGCTTACGCAGAAGGATCGTGTTTTGTAAAGTTTGGTAATACCCAGGTACTGTGCACAGCAACTGTTGATGAAACATTGCCGCCATTTTTAAGAGGTAAAGGCAAGGGATGGGTTACAGCTGAATACGGAATGCTACCACGCTCTACACATAATCGCTCTAAAAGAGAAGCAGCAAATGGTAAACAAGGTGGTAGAACCCACGAGATTCAAAGATTAATTGGCAGATCTCTTCGCGCCTCTCTTGATCTAGAAAGCATTGGTGAAAGACAAATCATCATTGATTGCGATGTTATCCAAGCCGATGGTGGAACGAGAACAGCTTCTATAACAGGTGGTTACGTAGCATTGTATATGGCAATTAAGAAATTAGTTCATAATGGGTTAATTCATAAAAACCCAATAATTAATCAAATGGCAGCAATATCATGCGGTATAGTTGATGGTACACCTATGCTAGATCTAGATTATATAGAAGATAGCGGTGCTGAAATAGATGCAAATTTTGTTATGGACTCTGCTGGTAATTTAATTGAAGTTCAAGCGTCAGGAGAAGAACGCACATTTACAGTGCCTCAATTAGATGAACTGATAAAACTTGCGCAACTTGGCACAGAAGAACTATTTGAAATTCAAAAAAAGGCTCTACGAATTAAGTGAATAAACTTGCAATATATATACATTGGCCATTTTGCAAATCAAAATGCCCATATTGTGATTTCAATAGCCATGTACAAGAATCAATAGATAATCAGTCTTGGCTAAACTCCTACCTCAAGCAAATTGAGAGCTTCGCTCCATTAATCAAAGATAAGACTATTACCTCTATATTCTTTGGGGGTGGCACACCATCATTGATGCCAGCAATAACTGTTAATAAAATTATCGATAAGTTGTTTTCATTATCAAAAACAAATAATAACATAGAAGTAACTTTAGAAGCTAATCCCACTTCTATTGAAAGTCAGAAATTTGTTGATTTTAAAACGGCAGGTATCAACCGGGTATCGATTGGCATTCAATCTTTCAATGAACTGGATTTAAAATTCTTGGGGCGCGAACATTCAAAACAAGAAGCGATAGAAGCATTAAAAATTGCTAATTTCATCTTCGATAATTATTCTTTTGACCTAATCTATGCCTTACCAAATCAAACAATCGAAACATGGGAACAAGAATTAAAAGAAGCAATGCAATATTCTAAACACCACCTCTCCTTGTATCAATTAACTATTGAGAAAGGTACACCCTTTTATTTACAACATAAAAACAAAAAATTCATTTTACCAAATTCTGATCAAGCAGCAGAGCTTTACTCATTTACTGATGATTTTATGATTGAACAAAACTTACAGCCATATGAAATATCAAATTATGCTCACCCTGGTTTTGAATCTCAACATAATTTAGCATATTGGCACTATAATCAATATCTAGGCATTGGCCCTGGAGCGCATAGCAGAATTATGATAGATAATAAGCTTTGCGCGGTCGTTATGCATCACAGTCCAAAAAAATGGTTGGATAGCGTAACGGCAAATATTATGCCTATTCAGCAAAAAACTAGCCTAACGAAAAGAGATATATTATTAGAATATTTAATTATGGGACTAAGAATTAAAGAAGGTATCCAGTTAGCAAAGCTTGAACAATTACTACACCAACCA
>Ga0114963_10003314_pt1 | contig 10987 bp, 7 predicted proteins | sample C_131016_EF_Meta_FD_87019 | JGI IMG/M metagenome (GOLD analysis project Ga0114963, IMG submission 87019) | Freshwater microbial communities from Lake Croche, Canada to study carbon cycling - C_131016_EF_MetaG | ecosystem: Environmental > Aquatic > Freshwater > Lake | place: Lake Croche, Canada...
GACTAACTTCATCGAGGGTATATCAATTACTCCCACCTTTTTAGAGAAGCGGAGAGTGACCCACATGGTTTTTCCATCAGGCGTAATTTCCATATCATCCGGACCTGCCGGTAGCCCAGTAATATCGCCCATTTTTTCCAGGGTCTGCATATTAATCATGCTGATACTTGACGCAATACGATTAGTTACGAACACATGCTTTTTATCGCCTAAGGGGCGGAAGTTGTGAGCGCCCTTTCCAGTAAAGATTCGTTTAACTTCTTTACGGGTTTTCCAATCAATGACTTGAACATAGTCCTCACCAGTAATACCAATCAATAGGTATTGACCACCGGGCGTCATCCAAACTCCTGCTGGCACTTTACCCGTGGTGATTTTCCATATAACAGTCTGGGTATCCAAATCAATTGCCGCTAGTTCATTCGAGTCTTGCAAGGTAATAAATGCGATCTTGCTATCTGCTGTAAATGCGACATGACTTGGCGTCTTACCAAGCTTAATTGTTTTGGCCAGCTTGAGATCTGCACCTTGCGCGTGATAGAGATCCACCCTATCCAAGCGGTTGCCGTTTGCAACAAACCACTTATGATTGGGCGAATAACCAATTTGGTACGGATCAATAATGTCAGGTATCTTGCCTGTTAACTCACCAGTTGTGGGATTCATGAGCACAACATCATTACCCGCAGCATTGGCAATCAGTAAAGTCTTTTGATCTGGGGTCATCATCAAATGATGAGGCTCTTTTCCAACCGGTACCGTCTTGATTACCTTACGGCTGAGCATATCAATCAGACTGACGGTGGCCTCACCAGAGTTCAAGACAACTGCTAACTTAGGCTCGGGTGAGATCACACCTTGAGCATAGGCAGCATTCAAGAGCCCTGTCAGGACAAATACAGCTAGGATCGAAATACTACCAACTTTGGCATTGCGAATGTAAGTTAGCATGTCTAGTATTGTAAGCAATTGATTCATCTGACGCAGGTCTTTCAGCGGCATCATTTGGCCTAACGTAAGCTAGCCAAGATCTTTTCTAGACGCTTTAGGGACATTGGGCTTGGGGTCTTTAACTCTTGGGCGTACAAAGCCACCCTCAATTCCTCCAGTTGCCAGCGAAAATCTACTAAAGCTTGATCTTCACTGATGGCATATGCCGCAGAGCCATGGCTAGCCTGAACGAGTTTTTGCCAGGGCCTTGCAACCGACTCCCAGTCTTTTTGACATTGTGAATCCCGGCTAGGGTTGGCGCGCAATTTATCAATTCGCATAGCAATAGCCTTGAGATAGCGAGGGAAATGAACCAACTGGCCGTATGGCGTGTCTGAAACAAATTTAGGGGATATGAGACCTTGGACTTGATTCTGAATATCCACATGGGCAGTAGCTGAGGCAGCCTTTGCTTGGGATAACTTCTTTTGAAGATCTGCATAAGCCTGCAATGCTGCCAAGCTATGTTTTGAAATCTCCTGAGCAATTAGAGCCAAACGGGGCTTACCTGCTTGCAGACGCTCTGCAAATTGCTCGGCATTTACGGGTAATGGATCATTCATAAATGCCCGCTCTAAAGCGAGGTTCAGAATTTGCTCAGTTAAATCATCAACTGATCCAATATTGATAAACAGCAATCCAAGCTCCCGAATTCCAGGAAGTTGTTTTTGTAATGCTTTAAGTGTGTCCTTGTTCGATAGCGCGAATAATCTGCGCAACCCTTGCCAATGATGTTTTCTAGCTTCCAGCAAATCATCAAACACTTCAAGATCGCACGCTTCGGTGCGATCTACTAAGGCAGGGTAGCCAAATAAGGTGCTATTTCCCTTCTGAATTTCCAGAGTCTCTGGTAGCTCACCAAAGTCCCAGCTTCGATAGCCACCCTGCTCTATTGTTTTTACTGAAGATGCTTTGCCACTTTGATTGATTTTGCTAATAGGGCTAGCGTTACTCACTGGAGCAGCAACACCAAGTTCATCATGAACTGCTTGCTGCGCTATAGCTTGGAAAGCTGTGCGGGCAGTCTCTCCATATTCAGCGCGCAATCGAGATAAATTACGCTCTAACTCCAGCTGGCGGCCGTGCTCGTCTACTAGGCGGAAATTCATTGAAGAATGTAGAGGTAAGGATTCGGGTCTGAAATCAGTGCGCTTAATTTCTAAGCCACGTTCTTTACGAATATCGGTAATAAGACTATCCAAAAAGTCGCCCACCCCAAACTGCTTGCCCGATAGCATCCGCTCTAAGAAAGATTTTGCATACTCGGGCAGTGGGACGCAGTGGCGACGTAATTTCTGAGGAAGTGATTTGAGTAATAGCCCAATTTTTTCTTCGCACATGCCTGGAACCAGCCAATCACATCGACGACCATCGACCTGATTCAATAGAGTCAAAGGCACTACCAGCGTGACTCCATCTTTGGGACTGCCAGGTTCGAAGTGATAAGTCAAACTTAGTTCGCTACCACCAACTATCATCTTTTTAGGATAGCGATCTACCGTAATACCGGCTGCTTCATGGCGCATTAAATCTGCTTTAGCTAAACGCAAAAGACTGTCGGGCGCCTCCTCAGTAATTCCTTTACTCGCCAATGTCTTTTGCAACCAGGCTTTCATACTCTCCCTGCTGAGAACATCTTCAGGAATGCGTGAATCATAAAAAGCAAAAAGGAGATCATCATCTACCAATACATCAGGGCGTCGTGAGCGATGCTCTAAAGCCTCAATCTCTTTAATTAGTCTGCGGTTGTGCCAAAAGAATTCAAAAGTCCCGGGATATTTTTTTCTAGCATCGGCCTCGGTCTCGCGCATCAATGCTGGGGTATCCATGCGGCCGAACATCTCTTCTTGAACTAAGGCCTGGGTAATAAACAAGTTACGAGCATCTTTTGGGTTGTGTGGCTCATAACGCACGCGACGACCATGATAAATCGGCAGACCATATAAGGTACCGCGCTCAAAGGCCATGACCTCTCCTTGACGGCTATCCCAAAATGGCTCACTCAACGATTTAATCAGGCGGTGGGTTGCAACCTTCTCAACCCATTGGGGCTCTATTTTGGCAATTGTGCGAGCATACATACGATTAGTTTCTTGCAGTTCACCAGCCAAAATCCAAGCACCAGCCTTTTTGCCAATCGTTGAACCCGGCCAAATAAAGGGACGAATACCGCGCGCACCGATGTAGCCTCCTATCTTGCTACCACGCTCCTGAGATTTTTCATCCTCTTCTTTTTTGGCTACATAACCTAAGAGACCTGTTAAGAGAGAGAGGTGAACTTGTTCATAAGTAGCGGCGGATAGATTTTCTTTCCAACCCTTTTCAGCCAACATCGTATGTAACTGAGCATGAACATCGCGCCATTCACGCAGACGTCTGGGTGATAAAAACTTACTACGACACAAATTTTCTAATTGTCGATTGCTATGCTTGTGCCTCAAGGCATCTTGGTACCAATCCCAAAGCTTGATGAAGCTCAGAAACTCGGAACGCTCATCTGCAAACTGCAAATGCGCTTGATCAGCCGCGGCAGCTTGATCCATCGGTCGATCACGTGGATCTTGTGTAGCTAAAGCGGAGGCAATGATGGTGACCTCACGTAATGCGTTGTGCTCCTTAGCAGCTAATAACATTCGACCAATCCGAGGATCCAATGGCAGATCTGCTAACTGCTTACCAATAGGTGTGAGCTTGAATCTGCTGTTGCTATCCGTATCACTACCAATGGTGACATCGTCATAGACAATAGCGCCCAACTCATCTAGGAGCTGGACGCCGTCGGCAATCGCACGACCCAATGGTTTATCAATAAATGGAAATTCTTGAATACGGGGTAAACGTAGCGAGCTCATGCGAAGCAATACCGCCGCTAATGAGCTGCGCAAAATTTCTGGATCAGTAAATTTGGGGCGACTTAAATAATCTTGCTCGCTATAAAGACGAATGCAAATACCATCTGACACGCGACCGCAACGACCTGCTCTCTGATTGGCTGCCGCCTGAGAAATGGGCTCGATCTGAAGTTGCTCTACTTTGTTACGGTAGGAATAGCGTTTAACGCGAGCTAGGCCGCTATCAACTACATAACGAATATTGGGAACTGTTAATGAGGTCTCGGCAACGTTCGTCGTCAAAATAATACGTCGTCCATTTCCGGGATTAAATACGCGCTCTTGTTCCGCGACTGATTGCCGTGCAAAAAGACTCAAAATCTCCGGATGAAAGCGCTGCTGAAGAACGTGGTCCTTTCTAAGAGCTTCAGCACAATCCCGAATCTCACGCTCTCCAGGGAGGAAGACCAGCACATCGCCTGCACCTGATACACCCTCACGCCATACTTTTGCAATTGCTTCTGTGACAGCGTCCGAAAGCTCCTTGGCCTCTTTGGACTCTTTTTTTCCGTCAGGCTTAGCTTCAGGTTCCAGCGGCTCGTAGCGTTGCTCAACTGGGAAAAGTCGCCCACTTACTTCAATTACCGGAGCAGACTTGCCATTGAATGCGAAATGATCAGAAAAACGCTTTGCATCAATGGTGGCTGAGGTAATGATCAACTTCAGATCTGGACGCTTGGGTAGCAGCTGTCGTAGATAGCCCAATAGAAAATCAATATTGAGGCTGCGTTCATGAGCCTCATCAATAATCAGAGTGTCGTAAGCGCGCAGCTGGGGGTCTCGCTGCGTTTCTGCCAGCAAGATGCCATCGGTCATCAACTTAATTGAAGCGCCCTGACTGGTCTTATCAGCAAAGCGCACTTGGTAGCCTACATCTTGGCCCACTGGAGTACCCAACTCCTGGGCAATTCGCTTCGCAGTAGCTGTAGCAGCAATTCGGCGAGGTTGTGTATGCCCAATGAGGCGACCACCGTTCATAGCGCCTCTGCCGAGATCTAAACAGATTTTGGGTAATTGGGTTGTTTTGCCAGAACCAGTCTCACCACAAACAATCACAACCTGGTGGGAGCTCAAGGCGTCCTTGATGATTTGACGTTGGCCTGATACCGGTAACTCCTCCGGAAAGCGAATTTCTAGCCGTCGTGGGGTGTTGGAAGCAGGCACAGTCAAAGGACTTGCTTTGGGTTTTTGTTGGTTTATGGGCTCTTGCACCCTATAATTTTCTCACTATGCCAACAAATGCACCGAATCCCGGCTCAAATGCCGAAGAATCCAGCTCCGACTTTCCTTTTGTAGGATGGCTGCGTGATGTTGCGCCCTATATCCATAGCTTCCGTGAGAAGACTTTTGTCATTGCCTTTGCTGGAGAGCTGGCTCAAGAAATTGGCCTAGAAAATCTGATTGAAGATATCGCCATGCTGCACGCCATGGGTATGCGGATTGTTTTAGTTCATGGCATCCGCCCTCAAATTGAAGAGCAGTTAATGCTCCGTAATATTAAGAGCCAATTTGGCCAAAGTGCAATGCACAGCTACCGGATTACCGATGCAGCCGCCCTAGAATGCGTCAAAGAGGCTGCTGGTGAATTACGCCTAGATATCGAGGCAGCATTTAGTCGGGGATTACCCAACACTCCGATGGCAGGCTCTCGAATCTCGGTTATCTCAGGTAACTTTATTACGGCAATGCCTGTAGGTGTTGTTGAGGGGATTGATTACATTCATACTGGACTAGTGCGCAAGGTGGACTCCACCTCTATTAGGCTCTCACTCGATAGCAATAAGATCGTACTGCTCTCACCATTAGGATTCTCGCCAACTGGTCAAGCATTTAATCTCGCTTTTGAGGATGTAGCTGCATCTACTGCTGCAGCACTCAAAGCAGATAAATTGATTTTCTTAAGTCCCTATGCAGGCTTGAAAGATGAGGAAGGTGACTTCATCACCGAGCTATCCATGCCCCAGCTTCAAGAATACGTAGCCCAATATCCAGAACTCGATTTAGGTATGAAGAGTTTGTTGAATATTTCTGGCAGGGCTATTCGTGCTGGCGTAAGTCGGGTGCACTTTTTACCTTGTAACCGAGATGGCGCCCTGCTGGAAGAGCTGTTTACCCATGATGGTATTGGCATGATGCTGGCCTCATCCGATATCGAGAATTTGCGTGAAGCCAATCAGGATGATGTTGGCGGCATTTTGCAGCTCACTAGCCCACTCGAAGAAGAAGGTATTCTGGCTGCACGAGGTCAAGATGTCATCGAGCGTGATATTCAGCGCTTCTCTGTGATTGAGCATGACCGTGTTCTTTTTGGATGCGCAGCCCTCTTCCCATTCCCGAATGGCGTAGGTGAGCTTGCTTGCCTCGCAGTAGATCCCGATGTTCAAGGTTCAGGCGACGGAGAGCGCTTGCTTAAGCGCGTTGAAATGCGTGCAAAACGGGAAGGCATCAAGAAGCTTTTCGTCCTGACTACTAGAACAGAACATTGGTTTTTGAAGCGCGGCTTTAAGCGCGCATCGGTAGACGATCTTCCAGAAGAAAGAAAGCAAATTTACAACTGGGATCGTAAATCGATGGTGTTGACCAAAGATCTCTAACAAGCTCTTTATTTTATATTTTCTCTTTAGTACATCGTATTTGAAAGGCAACACAAATGGCACGCATGGTTCAATGTATCAAACTCAACAAAGAAGCTGAAGGCATGGACTTCGCTCCACTACCAGGCGACCTCGGCAAGAAAGTTTGGAACCAAGTCTCCAAAGAAGCTTGGGCTGCTTGGTTGAAGCATCAAACAATGCTTATTAATGAGAATCGTCTAAACATGGCTGACCCTCGTGCTCGTCAATACCTCCTCAAGCAAGTTGAAAAATACTTCTTTGAAGGTGGTGCAGATATGGCTCAGGGCTATGTACCGCCAGCTGAATAATTATTCCTGAATATTGCTTGACGAGTCAAACTCAGAAGCATAGGATGAAGTCGTAGTCAGTCAGTTCTTGTGATCGGCTACATTGGCGAAAGCCATTACTCGTAAGCATATCTATGTGCTTATGGGCACTGGGGACATAAATTCTTCCCTTTGCCTGCGCCATGAATCATCATGGCAAACAAACCCGATGGATCAGCTCGCTGCCCCGTCGGGTTTTTTAATTAAAAAGTAATCCTACTTACGCCAGATGCATTGCTCACCAGCAAAATATCTGCCTTCTCTTTTACAAATAGACCAACAGTAATTACGCCAGCGATTTGATTCATTTGCACTTCAAGAGCAATGGGGTTGGTTATCTTTAAACCAGTGACATCCAAAATCCAGCCGCCGTTATCTGTCATAAAAGGTTGGCTTGGTGTCTGACCCAAGTCTGCACGGGTCTCTTTGCTCATTCTGAGTGTTGCTGTGCCGCCCAACTTAATTAGTTCCTGAGTAACAATTCCTTTTGATAGGGGAATGATCTCCAAAGGCAATGCAAAGTTACCCAATACTGGAACCTGTTTTGAGGCATCGCAAATACAGATAAATTGCTTGGCCATGGAAGCAATAATTTTTTCACGGGTCAAAGCACCGCCGCCACCTTTAATCATGTAGCCAGCAGGATCGATTTCATCTGCACCATCCACATAGGCAGGTAGAAAATCCACCTCATTGGGATCCAAGACCTTAAAACCGTGCTTTAACAGGCGCTCAGTCGTGGCATTAGAACTAGACACCATTCCCAAGAAATGCGCCCTGTGGGGTGCTAAGGCATCAATGAAGTAGTTGGCAGTAGAGCCCGTACCAACACCCAAGATCTGGCCTGCAGGTAGCTTTAATACCTCATCCCGAGCCGCCTCACCTACCAATTGCTTTAGTTGATCTTGATTCATGATCTTGCCCAATATCCTTATCTGAACTGGAACAGCCTTATTTATCCATCTATCATATGATATTCAATCTGTTCCACCTGATTAATACATCGAGACTATTGCAAATAGCCATGACATCACCTGCAAGCGCACTGAGCCAACTCAAACAATTCACCACCGTCGTGGCCGATACTGGCGACTTTGAGCGTATGCGGGAATACCAACCGCAAGATGCTACTACTAACCCATCCCTGATCCTGAAGGCTGCACAGCAAGCTAACTATCAAGCCTTGGTAAATCAAGTCAAATCAGCGCACCCAGGTCTGAAAACAGGCGATTTAGTCGACCATATCCTGGTCGCTTTTGGTCTGGAGATTTTGAAGATCGTCCCAGGGAGAGTATCGACTGAAGTTGATGCTCGCCTCTCTTTTGATACTCAGGCAACAATGAAAAAGGCTAAGCATCTCATCTCGCTGTATGAATCACACGGGATTGATCGCAAACGGATCTTGATAAAGCTTGCTGGCACATGGGAAGGAATTGAGGCAGCTAAAGCTTTAGAGGCAGAGGGTATTCACTGCAATATGACGCTGCTCTTCTCTTTAGTACAAGCGGCGGCTTGTGGTGCAGTCAATGCGAAATTGATTTCCCCTTTTGTAGGACGAATTACCGATTGGTATAAGGCAAAACTTGGCAGTAATTGGAGTGATGAAAAAAATGGCGGAGCAAATGATCCTGGCGTTACATCGGTCAAGCGTATCTTTCACTATTACAAGCACTTCGGGATTAATACCGAAATCATGGGGGCTAGCTTCCGCAATACCAGTCAGATATTAGAGTTAGCCGGGTGCGACTTACTCACTATCAGTCCAGAGCTATTAGGCGATCTTCAGAAAAGTACAGTAGCGGTAGAGAGAAAACTCAATGCTAGCAATGCGGCTAGCGCGCTTGCCAGCGAAAACATCCTTGCTCTCAAGCTGGATGAATCCAATTTTAGATTGCAGCTGAATAATGATGCAATGGCCACTGAAAAGTTGGCTGAAGGTATAAGAAATTTTTGTATCGATACCGAGAAACTGGAATCGATCTTAAGTAACTAATTCTGTAAATTGCCAGATTGAGGAGTCAAGATGATTATTCATTGCCCGCATTGCAATAAAGGGAATCGTGTTCCTGCTGAAAAGCTCAATCAAACGCCTGTCTGCGGAGCCTGTCAACAAGAACTCCTGTCGCTCCCAATTAACGCCACAGCAGCTAACTTTAGCGAACTGGTAACTCAATCCACAATGCCAGTGATAGTAGATTTCTGGGCGCCATGGTGCGGACCCTGCAAGATGTTTGGTCCGACGTTCCAGGCAAGCGCCAGCACTCATGCAAATCAAGTTTTGTTTCTGAAAGTCAATACTGAAGCAGAACAACTACTCGGATCGCAATGGAATATCCGCTCAATACCAACACTCGCAGGATTTAAGGGTGGCAAAGAAGTACACCGTGTTAGCGGCGCTCTGCCACCAGCCCAACTAGAGCAATTTGTGCGGCAGTTGACTGAGTGACTAAGGGAGTAAGTGAGTGGTGCTTACTATTTAGACTCTTTAGATAAACGCTGCCTCAGCGCCTCATATAAGCAGACACCACTGGCAACGGATACGTTCAGACTCTCTACGACACCCTTCATTGGAATACGTACCAACTCATCACAAGTCTCACGGGTTAAGCGGCGCATGCCCTCACCCTCTGCACCCATCACGATACCAATGGGACCAGTCAGATCTAAATCGTAAATAGATTTTTCAGCTTCATCATCAGTACCGATTAGCCAAACACCTGCTTCTTGCATTTCTTTCATACTTCGAACCAGGTTGGTAACTGTAATGACAGGCATTACCTCAGAAGCACCACTTGAAACCTTGCTGACTGTAGCATTAATTGAGGCTGAACGGTCTTTAGGAATAACGACAGCATCTACACCAGCACCATCCGCCACGCGCAAGCATGCACCAAAGTTATGAGGGTCGGTTACACCATCCAAGACCAAAAACATCACCTTACTTTGATTGCTTTGTGCATCCTCCACTACCTCGGTAATGGTTCGAGCAATGGTCATCTTCTCAGCTAGAGCAACCACGCCTTGATGGCGATCATGCCCAGCCAGCTTATGAAGACGCTCGGCATCAGCGGCATGCAATCTTTCGCCTAAAATTTCTTCTGCCTGTTTGAGAAAATCACCCATACGGCGATCTCGTCGACTGGGATCAAAATAAACGGACTTCAGACTTGCCGCATCCACTCGTAAGCGCGCTTGCACTGCATGAAAACCAACTAATATTTGCTTCATCTCTGCTTATCTCGATCTGATATTGATACTTATTTACGACGCGCTTTAGTACTGCGAACAGGTGGTTTTGTACCTGCAGTTTTTCCGGCAGGTCTTGTGGGCTTCCCAGACTTCGCAACTTTACTTGCAGTACGCCCAGCCTGACTCTTAGATTGGCTCGCGCCAAGGTTACCAGCAGATTTGGCGGCATTTACATTTACACCAGAATGCTTTTGCGGCTCTTTGCTACCAGAGCGGCCTTTTTTGGGGGAGGCTTTTTTATTAGGCCTACCGGTATCGCTAGCCAATACAATTTGACGGCGATTAGTAGTGCCTCCGGGCTCCAAGCCAACAGATTTGACTAGACTGAATTCAATTTTACGCGCATCTAGATCCACTCGACTGACTAAAACGTGCACCCGATCACCTAAGCGATAACGAATTCCAGTTCTCTCACCACGCAACTCTTGACGGGCTTCATCGTATTGGAAGTAATCACCACCCAACTCAGTTACATGGATCATGCCCTCAACAAAGAGATTTTCCAATTGAATGAATAAACCAAATGTCGCGACCCCAGTGACTGTGCCAGCATATTCTTGACCCAAATGATCGCGCATGTAATAGCACTTGAGCCAAGCCTCTACATCACGAGATGCCTCATCTGCACGGCGCTCATTAGATGAGCAATGCACGCCAAGTTGACCCCAAATAGGCATTGCCGCATTAGCACCCTTAGGCAATTTAGGTGAACGTGTACCATTAGCTGCAGCCTCTTTTGCATCGCTATGAGACTTCTTAGCATTCACGGCATTTTCGCGACCTTTACCTTTGCGTGGCAAAGTGAGATTTAAGGGAACCGTTGGGGGTAATACTGGCGTGTAGGGCTTCTTAGTGAGAATTGCTTTGATGACGCGATGGGTCAAGAGGTCGGGATAGCGACGAATCGGACTTGTGA
>Ga0114963_10003316_pt1 | contig 10986 bp, 10 predicted proteins | sample C_131016_EF_Meta_FD_87019 | JGI IMG/M metagenome (GOLD analysis project Ga0114963, IMG submission 87019) | Freshwater microbial communities from Lake Croche, Canada to study carbon cycling - C_131016_EF_MetaG | ecosystem: Environmental > Aquatic > Freshwater > Lake | place: Lake Croche, Canada...
GAATACGTTACCCAAACGCTCCATTTCTTCAAGCGCACGCCCTGAACCACGCACAACGCAGGTGAGCGGGTCTTCAGCCACGATCACCGGCAAACCGGTTTCTTCCATCAGCAGCCGGTCAATATCACGAAGTAATGCGCCACCTCCAGTGAGGACCATGCCTTTTTCGGCAATGTCAGCACCCAATTCAGGGGGCGTTTGCTCAAGAGCCGCTTTGACCGCACCTACGATACTGTTCAAAGGATCGGTGAGGGCTTCTAGAATCTCGTTGCTGGTAATCGTAAAGGTACGCGGAATCCCTTCAGCCAGATTGCGGCCTTTGACTTCCATTTCCAACATTTCTGATCCTGGGAACGCAGAGCCAATCTGTTTCTTAATCATTTCGGCAGTGGTTTCACCAATCAACATGCCGTAGTTACGACGAATGTAGTTGATGATGGCCTCATCAAATTTATCTCCACCCACACGGACGGAAGAGGCATACACAATACCGCCCAAGGAGATCACGCCAACTTCCGTTGTCCCCCCACCGATGTCCACTACCATCGAGCCTGAGGGCTCAGCCACAGGAAGATCTGCGCCGATTGCTGCAGCCATCGGTTCGTCAATCAGAAAGACTTGACGTGCACCGGCTCCCAAAGCCGATTCCTTGATCGCACGACGCTCAACCTGGGTAGAACCACAGGGAACGCAAATAATGATGCGCGGGCTGGGGGACAACATGCGTGAGTCATGTATTTTTTTGATGAAGTACTTCAGCATCTGTTCTGTGATGGTGAAGTCAGCAATCACGCCATCTTTCATGGGGCGAATAGCAGAAATATTGCCTGGGGTACGTCCCAGCATTTGCTTGGCAGCCAGACCTACGGCTTGGATGGTTTTCTTGCCATTGGGACCCAGTTCTTGGCGGATGGCCACAACCGAGGGTTCATCCAGTACGATCCCTTTGCCGCGCACAAAAATGAGGGTGTTGGCTGTGCCCAAATCAATGGCCAGATCATTCGAAAAATAACCGCGAAAAAATTCAAACATGTGTGTATTGAGGCGGGCTATGACAAGCCGTCTTTGTATTGTGAAGATATCTTGCGATAATAACTCTTTTCGCCCCCCTCTTGTAGGGGAACAGCGGTTTAAAACGCTTGGTTTTGTAAGGTAAGAAGGCTCACAATGAGTTTCTCCGATGAGGATGTTCGCCGCGTTGCGCGCTTGTCGCGCCTCGCTTTAGCGCCCGAAGAGGTTTCGGGCTTTCGCCAAGATCTGTCCAAGATCTTGGATCTGGCCGCAAAGCTGCAGGCCATTGACACCAAAAATATCGAACCTTTGGCCCATCCCGGCGCAACAGCGGTGTTTTTGCGACCTGATGTGGTGACTGAATCGAATCGCAGAGAGGCATTTCAGTCTGTGGCCCCGCAAGTAGAACGGGGTCTGTATCTTGTGCCGAGAGTTGTGGAATGAGTATTTCTGAGCTTTTAAACAAGGACTTAACTGAAATTTCAGGCGCGTTGGTGCGCCGAGAGGTTTCTGCCATGGATTTGGCACAGGGCTATCTTGACCGCATTGATGCAGTACAAGCGAACCTGAATGCGTTTATCACCCTAGATCATGAGCTAACGCGTAAAGAGGCCGCCATGGCGGATGCGCTGCGGGCAAAAGAACCCACGAGCCCGCTCGCAGGAATCCCCATTGCGCAAAAAGATATCTTTTGTGCGGAAGGGTGGCTTACCACAGCGGGTTCACGCATGCTGGAAAACTTTGTTGCGCCCTATGATGCCCATGTTGTTGAGCAACTGAAAAAACAGGGATTTGTAACCCTAGGGCGCGCCAATATGGATGAGTTTGCTATGGGCTCATCGAATGAAAACTCATATTTTGGGGCGGTTAAAAATCCCTGGGATCTCACGCGGGTGCCGGGCGGTAGTTCAGGTGGCTCAGCGGCTGCGGTGGCTGCAGGTTTGGCCCCGGCTGCCACAGGCACCGATACCGGTGGTTCGATTCGTCAGCCCGCAGCATGGTGCGGTATTTCAGGAATCAAACCCACCTATGGCCGTGTTTCGCGCTACGGCATGATTGCCTATGCCTCTAGTCTGGATCAGGCTGGAATGTTTGCCCGCACTGCGCGAGATTTAGCCCTGTTGATGGATGTCATTGCAGGGCATGATCCGCGGGATGCCACCAGCGTTGACCGTCAAGATGCGCCCTGTGTCAGTGTGCTTGGCCAAGACATAAAAGGACTTCGTGTTGGGGTGCCTCAACAATGGTTCGGTGCCGGTTTATCCGCTGGGGTGTCGGCAGTGGTTCAGGCGTCTATTCAAGAATTGTCTAAGCTGGGGTGTGAAATCGTCGAGATTGATTTCACCATGAGCGAGCAAGCCATCCCCGCCTACTACGTGATTGCCCCTGCGGAGGCCTCGAGTAATTTATCCCGCTTTGATGGCGTGCGATTTGGTCATCGCGCCGAACAGTACAAAGATCTCACTGAGCTCTATGAGCGTTCCAGAGGGGAAGGATTTGGGCCTGAAGTAAAGCGCAGAATTTTGATGGGAAGCTATGTGTTGTCGCATGGTTATTACGATGCCTATTACCTTCAAGCACAACGCGTTCGTCGTTTAATAGCCAATGATTTTGAGCGTGCGTTTGAACGATGCGATGTGATTGCAGGGCCTGTTGCCCCGACCACCGCCTTCCCTCTGGGATCCTTTGGTGCTGACCCTGTTCAAATGTATCTGGCCGATCTCTATACCATTCCCGTTAATTTGGCGGGGCTTCCGGCGCTGAGTATTCCCGCTGGCTTTGATGCGGGAATGCCCGTGGGTTTGCAATTGATTGGGCCCTGGTGGCAAGAAGCACGATTATTGAATATGGCCCACGCGTACCAACAACACACCGATTGGCATACCAAACGTCCAGAACCTCTCTCAGGAGCCGCATCATGACTCAATGGGAAGTGGTAATTGGATTAGAGACACATGCGCAGCTGTCTACGCAATCTAAAATATTTTCAGGGGCCTCCGTGGCCTTTGGTGCTGAAGCCAATACCCAAGCCTGTGCGGTGGATCTGGGTTTACCCGGTGTACTCCCCGTGCCGAATCGTGCTGCTGTAGAGCGTGCTATTCGTTTTGGCTTGGCAGTGGGGGCCCACATAGCGCCTGTTTCTATTTTTGCGCGAAAAAATTATTTCTACCCTGATTTACCCAAGGGCTATCAAATCAGCCAGATGGAGCTTCCCATTGTGCAAGGGGGGGCGTTACGCATCCTCACCAAGGCGGGTGAGAAGATCATTCATCTTACCCGCGCGCATTTGGAAGAAGACGCAGGTAAATCACTGCATGAAGATTTTCATGGCTTGTCCGGGATTGATTTAAACCGCGCGGGAACCCCTCTTCTTGAAATCGTGACTGAACCTGAAATGCGCTCTTCAGAAGAAGCCGTAGCGTATGCGCGCGCGCTTCATGCATTGGTGCGGTGGATTGAGATTTGTGATGGCAACATGCAAGAAGGATCCTTCCGTTGCGATGCCAACGTCTCCGTGCGTCCTGTGGGTCAGAAAGAATTTGGCACGCGTTGTGAGATTAAAAATCTGAACTCCTTCCGCTTTTTAGAGCGGGCAATTGAGTTTGAAATTAAGCGACAAATCGAGTTGATTGAAGACGGCGGGACCGTGGTGCAAGAGACCCGTCTGTATGACCCAGATAGAGATGAGACGCGATCCATGCGTTCGAAGGAAGACGCGCATGACTATCGTTACTTCCCCGATCCGGATCTGCCTCCATTGGTTGTATCAGAAGCTTGGATTGCAGAGGTCGCATCAGCGATGCCCGAGTTGCCCTCTGCGCGTCAACAGCGCTATCAAGAGGCGCTGGGATTATCTGAATACGATGCGGGGTTGTTGACGGCCTCGCGTGAAGCGGGTGATTTTTTTGAGCGTGTGCGCGAAGCTGCTACGGGCGTGGATGCCAAACTCTGTGCCAACTGGATTAACGGAGAGTTATCCGCTGCTTTAAATCGTGAGGACTTGGATTTCAGTGCAAGCAAGGTAGGGGCATCACAACTTGCACAACTCCTGATGCGATTATCGGATGGAACGGTTTCCGGCAAAATCGCCAAAGAACTCTTTGAGATCATGTGGTCAGAAGGGGGCGAGGTCGATGCCTTAATCGAGTCACGCGGCTTACGACAAATATCCGATACCGGTGCGCTAGAAGCGGTCCTCAAAGCGCTGATCGAAAAACATCCAGCTCAGGTGGAGGAGTACCGGGGGGGTAAGGAAAAAGTGTTTGGTTTCTTTGTTGGGCAAGCAATGAAAGCCACCCAAGGAAAAGCCAATCCTGCGCAACTCAATAGCTTATTAAAGACTCTGCTGGCGGGAGATTAAACGCCGTATTGCGCTCGGTAAGCTTGAATCGGGGCAAGGTGTTCATGCAGTGCAGGGACGGATTCAATGTGCGCGAGGAGATCGTCTAAGGTGGCAATACTAAACACCTGAAGCCCGTAATCCTGGCGTACCTCTTGGACTGCAGATAACGTTCCTGTGCCGCGTTCCATGCGATCAAGAGCCGTTACAACGGCGTAGGGTGTGGCCCCTGCCGCTTGCATGATTGCAACCGATTCGCGCACGGAAGTGCCGGCTGAAATGACATCATCGATCACCAAGACTTTGCCTTTTAATTCAGCGCCCACCAACTGACCGCCTTCTCCGTGGTCCTTCACTTCTTTGCGGTTATAGCAAAAAGGCAGGTTGTGTCCGCGTTGTGCCAGCGCAGTGGCTAAGCCTGCTGCCAAAACAATCCCTTTGTAGGCGGGCCCAAATATGACGTCCGGGGTGATCCCAGAAGCCAATACCGCATCGGCATAAAACCCGCAGAGTGCGCTTAAAGAGGCGCCATCACTGAATAAGCCGGCGTTGAAGAAATACGGGGAAATCCGGCCCGCTTTCGTTTGAAATTGACCAAAGCGAATCACGCCATGCTGAATTGCAAACGCTAAAAATTGAGATCGAAAGGTATCCATAAGCGACAGTTTAACGGGAGTTCGCTTTGACCGCTAAACTGCATGATTATCGAATCGCATTGAACCACCATGATGAAAATTATTTCCGCCAATTTAAACGGCATTCGCTCGGCTTCAACAAAGGGTTTTTTTGAGTGGATGAAAGAGCAAGATGCAGATTACATCTGTGTGCAAGAGCTCAAAGCCCAGGAATCAGATCTGACTGATGCCATGCGCGCGCCTCAAGGTAAGGACGGCAAGAGCTATCACGGTTATTTTCATTGTGCAGAAAAAAAGGGCTATAGCGGAACCGGTGTCTATTCGCGTCATGCCCCAGAACAGGTGATCACGGGTTTTGGTGTGCCGGAATTTGATGATGAGGGCCGCTATACCGAGGTGGTGTTTGCTAAGCTTTCTGTGATTTCGGTTTACCTTCCTTCCGGCTCAAGCTCTGAGGAGCGCCAACAAGCGAAATTTCGTTTTTTAGAGGTGTTTTATCCGCACCTGCAAGAACTGCGTAGAAGCGGTCGTGAAGTGGTGGTGTGTGGTGACTGGAATATCGCGCATACGGAAAAAGACCTCAAAAATTGGAAAGGCAACTTAAAAAATAGTGGCTTTCTTCCTGAGGAGCGCGCTTGGATGACGCAGCTTTTAGGGGGTGAAATGGATTGGGTGGATGTATACCGCGCACTCCATCCTGATGCCTCTGACGCAGGCTATACCTGGTGGTCAAATCGAGGTCAGGCTTGGGCCAACAATGTAGGTTGGCGAATTGATTATCAGATCGCCACCCCAGGGATTGCCGCCACGGCACGCTTGGCATCGGTCTACAAGGACCAACGTTTTAGTGACCACGCGCCTCTGACAGTTGAGTATGCTTGGTCTGCATGAATCATTCGTTTTCACCACTCTTTGATCGAAGATTGCTCGCGGCGTTAATGCTGGGATTTGCTTCGGGTTTGCCGCTGGCTTTAAGTGGTGCCACCCTTCAGGCATGGCTCACGACACAAGGCGCTAGTGTGCAATCGATTGCCTGGTTTTCCCTGGTGGGCATGCCCTATACCTGGAAGTTTTTATGGTCTCCCGGATTAGATCGCTATGCTCTGCCATTCGGCGGACGGCGACGTGGCTGGATGGTTGTGATGCAGATCGCGTTGGCCTTGGTTCTTTTCGCGATGTCCTTTACTCCCGTTCCGGATGCATTACCGCTGTTAGCCGGTTTAGCTCTGTTGTTGGCCTTTTTATCTGCCAGCCAAGATGTGGTCATTGATGCTTGGCGTACTGAGGTCTTATCGGCCTCTCAGCGAGGCTTAGGCGCTGCAATGGCTGTGATGGGGTATCGCTTAGGGATGCTGGTTTCAGGCGCGCTTGCGCTGATTTTGGCGCAATCCTTGGGGTGGCAAACCGTATTCATCATCATGGCAGGGATTTTTTTGGTCCTGCCCGTGGTGAGCTTGTTAGCACCTGAGCCACACAACGAGATTCGCGCCCCCCGAACACTGCATGAAGCAGTAGTCGGCCCACTCAAAGAGTTTATGGGACGAAAAGGGGCCTGGGCTCTGCTCCTTTTGGTGATTGCCTACAAGCTATCTGATGCCTTTGCGACCGCGCTATCAACGACTTTTTTATTGCGTGGAGTGGGGTTTTCATTAGCGGAAGTAGGGGTGGTCAACAAAGCAGTGGCATTGATAGCAACCCTGTTGGGCGCCGTGCTTGGGGGCTTGGGCCTGGCCCGATTGGGGCTGGTGCGCGCACTGATCCTGTTTGGGGTACTTCAGGCGTTGGCAGCATTAGGTTTTTTCGCACTGGCAATTCAAGGCCATGATCTGGGCTTAATGGTTTTTGCAGTCACTGCTGAAAACTTAACTTCTGGCATGGGGACAGCGGCTTTTGCTGCCTTGTTGATGGGCTTATGCAGTACCCGTTACAGCGCAACCCAATTTGCGCTGCTGTCGGCACTGTCGGCGGTGGGGCGGGTGTATGTTGGGCCGCTTTCAGGCTATTTGGCCGAATCGTTGGGATGGCCGCTTTTTTTCCTGTTTTCGGTCGGAGCAGGTGCCCCGGGTCTCATCTTGGTGTGGTGGCTGCGCGATCAATTAAACGTTGATCAGGAAACAGAACCCGCGATATAGCTTTTAGCCTTCTGCGCCGATGCGATAAATCGCGACATTGCCACGCAAGTTGGGCATAAAATCCACCGCTTTTCCCTCACTTAACACCAAACGTTTTTTTACGCTGGCCCCGATTTCGGAGCACAGGTCTTCAAAGTCAGTCAGTGTGCAAAGGTGAATATTGGGCGTGTTATGCCAGGAATAAGGTAAGTCTTCAGAGACAGGCATGTGCCCACCCAATACTTGAAGCCGGTTTTTCCAGTAACCAAAGTTGGGAAAACTCACGATTCCTTCTCGTCCTACGCGCAGCATTTCTTTTAACAGTGAGGCGGAATGGTGCATGGCCTGCAAGGTTTGCGAAAGAATCACGTGATCAAATGAGCCGTTATCAAATCCCGATAACCCGGCTTCCAAATCAATCTGGATCACATTCACACCGCGCGCAACGCAGGCGATGACATTGTCGGGTTGGTTTTCTACCCCATAGCCGCGAACATTGCGCTTGGCTTTAAGGTAATCCAAAAGCGCGCCATCACCGCAACCTAAATCTAGAACGCTTGAACCCGGACGAATCCACTCTGCGATGGCGGCTTGGTCGGCGCGAATGAAACTACTCATGCGCATTCCTCCGCAACACGATTAAGGTAAGCGGCGACCAATTGCTGGTAATCCGGGTGGTCCATGAGGAAAGCATCGTGGCCTTGTGGCGCATCGATTTCGGCATAGCTCACGGGCAATCGGTTATCGAGTAGGGCTTTCACGATTTCACGAGAGCGCGCAGGGGAAAAGCGCCAATCTGAGGTAAAGCTCGCCACCAAGAACGAAGCCTGCGCTTTGGATAAGGCGCGGCTCAGATCTCCACCCCCTAATTCTGAGGCGGGATCAAAGTAGTCCAGCGCTTTGGTCATAATGAGGTAAGTATTGGCATCAAAGCGCTCACTGAATTTGTCACCTTGATAACGCAAGTAGGACTCGATTTCAAATTCAACTTCAAGCGAGAACCGATGCTCTCCGCTTAAAAGCGCTCGGCCAAATTTTTCACGCATGGCATCGTCAGACAAATAGGTGATGTGCCCTAGCATTCTTGCAAGACGTAATCCGCGACGGGGAATGACCCCATGGGCATAGAAGTCTCCGCCATGGAAATCGGGGTCCGTCACTATGGCTTGTCGCGCCACTTCGTTAAAGCCAATATTCTGAGTAGAAAGTTTGGGGGCGGCGGCAATCACCAAAGCATGTGCCAGCCGGTCTGGGTAGCTGAGACTCCATTGCAAGGCTTGCATTGCCCCAAGGCTTCCGCCCATGACGGCTGCGAAGCGTTGAATTCCCAGATGATCTGCCAGGCGGGCTTGGGCGTGTACCCAATCCTGAACGGTGACAAAAGGAAAGGCCGCACCCCAAGGGCGTCCAGTCGCTGGATGAATTGAAGAGGGCCCGGTTGAACCATGGCAACCGCCCAGATTATTTACCCCAATCACAAAGAAGCGTCGGGTATCCACCGGTTTTCCGGGGCCAACCATGTTGTCCCACCAACCCACTTGTCGCGAATCTTCAGCGTAGGTGCCGGCGACATGGTGGTTGCCTGATAAGGCATGACAAATCAGGATGGCATTACTGCGATCGGGATTGAGGGTTCCGTATGTTTCATAAGCCAGCTGGTAATCGGACAGGGTTTGTCCGCACGCCAAGTCTAAGGGCGCATCAAATCTTGCAGTAAGGGGGGTAACGATCCCTACAGAGCCCGAGTCGGACATTAGATTTCTATGAGCTCGAAATCGATTTTCATAGCGCCGCAATCGGGGCATACCCAGCTTTCAGGTACATCTTCCCAGCGGGTTCCAGGAGCAATCCCATCTTCGGGAACGCCCAAGGCTTCATCATAAATCCAACCGCATAAAATGCAGCGCCAAGTACGAAAGGTGTTCTCTGAACTCATATTGATATGGATTCTGGTTTTAAGACCAGCTAAATGTCAGTGAAAGAGTGTAATTGTAGCGATTGCGACGGGGTTGTGCGCGCCCGCTGTGAAATGGGCCAGAATTCATCTTGTGAATAGGACGTCATCAGGATGGAACCGAATGACAAAGATCGGCCTTGCGATGAAATTAACCCAATTCGCTGGAGTAGTAATGGTGCTCAGTATTGACCCTGGTTCTCCGCCACTCGACAGGAACATCATAGTAGGTGCGGGAGATGCGCTCGATTTCCAGCATGATGCTACTTCTAGGAATACCTAACGATCGCGCTTCCTTGGCGCCGCATTTGCAAGCACGAACCTGTTCGTCGGCGCTTAAGACGTTGACCCCAAAACGGCTTTGATACAGGTGATAAATCGTTCCTGGTCGATCGCGATAGACTTCTAGCGTTAATCCTTCAAAGCGCTCAACGGGAAGAAATATCTGATCAAGGGCAGCAGGTAACCCCCCTACGAAGAGGAGATTAATCACCCGAAACACTTTGGTGCCTGGGTTGATATTCAGTCGATTGGAAATGACTTCATCTGCTGAGACCTTGCGCAGGCTTAAGGTCTCAATTTCAGGGAAGCGTGCAACCCCGTCGTTATGACGAATACGGAAGAAGTCATGCAAGGTCCGCTCAACGTTGTGCGTAGCCACATAGGTGCCCCGTCCTTGCTGGCGTACCAATACTTTTTCGAGCACCAGTTCGTCTACCGCTTTACGGAGGGTTCCTACGCTGACACCAAACTCGCGGGCAAGATCGGTTTCGTTGGGTAAAGCGGTTCCAGCAGGCCATTGCCCCAGCGTAATGCGGCTCAGCAGTTTTTCCCGAATTTCGACGTAAAGAGGCGCGGCCATGGCATGAATTCCAATAGAGTTTTGAGTGTATAGGCAACACGGTACTCACGCAAAAAAGATGCCACTTTAATTACACTAAATAATAATGAAGACGTTAAGTGCTTTGCGCAAAAAAAGCTCTAAACATTTAGATGATCTAGTTGACATGCCTTGGGCGAGTCACTATTCTTAATCCCAATATCGACGTTCACGATCCCACCATGAGAACGCATCGAATGAAGGAGGAGGAGCCTCCCTGCGGAGTTGTTTTCCCAGGGTTGAAATGTGGGGTACCGAAAGGTACGAGGTACTTTGGTTAGTCAGTCTTCTTGCTGTGCTGCGGTATTCGGTAAAAAACAAGAAAAGCCGAAGCAATACTGCACGTTCTAGCCCGTTTTCTGCATCTGACCCGCATATCGGGAGTGGCGGTGTATTCCGCTGCTCCCGGTTCGCAAACATCTATCAAGCGTTCAGTTTGGCCAATACCCCATGAATTTTTTCAGGCAAGAAGGCGGAAAGCAACCGTTTGGTCTGGCTTTCAATCGCCTTCACTGAGGTCTTCAGGACAATTTGTTTGACCATGGGGAGATGATTAGGGTGCATCGAGAACGAACGCAGCCCCATCCCCAACAATACACGTGTGAGTTCGGGTTCTCCGGCCATTTCGCCGCAAACTGAAACAGGCACGCCCAGTTTTGTTGCGGTTCGGATCACATGGGCCACCAGGTGCAACACCGCCGGATGTAATGGATCATAAAGATGCGCCACACTGTCATCGGTTCGATCAATGGCCAATGTGTACTGAATCAAATCATTGGTACCAATTGATACAAAATCCAGCAAATCCAGTAAAGATTCGAGAGCCAACGCAGCGGCTGGAACTTCAATCATCCCGCCAATCGGCATCTCTTCATCAAATTTAATCCCTTCTTCTCGCAGCTGACTTCTGGCGGCTTCTACCATGTTGAGCGCTTGCTCGAGTTCATCCCGGCACGAAAGCATCGGAATGAGAAGCTTCACGTTGCCAAAATGCGAGGCCCGCAAAATGGCGCGCAACTGGGTGTTAAAGAGTCTCGGTTCAGATAGGCAATACC
>Ga0114963_10003318_pt1 | contig 10986 bp, 12 predicted proteins | sample C_131016_EF_Meta_FD_87019 | JGI IMG/M metagenome (GOLD analysis project Ga0114963, IMG submission 87019) | Freshwater microbial communities from Lake Croche, Canada to study carbon cycling - C_131016_EF_MetaG | ecosystem: Environmental > Aquatic > Freshwater > Lake | place: Lake Croche, Canada...
ACAGGTCCTACAGGTGCGACGTCCACGGTAACAGGTCCTACAGGTGCGACGTCCACGGTAACAGGTCCTACAGGTGCGACGTCCACGGTAACAGGTCCTACAGGTGCGACGTCCACGGTAACGGGTCCTACAGGCGCAGATTCAACTGTAACAGGTCCTACAGGCGCAGATTCCACGGTAACGGGTCCTACAGGTGCGGATTCCACGGTAACAGGTCCTACAGGTGCGGATTCCACGGTAACAGGTCCCACAGGTGCGGATTCCACGGTAACAGGTCCCACAGGTCCCACAGGTCCTGGCCCTTTTACAATTAATAACATGTCTAGCACTTGGGTACTTACAGCCGTTAATGCTATTAGTGCAAACGCAGAAGCTAATTTGAGTTTTTATAATAGCACTCTCACAATTAATAACAGTCTTAGCACCCTAGGTCTAGCTAATTTTAATTACACGGGAAGTGCCGATTCCGTCATTAGCATTGATGGCGCCGATACCCTTAGTGGTGTTGGATATCACGACTTTCTTCGAGTAACGAATAGTGGTGCGAATCCTACATCCACAATCCATATGCGATTGGATATAAGTGGAGCCTTACAAATTATGAACAATGATAACACTTCAAATATCTTTAACCTGGATAATGCTGGAGCTTTAACACTGAATAACACTCTCACTGTATCAAGTATGGGTCAAATTATTGGACCCAAAACTCAGACTGGAACGATCTCTTTCAGCAGTACAACAACACTAGATCCGTCGTTTTTTGGAGGCGCATTCGAGATATGGCCGAATATAATAGACACAACCACCATCACCCTTCCAGATCCAACTCTGTACAGAGGAAAGATGACTATGTATTTGTTTGATTCTAATCTTATAAATGTGAGTACACCCACGAATGACATCTTCACATATTATCCGGGTGCTGAGGGGTCTGGATCAAACATAATTGCTATGTCAACTTCCACCACATATCTGTTCGATTTCTTAGCGAATGGATCTAATTGGAAAATGACTGGAATTGCTATCGTATAAATTTCTTACCCCCTTATAAATGTCTGAAACAGGTGGAGGCGGAGGTCTAAGCGCATTAGCTGCGGCTGCAAGAGGTGCCAAACGGCCTGTAAACCTCTTCAATAAAATACAGGTAAATAAGTTATTTGCTGATTTGACAACCGGTATTGTGCCTGATGAACGGAGCCAGTATCGATTTGTTATAAACAGGAACTTAGATGAAATTATAATTTATTATAGATCTGTCGGCATCAAACACCAATTGATTGTAAGACCCCTTCCATCAAAAGATGCGCATGGCAATATAATTGTATTTGAATATTATCGTACCGAACCTGGATCTAATTCATTTAAGAAGTCTGTGCTAGAAGAAGACGATGAAAATCCTTTGCTTGAGTTTGTCGAACTAATGAATAACCAGCAAAATCACCTCGTTGATACAGTTGAAGAAGATTATACAACAAATGGTAGTTATTTCGAGGTAAAGAAATCAAGACGCAACATAAGAAACAAACAGCAAAAAAGTCGAAGGAAACGACGGTCCACCCGACAAAATTGATATTGCTTAAACTCCGCCCCCAGAATAGCAAGAAATGAAGATCTTACAGTTTTGTCCGAAGTGTGAATACTATTTATACCTCTCTGCTAACTCAGGGGGTGTAAATCAATGCTGTAAGAATTGTGGATATACAGCAGCCTTTGTTCCAAAGACGTCTGAAGAAGCCCTTATTCTGGAAACTCACTTCCGTTCCGGATCCAGTGCCGGTGGTGCCGCAACTGGTATCACCATCACCCCCTTTGCGAAACTCGATCCCACTCTACCCCATGACAAACTCATTCGTTGTCCCAAACCAGAATGTCCCACTACCACAGATGCGAGTAAACGGGATACTATATACATCAAGATTGATCCTCAGCAACTCAAATTTCAATATCAGTGTACGGTTTGTGATTCAGTGTGGCTATCAGCGTAGTGCCAAATCAGCGTAGTGCCAAATCAGCGTAGTGCCAAATCAGCACAGTTATTTTTGTTAATTTAGTCTGTAGCCTAAATTAACAAACCGTTCCATAAATAAGATGTCCCACGCAAAACCCATCGGTGAACTTAAAACACTCGTATCCCTTGTGGATCGTACGGATTTCGATGAAGTCGTATATCCTGCCAATGAGGCAAATACACAGTTTCAACCCATTATCAAACACTATACGAACTACATTCAAGAGACAACGGTGTGGCCCTTTTCCGGTCGTCCTGCGTGGGGTCAACGAGTCACCTTTTCCGTCCCTTGGCCCTGGGAAGCCGATTTCCTACATTGGATTGCGTTGCGACTCGAGCCCATGACTTGGTTATCCAATATGGTGTGCGCACAGGTCCAACTGGGTGTCTATGTTCCTCTGGCACCCGATCAGATGTGGATCTGGGCCTCCAACCTCGGTTCCGCAGCGATTCAACTTGCCGAAATGGAAGTCGATGGCGTCGTCTTGGAATCCTTTACCGGCGATTGGCTAAATACCTGGAATCAAACAAATCATACTGTTACAGACGGCATCGCCTGGGACGACGCTATTTACGGCGTACAGGCCAATCCGGACTATAAGCATCACACACCGAGTGAAGATGGGCTCGTCTATTGTTATCTCCCCTTCTGGTTTTCCAAGTTCTCCAACACGGCCTTTCCCTTGTTATCCTGCTCCGGACCCGATCGTGTGAGATTTCATATCACAACACGCCCCTTTTCAGACCTTGTTCGAATGGTATCTGTACCAAAGGAATGTAATCAAACGCCCCTTGGTACCTCCTTTCAATATCGTGACTACTCCTTTCCCTTTCGTCAATTTGCGACCTACACCGTCGGATCCGTTGTTCCCTCCTTTGCCGCTGCCGATATGATCTGCGGTATCTCTCAACTCGACAAACCGTATCGAGATCCTTACTTGATAAAGCCCCATGAACTCCTCATGAATCCCGTTGTCCAAACAGTCTTTGCTGAACCTCTCAAGTATATTACAAATACTCCCACAGGCAATTCAATTACGATCAAGTTACCCCTGACAGATGCGAATGGCCCTCTGAAACAGATTCTCTTCTTTTTACGACGCAATGATGCGCCAGCGAAATATGCTGAATGGGATAATTACGGGGCCGTGTTGGGCCCCGATATAGACCCCGTCTTTAATCCCCAGAAACCCTTATTACACAAGGCACAACTCATGGTGGGGACGGCTGTCTTTGCTGATGAAGGCGAGGACTGGTGGCGTTCTCAAGCGAATGCGATGATGCCCGGCGGCATTCGAGGTTCTGGAAACTACATTTACGGATATAACTTTGCTGAATTGCCTACATCGTTTTCTCCTACAGGAAGTGTGAATGCGAGTCGAGTCGATTTATGGCTGACGCTCACGGTCCTGCCTCCTGGAGGGGCCGCCGACGGCGAATGGTCCGTTACAGTCTTCTTCATTACACAGAATTTCATGCGCTTTGAAAATGGCTTGGCGAACTTACTCTTTATGGATTAATCTTGCGCCTTTGTAAATGGAAGATACATCATTATTGTCTCTGATCGTAGCGCCTCCTGATGGTCGTACTGGAGCCCGCACCACTGTAACAGTGACGAACACAATCACTGTCAGTGAACTCAAGGCAATCCTTAGCCCCTTACTCAAGGTTCGTGCGAATAATACAGTGCTCTGCTACAATGGTGGATACTTGGAGCTGGATGCTACCTTAGAAGAGTATGAGATTCCCAACGGTGCGTCTTTAGTGTATCATGTTCGATTGTGTGGACCCTTGCCCGTGGACACCGATTGGAGTCTAGCGGGATTTACAAAGTTACAACGGATTCAAAAGAAACGGGGTATATAATTACAACGGTTCAAACATTGAACACATGTAATATCTATATATATAATATGTATAGTTGTGATTTAACGTTGAATTTAAGAAAGAGTCTAGATGTGTTGTATCCAACGAAGCCAGAAGAAATTATGATCTGTGTAGAAATTGGTTCTTTTGAAGGTAGAGGAAGCATTATGATTCAAAATCATCTGTGTAAAAATAAAGATAGCATTTTGTATTGTATAGATCCCTTTGACGATGAATATGTTCTAGGAAATAATACAATGGCTTTTTGGAACTCCCACTGTATAGGCCAGTATGCTCGATTCAAACAAAATACCGCACATATACCAAATATGAAAGAAATAAAAGGTTGTTCAGATAATATGATTCCAATACTGGATGATGATTCAATTGATTTTTGTTATATTGATGGGGATCATAGACCTGAACAGGTGTACAAGGATATAATAAATATGTTTCGAAAGATGAAACATAATAGCATAGTTTTATTTGACGATTATCTTTGGAATATGAACACGATTGTTACAAAATTAGGCATTGATAGATTTTTATACGAATATAAGGATAACTATGAATTATTATTTCAATCGTATCAACTTGCGATTCGAATCAAAAAATGCTCTACGCATCCCACTCTGCGAGTCCGAGAAGACTAATTCCTGAATGCGGAAACAACGCCACTTCCTCCGCAATACGCCAATGGACCGCTCGACACTCGTAAAACTGCCCCTCTTGATACCTCGTCGCAAAGACCGTTTTAATATCCTCGTCTGTCTCTGGAATGTTTACAAAATGACACAGCATATGAATCTTCCTGAGAGCCGAGGTATTCCCACGAATAATCGTACGCAATTCACCACCCATCTTACACATCGTCTCCTTTACAACCGATACGGGAAGAAGCGCCAACATGAGTTGCGTTCCATTAGCAGTCGTTACATGCGTATCGATTTGTCGGGCTCGCTTTCCATACACCTCCTGAAACCTCGTCCGTAACTTATCCGCCGCATCAGGTGTAACAAGTTCAAAGGTACTACACATGGTCTGTCGTTGCGTCTGACGTATCTCGGCCTGGACGGCGTCATGTAGAGCCCCACGACGAAAGGTAAAGCCCCTCTCGGACTTGAATACCACCGCATCCCCCTCTTCCGTAATCGTAAGATCTCCCTGCGCAAATTCCTGCTTCAAGGTCGACGTCGCAGGAAGCTCCTTGATCTGAGCGATCCAGTCCTTGATCTGGTCCGTGGTTGTTGTAGTACAAATCAGAGCAGGCATCTTGTAAAAATACCACAGTTCAGTGTTTAGACTATTCTGTCTCCATATATGTGAGTTCTAAGGAACAATCCGAATACCCTAAGAGCAAGGGGAAGCCTTTTACACGGTTCAAGTTTGTACAAACGCCTGAATTGATGATTCCAATACTATTGGGTTCTAAGGTAATAATTACAGATCCGTTCAAATGAATCGAACTGAGTTGTTCGGAACCTGAAGGACTACGTTTGAGTCCTTCTGTCGTAACAGATTCTACATGAGTAGACCTTAACTGATCTCCTTGTGTAATATGAAGACGTGAATGGGGCGATGGACACTGTAAGGAGAGAATATACTTTCCATTTCGTTTACACTGTACGGCTGTCCACACATCTTTGGGTGCCTGTAAGATCCACTTCTCTGTACTTAGTTGCTTTAGGGGAATGATTTGATAGTTAGAACTGAGATCAAAGAGGCCAGGGGTAACAATTCCTTTTTCTAAAGCAAAGGTCTCCCACGGTACAGGAAACCGATCTCCCCACTGTCTGTAATATTCGGCCACCTGATTCATTTGCTGAAACGTCCATGGAAGAAGATCTAGGGCCTCTCTCAGTGCTTGTAATCCCTTCATACAGGGAATGTTTTTCGGAACACCTTCTCTAACATCCGCAAACATAGATCGCACTCTCTCTATTCTGGATGCGTAGGTTGTAAGAGGCGCATCTGAATGATTCATTAAGACTGCTAATGCTACTAAGGACTCCCATCCAACGGGTTCAGGATAGAATTCTTCTGCCTCTCCATCAAAGGTTGTCATCAATAAGTCAATAAAGGTTCCATCCAAGTTGATCTTCTTTTGTAATAAATTTGCGAAAAGGTTGATTGCGTGACTCTCTGGCATATCTTGTTTTTCGGCATAGTACGGAAGAACTTGCGGATCGGTTGATTGATGGGCTCCTTCGACTACAATGAGCAAGTCCGTTAACAACACAGGAGTCGTATTTAATATACGCCAAAAGGCTTTCGCTTGATCACAGAAAGAGGTCATTGTACTTATTGTGGAGACCGACAACTCAGTTCAATTTTCTAAAGTCAGTGTAGGAATGACAGAGAGGCGGTATCGCCCATCTAGTTTATCTGAAAGTCACGCATGGGAGCCGGCGAATATAGAACGGTCTCAGTCTCTTACCGACTTGCTACTTATACAACAACCTGTGGATACGAAGGAATCTATACAAACGGAACCCGTGGAACCCCGTAAATGGGATGAGGTTCATATCATTACATTGTCCTTTTTAGTACATATCTTTCTGATCAGTATCTTCGAATCCCTCTTCTTTTTCTTTTACATATCGAATTTGGAAGATAATGGTATTCTGAACACGGTACAAATGTTTATACAGGATGGCCTGTCCGTGTGTGAGAATATGACGAAGGAGGAAATAACGGTTGTAAACGATGTACTCGGTCCCTACATCAATTCCACGATCATCATTACGGATGGCAACATAGCATTTACCTTACGAAATGCGCAAAATGAGGGGCTTTTGAACAGAGCCTGGATCTATGTAGGAGGGATTGGAATTATCATGATCTGTGTAGCTGGGGTTGCTGTATATCGAAAAATACGTATTCCTTGGCTACGTATTTGCGTTGAAAATCTTGGTCTCGTCGTTATGCTAGGACTGTACGAAACACTGTTTTTTACCACCATCGTTCACCCGTATCAACCCGTCACGGGAGCCGAAATTGAACGAAATGTAATCGAAGATGCGCAACAAGTGTGTGGACTATTTAGTCCGTAAACTCGATATATGTGGCATCTTGATTTCCACCCCACCGAGCGGCTTGATAAAACGAGGGTCTCCGATTCGCAACGACGAAGAACTTGGATTGTAGGCGTGAGATCAAGACGTCATTAAAATACATGTGTCCCATATTTTCTTGTAAGGTATCTATTACAGCCTGTTTGTACTTGGGTGTAATATACAAAATTGCGTGTGTTGACAACATATTTAGAACACGAAACTGAGTTTCCGAATAAGGAGCTCTCACAAGCGCCCCTGTTGTTGGATGCGCTCCAAAAATACTCAGCCCTAGATACACGGCATCCACGTCGGCACCAATAGTGACATCATCTTCGCCTGTAAATTCTACATCATCTTCCAACAAGAGAATCGGCACATCCTTGTATTTTGTTAATATCTCGATCGTTGCCTGACTTAAACAATCTGGATACGCTTCTGTCGAAGATTTAAAATGTTCAACGTCCTTGAACCCCATTGTTTGTAACAGAGTGTCCATGTGTGCCTTTCGTGCGCAATACTTTTCGTTATGATCTGGGCATATATATACAACTTTACAGTCTTGAAGTTTCATTTACTGTGCTAGAGCCTTGAAGAGTTTAGACTACCGAAGATTTGTCTGCGGGTCTACATTGACAAAAACTGAATGATCCTGATACGGGGTTTTCCCGCATATATTTTCTCACACTTCTACATCCAGCGTTGGCCGCATCCTACTTTATGATTTCCCGGAAAGCACTTGCGAAGCAACTACGATTATGGCAAGATCATCTTCCCTTTGTCCAGCCCTTTTACGCCGTGAAATGTAACAACGATCCGGTGCTCATGAAATGGATGACGGAACTTCATCCGAACATGGGGTTTGATTGTGCGTCTTATCGTGAAATTGTAGAAGCTCTTCCCCTTGTAAAACCCTCCCACATTCTGTATGCGCAACCCTGTAAGATTCCCGAAGATATTATACGGGCTCAGGCAGCGGGTGTACAGACAACCGTTGTGGACAGTGTGGAAGAGGTGGAGAAGATGGCAGGATGGAAGGGACAGGCTCTCATTCGCCTGCTCGTCGAGGATAAGGGAAGTAAGCAACCGTTTGGAAAGAAGTTTGGAGCGCCCCTGGATTGGGTCTCACGTATTGCGGAAGCGGCCAAATATCACAAAGTCGCCTTATCCGGGTTTAGTTTCCACGTTGGCAGTGAATGCCAAAATCCGGATCAATACGTCAATGCGATTGAAGAATGTAAGAAGGCATCTGTAATTACGAAGGGCTATGGCTTCCAAACAGAGATTGTGGATATCGGTGGAGGATTTCTTCCTGAAGAGGCTTCCTTTATCTCTGTAGCCACCAAGATCCGACACGCCTTACGGACTCTTGATCCGGCTACCCATTGGATCGCAGAGCCTGGCCGCTTCCTTGCGATGCCAACGCATACCTTGTATACAAAGGTGATTGGGAAGAAACCTGTGTGGCCGGCACCTGAGACAGAGGCTGAAGCGAAGTGGCGTATTACGATTGATGAGTCTGTATACGGTGCGTTCTCCAACATCCCCTTTGATCATCAGGTTCCTCGTCTAGAACGCCATCCACCCTTCCCCTCACCCTCCCATAGTCTGATAAGACCCACGGTGGTGTTTGGACGAACCTGTGATTCCGGCGATTGTCTTGGAGAAGCGATTCCCTTACCAGAGGTTGCTGTAGGAGATATATTGCGGATACCTGATATGGGGGCTTATACAACTGTGACAGCCAGTGAGTTCAATGGCTTTCCTAAGGCGAGACGGGTGTACCTTGAGTAAGTCTAAAGAAAAAGGCCTTGATAAGATTAGAATGCCTTCACTCAACAAGAAACACACTCAAAAGAAGACACAACCGATTGCGTCTTCGTCGAATGTTGTGTCGGACTGTTCCGGTGCGACACTTTCTTCTGAGGCGCCGGTTGTTCAAGTCTGTTGTTCTATTCAGCAGGATGTAGTTGTAGACCTGTCTGGTTCTCCTGTTGTTGTAACATCCTCTAGTTGCTGTAATGTGTCCTCGGACTGTACTGACGCAGTAAAGCCCGTAGATTTATCTGGTTCTGTAGTCGCAGATCTGTCTGGGTCTCCTGTTGTAAGATCCTCTAGCTGTTGTACTGTGTCCTCAGACTGTACTGCCGCAATACAGCCCGTAGATTTGTCTGGTTCTGTGGCTGGTCCTGTTGCTGATCCTGTTACATCTGTTCCTGTCATAGCCTCCACTAGTTGCTGTTCCTCATCGACGGAAGCACAATCTGTAGATCTGTCTGGTTCCCCAACAAACGTCTCTAGTTCTTCTACAGATTTGTCGGGTTCTTCCACAGAACCTCAGCCTGTGGATCTCTCTACTCCGTCCGCAGAACCAACAGCCGTGGCGGATTTGTCAGGTTCTCCTACAGCCGTCGTGGATTTGTCAGGTTCTCCTACAGCCGTGACGGATTTGTCAGGTTCTCCTACAGCCGTCGTGGATTTGTCAGGTTCTGTTATAACTCAACCTACAGATCGCTCTGGTTCTACAAAGCCCCTTGTAAAGAATAAGAACAGCGGTTGTACCATAATGTAATTTCTCAATCCTTTGTAATATGGAAATACCTTCCTTTTTACAAACCAAACAGGCGGTTGTCATAATTTTAGCACTTGTAGTGTGTATAATTGCGTACCATGTGATTAACAAGTCAAAACCTTCTATTTCCACCATTCATGTCATCAACATGGATAAGGACATCAAACGCTGGGTGGCCATCAAAGCCAACGGAGATAAACTCGGTCTTCGCTTAGAACGCTTTCCTGGATTCAATGGCAAAGAATTATCCTATACTATGTCTCATACTTTAGGTATCGGTAGAGCCATGATCCGTCCAAATCGCTACGATGAAAAGGGTAAGCAACTTGTCAATCTGGGAACCGCCGGTTGCTTTATTTCTCATCGTACACTCTTGACAAAGTTGTCCGAGATGAATGTATCCGATTCTACAGGGCATTTGATTCTTGAAGATGACATTGTGCTACCAGACGACTTCTTACAACCAGGAGGGCGTTGGGACCAAGCCAAGAACCACATTCCCGGTGATTACGACATTATCTTACTCGGTCTATGGCATCCTTATGGCACCAAAATTACGGAACATATAACTAGGTTGGATACTGATCCTAGTAAGCGTGTGAACCTCGGTGCGTTTTGCTACGTAGTTCGACATGGAGCCTTGAAACATAAAATTCTTCCCTGGTTGAAATACATGGTCGATGCTTACGACGATCAACTCTCTCTCAAATACGGTGAATGGAAGTGCTACGGAATTAAGCCCAATCTGGTGGAACTTAATGAGAACACTACGTCCACCATTAATGAACTCAATGGAAACAAAAATTGATGATAAAGAAACAGTATATACACATGACAAGATGAAACTAGTGGTTGTTGAATCTCCCGCTAAATGTGGGAAAATTCAAGGATACCTTGGTGCGGACTATCGTGTAGTCGCCACCATGGGACATATTCGGGCTCTTGATGAGACCCTAGACGCTGTAGGAATTGATCGGGGATGGGAGCCTCTCTATAAGGAACTAGCAACGAAAAAAGATGCGATTATTAAATTGCGATCCGCTGCGAAAGATGCCAGCCAGGTGATTCTAGCCACCGACGATGATCGAGAAGGCGAAGGGATTGCGTGGCACGTCTGCTTTGTTCTCAAACTCAATCCAGCGACTACACAGCGTATTGTCTTTCACGAGATCACACAGCCAGCTATACGAGCGGCTGTTGCCGCACCAAGGTTACTCGATTTAAACAAGGTGAATGCGCAACAAGCACGATCTATGTTGGATTTGCTGGTGGGATTTACCATCAGTCGTGTCTTATGGACCCGTGTAGCACCCAAGTTGAGCGCTGGTCGCTGTCAAACGCCGGCACTACGACTCGTCGCAGAACGGGACCGGCTCGTAGAGTCTCACACAGCATCCGCCTTCTGGAGAATCGCTGGATCCTTTACGCATTTAGTGGCGGGTTCCTTGGAGGCCATGGCTATGGAAGAGGTAGAGACAGAAGAG
>Ga0114963_10003320_pt1 | contig 10983 bp, 14 predicted proteins | sample C_131016_EF_Meta_FD_87019 | JGI IMG/M metagenome (GOLD analysis project Ga0114963, IMG submission 87019) | Freshwater microbial communities from Lake Croche, Canada to study carbon cycling - C_131016_EF_MetaG | ecosystem: Environmental > Aquatic > Freshwater > Lake | place: Lake Croche, Canada...
ACGGATCTTTTAAAGATCTACCCGACGCACCGGTATTGGGCTCAAATCAATTGTATGCCATACCCGGAGCTCTCTGGACCTACTCGCAATATCTAAGATTTAATCTGGAAGATGGAGAGAAACAACAGCATCAGGCAGCAGTTTTCCACGCACTTTTAGACACGAAAGATGGACAAATCACCAGCTGGTACAGCAAAAACCGAGACCAAGTGTATGGCAAAGTACGAGTAGTTTACAGTTATCCATCCAGTGCGGGCTATTGCAGGGTATATCAGTCCTTTATAACAGTGAATGGCTCGGGCAGAAACAGCATTAATAAAGGCTGTAAAGAAGTCGACATGCCGTGGAGATTCCTAGAATAAATAGTTGCTGTAATAAATACAATAAGGAATTTATATTATGGCAACAGTATTACCAAACTCAGCAAAACTAACAGTAGGACAGCCACAGGGCGCCTATTACACAGTATCCATAAATTGCAGTTCATACGGCGACAGTGCTGATACGAACGGCGGAAGAATATCTCCAGTGTCAGCATGGGATTTCACCACTCCTCCAACAACATTGGATGATGCAAGAATGATTGCTAGAGCTCAATTGAGATGGAAAAAAATGTTGGAAGTGTTGCAGGTCAGATCAAATTTTAAAGTGGTTAACATTGTTACCAATTATTCATCCAGTGCAGGTGATGCTCCAATATTGACATTGGCATTTGGACTGGTTTTTGAAAATGATGATTTTGTACCAACTTACGGATCTAACGTGGATGGTTCTACAACTATAACTAAATCTATGTACATCAGAGACAAGATCTCTGAAGTATTAAATGGTTCATTCAGCGAAACCATGACAGTGTACAATCCTACAAGTCCTTCAGGACAAGTTACAGAGATCGTTGCCGCAGACACTGTGGACAGCAATTTAACTAGATTGGTTAATTCCATCACTGTTGCAGAAGTATCTGGATACAGAGTTAATATTTCTAGCGAAGTACCGGCCGAAGGCTCGGGACTTGCCGCAACAGCAGAATAAAATTACCAAACAACATTCACTAGCATATATCTAGATAGTGTGCTATATTAAATAATCAGATGTTTATAGCAATATTAACTTTATTATCAGCACTCAGCATATCATCAGTGGCTGCCTTCTATTCTATCGTGGGATTGGCCACAATATTCCCTGGAGCATTCTATCCAGTCATATTAATGGGTGCCGTGTTAGAGGCAGGCAAACTGGTCTGTGCTTCATGGCTGTATCGAAACTGGAACATCACAAATCGAGCTCTGAGGACCTATCTATTCACTGCTGTGATCATCCTAAGTTTGATCACGAGCATGGGTATTTTTGGATTCCTCAGCAAAGCACATTTAGAGAATGATTATCAGAGCAACAGCAACAGTCAACAGATCGAAGTTATCGACAGTCAAATCAAACACGAAAGAGATATTATTGCACGACAACAAGAAACTATCAAACGTAATTCTGGTGAAGGCGGGGGATCGGGAGAACAGATAGCTCTACTAAAGAACAAACTGAGACAAATGGATGCCGAGGTGAAAGCCTACACTGACCAAGGATCCTCGGGCATATTCAATGATAACGTGGCCAAGGGTGTGTCTCTAAAACAACAACAAAAAGCCGAACGTGATAAAATAGAAGCAGAAATAAGACAATTGACATCATCTAATTCTGGCAATAATGCCGCAGCAGAATCAACTATATCTAAAAGCCAACAAAGAATACAAGAGTTAATAGCAAGGAAAGCACCCCTACAACAAGCCCAAGTAAAATTGGATGCTGACATAGGACCTATCAAATACATCGGAGCTCTAGCAGTGGATCTTGGACTTACCGACAAAGTAAACACAGGTGCTGCTGTGAGATGGGTGATCATTATAATCATATTTGTGTTTGACCCATTAGCGGTTCTGATGTTGGTCGCCGCCAACCAAAGCTTCGCAAGAAAGTTCCCAACATTAATGGAGCAGCCTCGAGACATCATAGACTTAGAAAAACCAGATCTGGATCTACCCCCGATGGCAGAAACAAAGAGCAGCATAATTGATAATATAAAAAAGAAGTATGAAACGCAGTTAAAAGAGTGGCAAGAAAAGTTAGCCAAATTTAATGAAAAGGCGAAAGAGACAGAAGAGGCACAACAAGACACAGCAACAGATTCAGTGACTTATACCATAAAAGATGCCATAGATAATACTCCAAATAATCAAGATTCAGAAAAAAAAACTTCTGAGGAAGAAATAACCCAATATATTGATCCTGTAGAAAGTGAAAAGAAATTAAAAGAATTCCACCAGGAACACGGATTGTTTGAAGACGCTGCAGAAGAGACTGCGGAACAACCAAAAGCAGAAGTCAAACAGAAAAAATCAATATTGGGCTCCATAGGATCAGTTTTTATTAAAAATAAAAAACCAATAAATGTTGTTAATGTAATTGAAAAAAACAATGCTGTGGAACAAACAGCACTGCCCACAATCAGCAACGAAGAACTTAAAAAAGAATTTGGTATCGAAACCGAGGGATATCGTCAAAACGAGGAACAAGCAGAGAGCAATGGTTGGAGCAAAATTGTAAAAGTCAAAGACACCACACTAGAACACGACGAATACAGAAAAAGAATCAGTGATAGAATAAACACACTGGTTGAACAGGTTAAAAGTGGAGAAATACAGTTAACAGATTTATCAGAGGAAGATCAAAAGACAGTAAACAATATCATAAATCCCAATGCCTAATGATCAGCTGGGAAAAATCATAATAATAACTCCCCCTAGCCAGCTACACAATCAGAACATAAGTTTTTGTCTCATCAATATAGATGAAAAAAGCAAAAACGAATTCGCAGAACAATTAAACAAACATATACTCAATGAGGACATCAATGTCTATGTGTGGGATGAAGCACAGGCCAAAGACGACCATATATGGTTATTAAATGCCTGCAGGTCATCGACATATATAATAATAGATATGGAGACGATCACGAATCAATTAGCAATTTTAAGTGGGTATATATTGACTTTACCAAACACCTATTATTTTAATAAAGGAAATAGTGCCGTGGAGTTGTTGAACAGGAACAAAGTATCATCCATGGAACAAATTTTTAACAAGATCAACATCGGAAAACGCAATGAGCAGTGATGAAAATCTGATATGTTCGTTCTGTAGCAAAGGTCGAAAAGACGTGACCAAAATGATCGTGGGCAGCAGCAAAGTTTCTATCTGCAATGAGTGTATCAATCTTTGCAATGAAATACTGGACGAGGACAACGTCAAAGCAAAAAAAGAAAAAGCCAAGGGCAGCGAATTATTAAATCCTGTAAAGATCAAAGAATTTTTAGATCAGTATGTGGTAGGACAGGACCATGCCAAGACTGTGATGAGCGTGGCCGTGAGCAACCACTACAAACGTATCATGATGCCACCAGACGATTTTGAACTGGAGAAGAGCAACGTGCTAATACTGGGTGCCACAGGTTCAGGCAAAACACTATTGGCCCGCACTATTGCGAAATACCTGGACGTGCCATTCAGCATCAGCGATGCGACCAGCCTCACAGAATCAGGCTACGTGGGCGATGACGTGGAGAATGTGATCAGCAAGCTGTACAATGCTGCCAAGGGAGACAAACAGCTCACTGAGAAGGGTATCATATTCATTGATGAGATTGATAAAATTTCTAAAAAGAGCGAGGGTGTTAGCATAACCCGTGACGTGAGCGGGGAAGGTGTGCAGCAAGGACTATTAAAAATAGTGGAAGGCACACTGTGCAGAGTTCCACCCGCTGGTGGAAGAAAACATCCAGATGGCAACATGGTGGAGATCGACACTAAAAATATATTGTTCATAGTGGGTGGTGCTTTCACAGACCTTGAAAAACAACTGGAAAGAAAACATGCAGGCGGCATGGGTTTTGGCGCTGACGTGGGCAAGAAAGAAGGCAAGAGTTTCCTATCAGAAGTCAAACCCGAAGATCTAATCAAGTATGGTATGATCCCAGAGTTTGTGGGCAGATTCTCCATGGTAACTCATGTGAACAACCTAAGCGAATTACAATTAGTGAGCGTGTTGACAGAACCCAAGAACAGCCTGATCAAACAGTATCAATATCTATTTGGGTTAGATGACATAGAATTAAGTCTGACCAAGGGAGCCAAACTGGCAGTGGCTAAAAAAGCCCGAGCATTGGGCACCAATGCCCGAGGATTAAAGAGCATATTGGATGAGGCTCTTTTACCATATCAATTTGACGCCCACGAGATGAGAAACAAAGGCGTTGTAAAAATTGAGATCACAGAAGATTGCATTGACAAAGGTGCCGATCCTGTGCTAATATTTAAAAATAAGACAGATGAAAAACATAGTAAACAAAATTCCAAATAGTCGTCCGGATCAACGCAACGACGAGAGACGATTCCCACCAAGAGAAAAACAATACCGTGGTTATTCTGTGGACGTGCCTCCGGGCGGAGATGCTGTGCGAGCATATCGTAAAATCAAGAGAATGTTAAAAGAAAATAGAGTTTTTGAAGAGATGCGTGAGAGAGAAGGATTCACACCACGCAGCGCCAAAAGAAGACTGGCTCGCAAAGAAGCATTAATGATCAAAAGAAGAGCCACCAAAAGATGGATCGAAGAAGCAAATCCATGGTTAAAAAAACGCAAAAAATAAACCTTTGTTTTAGAACACTTTTTTTTTGGAAAAAAGGTCGTAAAAATATCCCCGAATCACTATATTAATTTGCATAAATAAGAGTTGAACAGTGCTACAGATAGGCTGTTCATTAACCTTGCTAACAATAGGAGGAAAGCAAATGACTAAAAATCAACTATCTATCTTTAATCAGTTAAGACCTGTAACCGTAGGTTTTGACAACGTTTTTGATCACTTCGAAAGAATGTTCAATGACGATTTCTTTAACGTACCGAACGTTAATTACCCGCCTTACAATATTGTAAAGACTGGTGCTAACGAGTACAACGTTGAAGTAGCCCTGGCAGGATTCAGCAGAGACGATGTTTCTGTAGAATTCGCAGAAGGTATATTGACCATCAAGTCCAAAGACCGAACAGAGTCTAATAAAAAAGACGAGGATGGTAATATTATCCACAAGGGTATTTCCAAAAGATACTTCAGTAAATCATTCACAGTGTCCGATGATGTGGAAATCAAAGGTGCTGAGTTAAAAGACGGTTTATTGACTGTTTCCATGGAGAGAATCGTTCCAGAGAGCAAAAAAGCCAGAGTGATCGAGATCAAATAACGATCATCGAGGATAGGGCGGTGGCAACATCGCCCTATATAATCCAATAGACATATTTCTTAAATATGTTATAATTAGGAGTATATGATGTCAGATATAGCTGAAGCAATCAAGACTGAAACTCGTGAGAAGTTAAAGACCGCAGAACCCGACAAGTATGATGTTCTGTTCTTGAACGACGAAGTTACCACTGTTGAATTTGTGATTAAAGTACTAAAACAGATATTCAACAAAACGCACGACGAATCCATAAAAATTTGCGAGTACATACACAACAACGGTCAAGGTGTTGTGGGCACTTACCTATACGAGATTGCCGAGCAAAAAGGCATCGAGACCACAGTGGTGGCCAGGGAAGAAGGATTCCCATTACAGGTCAAGGTACAAAAACAAAAATAATATGCCGTTGGTGGATAAACTTAATGACATGGTTAACCAAAACCGTGACATGATACAATATCTCCATGATGCACATCTACAGGGAGATTACAGTCGAGAAATTGGCAGCCTAGATTATGCTCTATCTAGATTCAATACCATATTGTTGAAATTAACCAATCATCCTCTATTGTCCGAGCAACACATAGACGACATATTATCATGCCACAGCATCATTAGATCATTCTATCTGAACACAATGTCATTAAAGAAGAGTACAAAAATTATGAAATATTATTATCAATTCAAACTATATGTTATCGGGCGACTGAGATTACCTAAAATCAAAAAATTATTGGACACGGTCGAGTCAGATATCGCAAAGGTATCATGACCAAATGGTTATTTTATAGGGTTCCCACGCATTTAAAGTTCGCTTATGTGATTGGCTTGGTATTCTCCATGCTGATAATACCAGAGTACGTGTTGTCCATAAGATTAAATAATTTGGGAGAGTTTATGAACTTCCTAGTATTTGATTTGACGTTTTATTTGATTGCTAGTAACATAGACATAGAAAACTTTTAACCAGGAGGAATAAAGATGTTAGATATAGAAAGATTAAGAACGGTGGATACACGCATAGACCTAAGACTTAGGGCCTATTTCAATGATGTGTTCACTAGAATGACCACGGCGCTGCTGGTATCAGCGATGTTTGCATACATTGGCATGAAGATGCCTTTCCTTTATGCAGGTGGGCCACTGACTTGGATTATTATATTTTTGCCATTGGTGTTTGTATTGACCATGAATTTTGCCCAAGAACGATTCAGCGACAATGGATTGTTATTGATGCTGATGGGATTCGGTGCGGCACAGGGACTGAGCATGGGTGCATTGCTGTTCATCTTTACGGCACACAGTGTGATAGTGGCATTCTTGTTATCGGCCATAGTATTCGCCACTTTCGCCATACTGGGCTACACCACCAAAAGAGATCTCAGTTCTTTGGGCACTTTCCTGTTCGTGGGATTGGTGGGCATAATGATAGCCAGCATAGTGAACATATGGTTGCATCTAACAGCATTGGCTTTCGTGGTCAATGTGTTGGCAATATTGATATTCACAGGGCTGACCGCTTATGACATGCAGAAATTAAAACAGGTGTATCAGCAGGGCGGGGACAGTTCTAGGACCAGAACATTTGGAGCATTGACCCTGTATCTGGATTTTATAAACATCTTTATTGCCATATTACAATTGACCGGCAACAAGAAAGATTAATGAAAGCCATAGTTTGGAGCAAAGACGGTTGCGGATATTGTGTAATGGCAAAAACTTTGCTAAAAAATCGCGGCATAGAATTCGAAGAAAGAAATATCAGTCAAGGTCCATGGACACGTGAGCAACTGTTGGAAGCGGTGCCGAGTGCCAGGACCCTGCCACAGGTATTCCTGGACGATCAGTTGATAGGTGGATACGATAGATTGAGAGAGCACCTCGGCCAGTAATACCATGCTCAACATTAAGAAAATACATCTCGAGATCAGCAGTAAATGTGTGATCAAATGTCCGCGATGTCCTAGGACCGAACTAAAACCCAATTCACTCAATAAAGAATTCAGCCTAGAAGATTTCAAAAGGGCTTTCGAACCCGCTGTGTTAAAAGACGTGTACGAGATGGTGTTCTGCGGCGATATAGGAGATCCTATATATGCCCGAGATTTCATACCCATAATAGAATATATCAAATTGAATTCTAATGTTCGCATAAGGATAGTGACCAACGGCAGTTACAAGAAAAACGATTGGTGGGAAAGATTGGGCATGTTGCTGTATCATGACGATATAGTGACATTCAGCGTGGATGGGTGGGATCAAGTCAGCAACAACCAATACAGGGTCAACACAGACTTTGATAGCATCATACAAGGCATAAAGACATTGAGGCAATCCAGCACGGTGCATGTGCGATGGAAGAGCATCTATTTCGCCTACAATGAAGATCACATGGACAGAATAAGAACCGTGGCCCTGGCGGCCGGTTGTGATGACTTCCAGACTGTCAAGAGCACCAAATTTGACAATCAATATCTAGTGGATGGACAGGATCCACTGAAACCTCGCAGAGAGTATTCGGAATCAGGACAGTATATCACAGACACCCACGTTTTAAAAAAAGAATTTAAGCCACTCGGCAATCATGAGATAAAAAAACATCCATGGGCTCGTTGCATGAACCATTCCAAGGAGTTGTTCGTCAACGTGGAGGGTTTGATACTGCCCTGTCCATGGTTCAACAGCGGATATGTGGAGAACCCTTTCATCAAGAAGCACAGAGATCGATTAAACATCAAAGACAGAGGACTGCGAGCCATAATCAATGATCCTTTGTGGCAAGATTTGGTAGACAGTTTTGAAGGTGCAACACTGCCTATCTGTGCAATTAAATGCAGGAACGGTGTTACCAAACAACCGGCATAGACATTTGTGAATAACCAAGTTATAATACAGCAATGAAAATAGGCATAGTGGGTCACGGTTTTGTGGGATCGGCAGTGAATCAAGGGTTCACTCGCGATGTGAAGAAGTTCATCGTGGATCCCAAATACTACCGCAACAACACCATAAAAGATCTCAAGGAATTTAAACCGGATATAACTTTTGTTTGTGTGCCCACACCACAGTCTGAATCTGGAGAATGCAACACTGAATCGCTACAACAGGTCATGCAGGATCTCAACAGTATTAAAGACCAATTAGTGGTGGTAAAGAGCACTGTGCTGTACTACAAGTTAAAGGAGATACAAGAGCAGTGTATAGACCTTAAAATCGTTTTAAACCCGGAATTTTTAACTGAAAAGAACTATATCGAAGACTTTCGAAACCCACCCATGTTGCTATTGGGTGGTAAAAGATCTGATACGGAACGAGTGGAAAAGATCTATCGAGATCATTCTGTGTGCCAACCTTGTCCGACGTTCCATACCGACATAGTGACTGCCTCGATGGTGAAATACTTTATCAATAGTTTCTTGGCAACGAAGGTCACGTTCATGAATGAGATGCATGATGTGGTGCGAGCCGCTGGTGCTGATTGGCGAGAGTTTGTAGAAATAGTCACCACGGATTCACGTATCGGTAAGAGCCACATGCAGGTGCCCGGTCCAGATGGATTGCGTGGCTATGCAGGCAGTTGTTTCCCCAAGGACACAGCCGCACTGGCTTATCTTGCAAGGGAGATACTGAACCGACCATTCACACAGCTGGAAACGAGCATACGGATCAACGACACATTGAGAAAAATCAACAATAGCTGATCCAATAAATACACCATATGAAACCATGGTTTATTAAAGAGGACAATGTTATACCTTTTCCAAAGAAAGATAAAGGCGTGGTTAAATTACCCAATGTCAATGCCTATCCCGACTTCCTCACAGGAGTGCAGGATTTGCAGAATCATTTGAAGCGTGGTGATATCAGCTCAGACATACACAAAAAATTATATCAGGATCTCATCCATCGTTTCATGAAGGTGGAGAGCTTTGAGACACCGTGGTTCTTGAGAGAGTATAATGAATTGGATCAAAAAAAGATGCAATTTATTAACGATATATTACAAAAAAATCCAAATATTTTAAATGATGTTTATAAAAAACTAAAAATTACAACCGGAGATGAACCAGACACTGATAAAATAAATCCAAAACAATTATTAGATCCAACAAAAACTGCACCAGAAAAAGACCATGTAAAAGAAAAAGGTTTTACTGATATTTTAATAAAATCTTTAATGAACACACAAGGCGACTATGATGATACTGAAAGTTTTTTAAAAACATATGGAAAAGCAAATTATATTAATATAGAGATATTACAAACACCTGATAATCCTGTGAATATAGATTCTTGGTTACAAGAACAGGGTAAAGTCAGCAAAAATTTTATAAAAGGATTATTTTTAAATTTATTTAATGCTGGCGTTAGAGGACCAGGAGAATTAGCATTAGCACTTTTATCTCCTCAAATAGAATTATTAGGAAAAGGTGATCTTTCTATCGGCAATATAAAAGTTGAATTAAAAGGACAGTCAGGAGGCAAAGGAGGTAGATTTAAAGATACTGCTCAATCTTTTGGACAACCTGATTTAAGTTTTCTTAATAAAATAAACAATTTACCAGAAAATTTAAAAATTACCGATGTTGCACGTTTTACAGGAGCTGAAAAGCCACAACAAGCCAAGGGAAAAATAAATGTTATACTTCAAGCGCAGGCTTTAGAAAAATTCCAAAAAGGATTAGGTGCTAAATTTTTACAACAAATGGTTCAGGTTGTTTATAACAAACTTAGTCCAGATGTATTTAAAAAACAATTTGCTAATTGGCAAACCATGAGTGCTCTTGATGCTGCTTCGGCTCTTAAAATAATGTCATATCAAAGTTACGTTGCTGAACTTAAATCAAAAGGTTTTGAACACATTTTATTAATATCTCCAACACATTCATTATTTTTTAATGTAAAGAACTATCCAGTAAAATATGTTCATACAGGCAGTGTTGATTATGGAGATATACGAAATGGTCCTGCAGCACAAATAAGTTTAGCTTTAAAACAATTCTAATATAATAATAAGTAATTCAGCATGAGTGAATACTTTGACGGAAAACTATTGGTTGCACCGCCCAAGATGCGAGATTGGCGTTTTGCCAAGTCAGTGGTTTATATCTGGAAACACGATGTGGCCGGTGCTGCGGGCATAATCATCAACAGACCACTTATATCCCCCACTTTTAAAACTGTCTGCGAAGAATCGGAAATAACCCACAATCCGGACATATCACCGGTGCTGTATTATGGTGGACCAGTCATGAACGCCATGGTGGGCATGTTGCACACGCTGGACTATGACATTGATACCACTAATAAAGTGAGTAACGGATTAGGATTCACACTGGATCGCAGAGCCATAGAAGACCTGGCACAGGGCGTGGCACCTGCTAATTTTATAGTCACCATGGGCATGGCATCTTGGGATTCTGGACAGTTGGAACAAGAAATATCTGCCGAATATCCTCGCAGTGAAGGAGATTCATGGCTGGTCATGGATTATCAGCGCGAGCTGGTGTTTCATCCTAATGTTAAAGATATATGGGAGATGTCTCTAAACATGGCCGTGGAACAGAGCACCAATCGTTTTACTAGCAGAGTATTCAAAAACTAGACACCCATAAATATCCAGTTGGAAGTGAGCGCTTTCAGGCAAGCTATGAGCACTGTGTGGATATTGACCAATCAGACCAAAGAAGA
>Ga0114963_10003322_pt1 | contig 10982 bp, 11 predicted proteins | sample C_131016_EF_Meta_FD_87019 | JGI IMG/M metagenome (GOLD analysis project Ga0114963, IMG submission 87019) | Freshwater microbial communities from Lake Croche, Canada to study carbon cycling - C_131016_EF_MetaG | ecosystem: Environmental > Aquatic > Freshwater > Lake | place: Lake Croche, Canada...
AAATCTACCCTCTTTAATGCGCTTACCAAAGCTGGGATCGCAGCAGAAAACTACCCTTTCTGCACGATTGAGCCCAATGTAGGCATTGTTGAGGTTCCTGACCCCCGTCTTGCCGCTCTGGCCGAGATTGTGAAGCCTGAGCGCATCTTGCCTGCCGCTGTCGAGTTTGTCGATATTGCAGGCCTGGTTGCTGGGGCTTCTAAAGGTGAAGGCCTTGGGAACCAATTTTTGGCCAATATTCGAGAAACAGACGCCATTACCCATGTGGTTCGCTGCTTTGAAGATCCTAACGTCATACATGTGGCCGGCAGAATTGATCCAATTTCCGATATTGGCGTGATTGATACCGAGCTGGCCTTGTCAGATTTAGCCACCGTTGAAAAAACCCTCAATCGCTCGAGCAAAGCCGCTAAATCGGGAAATGATAAAGAGGCCGCTGCTTTAGTTGCCGTTTTGACTAAAGTGCAATCCCACCTAGATTCTGCCCTGCCAGTTCGTAGCCTCAATTTGAGTGAAGATGAACTTCTGCTGATCAAGCCATTATGTTTAATCACTGCAAAACCAGCCATGTATGTTGCAAATGTGAAAGAAGATGGGTTCACTAACAACCCACATCTTGAGGCAGTAAAGCAGCATGCTGCCAAAGAAAATGCTCCTGTCGTTGCTGTATGCGCAGCAATTGAGGCAGAGATTGCAGATTTAGATGACGCTGATAAAACAGAATTTTTAGCTGACTTGGGTATGGAAGAGCCTGGCCTAGATCGCGTGATACGTGCTGGCTACTCACTATTAGGCCTACACACTTACTTTACTGCCGGTGTTAAAGAGGTGCGCGCCTGGACGATTCATCTAGGAGATACCGCGCCACAAGCTGCCGGCGTGATACATACAGACTTTGAGCGCGGCTTTATTCGTGCGCAAACGATTGCTTATGAAGACTTCATTCAGTTCAAGGGTGAGTCGGGCGCTAAAGAAGCTGGCAAGATGCGGGCCGAAGGAAAAGAGTATGTCGTTAAAGATGGAGATGTATTGAACTTTTTATTTAACGTTTAAGCAGTGCATGGATTACGCAATAAAAAAGCCCTTTATTAAGGGCTTTTTTATTGTTGCTTGAATTTGTTTAAGCAGTCTTAACAGCCTTCTCGAGGCATTTCGATATCTCTTCATAGCGCTTGAGAGCCAATTTAGTTGGTAATACTTCTTTTTTTCGGCCATCAACATTCGTAGCCATTTTGATGTAACCCATAGCGCTGAGATTCTTAAGCCTACCGTGTAAGGTTGCCTGAGAGCCAAGCTCTGCGAGTGATATTAAATCACCTACTAGCACAGACTCTTGTGAATGAGCGCTGGCAACGATCTTGTCTAGTAAGTTTTCTTCAACATAATCTAGTTTCTTGCCCGGGTTCATTCGATCTAATGCATCAATCAAGTTTAGGAAGCGGAGGTAAGACGGGGAATTGCTTTTTGCCATAATTGATTGGTAATTAATTTTATTGATGGTGAATAGCCATAGGCCTAGGATTAGTATATTCCCTAACTTTTACTTTCTCAAGAGAGATTCGTTATAGAAGACATTCATAATAAACGTAATGAGTAAATATTTAGCGACGACTTTAGAGGCGGTGTCTGGCCTTGCAATTAGCGCCTTCACATATGCCGCACTCTTCTATGCAAATTCTTGGCTCACCAGCGAGCTTATTTTTAGTCTTGGGGTGAATTGGATTTATTTGCCTGCAGGGCTACGCTTATTTTTAACTTTGATTTTTGGTCTTCCTGGGGCAATTGGAATTGTCATAGCATCTTTTTTTATTAGCTACTACGGTGACTTTCCAAAAGACTTAACAATTTGCATTGGTATCGGTTTAATTTCTGGATTCGCCCCTTACCTTGCAAGACTTTTTATCCTCAATAATGTGGAGCTTTCTCCTAATTTGAGCAACCTCAATATGCCCAAGTTATTAGCTTGTATTTTGGTTTATGCCGCATTAAGTTCAGGAGCTCACCAACTTTGGTTCTCACTTGAGGGACTCGAAGACGCGGGCACCATGAATCACGTTATGGCAATGTTCGTCGGAGATGTATTAGGCTCAATACTGCTAATCGCAGTCATTAAGTATTCTCTGGATACCTTAAAGAAGATTAGGCAAACAGTTCGCTAAGAGTAACACCAGGATCATCAGCGCGCATAAATGCCTCGCCAACCAAGAACGCATTGATGTGATGGTCACGCATGACTTGTACGTCAGTGCGACTGAAAATGCCAGACTCCGTAACTAAGGTCTTATTACTTGGCACCATGGATAAGAGGGAGAGGGTGGTATCAAGACTTACTTCAAAAGTCTTGAGGTTGCGATTATTAATTCCGAGTAAAGGCGTTTTGAGTTCTAAAGCCTGCTCTAGTTCGGGGGCATTGTGAATCTCGACCAAAACGTCGAGGGCTAATTCGTGGGCACAAGCTTCAAGCTCCTTCATTTGATTGAGATCTAAGCAGGCAACAATGAGCAGGATGGCATCTGCACCAATCGCACGAGCCTCGTAGATCTGATAAGGGTCTATTGTGAAATCTTTACGTAAGACCGGAATGCTACAGGCAGATCTTGCTTCTTTAAGGTAAGCATTACAACCCTGAAAGTAATCTTCATCAGTCAGAACTGACAAACAGGCGGCACCATACTTCTCGTAAGACTGAGCAATTTCTGCGGGCTTGAAATTCTCACGCAGAATTCCTTTGCTAGGACTGGCTTTTTTGATTTCTGCAATAACGCCAGCTTGGCCAGCAGCAATTTTTCTCTGAATCGCGTGAATAAAGCCGCGTGGCTTTAGTAAAGCGTCTTGATTTTTTGCCTCGGCAATTTCACGTTGATTAGCAAGCGATATGAGTTTTAAGTTGTTAGCAATCTCAATTTGCTTAGTCGCAACAATTTTGTTGAGGATATCGCTCATGAGTGCTTATATAGATTGGGTTGCTGTAACGAATGTATCTAACTTCTTACGGGCTGCGCCAGAGGTAATAGCGGCTTTTGCTAGCGTCACTCCAGCGGCGATATCTTTAGCCACTCCAGCAACATATAAGGTGGCGCCTGCATTGAGGCAAACGATGTCACTCGCTGGACCTGACTTGTTATCAATCACGTCGAGAATTATCTTCTTGGACTCTTCGGCATTAGCTACTTTAAAGCTGAGGCTTGGGGCAGTACTGAGCCCAAAATCTCTTGGATGAATTTCATATTCACACACGATGCCATCCTTGAGTTCGCCCACCAGCGTAGGGCCTTCTAGGGAAATCTCGTCTAAACCATCCCGTCCGTAGACAACCAAGGCATGCTCCATTCCCAAAGCTTGCAATACCCGAGCCTGAATGCCAACGAGATCTGGATGAAATACACCCATCAGGATACGTTTAGCATCCGCAGGATTGGTGAGTGGTCCTAGAATATTGAAAATTGTTCGCACACCCAGTTGCTTCCGAATGGGGGCGACATTTTTCATAGCAGGATGGTGATTGGGGGCAAACATAAAGCCAGCGCCGAAGATAGCGATACATTGAGCAACTTGTTCTGCAGAAAGGCTTAAGTTCACACCTAATGCTTCAAGGACATCCGCGCTGCCAGATTTACTACTGACGCTACGATTGCCGTGCTTAGCAATTTTTGCCCCAGCCGCTGCCGCCACAAACATGGCCGCAGTAGAGATATTAAAGGTGTGGGCGCCATCGCCTCCAGTACCGACAACATCAACTAAGTGAGTGCGATCATCTACCTGTACGGAAGTTGCAAACTCACGCATCACTTGTGCTGCAGCAGCGATTTCTCCAACAGTTTCTTTTTTGGTGCGTAAAGCGACTAATAATCCCGCTACTAACTCAGGCGACATCTCGCCACTCATAATGAGTCGCATCATGGTAGTCATCTCATCATGAAAAAGCTCACGATGTTCAATGCAGCGTTGCAGTGCTTCTTGCGGAGTAATTGGCATAGCGCTATCTACTTACTTATTTTGTAAAAAATTCTTTAGCAAGGCGTGGCCATGCTCAGAAAGAATGGACTCAGGATGAAACTGAACACCCTCCACCGCAAGTTCGCGGTGACGCACACCCATAATCTCGCCATCGGAGGATGTGGCAGTCACCTCCAATATTGCTGGCAAAGAATTTCTCTCAATCCCTAGTGAATGATAGCGAGTGACTTTAAATGGATCTGGTAAGTTTTTGAAAACACCAACCCCAGTGTGATGAATAGAGTCAGTCTTCCCATGCATCACTTTCTGAGCACGGATTACTTTGCCACCAAAGGCTTCGCCAATGGCCTGATGCCCTAGACAAACTCCCAGAATCGGAATTTGTCCTGCGTAACGCTTAATTGTCTCTACTGAGATACCCGCTTCAGATGGACTGCAGGGGCCGGGTGAGATGCAAATGCGTGCAGGATTAAGCTTAGCAATATCCTCAACTGCAATTTCATCATTGCGAAAGACTTTTACTTCTTCGCCAAGTTCAGAAAAATACTGCACGAGGTTGTATGTAAATGAATCATAGTTATCAATCATTAGGAGCATCGAGTCCTCCTTGAACTAATTCGGCGGCTGTTAATACTGCGCGAGCCTTAGCCTCAGTCTCTTTCCATTCGGCGGTGGGATCTGAATCTGCAACTACACCAGCCCCTGCTTGAGAGTGCAGTATTCCATCCCGAATGACGCCAGTTCGAATAGCAATGGCGACATCCATATCTCCAGAAAAGGAGAGGTAGCCAACTGCACCACCATAAACACCGCGTTTCACAATTTCCATCTCATCAATAATTTCCATGGCACGAATTTTTGGTGCACCAGAGAGTGTGCCCGCAGGAAAGGTTGCCCGAAGCACGTCCATATTGCTCATATTATCTAGTAGATCACCCTCGACCGAGCTCACGATATGTTGAACATGAGAGTACTTTTCAATCGACATCGAGTCAGTCACCTTTACGGACCCAGTCTTAGCGATCCGACCAACATCGTTACGGGCCAGATCAATTAGCATGACGTGTTCAGCAATTTCTTTAGGGTCAGCTAATAGTTCTTTAGCTAAACGCTCATCTTCTTCTGGGCTGGCACCACGTGGACGAGTGCCGGCCAGAGGGCGAATGGTCACAATCTTTTCTGCTGCGCGCAGTTCTTGGCGTACCAAGATCTCTGGAGAGGAGCCCACAATTTGCATATCGCCAAAATCATAGAAATACATATAGGGCGATGGATTTAAAGAGCGCAGCGCTCTATAGAGCGCTAATGGGGAGTCAGTAAATGGCTTACTGATACGTTGACCAATCACGACTTGCATACAGTCGCCAGCCAAAATATATTCCTTGGTCTTACGGACTACATTTTCAAAATCTACCGCTTTAAATTTGCGGATCAATTCTGTTTTAGCGCTAGGCAATGATGCAGGCATATTCACTTGCTTACCAAGACAGGTAAGTAATTCTTTTAGGCGGCTCTGCGCTTTTTCAAAGCTATCAGCAATACTAGGGTCTGCATACACAATGAAATAAATTTTGCCAGCAACATTATCGATGACGGCAAGTTCCTCCGTCAGCATTAATTGGATGTCAGGCACACCAAGCTCATCTGGCAAATCATGCTTTGCTAAACGCGCTTCAATATAGCGCACAGTGTCGTAGCCAAAGTAACCAGCAAGGCCACCACAAAAACGCGGTAAGCCTGGTTGAAGAGCGACCTTAAAGCGTTTGAAATAGGCATCTACAAAATCAAGTGGGTTATCGTTATTGCTCTCGACCACTTTGCCATTAGTAAGCACCTCATTCAAGGGCGCTGATGGCGTCCCAACAGTTCTCAGAATAGTTTTAGCAGGCAGTCCAATAAAAGAGAAGCGGCCAAAACGTTCGCCACCTAAAACTGACTCTAGTAGGTAAGTATTTTTCTTGCCAAAAGTCTGGCTGAGTTTGACGTAGAGTGATAGCGGGGTTTCTAAGTCAGCTAGCACCTCTTTCACTAGAGGAATGCGATTGAAGCCCTGCTTTGCTAGGGCATTAAATTCTGCATGCAGCATTAGGCTTTTCCTAACTTACCTAATTCTGAGTGCATTGCCTCAATCACTTGTGCGTAATTCTCTTTACCAAAAATTGCGGAGCCCGCTACAAAGGTATCTGCACCTGCTTGCGCAACTTGTGCAATGTTATCCACCTTGATTCCGCCATCCACTTCAAGGCGAATCTGGCGGCCAGTCTCTGCTTGATAGCGATCTAAGCGTTCGCGCACTTGTGCAATCTTATTAAGGGTATTGGGAATAAATGATTGTCCACCAAAGCCAGGGTTCACTGACATCAGCAGCACTAAGTCGAGTAACTCCAGGGTGTGATCCAAATGATCGAGTGACGTTGCTGGATTCAATACAAGACCCGCTTGACAGCCTTGATCACGAATGAGATTCAGTGTGCGATTGACATGAGGGCTGGCCTCAGGATGAAAGCTGATTAAATTTGCGCCAGCCTTAGCAAAATCTGGAACGATACGGTCTACGGGTTCAATCATCAAATGAACGTCGATCACAGCAGGCTTACCGTTTTTCATTGCATGCGGGCGTATAGCCTCACAAACCAACGGGCCTATAGTCAGGTTTGGAACGTAATGGTTATCCATCACATCGAAATGAATCCAGTCAGCGCCTGCAAGCAAAACGTTTTGGACTTCTTTACCCAGACAGGCAAAATCTGCCGACAAAATGGATGGGGCTATAACAAATTGACTATTTGAGGATGATTTTTGGCTTTCCATCCCTAGATTCTAGCTTGCAGTTGGCCTTGGGATGGAGCAGAATTCGAGCATGAATCCCCACGAAATGAGTATTACGGTTAAAGCCCAGTACCTTCCAGAGCAATCTGACCCCGATAACCGCCAATTTGCCTTCGCCTATACGGTGACCATCCGCAATACTGGAACGGCCAGCATTCAGTTAATTGCCCGCCATTGGTTCATTACTGACGGGGACAATGATGTTCAGGAGGTGCGTGGTTTGGGGGTGGTAGGGCAGCAACCTTTATTGCGTGGCGGAGAGCAGTTTGAGTACACCAGCTGGGCTACTTTGCCTACGCCGGCTGGAACAATGCGGGGAGAGTATTTTTGTGTGACGGAGGAGGCGCAATTTTTTCAGGCCCCAATCCCTGAATTTGCTCTAGTTATGCCTCGCACTCTGCATTAGAGAGTTTTTGGAAAGACTATTTTTTCCCTTTGCCAGTCCAGAGGACAATAAACAATAACAGTCCCAAAGCAATTGCACCTTCAATCACAAAGAGCAACATGGGGTATTCATCGAGTAAATTGGCAATCATGATTTCTAAATTTAAATTATTCCAAGTAAGTGTATTCGCTATTCTGATTGCTATCTTAATTGTTGGCTGTTCAACTCCTCCTACGCGTGGAACCGGTTATCGAAGCAGCGGATCTGGCGCGAGCCCAAACTCTTACAGTTCATCAATTGCTAGCTTTAGCGCTGTTTCTTGGCAGGCCTTGCCTGGCTGGCAGGAAGATGATTTAGTGCAGGCTTGGCCGGCGTGGCTCAGAAGTTGCGATGCATTACGTAAAAGGAGTGGAGAGGTCAATTGGCGTCAGGTGTGCTCGCAGACTGCAAGCGTATCAAGTCGCGACTCGCAATCGATTCGCCGATATTTTGAAAGTAACTTTCAGGCTTTTGAGATCCGCAATAGTGCTGGGAGCGATACAGGTTTAATTACTGGTTACTATGAGCCGCAAATGGATGGTTCGCAAACTCGTACAAGTACTTACAACGTTCCACTCTATGCCTATCCAAACTCATGGAAAAAATCTCGACCGAATCCAGGACCAACACGTGCAGAACTGATGAGCTCAGGGATTTTAAAGGGATCAGAAATTGCTTGGGTGCAAGATCCAGTGGAGGCAGCTTCAATGCAAATTCAGGGTTCTGGAAAAATTCGTCTCGAGGACGGTAGAATATTGCAGCTAGGATTTGCTGGAACGAATGAGCAACCCTTCAAATCTTCAGCACAATGGTTGCTTGATCGTAAAGAGATTACTGGTAAAGAAGCCACTATGCAGGGTATTTCGCAATGGGCTAAGCGTAACCCAGATCGTGTGAATGAAATGCTCAACGCTAATCCTCGCTTTGTCTTTTTTAAAGAAACATCCGGAACTGTTGGCGCCCTCGGCGTGCCATTAACCGGCGAGCGCAGTATTGCTATTGACCTGCAGGCGATGCCATTGGGTGCGCCTGTATTCTTATCCACTACCAAGCCCTTAAGTAATCAGTCCTTACAAAAACTAGTGATGGCCCAAGATACTGGTAAGGCAATTGTGGGTGGCGTTAGGGCTGACTTCTATTGGGGTTCCGGGGAGTCCGCTGGTGAAAGTGCAGGGCGTATGAAACAAAATGGCAAGATGTGGTTATTGCTACCGCGTTAATTGATAGATATTCATTAGAAAGAGATTAATGAGCTACAAAACAATTCTGACTGAAGTAGATGGCAAGGTTGCCATCATTACGCTGAACCGCCCTGAGGTTCTTAATGCACTCAATGATCAATTAATGGATGAGCTTGGTACTGCATTGCTGAGTTTTGATGCAGACGACAACATCGGGTGCATCATTGTGACTGGAAGTGAAAAAGCTTTTGCCGCTGGCGCTGATATTGCCTCAATGGCGAAGTATGGCTTGAAAGATGTGTATCGCAATGATTTCATTACGCGTAATTGGGAGGCCATTAAAAGAGTTCGCAAGCCTGTCATTGCAGCGGTATCGGGTTATGCCCTAGGCGGCGGCTGTGAATTAGCCATGATGTGCGACACCATTATGGCTGCCGACAATGCCAAGTTTGCTCAGCCTGAAGTTAAATTAGGAATCATTCCAGGGGCTGGTGGTACTCAACGTTTACCGCGTGCAGTATCCAAAGCAAAAGCAATGGATTTGGCATTGACAGGCCGCATGATGGATGCTGCTGAGGCTGAGCGCTCCGGTTTAGTTTCGCGGGTGTTTCCTAAAGCGGATTTATTAAAAGAGGTAAAGGTCATCGCTCAGGAAATCGCTGATATGCCTTTGTTAACAGCGATGATGGTTAAAGAGGCTGTTAATACTGCTTATGAAACGACCCTCTCAGAAGGAATTCATTTTGAGCGTCGTTTATTTCATGCTTGTTTTGGTACGAACGATCAAAAAGAAGGTATGGCTGCGTTTATGGAAAAACGTCCAGCAAAATTTACCAATTCTTAAAGGTAGAGAGCTAGTTTTTTTCTAGGTAGCGTTGGGCAAGTTTTACCCAATAGCTAACGCCTACCGGAATTAAGGCGTCATTAAAGTCATAAGAAGGATTATGAAGATGGCATGGACCCATGCCATGACCTGCGGCGCGGTGATCACCATCGCCATTTCCGAGGAACACGTAGCATCCAGGCTTTTCAATCAGCATAAAGGCAAAGTCCTCTGCTCCCATAGTAGGGTCAATCGCAGTATTGACATTTTGCTCGCCCACCAATTCGGTCATTACCTCACCGGCAAAATCAACTTCAGTCTCATGATTGATTAATGGAGGGTATTTTCGAGCAAAAGAAATTTCTGCCTGGCAATCAAATGCATTTGCAATGTTGTGCGAGATTTCTCGTAAACGCTCTTCTATCAAATCCAGAACCTCTAGGGTAAAGGTTCTAATAGTCCCGCCGATGAATGCGCTGTCAGGGATCACATTGCTTGTCTCGCCCGCATGAAACTGGGTCACTGACAAAACCGCGGCATCCACCGGACGCTTATTCCGAGTAATGATGCTTTGTAAAGCAAGAACTACTTGTGCCCCAGTGAGGACAGGATCTGCGCTGTTATGGGGTAGTGCAGCATGACCACCTTTGCCTGTGATGATGATTTCAAAGGTGTTGCTGGAGGCCATCATCGGGCCTGCTGTCACGCCAAAGTTACCCTCAGCTAATCCAGGCCAGTTATGCAACCCGAATACAGCGTCACACGGAAATTCTTTGAAGAGGCCATCTTTAATCATTTCATTAGCGCCAGCGCCACCTTCTTCGGCTGGCTGGAAAATAAAAATCACACTACCTTTGAAGTCGCGGTGATTTGAGAGATACTGCGCAGCACCCAAAAGCATTGCAGTATGGCCATCATGACCGCAAGCATGCATCTTTCCAGCATTGCGTGAAGTGTGCGCAAAATTATTGTGCTCTTGAAGTGGTAAAGCATCCATATCAGCACGTAAGCCAATCATTTTGCCCGGCCCAAGATCGCCATCTAGGCGGCCAACAACCCCTGTCTTCCCCATGCCGCGGTATACAGGGATGCCCCAACTAGAAAGAGCTTCTGCAACGAGATCAGCTGTCCGATTCTCTTCGAAACGCAATTCAGGATGAGCATGAATATTGCGACGAATGTCTTGGATAGCTTCTGCAGAACTAAGGATTTCAGGGAGTAAATGCATCCCTTCATCTTATCTGAAAGTCCTGCTAGATGCACTGTTGCAGGTGTTTTATTAAAAATTTAAAGTGGCGGCAATTGAAGGTGCTTCGCAGCAAAACCCAAAGCTTCAATTGAATAGGGCGCGTTATTAGGTTTTTGAAGTTCTTTTGGCAGCGGAGGAATGAGCCCTAAAAAAGGAGTAACCATTTTGGATTTCAAGGTAGCTATATTTTCTTGAAGTAGAGGCATCTCCCCCGATGGACAATTCGCAATCCAACCAGCAATTCTTAAGTTGCGAGCTTTAATTGCTTCTTGAGTGAGTAGCGCATGATTAATGCAGCCTAATTTCATGCCCACTACTAGGATGATCGGCAAATCAATTCGCTGAGCAAAGTTACCTAGATCGTGGTGATCATTGATGGGAGTTAAAAAGCCACCAGCCCCCTCTGCAACAACATAATTACATTGCTTTTGAACCTCACCAAATGCATGCACCATAAGCGTGAGATCAAGTTGTACGCCGTCTTTGGCAGCAATAAGATGTGGGGCTGCTGGGGTATCT
>Ga0114963_10003329_pt1 | contig 10974 bp, 9 predicted proteins | sample C_131016_EF_Meta_FD_87019 | JGI IMG/M metagenome (GOLD analysis project Ga0114963, IMG submission 87019) | Freshwater microbial communities from Lake Croche, Canada to study carbon cycling - C_131016_EF_MetaG | ecosystem: Environmental > Aquatic > Freshwater > Lake | place: Lake Croche, Canada...
CGGAGTGGTGCACCAGGCGCGCAGCGGGCTGGATGTGGAAGCAGCCCGAAGCCTTGCAGGCTTTGGGGGCAGCGAAACCGTGGTGCTGGGTGCGCTGGTCTCCGATAGCGTCACACTGGCCGATATTCTGGCCGGTCTCTATGACCATGCCACGATCGAAACCTGGCTGGCCGATTGGAGCGATCCGGCCCAAAGCGTCCTGATCGATTGCGGATCGGTCGGGCGGATCGAGGCCTCGGATCACGGGTTCAAGGTCGAGGTGCGCTCCGTTATCGACCAGTTGATGCAGCCGCAGGGCCGTTTGTTCCAGGCCCATTGTTCGGCTGATCTGGGGGATGAGCGCTGCGGTCTGGCTTTGTCAGGTCCGTCATTCCGCCTCGAAGGAGTGGTGCGTGCCACCGATGGCCGCTCCACGCTGAACCTGGATGCGGGTGGTTTCGCCGCCGACCATTTTAGCCGCGGGGTCTTGCAGGTGCTCGATGGAGCCAATGCCGGCATGCGGGTGGACATCAAGACGCATGATGTGGTCTCGGGGCAGGCGCATATCAGCCTGTGGCAGAGCTTCGCGTCCCCCCTGAATGTGGGGGATCGGGTGGTGGCGGTTGCCGGCTGTGACAAGACGGCAGGCACCTGCCAGACCCGCTTTGGCAATATCGCCAACTTCCGGGGTTTTCCGCGCATGCCGGGCAATGACCTGTTGCTCCGCCGCGTCAATGATGGCGAAGCCGGCATGGATGGCGGGAGCCTGTTCCAATGACCGCAGACAAGACCACAGACATGCTCGCCGGGCGGGTGGTGGAAGAGGCTCGCCGCTGGATCGGCACGCCCTATCTGCATCAGGCTTCGCTTTGTGGCGTGGGTTGCGACTGCCTCGGCCTGGTGCGGGGGATCTGGCGCGTCCTGTATGGCGGGGAGCCCGAAGCCGTGCCCCATTACAACGCCGATTGGGCCGAGGCTTCGGGCAACGACCCTTTGCTGCTGGCCGGACACCGGCATTTCGTGCCGGTCGATCGGGCGGATATGGCTGCCGGAGATGTGCTGCTGTTTCGCTGGCGTCCGCATTGGCCTGCCAAACATCTGGGTGTGGTGTCGGGGGAAGGCACCATGATCCACGCCCATGCGGGGGCGGCGGTGGCAGAGGTGCATTTCGGAATTTGGGCGCGCCGTATCGTCCGGGTTTTCCGCTTTCCGACACCAGCTGAACGGGGTTGATGATGGGCACTTTGATCTTGAATGCCGCGCAGGGCTCGGTGCGCGCAACAGCAGGCGGCCTGATTGGCCATGCGGTCGGCTCCCTGTTCGGGGGCGGCCCGATCGGCTCGATGTTCGGCCACATCGCCGGGCAGGCTTTTTCAGGGGCCCTGACGGATCACCGGACCCGCTTGCATGATGGCCCGCGCCTGCATGACATGCCTGTGATGGGTGCGACCGAGGGCACACCCATTCCCAAAGTCTATGGTCGCGCCCGACTTGGCGGCACCCTGATCTGGGCCACGCGATTTGCCGAAATGATCACCCAGACCGAAACCGAAACCGGCTCGGGTGGTGCGTCTGGCGGGCATGGCTTCAAGGGTGGCGGTGGCGGCGGGGCAACTACGATCAACCGGACCTATTCCTATTACGGCAATTTTGCAGTAGCTGTGTGCGAGGGACCTGTGGCTTTCATCCGGCGGATCTGGGCCGATGGCCAGTTGCTCGACCATCAGGCCGTGACGCTGAGGATCTATCGCGGGGATGACAACCAACAGCCCGATCCGCTGATCGTCGCCAAGGAAGGAGCGGCCACGACCCCGGCCTTTCGCGGCACCTGCTATGTCGTGTTCGAGCGGATGCCGCTTGCCGCCTTCGGCAACCGTCTGCCGCAACTGAGCTTCGAGGTTGTGCGCCCGGTCAACGGGGTCGGGGACAAAATCCGCAGCATCAATCTGATCCCCGGCTCGGGTGAATTTGTTTATGGCGTCACCGCCACCTCGCGCGATTTGGGACAGGGCATCAGCCGGACCGAAAACCGCCACGATCTGTCCGGCGCATCCGACTGGATGGTCTCGCTCGACGCCTTGCAGGCCCTGTGCCCCAATCTCCAGCATGTGCAATTGGTGGCGAGCTGGTTCGGCGACGATCTGCGTTGCGACAGCTGCACCATTGCTCCGCGTGTCGAGCTGTCCGGCAAGGCGACATTCGGCGCACAATGGATGGTGGCAGGCTTGACGCGGACTGGAGCGCGGGTGGTCAGCCAGATCGATGGACGTCCCGCTTATGGCGGTACGCCGTCCGACCAGTCGGTGCTGGAGGCGATCAAGGATTTACGGCGGCGCGGTCTTGCGGTGACGCTCTATCCGTTTCTGATGATGGATATTCCAGCCGCCAATACTTTGGCCGATCCATGGAGCGGAGCCAAAAGCCAGGCCGCCTATCCGTGGCGCGGGCGCATTACCTGTGCGCCCGCGCCCGGTCAAGCCGGTTCGCCCGACGGTTCGCTGGCGGCGGACACTGCGGTGCAGGCCTTTTTCGGCACTGCCACTGCGGCGCAGTTCAGTTATCGAAACGGTGTGGTTTTTTCCGGGAATCCGGAATGGTCATGGCGGCGCATGGTGTTGCATTATGCCATGTTGGCCCAAGCGGCCGGAGGGGTGGACGGCTTCATTATCGGGTCGGAATGTGTCGCGCTCAACCATATCCGCAGCGGCATCGGCACGTTCCCGGCCCCGATCGCTTTTGCCAGTCTGGCCAGCGAGGTGAAATCCGTTTTGGGATCTGCGACGGTGCTGACCTATGCTGCCGATTGGACCGAATATGGCGGTTATAGTCCAAGCTCGGGTGAATTGCGTTTCCCGCTGGATGTATTGTGGGCGCATCCGGCGATCGGTGCAGTGGGCATCGATGCCTATTGGCCGGTTTCCGACTGGCGCGACGGCAACCAGCACCGCGATCTGGCCCAGGCGGAAACCATCTATGATCCGTCCTATCTCGCGGCCGGCATGGTGTCGGGCGAAAATTTCGACTGGTTTTATGCCAGCCCCTCCGACCGGCATGCCCAGTTGCGGACGCCGGTCACCGATGGCCGCATCAACAAGCCATGGGTGTGGCGCGCCAAGGATGTGCAAAGCTGGTGGTCCAATCCGCATTTCGAGCGGTTGAACGGGGTTGAATATGCGTCTCCAACCCCGTGGCAGCCGTGTTCGAAACCCGTCTGGCTGACCGAAATCGGCTGTCCGGCGGTCGACAAGGGAACGAATGCTCCCAATGTGTTTCCCGATCCGAAATCGGCTGAATCGGCTTTGCCGCCGTTCTCGCATGGCGGGCGTGATGATGTGATGATGTTGCGGTTCGTCGAAGCCGCGCTCTCGGCTTTCGATCCGCATCAGGGCGCGGATACCAGCCGCAACCCGGTTTCACCCGTCTACGGGGGGCGGATGATCGATGCCGACCGCATCAGTTTCTGGGCGTGGGACGCACGCCCTTTTCCGGCCTTTCCGGCCATGGGCGATGTCTGGGCCGACAACAGCAATTGGCAAACCGGCCATTGGCTGACCGGACGGCTAGAAAGCGTCCCGCTGGACGGGTTGATGCAAGCGATGCTGGAGGATGCAGCGCTATCGGTGCCCTTGTCCGGCCGTGTCGATGAGGTGATCGACGGTTATGTCGTCGACCATCCGATGAGTGTGGCCGAGATGGTGGCGCCCTTGTGCGATCTGCTCGATATCGAGGTGGCGGCATCGGGGGCAGGGTTGCGGCTGTTGTCGCCGCACCGAAAGCCGGTGGCGCAACTGGCTCTGGATGATTGCGTGCCTCTGCCCGATGGAGCCCTGTTTGATCATCACCGCCAGCGCGAAACGGCTTTGCCGAGCGAATTGGCCATGGGCTTTACCGAGGCGGATGCCGATTATCGCCGTGCCGTGGTCTCTTCGCGGAGGCTGGCCAGTGGAGTGGGGCGCAAGAGCCTCGCCGAATTTGCGCTGATGACCCGCCGCAGCGAAGCCCAACGCATGGCCGATAGCTGGATGCATCGGGTCTGGACAAACCGCGACGAGGTCACATTCGCGCTTGCTCCGCGCTGGATCGGCCTCGAGATCGGTGATGTGGTCACACTGCCCTTGGCCGATCTGGCGCGCCCCTATGTGATCACATCGATCCGGGAACAGGGCATGCGGCTGATTACCGCACGTGCTGTTGCGGAACCGACGCGAAGGGCGCGCGGGCTATCGATGCCTGCCCTCACGTCACGCGCGCCGAAACTGGCCAGTCGGCCGTGGGTGGCGATTTTCGATATGCCGATCGCCACGGGTTCACCGGTAGTGATGCAGGTGATTGCGGCCTTTGCCGATCCCTGGCCTTCCAGCCTGACGGTCTGGCGGTCAGCCGATGGCGCATCCTATGATCCGATATTGACGCTGGATGCGCCGGCGCGGATCGGCCGCTTGCTCAGCGATTGTCCTGCCGGGCATCTGTGGGTGTGGGACGAGACCTGCATGTTGACCATCGAGCTGCAAGGCGGGGTCCTGACCAGTCCGGGCGATCTCAACGGCTTGAGCGGCGCGCCCGCTCTGGCGATCGAGGGCGCGGATGGCGCATGGGAGGTGATCAGTTATGCACGGGCCGAATTGGTCGGGCCGAAACAATGGCGGTTAAGCCGTCTGTTGCGCGGGCTGGGCGGCTCCGAGCTTTCGGCACAACGTTTTGTAGCGGCAGGCGCACGCTGTGTGGTGCTCGATGGCGCGGTCAAGCCGCTGCGGCAGGGACTGGCGTCGTTGGGCGAGGTCTGGCACTGGCGGGTTGTGGCGTCGCATCTCGACCATGCCGATACGATGGCCGTGGCCCTCGACTCGACTGTCAGCGGGGCGGCTTTGGTGCCGCTGTCTCCGGTCGGCCTGACCGCCAAACGCAGCACCCAGGGCATTGTGCTGAACTGGATCAGACGCGCCCGATCGGGTGCCGACGGATGGGGCGTGTCGGATATTCCCCTCGATGAGGAGGTCGAGGCCTATCAGGTTGCCATCTCCAAAGCAGGCCAGACCATCCGGCAGATAACGGTGTCGGCCCCCACCTGCCTTTATGCCGCCAGTGATGAATGGGCCGATTTCGGACAGGCGCAAAGCCAGCTTGCTGTCAGCATCAGGCAGATCAGCAGGGCTGTCGGGCTAGGCAATGCCCTGAGCGCACAGGTGGCCATCCTTTCGCAATAAGGTTCGTTTCAAAGGATCGATATCATGGCACAAACCGCACGACTCGGCCTCGCTCTGATGGCAGCAGCGCAGGCCCAAAAGCATGTAACCCACAATGACGCCCTGCTTTCGCTCGATGCGCTTGTCCAGGCCGTGGTGGTGGAGACGGATCGTCTGGCACCGCCCACCGCACCGCAAGAGGGCGATGCCTATCTGATCGGAGCGTCTCCCACAGGCGCCTTTACGGGACAGGCAGGCATGCTGGCCGCCTATCTGACAGGAAGCTGGCGGTTCTTCCAACCGCAAACCGGTTGGCTGGTTTTTGCCAAAAGCCGCAATGCGCTGATGGTGCTGAGTGGCGGGAGCTGGCATCTTCTGGATGATCTGGCCCAAAGCTTTGCCAATCTCAAAAGTCTCGGCATCGGTACCGCTGCGGATACAACCAACCGACTGGCTGTCAAAACCAATGCGGCCTTGTTTGTCGCAGCCAGCGCTGCGGAAGGTGGCAGTGGAGATTTGCGGGTGGCCTTCAACAAGCCGTTGGCTGGCGGGACCGTCTCGCATCTGTTCCAGACCAACTGGTCGGGACGCACCGAATTGGGGCTGACCGGCGACGATCAGTTCCACATCAAAGTCTCTCCTGACGGCAGCATATGGACCGAGGCTCTGGTGTGTTCGCCCGCGACCGGCACGGTGCGAATGGACAGGGTGCTGACAGGCCGCGCGACGCCGCGGGTCAATGCCTGTTACGAGGCCGAATTTTCAGGGGTGGGCAAGCAGGGTCTCGCGCTCAATGACACGGGAACGGAGACTTCCACAGCCATCAGTTTCAGCCGTAGCGGTGTGCTGATCGGCTCGGTCGGACTGGCCACGGCAGGGGTCAGTTTCAACACCACCTCCGATTACCGCCTCAAGACGGCGCTCGAGCCGCTCTCCCGGGCCGCCGAACGGCTCAAGCAGCTCAACCCCTTGCGCTATGAATTTGTCTCCCATCAGGGGCAAGGGCTTGACGGATTTCTGGCGCATGAGGTGGCAGAAGTGGTGCCCGAAGCCGTCACCGGGGCCAAAGACGGGATGGATGGGCAAGGCCTTCCGGTCTGGCAGCAACTGGACCAGACCCGCCTGATCCCCTTGCTGGTGGCTGCCCTGCAGGAAGCACTGGCGCGCATCGAGAGCCTCGAGGCGGCATGAGGTCTTCCGTTCATATGATGTTCAGCGATCACGTCCTAGAATTGCTTTTATGAAAACAGCTCTCCCATCCTTACTGTTGACCATCGCCATGCTGGCATTGGCTGGCACGGGCGGCTGTGCCGAAGGCAATGGGGCCGCGCGCACCTGCCTGTCAGCCCCCGAGGTGCGCGAATTGGTCGACAAGGCCGAGGTGGTGCCTGCCGCCCGCGCCATTCATGCTGCGAAGACAGCGCGGCCCGGCGAAGTCGTCAAGGCGCACCTGTGTCGGGAGGATGGCATCACTCTTTATGTGGTCACAATGCTGGCAAAAGACGGGAAAATCAGGATATTGGAAGTCGATGGCCGTTCCGGCACTGTGATCGAGCGGCATTGAGGCCGCTAGGGAGTAATGTGATGCGTTTGCTGGTTGTCGAGGATGACAGGGATTTGAACCGCCAGATTGTTGCGGCGCTCGAGCAGGCCGGTTACGTCGTCGACAAGGCTTTTGACGGCGAGGAAGGCCAGTTTCTGGGAGAGACCGAGCCCTATGATGCGGTAATTCTCGATCTTGGTCTGCCGGTGCGCGATGGATCTTCGGTGCTCAATGCTTGGCGCGAGGCGGGAAAGACCATGCCGGTGCTGATCCTGACCGCGCGTGACCGCTGGAGCGACAAGGTCAATGCCTTCGATTCAGGGGCGGATGATTATGTCACCAAGCCGTTCCATATCGAGGAGATCCTGGCTCGTGTCCGTGCCCTGCTGAGGCGGGCAACGGGCCATGCCAAAAGCGAGCTGGTCTGTGGTCCCGTGGTGCTCGACACCAAAAACGGCCGCGTCACGGTCGATGGCAATCCGGTGCGGCTGACCTCGCATGAATACCGGCTGATTGCCTATCTGATGCACCATCAGGGCCGAATCATCTCGCGCAGCGAAATCATCGAGCACCTGTATGATCAGGATTTTGACCGCGACTCCAATACCATCGAGGTATTTGTCGGGCGCATCCGCAAGAAGCTCGGCATCGATATTATCGAAACCGTGCGCGGTCTCGGCTATCGGCTCGAATTGCCGCAGGCAGGATAAGATGCGTCTGATCGCCCGGGCCTCTCTATCGACACGGATGGTCATCGGCGCGTTGCTGAGCAGCCTGACCGTGCTGGCAGCGGCGGGCGTGATCCTGAGCCATATCCACCGGCAGTCAACGGAGCAGGGATTTGACGAGCGGTTGAACGTCTACCTTCAGGCTCTGACCGGCGGTCTGGCCTCTCCGACCGAAAGCGACCACTCCGACCCTAGCGATCTGGGAGACCCCAAATTCGATTTGCCGATGTCGGGCTGGTATTGGCAGATCGACAGCGCCTGGGACGGCAGTGGCAAAACCATTGCCTCGCCCTCGCTATTCGGATCGCGTTTGCCGCGCATGGTGACCCCGACCCCCCGCACCAGCAGTTCCGATGTTCTGCAAGGCTATGTCAAAGGTCCCGATGACCGCAATCTGCGGGTGATTGAGCGGATGGTGCTGACCCCCGACGGGGTCTGGCACAGGCTGCGCGTGGCCGGTGATGCCGACGAGATCGAGCGGGCGGTGCAGGCCTTCCGCTTTCCGTTATTGCTCACATTCTGCCTGCTGGGCGCGATCATTGCCTGTCTGACAGCTTTGCAGGTCTGGTTGGGCATGCGCCCGTTGGGGCGGTTGTCAAAGGCCCTGTCCGGCATCAGGACCGGACAGGCCGACAGGATCGAGGGCGATTATCCGACCGATCTGGCTCCCTTGGCGCGTGAATTGAATTTGCTGCTCGAGTCCAACCGCGAGATCATGGAGCGGGCCCGCACGCAGGTCGGCAATCTGGCCCATGCTTTGAAGACACCCTTGAGCGTGATTGCCAACGAGGCGGCAGCCATTGATGGCGAGGTGGGTGACAAGATCCGCGAACAATCGGCGGTGATCGGCGCGCAGATGGGCTGGTATCTCGAACGGGCCCGGACAGCAGCCGCCAGCGTTGCTTTGGGGAGGGCCACCGAGCTCGCTCCGGTGATCGGCGGATTGGCGCGGGTCTTTGCCAAATTGTGGCTAAGCCGTGCTGTCGTGCTGGTGCATGAGATCCCGACAGGTCTGTGTTTTCGCGGCGAGAAGCAGGATCTCGAGGAAATGCTGGGCAATCTGATCGACAATGCGGGTAAATGGGCCAATGCAAAAGTATCGGTGACGGTCACTGTCAGCGAGGGGGCCGAGCCCTTTGTCAATATTCTGGTGGATGATGACGGTCCCGGTCTTGCGAAGGAATTGCGGGCCGAAGCCCTGCAACGCGGTCGCAGGCTCGATGAAACCCGTCCCGGCACCGGACTGGGTTTGGCTATTGTGGCCGATCTGGCCAAACTCTATGGCGGGCAACTGATGCTGGAGGACTCTCCGGCGGGTGGATTGCGGGCCTGTTTGCGCTTGCCGGCGCTGCAATCTCCTTCCTAGAAAATCAAGAATGGTTTTTCTGTGCATTGCCCGAATCTTGCCTATTTTGTATGAAATGCATGGTCATGAATTTGCTTTTTACCAATTTAATTCAGAACAATTAAAACCAGACGGAACGTGGAACATGATAAAATCGAAAAAGCTGGTGACATGGGCTTTGATCGGCGCTCTGGCCATAGGCGCCGCGGGCTGTTCGCAATCGACCGGACCGAACCAGTCCGGAGGCACGGTGATCGGCGCTGTCGCCGGGGGATTGATCGGCAGCCGGTTCGGTGCGGGCGGCGGCAAGGTTGCCGCTGTGATTGCGGGCACGATGCTGGGCGGAATCGTCGGATCACAAATCGGCAAGAACATGGATGATGAGGCCCGCCAGCAGGCCTATAATGCCCAATATCAGGCGGTATCGACCGGAGATGCCTATAGCTGGAAATCCAGCGGCAATGCCGGTCCGCGCGGATCGGTGGAACCCGGTCCGGTCTATTCCGAAAGCGGGCGCGTCTGCCGCCAATATACCCATACCATCATCATTGACGGGCGGCAGGAGCGCGGTGTCGGCACAGCCTGCCGTGCCCCTGACGGCCGATGGGATATTGTGAACTGACCCAATTTTCTGCAGAGACCGGGCCGCAAACGCGGCCCGGTTCGGTTTTGGCAGTCGTTTAAGTTGTGCCGAGGCAGAGTTTGCGCGTGACAAGACGGGGCCATCCCCGTTAACAAGGCCCCATGCAAGCATCTTTGATTGACGCGTTGATGTTTTCTCTCATGGTGGGCGGGGCTGTGATGGCTGTGCTGTGGCCCCTGTCGCGCGTGCGGATGGTCCCTGTCGCCGGCCAGCTTGATATCGATTTCTATCGCCAGCGTCTCGCTGAAATCGACGAGGATCTCGCCCGCGGGCTGATCCGTGACAGCGAGGCCGAGGCCGCCCGCACCGAAGCGGCCCGCCGTATTCTCGCGATCAGGCCCGAAGCGCCGGCTGGGTCCGACCAGCCCGTATCCCATCGCGGAGAGGCAGCCTTGCTGGCTTTGATTGGCATTCCGCTGGTGAGTCTGGGTCTCTATGGCATCTGGGGCAATCCCGACCAGCCGGATATGCCCTTTGCCGATCGTGCTTCGGTCTCGGCGGTGTCCAATGCCTCCGGCATGGCCGGCGTGATCTCGAAAATCGAAACCCATCTGGCAACACATCCCGATGATATGCAGGGCTGGGAACTGATCGCGCCGATCTATATGGCCACCGGACAATTCGACGAAGCCGTCAAAGCCTATTCGGCATTGTTGCGTGGCACACCGCCCGCTGCATCGCGGTTCGAGGCCTTGGGCGAAGCTCTTGTCGCACAAGCCGATGGGGTGGTGACGGTCGAAGCGGTGGCCCTTTTTGCCAAAGCCCTGGCCCTTGACGGGAATGCACGCTCGGCGCGGTTCTACTCGGCACTGGCACTGGAACAGGATGGCCGGACCGAGGCTGCCGCACTGGCTTTTCGGGCTTTGCTGTCGGAATTGGAGCCAGGCAGCGAAGCCGCGCAAACGGTCCAGCAACGGCTTGACGGTTTGGAGAAGGGGCGTGCCCGATGACCCGCAAAACCCGTCGCCTGGTGACGATTGCCGGATTGGGCTCGATTTTGGCTCTGGCTGTCGGTTTGGTGCTTTACGCCCTCAATGACTCCATCGTGTTTTTTTATGGCCCGACCGAAGTCATCGAGAAAAAGGTCAATGTCGGCGCGCGCTTGAGAATTGGTGGTCTCGTCAAGGTTGGCTCCGTTGTCCGGTCATCGGACAGGATGGTCGAATTTGTTGTTGGGGACGGCACTCACGAGATTGTGGTCCATTACAAGGGCTTGCTCCCCGATCTGTTCCGCGAAGGGCAGGGCATTGTTGCCGAAGGCAGGCTCGAGGCCGGGCAACGCTTTGCGGCCGAGACAGTACTGGCCAAACACGACGAGAATTATATGCCTCGCGAGGTCGCCGATTCCTTGAAAAAGCAGGGCCATTGGCAAGGCGAAACCAAGCCATGAGAGGGGCCCTTGTATGACTGTCGAGTGGGGGCATTTTGCGCTGATTCTCGCCCTGGTGCTGTCTTTGTGTCAGGTCGGACTGCCGCTGTGGGGACTGGTCAGCCGTGATGCGGCGTTGATGCAAACCGCGCGCGGCACAGCGGTTGGCGCGTTCGTGTTTACG
>Ga0114963_10003335_pt1 | contig 10968 bp, 5 predicted proteins | sample C_131016_EF_Meta_FD_87019 | JGI IMG/M metagenome (GOLD analysis project Ga0114963, IMG submission 87019) | Freshwater microbial communities from Lake Croche, Canada to study carbon cycling - C_131016_EF_MetaG | ecosystem: Environmental > Aquatic > Freshwater > Lake | place: Lake Croche, Canada...
CTTGAACGTCGCGCGCAGCCCCATCGACATTACGGGAAAGATCAAATTGCACGTTCACACGGGTGTTACTGAGCGTGCTCTGAGAAGTGATCTCATTGACGGCGGCTATTCTTCCTATCGAACGTTCTAGGGGAGTTGCCACATTGGCTGCCATATTTTCGGGGCTAGCCCCGGGCAAGTTGGCCTGAACGGAGAGGACTGGAAAGTCGATTTTTGGGAGGGAAGATACGGGCAATATACAAAAGGACACGATCCCTAACAGCAGAATACCGAGCGTGAGGAGGGTGGTCGCAACCGGACGCAGAATAAACGTGCTAGTGAAATTCATTACTAGAGCGCTGAAATCTCTGATGAAGCATCGTTTTTCCCCAGAGAGGCGGAGAGTCGCTCAAAAAACAAGTAAATAACAGGAGTAGTGAAGAGCGTTAAAAGTTGACTCATCAACAAGCCCCCCACCATGGTGATCCCCAGCGGCTGGCGTAATTCCGCTCCTACCCCGGAGCTCATCATCAAGGGAATGGCGGAGAGTAATGCGGCCATCGTTGTCATAAGAATGGGCCTAAAACGCAATAAACAGGCTTGGCGAATTGCGGTGTGGGCATCCAGGCCTTGATTACGTTGTGCATCCAGTGCGAAATCAATCATCATGATCGCGTTCTTTTTAACTATCCCAATCAGCAAAATAATGCCGATAATGCCCAATACCCCCAGATCATTTCCACTCAGGTTTAGGGCAATCAGTGCGCCCACCGCAGCAGAAGGAAGCGTGGACAGAATGGTGATGGGATGAATAAAGCTCTCATATAAAACACCCAAGACGATATACATCGTGACCACGGCTGCCAAAATCAACAGTAATGTGTTCAGTAAGGAAGCTTGGTAAGCCAAAGCGGCCCCCTGAAAACTGGTTTGAATGGAAAGAGGTAAACCCATTTCTATACGAACTGCATCGATCGCCTCTACCGCCTTACCCAAGGAGACTTTTGGAGCGAGGTTGAAAGACAGCGTAGTGGCTGGAAACTGCCCTAGATGATTGATTGAAAGCGGCCCGGTTCGTTCGATGATTTTTGCAATACTGTCCAAGCGCACCTGGGAGCCTGTTGCAGTAGGAATATAAATGGAAGATAAATTGGCTGGGCTTTTTTGAAACTCAGGTAAAACTTCTTCTATCACGCGATATTGATTGGTTTGAGTAAAAATCGTCGACACCAATCTTTGACCAAAAGCATCGTATAGGGCGTTATCTATTGCCGCTGCGGTTATACCCAATCGGCTTGCGTTATCCCGATTGATTTCCACATAGAGTTGAGGGCCTTGGTTCTGCATATCGCTGCCTACATCCGAGAGTTCCGGCAAGTTGCGCAGTTTTTCAACTAATCTAGGGACCCATAAGGCTAATTCTTTTTCATCTGGGTCTTCCATAGTGAATTGAAATTGAGAGCGGGCCAGCCTATCTTCAACACTAAGATCTTGAACAGGTTGAAGATAGGTTTTGAGATCGGATAATGCCTCGAGCTTTTCTTGCAATCTGCGAATGACGCCAGATGCAGATACGCCATCACGTTCGGAAAGAGGCTTAAGTGCAATGGTCATCCGCCCTGTATTCAGGGTTGCGTTGATCCCATCCACACCCACTACCGATGCCACACGCTCAACTGCAGGGTCTTCAAGAATAAGCTGCGCAGCCTTTTGTTGAATCACGCCCATCGCATTAAAAGAAACATTTTGCGGTCCTTCGGTGATGGCCTGGATTAAGCCCGTATCTTGAACAGGGAAAAATCCTTTGGGGATAAACAAGTACAAGGCTACGGTAATAAATAATGTGGCTGCCGCAATCCCTAGAGTAAGGCTGCGATGGAGTAGAGCCAGATCCAGTAGGCGAGCATATTGATCTATCGCGGCTTTCATCCAACGCCCTCCCAAGGCTTGGTTTGAATCATTTTGCATGTTTGCGTGCGGTTTGAGTAACTGGGCGCACATCATGGGGGTGAGGGTGAGAGAAATAAGGGCAGAGAGCAAAATTGCGACCGCTAGAGTCACGGCAAACTCTTTAAATAAGCGGCCCACCACATCTTCCATGAAGAGTAGCGGGATTAAGACCGCAATGAGTGAGAAAGTGAGAGAAATGATGGTGAAACCAATTTGGGTGCTGCCTTTGAGGGCGGCCTCTAGAGGCTGAAGCCCTTCTTCTAAGTAACGACTGATGTTTTCAATCATCACAATGGCGTCATCGACCACAAAGCCTGTGGCAATGGTCAAGGCCATCAGAGTTAAGTTATTGATGCTGTAGTTAGTGAGATACATCACGGCTAAGGTACCCACCAGTGAGAGGGGAACGGTAATAGCAGGAATGGCGGTGGCCCTGAAATTGCCCAAAAAGAGATAAATCACCATGACAACAAGAGCAACGGCAACCCCCAATTCAAAAGCGACATCTTGAACTGAGGCCCGGATAGTGACGGTTCGATCGGACAAAATCTCTACGTGCACATCGCCCGGCAAGACACTTTGCAATTGGGGTAACAAAGCCTTGAGGTTTTTGACGACTGCAATGACATTCGCCCCAGGTTGGCGCTGAATATTCACGATCACTGCTGAATGCTGTCCATCCCAAGCGGCCAATCGGGTATTTTCCGGTCCTTCAATTATTGTCGCTACATCAGACAACCTTACCGGTGCACCATTCTTAAAACTAATGATGATCTTTGCATATTCAGCAGCAGATTTGATCTGATCATTGGCATCTATGGTAGAGGCCCTTAAGGGACCATCAAAACTTCCCTTGGGACTGCTGGTATTGGCTGTACCTAATGCAGTTCGAATATCTTCTAAGCCAAGGCCTAAAGCAGCGAGCGCAGGGGGATTGACTTGGATACGCACGGCAGGGCGTTGACCACCTGCAATACTGACCAATCCCACCCCCGAAACCTGGGATAGTTTTTGAGCGAGCCGCGTATCAATCAAGTCATAGACTTTGGGTAAAGGGATTGAGTCTGAGCGCACCGATAGACTCAATATAGGCGCATCTGCTGGATTGATTTTGCTGTAGATAGGAGGAAGAGGAAGATCGCTTGGAAGGAAGCTGGTCGCTGCATTGATCGCCGCTTGAACTTCTTGTTCAGCAACATCTAAGCCTATTTGGAGTGAAAACTGTAAGGTGATGACCGACGCGCCCCCCGAGCTGGTAGAAAGCATTTGCTTTAAACCCGGCATCTGACCAAATTGACGCTCTAAGGGGGCCGTGACAGATGACGTCATGACTTCTGGGCTTGCCCCTGGATATAGAGTCGTGACTTGAATGGTGGGGTAATCTACTTCGGGTAGAGCTGAGATAGGCAAAAACTTTAATGCCAATAAACCCACCAATAATAACGCTACCATGAGTAGCGCAGTGCCTACCGGTCGAAGAATGAACGGCGCAGAAATATTCAATGTTCGGCCTTTTTAGGACCCGCTTGCGGTCGATCTGCGATGTTAACCGCTACGCCTTGCTTGAGTTTATCTGCCCCATCAATCACCACTTTTTCATCTTCTGCAACCCCTTTCAAGATCACCACTTCATTTCGATCTGAGGGTCCGAGATCAACGAGACGTAGGGAGACTTTTTTTTCTTCATTCACTACGTAAACGAATGGACCTTGCGCGCCGCGCTGAAGGGCTGAAGTCGGAACGACGATCGACTTCGGTTTGATTTCCATTAACACCCGAATATTGACAAACTGGTTAGGGTATAACTTCATCTCTCGGTTATGAAATGAACCACGTAGTTTGACTGAACCTGTTGTGGTATCAATTTGATTATCCAGGCTGGCGAGGGTCCCTTTTTGTAGCGATATCGTTCCGCTTCGATCAAATGCTTCTATTGATATCGGCTTGCTATTACTGCGTTTTTGGTTGAGCGCAGGCAGAAAATCTTGAGGCAGGCTAAACAGCACACTGATGGGGTCCATCTGCGCAATCGTCACTAACCCCCCTGCATCTGATGCATGAACGATGTTTCCTGGATCAACTAAACGTAAACCCACCTGACCTGAGATCGGTGATTGAATGTGGCAATAACTCAGTTGTAGGCGCGCATTGTCAATCGCAGATTGGTCTGTTTTAAGAGTGGCTTCATATTGATTCACTAATGAAACTTGGGTGTCCAGTTGCTGCTTAGGTGCGGCATCATGTTTGACCAAATCTTCATAACGTTTCAGGTCTACCTTTGCATTCTCAAGCAAAGCACGGTCACGCGCTGCCGTAGCCAAGGCTTGATCTAGTTGAACTTGATAAGCACGAGGATCAATTTCCGCAATAAGATCCCCCGCTTTAACCGCCTGCCCTTCACGAAAGTAAATCTTGATTAACTCGCCATCTACCCGAGAATGGATCGTTACATTTGCCAACGGTGTGATCGTTCCTAAACTTTCTAGCCATACTTCAAAATCCTTGGTTTTCACAGCGGCAATCGCAACGGTTGGCGTTCCTCCACGACCTTTTCCAGGCCCCGATTCCTTATTTGGTTTGGCTTGTCCTGCAGCGTCAGTTTTATCAGATGCGGAGTTTGACTTACCGCTAAAAGGGTTTCCTAGCCCTATCCCTCCGATCATCAAGGCAATAAGTAGCGCGATGATCAAGATGCCTAGGGGGCGCTTTCGGGCATTGTTTAAAATAGAGGTAAAGGACAAGGTCACAGGGGGCAATCTCAAAAAAGTGAGTAGACGAGAAATGTAAATGATTAAGAATAACGCCGAAGTATCACAGTTTTAGGGGAGTCTGAGCGCTTATCCTTTTTTATGATTTGTAACAAAGCATTCAGAAAGATATTTTTTTATATCATCAGTGAAGTTCGAGTTCTTCTTTAAGAGGAGGGGCAGGGACGTGGAAGGGGACCGGGCCTTCTGCCTTGGCATGAATGAATTGGTCTGCATAAGGGTTATCGGAATCTTCCATTTCTTTGGGCGAACCCTGCACAACAACGCGTCCATCTGCCAATAGAAATATCTGGTCTGCGATTTTTAGAGATTCGGTGACATCATAAGTCACAACAATTGAGGTGCTTCCAAGCGCGTCGTTTAAACGCCGAATCAAGTTGGCCACTGCATTTAGAGAAATGGGATCCAGGCCGGCAAATGGCTCATCATAAATGCTGAGTTTGGGGTCCATGGCAATCGCTCTAGCGAGTGCCACCCTGCGGGACATTCCGCCTGACAATTCGGAGGGCATGAGATTTGCTGCACCTCTTAAACCTACTGATTCCAATTTCATTAAAGAAGTCAGTTCGATGAGGTCTGGATTGAGGTCTGTATGTTCGCGCAGGGCAAATGCCACATTGTTTAATACTGTTAGATCGCTAAACAGACCACCAGCCTGAAACATCATTCCCATGTCTCTTCTTAACTTGTAGAGCCCTTCGCTACTTTGTTCATGAACGACTTTGCCCAAAAAACGCACGCAACCCTTGGAAGGCTTGAGTTGACCTCCAATTAACCGCAAAAGGGTGGATTTTCCGCTGCCACTTGTGCCCAGTATACCCACCACCTGACCTTGCTCTACGCTTAGCGAGACACCTTTGAGAATGACCTGATCCCCATATGAGAAATGTAGATCTTCAATTTCAAGCAGTGCACTCATGTGCATTATTCCCAAATAGTGAACTCAGAAGTGATCATGTTAGGCAAGTGAGCACATGAAAGGCAAGTTTGTCGCAAAGCCGCGGTACACTATGAGGTTAAATTACACGGAAACCTTGATTTAAAGCGAAAATGGATAAGTCACAAGAAGGTCTTAGCCCAGCGATTTACCCTTATACGGGTGAATCAGGATCGGGAGCGCAGTCGCAATTGGCTGCGCTTGATCGTTCGCATCGAGATATTCTGAGAGTGTGTTCTCTGGCTTGGCTCCCCATCTCGCGTGCCCAGCTTTTAGAATGTTTAGAACTGGCTCATAGCCAGTATGCAGATCAGTCTGTTTGGTGTGCTGAAAACTTAGCACTTTCAATTGATATGCTGCTATCAACTGGACTGCTGAGCTTAAATGGTCATCGGCTTTCTTGCCCCTCTGCTTTGACTGAGCCCATCGCAAGGGATTTAGCACTTTCCCCCCAAGTCATGCGATTCATCGATGCCATTCGAAAAGTGTTTCGCGTGGCCGACCATCGCTATGGCAATACTATTAAAACCTTTAGTGAGGGAATGCGGGATCTGCGTCTCTGTCTCTATGCTGGGCAATATGCAGATTTCCAGCGATTAATGCAGGCACTACAGGGTTATTTTGGCGCTGACTGGAAGAACAGACATCCTTATATTACATTGTTCGATCACCCCTTTAGCGCGGATTGGCAAAACCACCTTCCTGCTGATTTGGCCGCGCAAGCAGTGGCCACCGTTCTTGCGGTGAGATCCAGCCGCTTAGAACCGAGTGGTGAAGCTTTACCTTGGTTGATTAGCCGGGGCGTTCAGGTGCCGCAAGAACAGTTGAGTTGGTATGCCACCGTTATCGCTGAACAACTCATTTTGCAAGGCCGTTTGACTGAGGCCGAAGAATGGGCCGTTCGACAAAAGGGAACGCTTAAGGGCTTGGCATGTTTGCTGCGCGGGGAAAATAGTGCAGCTTTGATGGCTTTTGATGCTGGCATGCAGGAGAGTAAGAAAGCAACTGCCCCGCGCAGGATTGCCCCCAGCGGATTAACAGGCATTGCTTTAGTCATCGCCTTAATTGGTTCAGGACAGACCCTGAGGCTGGAGCAAGCAGCGCAGCACATTGCTGCTTTGATGCGAAATCCATCGCCTTGGCTGCCGGTTTATGCAGCTTTGGGCTACGCCGCTCGCTCTGCGATGGCTATAAGCGATCAAGTTGACGCGCCCAGTAATGAAAACGATCTGACAGATAAAGACTTTCTCAGCACCTTGTTTTTGGCTGAGTGCGCATTATGGTTATCACCCGAAAGACTAGAATACTTTGTTGATCGACTGCAAAGAGTACATGAGCGCGCACACCGCTCTGGATATCGCTGGGTAGCAGCAGAATCAGCAGACCTGTTAGGGCGGGCTGGGGATCCTGTTTTTGCAGAGTTGGCACGTTCTTATCATGATGAGCTTGGAACGCGCCCCCTTGCTGAGGCGGTGAGGAGACAGTCAGGTTGGGAAAGGGGATTGGGTGCTTTATCCAAATTAGCCACCGAATTGGCTGTTCCGATTGTGAAACCCAAGACCACGCGCTTGGTGTGGTTAATTTCTTACGATACGAACAACCGATCTTGCTCTTTAGAACCTCGTGAGCAAAAGCGAGATATCGGCGGGCACTGGTCGCGCGGGCGCCCACTGTCACTAAAAAGGGTCATAAGCGGAACCGATCTTGAGTACTTGACTGAACAAGATCGTGCAGCTTTAGCCTTTATTCGAACTCAGCGTGGAAAACACAGCGGGCCCCCTACCTTGGATGTTCCGGGTGCATTGACTGTTCTGGTTGGGCATCCCCTATTGTTTTGGGGGGCCAATCATGATCGTTCCGTTCAGCTCGTCCGGGGAGAACCTGAACTGTCCGTGCGAAGCGAGGGCTCAGATATCTTCTTAGAACTGTGCCCTTTCCCTGCAGGCAGTGCACATAGTCTAGTACTCAGAGAGGCCCCAGACCGCCTACGATTGATTGAACTAAAAAACGAGCATCAACGTCTTGCACGTATTTTAGGTAAAACTGGGCTTTTAATTCCCGGTTCTGAAAAACTAGAGATTGAATCGATATTAAAAAATCTGCAGGCTAGGATTCCTGTGATTTCTGAGGTGAGTGTGGATGGGAATGATCCCAAATCACATTGTGTTGAGAGCCACCTATATGCACTTCTTACCCCGCATTTGAATGGCCTCTCGCTTGAGTTTGCGTGTTATCCCTTGGGTGAAGATGGCATGTTGTTTACCCCGGGGCAGGGACCTGCTGGCCTGCCTAAACTGGGCTTAGCTCAGTCGGGATTCTTGATCAGAAATTTGCGTCAAGAACAGGAGCGGGCGGCGTATTGGCTATCGGTGTGCGCCCCCCATTTAGATCAATCAGAACAAGCATTGGGGGGAACGAGTCGCAACGCTATGGCGGCTTGCGAGTTATTGGATATCCTAAGCCAGGCTGACCCTGAAGTGTTGATCCGCTGGCCATCCGGTGAACGCATCCAAATTTCAGGTGAAGGAGATATTGGGCAGTTTTCTGCGCGACTCAAAGCAGGAGAAAACTGGCTGACCTTAGATGGCTCTATTCAAATCGATGAGGAACAGGTGATCAGTCTTCAAGCCTTGCTCGAGGTGACCCAAAAGAAGCAACGGTTTGTGAGCCTGGGTGAGGGAAGGTTCATTCGGTTACATCAATCACTACAAGAAAAAGCGTCTGCCTTATTGGGGATGGGTGAATGGACTTCCTCTGGACTCCAGGTTCATCCTATGGCCGCAAGGCAACTCAAAGAGGTGCTGAATGATGTGGGCAATGTCAAAGCTGACCGTCAATGGGGACAACTTTTAGCACGGCAATCGGCAGCTGATGTGGCGGTGTTCCCTATTCCTGCAGGCTTAAATGCAGAATTAAGAGACTACCAACGCGTTGGGTTTTCATGGCTTGCTCGCCTAGCAGAGTTAGGTGCGGGTGCGTGCTTGGCCGATGACATGGGGCTAGGTAAAACCATTCAGGTATTGACCCTACTATTGCATCGCCTCGAAAAAGGTCCCGCCTTAGTGGTTGCGCCGACTTCAGTTGCAGGCAATTGGGTAGCCGAAGCTAAACGCTTTGCACCGAGTTTGAAGATACATTGGATTGGTCCGGGTCAACGCGACCAAGATATCCCAAGTTGGCAGGGAGGCGATCTGATCATCACCAGTTACACCCTGTTTCAGCAAGACGTATTGAATATCACGCAACAGCACTGGGCCACGGTGATTCTGGATGAAGCGCAAGCGATCAAGAATACTGGAACCAAACGCTCGCAAACAGCCATGCGCATCCAAAGTGACTTTAGAGTCATCACCACCGGAACGCCGATTGAAAATAATTTAAGCGAGCTGTGGAATCTATTTCGCTTCATTAATCCAGGTTTGCTAGGTAGCTTGGAGTCTTTCCAAACACGTTTTGCTACACCTGTTGAGCGCGATGGAGAGGCCGAGGCACGGGATCAATTAAAGCGTCTTATTGCTCCATTTGTGCTTCGTCGAACAAAATCTGAGGTGCTCAAAGAGTTACCTGACCGAACCGAGGTTTCAAGGCGGTTGGAATTGAGTGCAGATGAACGCGCGTTATACGAGGCGGTGAGAAGAGAGGTATTGAATGAGGTAGAGGATGGGGGAGGGGATGGCGAGCCCAACCGAATGCGTGTTCTGGCGGGCATCATGCGGCTGCGCCGAACCTGTTGCCACCCGCGCTTGGTGGCACCGACTTCTGAGATCACAGCTACTAAAACCGCGGCCTTCATGGAGCTTGTTCGGGAGTTGTTGGAAGGCGGACACCGCGCTTTGGTCTTTAGCCAGTTTGTAGATCACTTAAGCGTTCTGAGAGAACAATTAGATCAAAAAGGTATTCGCTACACTTATCTGGATGGCGGGACACCCCTTGTTGAGAGGGTACGTCGTGTGGATTCTTTCCAAGCCGGTGATACCGATTTGTTCCTAATCAGCTTACGTGCGGGCGGTACGGGCTTGAACCTAACTTCGGCGGATTACGTGATTCATATGGATCCGTGGTGGAATCCCGCGGTAGAAGATCAGGCCTCAGACCGCGCCCATCGCATGGGGCAAACGCGCCCCGTTACTGTTTATCGCTTATTGATGGCAAATAGTATCGAAGAAAAGATCATGGCTTTGCATGATCGCAAGCGCCATCTGGCAGACAGCCTGCTCGACGGCGTTGGCGAGGCCGCTAGTCTCACTGTCAACGAGCTGATGGGACTATTGCGCGAAGCTTAATCAAGCTTCAACCCTCTTCCTTTATTTAGTTACCTATTGCTATTCCTAAAGCGCTGGCTGAAGAAACTTTAATAACTGTAGTCATCAAAGTATTCGACATAACTTGGCAGAATCAAAAAATAATACCTAAAATTACTTTCACTTATCGAGCCCCAATCCCCATGAAAAGTATAGAAAAACTATTAGAATCCTTCTTGTTTTCTAGCAGGTGGTTACTTGTTCCATTTTATGTGGGGCTAGTTGGAGCCATCGCAGTGCTGGTTTGGTTCTTTGGAATTGAGTTTACCCACTTAATTCATATGTTAATTACTGGGGATGGAAGTCTTGTGGTTGGGGTGCTTTCGCTAGTGGACATTGTTTTGTTGGCAAACCTGATCATCATTATCATCTTTGCAGGTTATGAAAACTTTGTATCAAAAATTAATACTGGAGATCACGAGGACAGGCCGGATTGGATGGGACATGTAGATTTTGGTGATCTGAAGATAAAGCTCATCGCATCGATTATTGCGATCTCTGGAATCGAATTACTCAGAGCTTTTTTCAATGTTGAACAATTTGATGATAGACAAATGGCATGGAAGGTTGGTGTTCATATTACATTTGTATTTTCAGGCTTAATCTTTGCCATGATGGATAAGATGGCAGAAAGCAAGAAGCATTGACTTCAGTTTTGATTGACGCGTCGAAAAGTGCTCTGCCAAGTGATGATTTATCGCGAGCAGAATTAAAACTTAACGTAAGGGCTTGTAGCGCAGACGGCTGGGACGGGCACCGTCTTCACCTAGGCGCTCGCGCTTGTCGGCTTCGTAGTCTTGGTAGTTACCAGGATAAAAGACCACACGTGAGTCGCCTTCAAACGCCAAGATATGGGTGGCGATACGATCCAAGAACCAACGATCGTGAGAGATCACCAGAATTGAGCCAGCGAACTCCAGCAAGGCATCTTCCAGGGCCCGCAAGGTTTCCACATCCAAATCGTTAGAGGGTTCATCCAAGAGCAGCACATTGCCGCCTTTCAGTAAGGTCTTAGCGAGGTGCAATCGACCCC
>Ga0114963_10003337_pt1 | contig 10967 bp, 11 predicted proteins | sample C_131016_EF_Meta_FD_87019 | JGI IMG/M metagenome (GOLD analysis project Ga0114963, IMG submission 87019) | Freshwater microbial communities from Lake Croche, Canada to study carbon cycling - C_131016_EF_MetaG | ecosystem: Environmental > Aquatic > Freshwater > Lake | place: Lake Croche, Canada...
CCTCGCTGTCGCACTGCACCGCCACCACCTCCAGGCCGGCCAGCACCGCACTGGCGGGGTTGGTGCCATGGGCGCTGGTGGGGATCAGGCACACCCGGCGCTGGCCCTGGCCGCGGCTGCGGTGCCAGGCGCGGATCACCAGCAACCCGGCGAATTCCCCCTGGGAGCCGGCATTGGGCTGCAGCGAAACGGCGGCAAAACCGGTGATCGCCGCCAGCCAGCCCTCCAACTCAGTAATCAGCTGCCTGTAACCGCGGGTTTGGGCCGCTGGGGCAAAGGGATGCACCCGGCTGAAGGCCGCCCAGCTCACCGGCTGCAGTTCAGCGGCGCCATTCAGCTTCATGGTGCAGCTGCCCAACGGGATCATCCCGTGCACCAGGGAAAAGTCTTTACTGGCCAGCCGCTGGATGTAGCGCAGCAGCTCGGTTTCACTGCGGTAGCGGTGAAACACCTCCTGGGTTAACCAGGGGGCCTGGCGCCGGCCAATGGCGCCCACCCCATCGGGCTCGGGCAGGGCCTGGAGCAACGGCGCCACCGCCGGCGCCGGCTGGCCCTTGGCCTCAGCAAACAGGGCCAACAGCCGGGCCAGCTCGGCCCCGTCACTGCAACTGTCGAGGCTGATACCCAGGCCCGTGGCCAAGGGCAAAAAGTTGAAGCCCGCCGCCTCGGCCCTCTCCAGCCAAGGGGCCGGGTCCGGCAGCTGGATCCGCAGGGTGTCAAAGGCCGGTGCCGCCTCCAGCTGATAGCCCAGCTGGCCCAAGCCCAGGGCCAGGGCGGCCGTGAGCCGCTGCAGTTGCTGGGCCTGGGCGGTGAGGCCCTCGGGGCCATGGTGCACCGCATAGAAACCGGCCAACACCGCCAACAGCACCTGGGCGGTGCAAATGTTGCTGGTGGCCTTTTCCCGGCGGATGTGTTGCTCGCGGGTTTGCAGGGCCAGCCGCAGGGCCAGCCGACCCTCCGCATCCTTAGACACCCCCACCAAACGGCCAGGGATCTGACGCCGGTGGGCTTCTGTGGTGGCAAAGAAGGCGGCGTGGGGCCCACCAAAACCAAGGGGCACCCCGAAACGCTGGGCACTGCCCACGGCGATGTCCACCCCCAGCTCGGCCACCGGCCGCATTAGCACCTGGGCGAGGGGATCGACGCAGGCGATCACCAGCACCCCCGCCGCCTTGGCCCGGGCAATCACCGCCGCGGGATCGGGGCAGGCGCCACTGGCGCCGGGCAGCTGTAGCAACAACCCAAAACTGGCTTCGCTGAACTGCATCGCCCCGGGCTCCCCCTGCAGCAGCTCAATGCCGAGCGGTTCCGCCCGGGTTTGGAGCACCGCCAGGGTTTGGGGGAAGAGGTCGGCCTGCACATGGAAGTGGCGGGCGCCGCTGGCACCCCTGGCGCTGCGGGCCAGGGCCATGGCCTCCGCCGCCGCCGTGGCCTCATCCAGCAAGGAGGCATTGGCGATCGGCAGGCCGGTGAGCTCTGTGATCAGCGTTTGAAAATTGAGCAGGGCCTCCAGCCGCCCCTGGGCAATCTCCGCTTGGTAGGGGGTGTAGGCGGTGTACCAGGCAGGGTTTTCAAACACATGGCGCTGCAGCAGCGCCGGGGTCCAACAGTCGTAATAACCCAGGCCGATCAGGCTGCGGTGCGGTTGGTTGGCCGCAGCCCTTTCGGCCAGTTCCGCCAGGGCCTGGCCCTCGTCGCAACCGTCGGGTAAGCCAGCCAGGGCCGCCGCCGCCGGCAACAGAATTTCCGCCGGCACACATTGGCCCAGTAATTCCTCCAGGTCATTGCAGCCCAACCGCTCCAACATCAAGGCCTGGTCCGCCGGCGCTGGCCCCAGGTGGCGCTGCAAAAAAGGGCTTAAGGGGGTCCCGGGGCGGTCGTTTGCACTGGCAACCATCAAGCTGCCCCTGCCAACTTGGCGCTGTAGCTGGCCGCATCAAGCAGATCATCAAATTGCTGGGGCTCGGTGGCGCTGAGCTCCAGCAGCCAGCCGGCGCCGTAGGGGTCTTGTTGCAGCAGTTCCGGTTGATCAACCACCGCCTGGTTTACGGCCAGCACCGTGCCTGAAAGCGGCGCATAGATCTCCTCCACCGCCTTCACCGATTCCACGGTGCCAAAGCGATTGCCCCGTTCCAACTGCTCGCCCACCGCCGGCAATTCCACAAAAACAATGTCGCCCAGCTGATCCACAGCAAAGGCACTGATGCCCAGCCGCATCCCGGCGCCACTGGGGCCTGCGTATTCATGGCTATCGGCGTAGCGCAGCTCAGCCGGAAAGGAGAGGGCCATCAGGGGGGATTAGGGGTGGGAAGTAGGAAGCGGGCTGGAAAGCGCCGCCAGTCTGGCTGAGAAATGCTCAGTTGATTGCATCCAGGCGGGTGAGGGCTGCCGCCAGGCCCAAGGCGGCGTGGCTGCGGTGGGTGCCCCCCTGGCTGAAAAGCACATAGGGCTCGCGCAGGGGCCCATCGGCCGAAAACTCACTGGTGCTGCCGTCAATAAAGGTGCCGCCAGCCATCACCAGCTCACTGGCATAGCCAGGCATCGGCGCTGGCACGGGATCCACATAGCCGCCCACCGGCGAACAGGCCTGGAAAGCCCGGCACACCTCCTGCAGGGCCCGGGGTTCACCAAAACGCACCGCCTGGATCAGATCAGTGCGCTCCGCCCCGGGTAGGGGTTGCACCGCCAGGCCCCGATCGGCAAACACCTGGGCCACCAGGTCTGCACAGATCAGCGACTCCGCCACCATCTGCGGCGCCAGGAACAGGCCCTGGAACAGCAAGCGATGGAGGTCAAAGCCGCTGCCGCCCTCCGAACCGATGCCCGGGGCCGTGAGCCGGCAGCAGGCCTGCTCCACCAACTCAGCCTTGCCCGCCACGTAGCCGCCGCTGGGGGCGATGGTGCCCCCCAGGTTTTTGATCAATGAACCGGCAATCAGGTCAGCCCCCACCTGGGGGGGCTCCAACGGCTCCACCAACTCGCCGTAGCAGTTGTCTACAAACACCACACAACCGGGCTGCAGCGCTTTAACCCGTTCGCAGAGGCGACCAATGCTGGCCACCGGCAGCGAGGGCCGCCAGCTGTAACCGCAACTGCGCTGGATTAACACCATCCGCGTGGGCGGTGCCAGGGCCTCGGCCAGGCCCTCCCCATCCACCGCCCCGGCGGCCGTGAGCGGCAGTTCGGCATAGCTGATCCCAAATTCCGCCAGGGAACCCTGGCCCTGGCCGCGCACACCGATCACCTCCTCGAGGGTGTCGTAGGGGCGGCCGGTGAGCGAAAGCAAGCGATCGCCGGGGCGCAGCACCCCAAACAGGGCCGCGGCGATCGCATGGGTACCACTTACGAATTGCAGCCGCACCGCCGCCTTCTCTGCCCCCAGCACCCGGGCAAAAACCCGATCAAGGGTGTCGCGGCCCAGGTCGTTGTGGCCATAGCCACTCACCGAGGCGAAATGGTGGGTGCCGAGCCGTTCCGCTTGGAACGCCGCCAACACCTTGGCCAGCTGGGGTTGCACGGCGGCGGTGCGGCGGGCGTCACTGGCTTGCAGCCGCTGCTGGGCGGCCGCCACGGCCCCCCAGGCGGCACCACTGGCCAGGGGCCATGGGGGGGGAGTAATCGGCAACACCATTAGAGCAAGCTTCCCCAGCCTCCCCCAACGGCAGTTCAGGGGGTCTAGCCGCTAAATTTTTGAGCTGCAAAGGACCATCTCGGTCCTGGTTGCCCCCTCGGAGATTCGCTTGGTCGTTGCATCCACCTCTGCCCCCAGCGCCGAGGAACTGCTCTATGCCCCGCGCGGCCCCCTACCGGCCCAGCAACGCAAGCTCAAGCGGGGCACCTTCGTTTTCATGCTGGCCAACCACGTGGGGGCCGTGGCGGCGCTGTTGCCGATGTTTTGGAGCTGGCAGGGGGTGCTGGCCTTTGCGATTCTGTACTGGACCACGGTCTTAGGGGTAACCCTGGGCTTGCACCGGCTGGTGGCCCACCGCAGCTTCGAGGCGCCCCGCTGGTTAGAACGGGTCTTGGTGTTGATGGGCACCCTGGCCTGCCAGGCGGGACCGCTGGAATGGGTGGGACTGCACCGCCACCACCACAAATTTTCCGATCAACCCAACGACCACCACGATGCCGGCCGCGGCCTCTGGTGGGCCCACAGCGGCTGGATGTTGCACAGCATTCCCGCCCTTGAACACAGCGAACGCTTTGTGGGCGACCTGCGCAAGGATCCGCTTTACCACTGGCTAGATCGCTGGTTCCTGCTGTTGCAGCTACCGGTGGGAGCGCTGCTCTACTGGATTGGCGAAGCCGGCCATGTGCATGGGGGGGGCCTAGGGATGCTGCTCTGGGGCATCCCGCTGCGGCTCACGGTTGTGTATCACGTGACCTGGTTGGTGAATTCCGCCACCCACTTCTTTGGCTACCGCAACTTCGATTGCCCAGATCGCTCCAGCAACTGCTGGTGGGTGGCAATCCTCAGTTTTGGCGAGGGCTGGCACAACAACCACCATGCTTTCCCCCATTCGGCCCGCCATGGCCTGCGCTGGTTTGAGTTCGACATGACCTGGCAACACATCCGCCTACTACGCAAACTGGGCTGGGCCAAAAGGATTCGGCTAGCCAAATACCCAGGTTGAGGTTTTAGAACTGAATTTGGTTGACAGCTGGCCACAAGTTTCTGCGGGAGCTGCCTAACTCGGGAGCTGCCTAGTTTGGGAGCTGCCTAGAGATTGGCTGCGTGCTTGGCTGCGTGACTTTTTTGAGCTGCCTGGGCTCAGGTTTGCTCTACTGGCAGCCCCTGATCGATACCAAGGGCGTTTTACCTATTCCCGATCGATGCCGAGCTGGCGGCCACAGCCCAGCCCCTAGGCAGCCTTGCGCAACTGCTCCAACAATTGATCGGCGCTGAGCTGCCCCGCCGGGGAAATGCCAACCGCCACCAGGGTGCGCTGCAGATCAGGCAATTCCGCATCCAGCTCCGCTGCGCTGTAGTCACGCAGGCCAGCCATCACCTCGGCAAACCGCTCCCGCCGCTGGCGCTTCTCCACCCCATAGGCCGCCATCACGCTGTCGCGGCACTGGCGCCACGGCCGGCCGGCCGCCAACAATTCGGCCAGGGCCGCACTCAACTCCGGGGCTTCCTGCTCACTGATGCGCAGGTCAAAGCCGGGGGGCACCGCCTGCAAGCCCACAAAAATTTCCAACAGCTCCCCCGCCCCGAGCACGGCGCCGTCGGAGCCCACCAGGGCCACGGCTGACTGGTTTAGGGCCGCCAACAGCTCTGGATCTGCGGCCAGGGCCCCTGCCGCCTCGGCGGAAAGCCGCTGATCCCCTGGGGCCAGCTGGTCCGCCTGGGCGGCCGCTAGCCAGCGGTTGCAACCGCCCAGGGCAAGAAACACCTCCGGGCCGGGGGAGGCCAACTTGCGATTGCGCAGGTTGGAGAGCTGGGAACTGTGCAACCTGCCCAGATCTAGGCGCTCCGCCAGGGAGGGCAACACCCGGTGGGACCAGCCATTGCGCTCATGCCAAGCGCGCACCAAAGCGGCAAAGGCCCCATGGCCAGCCTCCAACTGCTCCCGGTAACCCACGCTTGGTCAAGATTCGTATGGATCATATTTTAATCATTGTTAACTCTGTCTTCGGATCCAGAGCGAGAGAAGATCATGCCCCTTGCGCAATCCGAATCCGTATTGCTAGGATTTCCCCATCGATAGCCATGCGCCGCGAATGACCGCCTCCCTGGGCCGGCTGCCCATAGCCGCCATCACTGCCCCCCGCCGGTCCCCCACCCTGCGCCATCCGCGCCGGGGCGAGGCTGAAGGCACCATCCCCAGGGGGGCCCGCTGGGGGACCCTGGGTTTCATGGTGGTGATTCACCTGCTGGCGGTTGTGGCCCTGCTGCCCCAATTCTGGAGCCTGCCCGCCGTTGCCACCCTGTTGGTGCTCTATTGGCTCACCGCCTGCCTGGGCGTAACCATTGGCTACCACCGGCTCCTCAGCCACCGCGCCTTCCGGGTGCCCCAATGGCTAGAGCGCTTCTTCGCCACCTGCGGGGCGATTAGCTGCCAGCACGGCCCGATCGACTGGGCCGGCCTGCACCGGCACCACCACAAGTTCTCCGACACCGACGCCGATCACCACAACAGCCACCGCGGCTTCTGGTGGAGCCACATGGGCTGGATGTTTGAAGAAATCCCCGCCATGGCCTCGGTGCCCCGGCTCACCGGGGACCTGGCCCGCGACCCTTACTACCGCTGGTTAAACAAGTATTTCCTGCTGCTGCAACTGCCCCTGGCGGGTCTGCTCTTTTGGATCGGCACCGTCACCGGTGCCGGCGGTTGGGCCCTGGTGCTCTGGGGGATCCCCTTGCGCCTAGTGCTGGTGTATCACATCACCTGGCTGGTGAATTCCGCCACCCATTGCTGGGGCACGGTGGCTTACCCCAGTGGTGACGCCTCCCGCAACAACCCCTGGGTGGCCGCCCTCACCTTTGGCGAAGGCTGGCACAACAACCACCATGCCTTCCCCCATTCCGCCAAGCACGGCCTGCAGCCTGGCCAGATCGACCTCACCTGGCAGCACATCCGGGTGATGCATGCCCTGGGCCTGGCCACCCAGGTGCGCCTACCGGTGGGCTGCAAGCACCCCGCCCGCTAAGATCAATGGTTGGCCTTCTCGGCAGCACTCAGGAATCCAGTCCCCATGGCGAAGCGCGTACAAGTAGTTCTTAACGAAGACGTTCTGAGCCTCGGCAAGAGCGGTGATCTGGTGGAGGTGGCCCCCGGCTACGCCCGCAACTTCCTGCTCCCCACCGGCAAGGGCCTGAGCGTCACCCCTGCGGTGCTGCGCCAGGTGGAGCACCGCCGCGCCAAGGAGGCCGAACGCCAGGCCGCCCTCAAGGCCGAGGCCGTGGCCTTCCGCACCGCCCTCGACACCATCGGGCGCTTCACCATCAAGAAGCAGACCGGTGGGGACGATGTGCTGTTCGGCACCGTGACCAACGTGGACGTGGCCGAAGCGATTGAAGCCGCCACCAAGCAGCCCGTCGACAAGCGCGACATCACCGTGCCCGAAGTGCACCGCACCGGCAGCTACAAGGTGCTGGTGAAGCTCCACCCTGAGGTGGTAGCTGAAATCAACGTGGAAGTGGTGAGCCACTGAGCCGCAAAGGGGCCAGGATGGGGGGCTACTGCCCAGTTAATTGCCCATGGTCACTGTCCCGCTGAGCGGCCCAGAACGGGAACGGCCGCACCGGGACAGCGCTGACCTGTTCGAGGCCACCCCCGATCAGCTGCCCCCCCAGAACCTGGAGGCCGAGGAGGTGGTGCTCGGCGGCATCCTGCTCGACCCCGACGCCATCGGTCGGGTGGCCGATCTCCTGCAGCCAGAGGCCTTTTACCTGGGGGCCCACCGCGAGATCTATCGCACCGCCCTGATGCTGCATAGCCAGGGCAAACCCACTGACCTCACCGCCATGGGCGCCTGGCTGGCGGACACCGGCCAGCTCGACAAGGTGGGGGGCACCCGGCGGCTCAGTGAGCTGGTGGAACGCACCCTCAGCACGGCCTCGATTGATGAGGTGGCCAAGCTGGTGATGGATAAATACCTGCGGCGGCAGCTGATCCGCTCAGGTAACCATGTGATTCGGCTGGGCTTTGACCAAACCAAGCCCATGGACGTGGTGCTGGATGAGGCGGAACAGGAAATCTTCGCCATCAGCCAGGCCAAACCCAGCGGTGGGCTGATCCCCACCGCCGAAATTCTCACCAGCACCTTCAACGAGATCGAAAGCCGCTCCCTGGGCACCGCCGTGGCCGGCATCCCAGTGAATTTCTACGACCTCGATGCAATCACCCAGGGGCTGCAGCGCAGTGATCTGATCATCGTTGCCGGCCGACCGGCCATGGGCAAAACCTCGATTGTGTTGAACATCGCTAAGAACGTGGCCCAGATCCACAAACTGCCCGTTTGCGTGTTCAGCCTGGAAATGAGCAAGGAGCAGCTCACCTATCGGCTGCTGTCGATGGAGGTGGGCATCGAAAGTGGTCGGCTGCGCACCGGCCGCCTGCAGCAGGAGGAATGGCCATTGCTGGGCCAAGGCATCAATAGCCTCGGCCAGTTGCCGCTCTTTCTCGACGACAAACCCAATTCCGGCGTCTTAGAAATGCGCTCCCTTTGCCGGCGGCTGATGGCCGAACAGGGCAAGGAACTGGGGCTGATCGTGATCGATTACCTGCAGTTGATGGAGGGCTCCACCCCCGACAACCGCGTGCAGGAGCTGTCGCGCATCACCCGGGGCCTCAAGGGCATGGCCCGGGAACTAAACGTGCCGGTGATCGCCCTCTCCCAGCTGAGCCGTGGGGTGGAATCCCGCACCAACAAACGACCCATGCTCAGTGACCTGCGCGAATCAGGCTCGATCGAACAGGACGCCGACCTGGTGCTGATGATCTACCGCGACGAGTACTACAACCCCGACACCCCCGACCGCGGCATCACCGAAGTGATCGTGACCAAACACCGCAACGGCCCAGTGGGCACGGTGAAACTGCTGTTTGAACCCCAATTCACCCGTTTCCGCAACCTGGCGGCACCGAGCGGCCATTAGGGCTAGATCAACTCTGGCCTGGGAAGCCCCAGCAATGAATCAGCGCTTAGAAATTGGCCATAAGATAACTTTCCCAGCCCCGCTGGCCAGAGGCGAGCTGTTTAGTTGAAATGGCTCCACATCCGCAACACCATCACCACCTGCTCCTCAGTTAGCACTTGATAAACGAGCCGGTGTTGGATGTTGATCCTGCGGGAATAGGCGCCCCGTAGGTCCCCCACCAGGGCTTCATAGGGCGGCGGTTGGCGATAGGGATCAGCTGCTAATAAATCAAGCCATTGCTGCGCTTTAGCCTTGGGGGCACCGGCAGCGGAGGCAAGCTTGCGGGCATCTTTCTGGGCCTGCCGAGTGAACAAAACTGTCCAGCTCACCAGCCTGGTTCGTTGCTCAGTGCTGATGAGGGTGTAGCCATCCCTTCCAGGATTGATTCCCGCATCCCGGGAATAGAGATCAGGTGGAGGGTTTCCTGAATTGCCCGCCAGTCGTTCTCTGAAAGGAGCACGGCATTGCCACGCATGCCGGTGATCTGCACTGCCTCGTGGGACTGTCCCACCTCATCGATCAAGGCATAAAGCCGCCCGGGCCTCGGTCGCCGTCAGAACTGGATGGAGCCCACCGGCTTGAGTTGCCACATGGCCTCGCCGGGCACCAGCTTGTAGGTCACTTGGCGGGTGCCGCCGGTGGGATTGGCATTGCTATCGCCGCGGTTGTAGAGGGGGAAGCGGCGCACCAGGTTGGTCTCCACCACCGCAAATTGGTCGTGGCCCATGGAGCCCTCGGTGTCCTTGGCATTCAGCTCCTGCACATAAACCGGCAGCAGGCCCCCGGCGCGGGTGGTGGTCCAGGCCTTCACGGAGCCATAGCTGCCACTGCCGGCGCTTTGCACGTAGACGAACAGATCAGGCAACCCATCGCTGTTGATGTCTGCCACTTCGGCACCCACCACCCGGCCCTCCACGGCTTCCTGGATCGCTGCCAAGGCCTTGGTGCCATGGCGGGCCTTCACGGAGAGTTGCTGGATCGAGCCCTCACCAGTGGCGGTAACCGTAAAGCTGTAGCCCTGCAGGTTGAGGCTGCTGCGGAACGGGGCCCCAAAGGCCGCAGCCCCAGAGAGCAGCAGGGCCGAAGCAAGTCTCCAGGCGCCCCAACGTTTGATCCAGGGGTGGCGAGGTTCCATGGCGGGGGTAAGCGGCCGGCGGCCTTCTTGTTTAGGCCATGGGTTGCGGGCAGCGGTGGGGGCCAGCCGGCCACCCAGCTGTCAAACAACCGAGAGACCCCAATCAAGGCGAATGACTTGTCCGCAAATGAAGTTTCGCCGAGCAGAACGAAAGCGACCTGGCTGACCGCTCTCTCACTGAACATCCCCACCAAGCCCTGAGTCAGTCAACGCTCAAGTTCAGCGGCGGGTAGAAGCCTAATTTCACAAACCAGGTACTTTTTGCCCCAGCCGTTTGATATTAATGTTAGGCCTCGGCACCGCTCTCAAGCGGCCAACCTCAACTGAGCGCGCCACAAATCTCTGGATTTTAACTCAGCCCTTCATTGAATTCAGCATGTGATCTATTGCAAGAGCATGCTCGCACTGCGGGCTAAACAGAATGACCTCGGAATCTTTAACCGACCGCACGCTGTGCCCAGGCGGCCAGTAAAAAAGATCGTTCTCTTTGCAAGTGTCGACATTACCGTCGATATAAGTCACCACGAGTTCACCAGATATCATGTAACCCCAGTGCGGAGCATGGCAGGCGTCGTCCTTGAGCCCCTTTAAGAGGGGCGCAATGTCAGTACCGGCACCCAAGGAGAAATACTCACCCCCCATCTTGCCAAAACCGGTCGCGTCACCGAAATCTGTGGCGACACGGGCAACGGCGCCTGGGACATTGATCTTGGCAGGAATCTGATCTTTGGATATGCGCATGACTGTGGATTGACTACAATTTGGCCTGGCGAGTTTAAATTCGCAGTGGGGACCCAGAATCGTCAATTAGGTCTTTATATCTGCAGCACATAAGATGTAGAGCCACATATATATGCTTCTCGGGGCCCAACTTCAAATTAGGCGGCTACGCACAAAGCACATCATGCCCCTCTACTTTCTGCAAATAACATATATGGCGGCAATGTGACATGGGGGGAGGATTGCAAAAAGGCGAACCTGATCCTGGCTTTAATAGCCGAGCGCATGTTAAGTAGACCCGCAAAACATGCACTCCACTGGCTCGTACCCCTTTCGATCTGCACCAGCTGACCGTGGTGAAAAACCTGCCTGGGCCAAGTGAGTCCCCGGGACCTACGCCGCATTCGGCTGGCGGTAGTCGCCGCCATCGGCCTCGCCGATCTGTTGTTAGAGGCATAGTTAAGC
>Ga0114963_10003340_pt1 | contig 10962 bp, 13 predicted proteins | sample C_131016_EF_Meta_FD_87019 | JGI IMG/M metagenome (GOLD analysis project Ga0114963, IMG submission 87019) | Freshwater microbial communities from Lake Croche, Canada to study carbon cycling - C_131016_EF_MetaG | ecosystem: Environmental > Aquatic > Freshwater > Lake | place: Lake Croche, Canada...
AATTTTAAAGTTGGTCCTGATAGGGTTACCTGAGTCTATTTTGTATAAATTGAACTAGATTTTATTCAACAAGGGATCTAAATTATACGATACGAACCACTTTGAACAACCACTTTATTAAATGAACTACGGAAATAAAAATCGATTTACGCCTCTCGAAAGAACTATCTCTTCGCCAGTTGGTTCCTTACTAGAGGAATACAACGTTTCATGTATCATACAATACCTAGAACCGTTTATAGACAAGCTATACGCCAACCGCGAACCAGACCAATGGAAGTATTACGATATGTATCGGCCGTATGAATACACCGAATCGACTGCCGGTCGTCCGGACTTTGACCACAATTCCCAAGACCAGTTTCCGATTTCCTTGCCGCATCGTCCAACATGGATAAAATACAACACTACGATACGCAATAAAGAAACCGGTATTGAACATATTCATACGGCGAAAATCGATGCTGGGTGGAACTACGAGTACGTTTACTGGAGTCCGTCGCCGGGTTATACAGGGAACGGTTTACTGAATTTGGGAGAGGAATCTCCGAGGAACCGCCATCTGTTGAAGTGGTATTGGATATGCACCGATATATGGGAAGAAAAGTACAACTACTTGGACCCACCACAAATCAAAAATCGAAACATGGACGACCTATTGTTTGAATACTGCCGGAAGAATCCTCCCAAATACAATAGACAAACCAATTCACCTTTAACCGAGTATCATAGTTGGGTAGACCAACGTTTGGACTGGATGTGCATGACCGTCGAGGAGGAAGATAATGAAGATAAAAATTCCAACACATTTAGTCTATCCGGAACATACACATAAACACTACGACTGTATTATTATATGGAAATTGGGTAAGGACATGATGCATTTGATTTTACTAGTTAGTCTTTTTTTCTTGGTGGACGCTCAGTTTCGTGGTTGGCCAAAATGGTTTCGTACCACTCATTTTTTCGATTCACCTGAACATCTATGCATGCTGTTTATATAATATTACGGTTCAAAATACTGGATATTCTTATTGAACCATAATTTAATCACGGAGACGATGCGTTGCCGATATAAATTATCGCTGATCATTCGATGGGAATTCGGCAACCTATCCTCGAAATAGAAAATAAAGTTCTGTATCATGTTGACGGTGTTTGCTTTCTCGTATTTTGCGTTCAACTCCTCTAAAGGAAACATCGCGTATCCTTTCCGCTGGTTCACGTCATTGTGGAATTTATGTAAGAAAAATCGGAGATGGTCTTTCGAAACAATGGTGGCGAAATTCGTGGAGGCCAAGTACTGTTTCGCATGAGTCGCGCAAATTGGGCAAGGTAAATTGGTGCAAATCTGGTGAATCATGTTGAACAAATCGGTTCTGAGTAACGTGAAATACTCAGGCCGGATTTTTTCGGCGATGGTATGGAACAAAAACCAGGTCGGTTCGCCCCATTTCATCGGTTTCGGTTTTGGTTTTTGGTCACCCGAATTGATTTGTTGTTTTAAACTCGGTGGGGTTCCATTCAGATTCGGGTCACGGTATTTAGCCGAAAACGATACTTCCGGAGGCGCCATGAATCGCATTACCATTTGCGACCCAGGGTTCGATACTTTCTGGGTAGTTCGTTGATTTGTAAATAACATGGTTTTTCTATAGAATAAAAAGAATTAAAAAACGATTACGAAGCGTATATATAATCAAACACATTTACAAAATACACACAATAACGATAGCAATACGAATAACGAAAATATATATAAAATCAACTGTGTATTATATATATTCTACTGGATCCATCCATATTCGACGTGTTTTTTGGACCCCACGCCTAAATGAACGAAAATAGTGAAACCGAATTGTCGATTGCCGATTTAAAAACGATGGTCCGTGAATGGGTGCACATCGACAACCAAATACGCGGAATCAACCGCCAACTCGCCGAGTTCCGCAACAACAAGAAGAAGCTGTCGGCCACGCTGGTGAATGTGATGCGCGAAAACAAACTCGGCCAGTTCGATTTGAAGGACGGCCAAATCATGTACGTGAAAAAGAACGTGAAAAAGCCCATCAACCAAAAACAGTTGCTAAATATTTTAGCCAATTATTTCCAAGGGAACGAAGAGAAAGCGACCGAAATGAGCACATACATCATGTCGAATCGCGAAGAAACCGTCAAAGAATCCATCAAACGAGTGGTTGTAAATACAGTACCGGATGACTCATCCTAGAAAAGCCCGAATTCGGGAATCTGGTATTTCCCCAGATCCGTCTTCACATACTTTGCTACAATTTGCGGATTGTCCTTGCCCTTCAACACATCCTCCGTGTTATAGACGTTGCCGAATGCGTCTAAATAGTAGACGATACCACCGATATCCTCCGCCACGACCTCCAGTCGGCATTGTGCTCCATCGGAATGTTCTATAGGAATATTCGATTCGGTAACGGAACCATGGGGTGTGCTCTTGTAATGGGTGCCGCAGAACTCGCAGTCGTCGCGGCGTTTGCGGGTGCATTGTTCGCCGTTGGCGCGTTTGGCGACGCAGCGGTTGGCGGTGGGGATGGCGTTTTTGACGCGTTTGCGTTTGATAAAGTCGTCCTTTTCGAAGCAGAGGCGGTCGTATTCGAGGACGAATTCGAGGAGTTCATTGACTTTCGGCAAGGAGGCCTCGTCGAATTGGAGGTTTAGGGCGCGCGTGCGGACGGCGTCCTTGAATTCCGTGATATAAGCGCGAGCTTTGTCGTTGATGCGTTTTTCCATTGTTTGATTGATTTGATTCGTGATTGAGATTGGATATAGTATATTTAATAGAATATCGAAACATCGGTTTAGTTACGTTCAATTTTATATTTTTTGGAAAAGAATATAAAGTTGGGATTGATGGGGGTGAAAAAAAATTATTTATGAATTCAATTACACTTTATAAATAAATACAAAATCTAAATCTACAATTTTATTTTATGCAATTCCGTATAAAACTCCACCGCCATTTCGCACGCCTCCTTGAATACTTGGACCACATCGGTACGCCCCGCCTGGTTGGAAAACGAGATACGCAGCGTCGAATCCGTATTGTGTGGATGGAATTTCTTGAATCCACAAAAGTCCACGGTTTTTGCGTCTTTGAAGAACGCCTCCGTAATAAAATACTGCAACACCGGTCCAATGGTATAATCCCCCTCTTCCAGCGTCACATCGAAACAATGCGGCATGGTCGTGGTGCTCCGTAAAATGGTCGTCTCGTCCGCCTCAATTTGCGCCAACAATTTCTGGAAATGGCGTTTCAACAAGTCGATCGCGGCATATAGGATTTGTCGATTCGTGTACACCCCCACCGATTCCACCACGAAATCGAAACTGTTTTCCACCGGATAGCGTTGCATATCTAAAGCCAAGAAATTCTGTTTCTGGAACTGGATATCCTCCTTGCTGACTTTCTCCGACTCCAGTTTCGCCTCGGTTTCTTTCCACACATCCATCGCCTTCTTCGCATCGATGGTGTACATGTACGAACACGTGGAAACGGCCGTATACGCACTATTATTGGCGGATGTGCCTACAGAAAATCCACACGAAAGTCGAATACGTTCACCGGGAATCGTGTCGCTAATACGTGGTCTCAACCTCGCAAACAAAATGTACGAATTGGTCTTGTCGCACTTGGGGAATATTTCTTTGGTGCGCGCGTCGTCCAAATACTGGTTGGTGGTCTTGTCCTTGATACGGAAATGTTCGGTGGTGACGTACATGTGGTTTTCCGTATCATTGTTCACATCGACCTCCATGATATAATTCTCCATTTCGTCGCGTTTCGTGATCGCTTGATGGACGGGAATACAGGTCAATCGATGTTTCAGGATTTCGTTGTGTTGGCGCGACGTATTGACTTCGACGGAACACTGGTTGTCGGCATCGAGGACAAACGACGGAATATCGTTCAACATCGTACGACGAATCGAATTAGCTAAACTCACATCGACATTACTTAGTTGAAATCGAAGGTTCCCATGTTCCTCCGAAAGAAACGTCAGTTTCGGCTTGGAATACTGTTTTTTTTGATTGGCTTTCGGTTGGCTCATGATTTTCGAATAACAGAACAAAGTATAAAGTAGTATCGTATAATGTTTAAATAAGTTATATGTTTGTCGATAGGAACAAAAGCTGGAATAACCATTCAATTTTTATCAAAACTTGTGGCTCGTTTTATCAAAACTTGGTGATCGTTTTATCAAAACTTGTGGCTCGTCGTTAAAACTTGGTCCATGGTTTGGCGCTAAAGTTCGTTGCCCACGCCATCATCGACTTATATTTCGGGTGTTTTTTCACATGTTCCTCCATGCAAAACGTACGACCGCAACTCGAACCCCACCTCGCCCAGAATCCAAACTGTTTCGCCAGTTTCGAAGTGGTGACTTTCCCGTCGACTGCACCATAGGGCTCATATGCTGTGTGTCCTCTCATTGAATTGGGCTCCAGTTCCAAATGCCGACAAATGGAGTATCCCGAACCATGTCCTTCTCCCGAATAAATCCCAAAATGGTCCGCCAACACCGTTTTCGCAGAAGTATTATCCAATTTTCCCCAATATTTGGTTTTCAACAAATACGTGAGTCGCTGGTTTCGAAAAAAAGCACCATCGACCCCGTGTTGCGTCGAGGGCGTCTCCGTCGTTTCTGTGCGCCGGAGTTCCTCACTGTTCACCCAGTTCGTGCCCACATAAAACCCGGAAAACGTGCGCTCGATAGCCACCTTCTTTTTCCCGAGTTCCAGAATCGCGATTTCCCCCGTGTTCGCGTCCCCGAACAGCCAACCACATGCATAATCCCCCGCATTCGACGTCTGCATGATACGCAAATAATCGTCCATCGTCGTCCCATATTGCATGCATTCCCGTATCCGGCAAAAATACGGGGTTTTTGAGAAGTCCGGAACCTCCGTGAAATTTCCTATAGTGGATTCACATCCCATCATTCCCGAGGACGAAATGAACCAATCCGTCGAACTCGCAATCAATCCGGGAGATGTCTGCATCATGAATGCATGTCCTTTATCGGGATACACATAGGAAAGTATATTGCTTAAAGACGCCTCGTCAAAACCGCAATGTGTATTGTGGCCCATGACGATGTTTCGGTCTTTGGTCGCTTGGCCGGTCGCGATGAAAGCGCTGCAACGCTGGTGACCTTGACGAGAGTTTGCGCAAGGCCCGTGTTCAAAATAAGGGTCCATCGACAAATAGAGATTCCATGCGAGTAAGAAATCGAGAGTGATGACGGTATGTTTGGTTTTCGCGCCTTCGACCATTCCTTCCAATTCTCGGGTCCATTCCGGCCACTTTTTCGTAAAAGTGCGTAGAGGCAATACCTGGGCACATTTAGACATGTATTCCTCGAATTTGACTTGGTAGTACCGCCTTATCAAATTGGGAAACACGCGTTTCAAATAACCGAGTTCGGCGCTCAGATACATACCATGTTGCCTGCCTCGTTCAAACGCGTCGCCTCTGAGTTCGATGACTTTCCATCCTCCTTGTTGTTTTAAGCCGGTTTTATTTTCGATTTGCGTTGGGTCCGGATAAACACGCCGTGTATTTCGCAACGACCATGGAGGTTTTACGGGATTGATCTCATGGACTTTTTTATAGGTTCGCCGCATTCATATACTATAGGACAATATTAGGTTGGTTGTTATGTATTTGTTTGATTTACATTTACAAAACAACTCGATGTGATGTATGTTTAATTCATGATATGGATTGAGGTATACTTATCGGCCGGGAAATGCGTGGTGAAAACGAGGGCGATAAAAATAAACATCAAGATGAAAGGGAGGAGTACGAGAACCCAAGAAATGGTGGTGTAGCCGGATTTGCAAATGATGTTGAGCAACCACGTCCAGAACAAGACGTAGATGACTTTAAAGATGAAAATAATGGTCATGTAAGAGGTGTTGCATCCATAGGAACCAACGCAATACATATCACCTCCTCCTAAATTCTGGATGGCGATGAATAGAATAGCGACCACGGACAAAACAAAGTAAACGAAGGCGGGGGTACATAAATCTCGGAGACCAATCATTATACAAGTATGTGGAAAGTTTGCGGAGATATACTTTATGGGACGATTATTTTTTAGATCGACTCCCGTGGGGGATTCATGGAATCATACAAACTAGAAACGGGAATTCGCAACTGCGGTACTTGAGGAATAGCCGGCCAAGCTCCTCCGACTCGTTTGGATTTGGATTTGCGCCTAAGTCCTTTGCACTTCGTTCCTCTTCGCTTATTTCCGCCATAAAACGAACCAGTATTACGTTCATTTATCATCGAATATCCCGGATCTCCATTAAAGAGATTCGGTTGATAGAATGAACGAATCGGTACATTGGCGAAACTAGCGGGAAAAATAACCCCGCCACCTCCTTGTGCTTTTTCGACGAGAGGTGAAAAAAGATCTGAATGGGAGTCTCCACCTCGGAGTCTTGGTCTGTTTCTGATTCTTTTTGTTTTGTTAGACTTGGATTTTTTCGGCATTTTTATAAAGTATACGCACAGATTTTTACTTTATAGCGTTGTGTATTTGATACATAGTGCTATTATATATGACTGGATTGGTACAATTCCTCCTACGCAATATCGACATGGGTGAGCATATGTCTTCGGCAACAGGGTTTCGTCAAACGCAATTCGTCCATGACTTTCCCCTCCACCGTTTTCTCCGCGTTTTTCGCCGAGAAATAGACAACATCATTGTTGTATTTTCCTACCCCGTCTCCCTGCTCCAGTTTCCTCCTCCGAACTTCGGCTAAATAAAACTCGTATTTGTCGGCCAATACTTTGCCGCAAGTCACGCATCGAATCGGGATAATCATCGTAAACAAATAGGCAATAATATAGAATTAGAATAGTATTTTCATATCGTTTTGTCCCCTATAAATCAGTTCAATTTTTGTTCTATCAATAACCCTATCAGGACCAAACATGTGGGAATAGGACGAATTTGTCCTATTCCTCTCCATATAGAATTTTAAAGTTGGTCCTGATAGGGATAAAATAACGCTGGACATACTATAGGAATTTCGATTGTGTGTTTTTCATCCGTATTCAAAAATGCTACCTAAATGGATGACCAGCCACTTCTATTTGATTGTGTTTCTATGTATTTTGATAACGGGTTTAGCCATTTATATCCAGGCGGTCTACGAAATCAAGGAGGGATTCGACACGGTGCCCATAAAGTTCGACACATCGGGCAATTTGCTGAAAGGCTACTACCAGACCAGCAGCTCGACGATGGCTTTAGTGCCGTATGGCTACATCGTTAGTCCGAGCGACCGGACCAAAATCATACCGAACTCTCAGACGTCCACCCAGACCCAGGCCAACTCACTCTACCAAGGAAGCCGCAAATGGACATCGACGGACATATTGCCCGACAGTTATTACATCCAGGCCGCAGACGGAACATTAGGTCAACTTCCTCCAAACATGATGCCCGACGTGAAATCCATCGACGTGAATACATCGACAGTGCCTCGCAAACTAATTGTTCAGTACAACGTGGGATACGTGAACAAAGACACCTACTATAATCGAGTGTTCACACATCTTAACCCGATCAGTCCACCTCTTCCAAAAGGAATTTACTATTTCGATGCGCGGCACGCGACCGTCGCATTTTTACCCTATGGGAAAATCCCAGATGCTAGCAATGGATATGGATACGTGAAGGACCCCAATTTGATTAGTCCCACGGGAAAGTTTGAAGCAGATAAGCGTCAGTACAGCGACATTAGCAACAATTATGACGTTACGTTTCACGGCGATATCAACACGGTATTGCAGAACGACACGTCGACGGATTTGAGTTTCGGTCAAGTGCGTGTGATCGACCAAACTGGGAACGTGGTGATTTTGCCGAGTGCACCGGTGCAGTCGCCCATCACGTATTATCAGCCCGGATCGTTTCCATTCGGCGCGTCGACCTATATTCCGAAATATGAGGACAGTGTCTATTTGAGTCGACTCACCCAGCTATCGACCACAGCGAAGTATGTTTCGTCGAATAAACCGGCTGGAAAATGCGAACAGAACAAGGATTTCCCCGATAAACAAGAGGAGTATTGTCGGACACTCAATACGTCCACATGTGCGAGTACCTCTTGCTGTGTCTTGTTGGGCGGCGAAAAATGCGTGGCGGGGAACGAGAAGGGTCCACTGTTCAAAGCGAACTACGGCGACTTTTTATTGAGGAACAAAGACCAGTATTTTTTTAAAGGGAAATGTTACGGGAACTGTAGCTAGTTAGGCTCTATCTTTTCATTTAACGTCTGGCCGTTATACAAAAATCAATCCTCCAAAATTGAATCATTTTTTGTTTATATCCTCCAGCTGAATAATAACCCATCATCATTGATATCTGACGAAGCTACCTGAATAAAATGTCGAACAATTCCTCCGTGTCCATCATTACCGTGACTTGTTACGCACATCGTTTGGCGTTTTTGAATTTATTCAAAACCATCAAGCAACAACACTATAAAAACATCAAGGAATGGATTGTGTATAACAACACTCGAGAGGATGACCAGGCCGATTTCGCCAAATTCTTTGCGAAATTCGAGCGCAAATACGACATGGATATCAAGAACCGCATTGAACTGAAACTACTGAACAACCAATCCACTGGCCGAAACCCCGACAACTACCTCGAGTGCGATATGTTGAACGATCTAGTCGCAGAATCCACCGCCGACATCGTCGTGGTGATGACGGACCGCGACCAGTACTCTCCGACCCGCGTATCAGCCGCAGTCAACGTACTAAAAACCAAGAAGGTTGCATTCAACAAGAATCAGTGTATCTATAGCCACGAAAAGCAATGCGAACAGTTGTTTTACTTGGATACATTCGAATACAACTCCTGGTTCGCCACATCTTTAGCGTTTCATAAAGATGTGATGACGGAAACCAACCGTTTCAATGAAAACGATTCCATCTATGACTGTGCCGTTGGAATAATGGAAGACTATGATGACGATGAAATCGGTATCATTGAAAACGATAATTCATATATGGTGGTAAAATCACTTTCGTGCAATGAGAAATACGTGTGCTATATTTCCGATACGCATTACAGTTATGCGTTGAAACGTCGTATTACAGAAACGAAGAAACGGGTGGATTCGATTTTGACGAATAAAACAGAGATAAGTATCAGCACTGTGATTTGTGAGTGTCCAGTGTGTTTTGTCGATACGAATTGCATATTAAAAACATGCAAACATACGATTTGCACGACGTGCGTCGAAATGTTGACGGAACCGCGTTGCCCTCTTTGTCGCCAAGAGTTCAAAAAGGTCAAACAAGCGGTATGGAATTTGGAGTTTGAATCCGATTATGATTCGGAATTTAGTGATTCGGAATTTAGTGATTCGGAGTTTAGTGATGACGAAGACGAAGACGACGAACCAAGTTTAGACGAAATAGACGAACCAAGTTTAGACGAGGTATTTAAACAAGACGAAGACGACAACTTCCCCGTGTGCAATTCCTTGCGTATACACTTTAACTTAGAGTTGCATGCGGCGGTGTTCGACCCTGACCGCGTTCACCGATTATGTGCTATATATAATATGACCCCGCAACAATATTTGAATTCCTTGTAACCCTGTTTTATAATTAACTATTCTTTTGTTTTTTCTTGGATTTACCAATCGGTTATCATCCTCGAATACAACTACTAGACATGACTCCTGTAGAGAACGCGACGACCCGAACAAACGTATAGCCATCCCGAAGGGAGCTGGTCATATAGGTTTTTGCCCATATGACCAGACGTTAACATATTTATAGTAAAAATACATAAAACGATAATTATTTCAGTTTACAACTACTATGTTTTACAAATGTTTTACGTATCCCTCGGTATCAATCATTACTTCAACTTGTTATGAACATCGATTGGTATTTCTGAACTTGTATAAGTCGATCAAAGAACAACAGTACAAAAACATAAAAGAATGGGTTATTTACAACACCACGGATGAAAAAGACCAACCCAATTTTGAAATTTTTTTTTAAAGCTTTCGAACAAAAGTACAACGTGGACATAGGAAATAAAATTCAGCTCAAGTTGCTGAATTATAAAGTGCCTCGTAGTATCACAGATGATCTGTGGGTGTTGAACCGACTTGTAGAGAACTGTACATGCGACATAGTCGTGGTGATGACCGATCGCGACCATTACTCCCCGATTCGAGTATCTTCCGCCGTGAATGCGTTGAAAAGACACAAAATCGCGATCCATAGTAAAGAATACATCTATAGTTACGACAGTCATTCGAACCAGTTATTTACAGTAAAAACTGGCTACTATTACCACTTTACTGCATTTTTGGCGTTTCACCGCGATATCTTCGTTAATTACCAACATAGATTCCATTTTGAAGATTCCATCTATGGTACATTTTCTGGATTGGTGTCTAAAAACGCGGATGAGGAGATATCCTTGATCAACGACAGCTCATCGTATATAGTCTTGAGAAAATTCATCGACTCAAATAGCCGTAAAGTTATACAAATTAGAAAAGATTACAGTTATCCATTGAAACATGCACTTTCACAAACGGAAAAAAATATGAAGGCACTATTTGCATGCAATTCATCTTTGGTTACCTATTCGGAGAAAGACGAATGTCCAGTATGTTTCAACGAAACGAATTATAAATTCAGAGTGTGTAAACATACTATTTGTGATACATGTGTTGACCAATTGATTTATCAATTTTGTCCCATGTGTCGAGATAGGTATACAACATTGAACCCGAATGTATGGAATATAGTTATACCTGAATAAAGTCCGACGTTTTTGGTCGTATGATCAAGAAATAAATCAAATAAACATATACCAATGTCTGTATCTTCGCCTTCACCTATATCTGGATGCATTTTCTCCA
>Ga0114963_10003341_pt1 | contig 10961 bp, 12 predicted proteins | sample C_131016_EF_Meta_FD_87019 | JGI IMG/M metagenome (GOLD analysis project Ga0114963, IMG submission 87019) | Freshwater microbial communities from Lake Croche, Canada to study carbon cycling - C_131016_EF_MetaG | ecosystem: Environmental > Aquatic > Freshwater > Lake | place: Lake Croche, Canada...
ACAATAGATTTGGAATAAGACATTTTCAATTAATTGATAAATAACAACGGGGTTTACTGGGGGTATTACGTTTTATAATTATTTAAAAAAGTATTTCAATTTTTTTTTATTTAAATGAAAAAAATAAATAATTTTATAATTTTATAAATAATTTAAAGAATAAATTATTATTAAATATTTAATTTGTTCAACAAATCAATATAATTATAAGTAGATTTATTTTTTACAGATGAACTAGCAACAATAAATTGTTTTATTTCATCAAACATTTCAACATGTATCCATAATTGAGATGACATACTAAAATTTATATACATTTTGCAACCATTTATTTTATTTGTATGCCATCCAACTTGTTCATCATTATTTTTTTTTCCCATAGTTGGCGACCATTCATAACTAGATGGATTTAATACTTGATAATCTGATGGAATAATAAGCCAATCATAATCTATAGTTTCTGTTTTTTCATTCTCTCTTCTAAGAATAAATGAATAATAATCAAAATTTTTCTTATTATTTATTTCATTTACAATATCTATAATATTTCCACAATTTTTTGAATCACACAAAGTAGTTAATCTATAAGAACTAATTTTAAAATTATTTTTTTTACTTAAATATTTTGCAGATTTATTACTAAATTTTCCAATAGAAGAATGAATATCCATACCAGGAGCATGACTGCCATTACTTTTAGAGAGAATTTCTATATTACATGCTGTAAATACCATAGAATGTATTTCTTCCCACATGGTTTCATTTATAGGCGTTGTATTTATCATATGATATCCTGCAACTGCTTTTATAAAATTTGATTGTATAAGTAATATTGTATGTTTATTAAATATAGAGGATGACATTGTTCTGTTTTGTTCTGTTCTGTATTAATAAAGACTAACTATTTATTTCATTTTTATTAATTAATTTAAATTAACTTAAATTAACTTAAATTAACTTAAATTAAATTATTTGTATATAAAAATTTATTTGTATATGTATATAAACATGACTAATATGAATAATATAACTGATATGGATAATATAGAATTAACAAGAGAGAAAAAAGAACAAATTAAAGAATCTATCAAAGATATTGAAGAAAATATAGATATTATATTAGGAGATAGTTATCCTAAATATAAAGGCCCAACGGATACATGCTTTGGTATATTTAATGACATTGTTGAATTTATATTATCATTTGTAATAAAAACATCGCCTCCAAAAGAAGATATTATAATAAAAGATATATGAAATCTACTTAAAGACCTTGATTAGTTAAAATGAGTATGTAAAATAGCAAATACTTTCTCTCTAAGTTCTTCTGAATTTGAATATCCTAAATTGGCACATTGTTGATCATTTAATCCCTCCCATGCAGATAATTGTTGATATCTATTTTGAAAATCCGGATATTGTTCAAATGTTTTTTTCCAGTTGAATTTAGGAAACCATCCTTTTTCAAATACATTACCATTATAATTTTTATTATATCCTTCTAAAACTCCTTTGTCTAACCGAATAGAGAGATGTGCTAATTTCTCTCTATTATCAACATCAAAAGCAACAATAGGAATACGACGATTTAAAGTATTGATTGGATAAGAGATAGATTGTTCCATATTTTTAATTTTACGCAAATCATAATAAAAATGTTCATTATCATCTTTTAAATATACATGAATTTTATTAGATGTTGGGTCATATTTATAATGCCAATCTTCGCCAAATACACTAACATTCACTGATATTTTCTCTCCATTTACATTAACTAAAATAGGTTCTTGTAAAAAATGAGCTGGTTCATGAATAATAAAATGTGTGGGTGTTTTAATTATTGCAGTTACATGACCTAATTTTGGATAATTATCTTGTATTAAACGCGGTGGCAATGTTGCAGGACAAATATACGATTCTAATCCTTTTTGTTTCAATCTTTTTTGCATATGTTTTGCTAATGCAACACAATTACCTTTTTGATATGTATCAATAAGGTCGTCATGATCGTGCATTGTTGGGGAATGATTTTTAAAAAAATAAGGCAAAAGAGAATATGTATTTTTTTTTAAAATATCTTTTAAAATATCTTTTGAAATAACTAAAATTTGTTCTTGAGGTATTCGTTGTTCAATAGGTATCTCAAAAGATTCCAATTGTGGTTCTAGAGAGAAATTATGAGTTTTATGTAATTGATTATAACTTTTATACATATCTTGCAATTGTTTAATTTTTCTCTCTTTATCAATATCCATTTTTATATTATTACCTCCTATTTGTTTTTTTGTTTGTTTTTTTGTTTTTGATTTTGATTTGTTATATTTTTTATTGGGTCTTTTAAATTTTGTTATTTTTTTTATTGGGACTTTTGATTTTTGTTGTTTTAATCTTTTGTTTTGTAGTTTTGTAGTTTTGTTTTGTTGTTTTAATTTTTTGTTATATTTATTTTTATTTTTTCTTTTACTCTTTAACATATATTATTGCAATAATAATAATTTCAAAAACTTATAATCAAAATTTTAAAAACTCAAAATCCCAAATAAGTATTTGAAAATAATAATATAAAAATTAGATAATAAATAATTACCATCTAATTTTTACACCCGATGTGGGGCTTGAACCCACGACCACACGATTAAAAGTCGTGCGCTCTACCAAACTGAGCTAACCAGGTATTTGTGCTAGTTCCCTTGATTGCTTATAAGTGCGTTGTAAATTGCTGCAAGGAACAAATGAATAATAAAATATGCTATTCACAATATATAACATTAATATGTCTTTAAGTAGTTTTATAATATGTTATAATATGATATCAATTTAGCCGAAGGCCCAATGGATATCTGAAATATATCTGAAATATATAATTATTTTCTCTCTTTATTCTTTCTTTATTCTCTCTTTATTCTCTCTTTTATTCTAACAAATATGAAAAATTTTTTTTAATAAAACAATTCCTGGCGTTTTTCTTTTAAATATTTTTAATAAATGGAGAGAATTGATATATAGCCAAATATTATATATAATAAATAAAACAAAAGTTGCGGTTATATCTCTCCAAATAATATTATCATGCATTACCGTAATAAATGGAATAATTTTGATACATATATTTATTATAATAAATAAAAATAAATCTATGAATTTTGTTTTACTCAAAATCATAAAAATGAAATAAATAATATTTTCTATAATTCCAATAATCAATGCAAACTTTGGATTATAATTTATTATATGAAAAATATATAATAAATACCATGCAAATATCCAATAAGAAAATACATAATCAAATCGCAATGTTTTCATAATATAACAAAAGTAAATAATAAGTATTTGAATATACTTATTATTATTGCATTGAGAGGGGTTTGAACCCTCGCCTTCAAATGAAGAATAGATCTTAAGTCTACCGCCTTAGACCACTCGGCCATCAATGCTTTAAGGTGCTATTTCCGTTTTATATATAAATAAATATATTAAATATATCAAATATATAATAATTGCTGTAAGGAAATATTAAATTCTTTCCAACCGGGCTTGAACCGGTGACCTTGAGATTTACAGTCTCACGCTCTTCCAACTGAGCTATAGAAAGGAATAAAAGGAAAATAGGATGCTCATGCTGGGGCTTGAACCCAGATTAACTGCTTATAAGACAATTGTGATAACCAATTTCACTACACGAGCTAACTTATGTTTTTATATTTGTGTGCGTGTGCGCGTTTGTGCTAGTTTCTTTTATTTTTATATTGATAAAATGTAATTGCTGTATGAAACCAATTGAAGAAATATTGCTATAATATTGCTATTTCTTATATTATACATATAATATGTCTTTAAATAGTTTATATTAATATATTATAATATTTATTTAATATACAAATAATAATAATGAATAATTTAAATATTTATATAATATTTGTTTTTATTATCAAAATAATTTTTATATTATTAGCATTAACATATCGTTATTTTGTATTTAAAAAACAACAAAATACACCTTTAGCTCAACAAATATTTTTCTGGAAATCTAGGGTTGATTTTGTGTTTACATTTTTAATGTCTCTCTTATTAATTTATGTATTTTATCCTAAAAATGAATATCCTACAATTGTTGTTGGAGAGATGAGATTATTATTATTTTTATTTGGAATTATTTTAATTATTACTGCGGATTGGAATTTATTTTTTGCACAATCTCCATTATTAAGTGATATTCAAAATAGTCTTGGAACCAATAATTATACCACATCTTCAAAAACAGGTTCATGTTCATGTTCTAGTTCAGGGTCAGGGTCAGGGTCAGGTTCAGGGTCAAGTTCCAGTTCAGGGTCAGGTTCACATTTTGATATAGATTTTGGTTCAATGTCTGGTTCTGGTTTTAATTTTAATTCATCATAAATTATATTTCTTGTTCTTATTCATCTTTTTCATCTATTAACATGATTGCCATTGCTGCATAATTATGTAAATCAATTAAAGTATCTCTCATTTGTTCATCTTCAACTAAATTTATACCTTTTTTATCAATTGAAACTAATCTATTAATTTTATCTCCTAAACGCATAATAACACCAATAGGTCCATATGTTGCAAATGCATCTCCATAATCTGTATTTTTTTTCATAAATAAATCTAATGCTTCTTTTTGAACAGTTTTTAATTGTTCTGTACGATTCTTTGATGATGTTGACGACATGTAATTTGTAATTAATAATTATTCATAATTTCTATTTATTACATTTTCATCTATAATCATCTATAATTATCTATAATCATCTATAATCGTTTACGTTGTCCTAAATATCCAGCAGAAGTTCTGCCAACATTTCCAACATCAGTATGTGGTTTATAAATAAACGTTCCTTTACTTGTTGTATAACACAAATTACTTGAACAACCATTATATTGCATATTATATGGAAGTAATGTAGTATCAAACATTGTTTTAAAATAACCAGACCTATTTAAACGATTTGATGGATAAGCAGAAGTAGTAAATGTAAAATTTGTAAACATGAATATATATTATAAAATGATTTAAAAAAGAATTTAAAGAGAATCATTTAAAAAAGAATTTAAAGAGAATCATTTAAAAAATATAGTTATTCAATAAATGATTTAAAGAACCACAAATTATCGTCCACATGATCCGCAACCTTGTTTTGCGGTATGAATACGAGATATCATAGAAGAATTCAATGAAGTATTTTTATTTATTTTCATTTCATTAATAGTTGCAGTATTTGCTACAACTGTTGCTTGTCTTATTTTATTTAAATAATAACTATTTCCAAAAGAATCAATATTCATATACATCTTTTGCATTTTATATTATACTTAATAATAATATTTTATTTTTGAAATAGAAAAAAAATAGAGAGAAATAAAAATATACAAAAAATATAATTCTCTCTAAATACTCTAAATACTCTTCAAATCTTTGCAATTAAATGGTCCACATCCGGCAACAATATTTGTCTTGGTAGTTTTGCCGCCATATATTGGAAAAGCGGGATTAAATATGATTGTTTTTCCAAAATTAGGCGGAATTACTCCGCGTCTTAAAGGTGCTCTACCTTTGATGCGATTTAAATATCTATCATAAGAATTATGTTTTATATCACATCCTACACCTCCAGGTGTTTGATTCCCTGGTTTACTAGATGTTACGGAAGTATGTTTTCTATTTAAACTATTATTAGAACCAGTTGGTATTGATGATCGTTGTACACTAGGAACTGGACGATCGCTCATTTGATTCCAACAAACATTATGTGTGACTTTTGTTGGTTTTACATATGCACTTAAAGAAGCTTTATTAGAAAGATAGAGAGAAGAATAAACTCCAACCGTATTTTGAATATGTTTTAAACGTTGATATAATAATTGGTCTTTTGTTGTAGAATCATTACATGTTAGTAATGGGTCACATGCTTTATAACTGCAATTTAAATTATCACATAATTTTTCTTGATAATATGGTTTTTTTATATTACATACAGGTGGTTCTATTATTTGTCTTTCTTTAAACTCATTACAATCTTCAAACTCATTTATATTTGCATATTTTTTAAATGCAATATAATCTTGATATATTTCATAATAATAAGGAGAATCTGTTATAGAATCTGTTATAGACATATATAATAATACTAAATAATAATAATAATACTAAATAATAATACTAATAAATAAATATAATTATTATTAAAATTGAAATTATTTATATTTTTTATAAAATAGATAAAATATATAAGTACATTAAATAGAGAGATTTTTAAAATGAACAATTCAAAGACGATATCTTGCAATCATTGTGGAAAAATTTATAAAAAAAAAATAAATTTAGATAGACATATTATTTATTGTGAGATTTTGGTTAAATCAAAAAATGTTCTTTCTACTGAAGATGAAAATGAAAATGAAAATGAAGAAATTCCAAAAATGCCAACACAGAGAGAAATGTTTCAAATATTATTAGAATTAGTCAAACGAAATAATAAATTAGAAAAACAAGTAGAAGATATGCAAAAAATTGTTTGTAAAACAAAAAATAAAAATATTTTAGAATGGTTAAATACACAAACAAAACCGGTTATTCAATTTAGTGAACTTTCTCATCAAATAATGGTTCAAGAAGAAGATATAGAATTAGTATTTGAAAATACTTTTTATGATATGTTAGATAGTATATTTGCAAGACATATTTATCATGCAAATTATTATAATAGACCATTATTTGCATATTCAGAAAAAATAAATATACTTTATGTTTATGAAAATAATGAATGGATTATTATAACAAAAGAACTTTTTGTGAAATTTTTAAACAAAATCTTTTTAAAGATTACTTCTGTATTTGGTGAAATTAAAAAAAAGAGAGAAATAGAAATCAAAAAAAATGAACATCTCTCTAATAAATATAATAAAATATTTTTAAAAATTGTAAGTGTAGATTTAATGCAAGAATCTAATTTATCCAAAATCAGACAACTCATTTTTCAAAACATAAAAAAAGATATTTAAAAATTCAAATATTTGTATATTTCTCTTTAAATTCAAAAATATTATATAAAGGAATTCCTAATTTTTTTGCATCTATTATTTTTTTTGTGTCATCATTTTTATCTTTTACAATAACAAAATTTGTATTTTTTGTTACTGTTGTTGCTATCCTTGCATTCAAATTTTGCACCAAAGTTGTTTCCAATTCCGAATCTCTAAATCCTGAAATAACAACATTCATATTTGATGCTGAATGTGGCAATGGTTGCACCGGTGTGATAACAATCAATTTCTCTCTTAATTTCAATTCTTCAATAAAATTTACAAATGTGGGAATATTTTCTACAAATAATTCTGCTGATTTTTTTGCCATTCCTTTAATTTCTGCAATTTTGTTTATTTTTGTTTCTTTAAGTTCTTTAGTTAATAATATATTGGGATAATTTTCCATAATAAGATTTATTTTTTTTTCATTAAATCCGCGTCCAAATAAATTTGATGCGGACATGAGAGAAACAATGGATGCTTTTTGTATTCTCTCTTTTATATTTTCAAATAATTTTGTTGCCATTTTTATTTGAAATCCTTCTACTTTTAAAAAATCATTTATGTTCATTTTAATAATGGCAGAAATGGAATCAAACCCAGCCGCAATTATTTTTGTAACATTGCCACTACTTAAACTTTCTACTCCAATACCTTTAAAAAACCCTGTAATATTTTTCTCTCTAACTGTTTCATCTTTATCCATTTCTATTTTAGAGAGAATAATATCTACACCTGTGGCATTCCATGTGTATTCTATTGTGGTCGGCATTTTTGCAACCTCGGCTGGAATACAAACTCGTCTTATATGTGGAATCACATCTCCACTTCTTATAATCTCAATGATTGCACCAACCCCAATTTTATTATCTTTTATAAAAGCCGCATTGAAACCTGTTGCATATTCAATACAAACACCTCCCAAATGTATCGGTTCAATTTGCACTCGCGGTTTTAAATAACCATCTTTACTTGGCGACCATAATACATCCACTACAGTTGCTTCTGCAATTTGTTCTGAAAGAACCATTTTAAATGCAAACGCATGTTTTGGATTGCCATCTGTGCGTTCATAAATTGCATTATGTGTAACAATAATTCCATCAATTTCATATTCAGAATTTTTTCTCCATTCCAATAAATAATCAGATAATAGTTTATTAGTTAATTTATTTGATTGCAATTGATGTAAAACAATTTTTATTTCATTTTGTTTTTCATTTAATATATTTAAATTTAATTTAGAGAGAAATTTCATTTGATTACATGGAGATAATCCAACTGGTTCAATTACTTCATAAATGACAAAATGAATATCTTTTATATATTCTTCTTGAATAGTTTTGCTATTAATTATTCCAGCAACCATATTACGCGCATTTGCAAATTTTGTTGCATATTTTTCTTTAAATACTTTTTTGGGAATAATAAATTCGCCACGAATAGTAAGATTCCCATTATATGAATTATGTGAATTATATGAATTATGTAAATATGTAGGTAAAAAATAAGGAATAAAATGACTTATATCTTGTCCTATTTTGCCATCGCCGCGTGTATACAATCGTGGCCCATTTAGACCGGAGGTTGTATACAGGCCACTTACGCCATCTAATTTGCATGAGATTACATACGCACTTTTATATTTATTTGTCCATTCTTCCAACGCGCCAGTATCTGGCTTGATTTTATCCATGGAAGCCATCGTAAACGGTAGTATCGCTTTATTTCGTTCTACGGGTGCGCCAATTTCTGCAATAATAGGTACATTTAATTTTTCAGCAAAATTTTTAATGATATCATATTCAGTATCTGTCATGATTGGTTGATGATTATAATAATATTTATTTGCTTCTAATAAAATAAAAGATAAATTTTGTATACTTAAAGACGAGAGAATTTGTTGGCTGCCATTTTCTCTCATATTTTTAAGAATACAAGAAATAGAAATAGAATTTGATTGTTTTTCTTTTTCTGCAATTTCTGCAATTTCTGCAATTTCTGCAATTTCTGCAATTTCTTTTGATTCTTTTGATTCTTTTGATTCTTTTAAATTTTGTTTAGAGAGAAGAACTACCGACCGACCATCTATACGTTCATGTGGTTCTTTATATTCTAAATTTAAATAATTAAAAATATCTTGTTCCGTTTTAAAAGAATGATTCACTTTGGTTCCTTTTATTCCTTTCTCTCTTTTTTTATCATCATTTTTAATAAAATGACATAGATTATGTTCATTCATTGTATATCCTATATTTAATGCATGTTGACGCATCACAGTATTAAAATATTTGCTACCAGTAAAATATAAAATGGCAAATGGAAATTCTTCTTTGGAAGTATAAAGAAAATCTACGCGGCGATATGTTGCCGAATTAGGCAATTTTGCTATAACTAGGCATTTTGTTGGGCCGCGAGAAAGAACTTCAATAATTATATTTTTTGAAATAAAAAAATCAATAAATTCTTTAAAATTGCAATTCTTTAATATTACATCTATATCTCCAGATGTTTCTGCATTTCGCCGATAAGAACCAACAATCTCAAACTTTTCATCTTTTTCATCTGTTTCTTTTTTTTCTCTCTTTTCTATAAATTTAAAATAATGAGAGAAATATTTTTTATATTCTTCAATTTCTACTCTTGGAATTCTTTTTAAAATATCTTCATAATATTTTAAACCGACCCTCTGAATATCATTCAACAATTTTTGATTATTTGGTTCTTTAAGTTGTTCAATAGAATATATTCCATTTTCAACTAATTCTTGTGCTTTTTTTGGACCAACCCCATAAATATCACAAAAAATATGTTGTGGTTTATTTCTCTCTATTTCTAAAAGTTTTAATGTACCTGTAGTAAAATATTCTATTAATTTGTCCATAATCGTTGTACCAATACCAGGTAATCCTTTTAATTGAGAAGGATCTATTATATCATGAGGATAATTCATAATTGTTTCTTGTGCTTTTTTGTATGCACGAGCACGAAAAACATCATTATTTTTCAACATCATTTCTGATAATTCATCCATTATATCAATAAATTGTGTATTTTGTGCTTTTTGTGCCATTATTATAAAATTATAAATTATCTTTAAATTTTTTTAAATTCAACTCGTTGCTTAATAATTTTAATTTTATAATATTAATAATAAAATAATGAAAATACAAGAATCTTCAAATATACAAAAGAGAGAAGAAACACTAGAAGTAGAAAAAGAAAATAAATTTTTAAATATGATAAATAAAAATATATTTCGCGCTTTAGCAAATGAATTTAAAAAAACAAAATTTAACGTAAAAGGGTTATACTATGTTATTATTCATAATACAATAATTGTACTTATTGCAGGATTAACTCTTTTTAATACAAATTTAATACATTTATCTGTATTATTAATAGTAGTTTCAATGGATGCATTATCTATTGTAGTATTGCATGGTTGCCCATTGACACAAATGGAACAAAAATATTTAAATAATAACTCTAGTGATATAAGAAGAATTGCATTAGAAAATTTAAATATTTCTTACAGTTGTGATCATGAATATGAAAAACAAGTAGAATTATTAATAAATATATGGTGTTTAATCGCAGGAAAAATATTAATTATTTTATTATTAAAAACATTTGATATAAAATTACTTAATAATAATGTTTATAGTTTATAAGTTTATAGTTTATAAGTTTATAGTTTTTTAAAAATATAAAGAATATAATTATGTTAAATCAAACAAATCAAATAAAAGAAACAATAGAACCAAAAAGAGAGAAAAAAGAAAAAAGAGAAAAAAGAGAGAAAAGAGAAAAAAGAGAGAAAAGAGAAAAAAGAGAGAAAAAAACAAAAAGAGAGAAAAGAGAGAAAAGAGAAAAAAGAGAGAAAAAAATAATGAATATTCAAGATAATA
>Ga0114963_10003342_pt1 | contig 10959 bp, 4 predicted proteins | sample C_131016_EF_Meta_FD_87019 | JGI IMG/M metagenome (GOLD analysis project Ga0114963, IMG submission 87019) | Freshwater microbial communities from Lake Croche, Canada to study carbon cycling - C_131016_EF_MetaG | ecosystem: Environmental > Aquatic > Freshwater > Lake | place: Lake Croche, Canada...
AGTGCCTACGTAAATCGTGTCAGTAACCAGGCCAGTCGCGGTGTTGATCACCGACAGGGAATTGCCGGAACCCCCCGGCCCCGCATAGGCGTACACCGACGAGGTGTTAACGACGTAGACCCGCAAACCATCGGTACTGACCGCCACGCCCCGCGGGTTATCACCCACTGCGATCGTGTCGGTCACCAAGCCAGTCCCGGTGTCGATCACCGACACGGAGTTACCGGACGAGTTGGTGACGTAGGCCCGCGAACCGTCAGTACTGACCGCCACGCCGAACGGGCCACTGCCCACGGGGATTGTCGCGGTGACCGTAACCGCGCCCGCACCACCGGTGTCGGCGGCCGCATTGTGGCGGGCCGTCGCCGACGGGGTGTACACGAACGACCCGTCCGCAGCCACCACCACAGAACCCTTGCCTGGCGTTGACGCCGCATAGGTGAAGGTGTCCGCCACATCAGTGTCACCAGCCGCCACCGTGCCCGACACCAACCCCGACGCGCCAGGGGACCCCACCGTCACCGTCCCCGTCGGGGCCGCATTCGCCGGGGAGATCACCACCGCCACCGGCACCGCCACCTGCCCACCATGACCATCGCTGACGGTGATCGTGAACGCATCCGCCCCCGCCGACGCCGGCGCGCCCACCACAGCCGCATTGTGGCGTGCCGACGCGGTCGGGGTGTAGACGAACGACCCATCTGCAGCCACCACCACAGAACCCTTGGACGGAGCCGACGCCGTAAACGTCAACGTGTCCGCCACATCAGTGTCACCGGCCGCCACCGTGCCCGACACCAACCCCGAAGCGCCAGGGGTCCCCACGGTCACCGTCCCCGTCGGGGTGGCATTGACCGGGGAGATCACCACCGCCACCGGCACCGCCACCTGCCCACCATGACCATCAGAGATCGTCACCGTGAACGCATCCGCCCCCGCCGACGCCGACGCACCCACCACAGCCGCATCATGGCGGGCCGCCGCAGTCGGGGTGTAGACGAACGACCCATCCGCGGCCACCACCACAGAACCCTTGCCCGGGGTCGACGCCGTAAAGGTCAACGTGTCGACGACATCCGTATCACCGGCCGCCACCGTGCCCGACACCAACCCCGAAGCACCAGGGGTCCCCACGGTCACCGTCCCCGTCGGGGCCGCATTCGCCGGGGAGATCACCACCGCCACCGGAACCGCCACCTGCCCACCATGACCATCAGTGACGGTGATCGTGAACGAATCCACCCCCGCTGACGCCGGCGCCCCCACCGCGGCCGCATCATGGCGCGCCGCCGCGGTCGGGGTATAGACGAACGAACCACTGGCCACGTCCACCGTGGCACCGCCCAGCCCGGGAGCGGTGGTGGCGGTGAACGTCACGGTGTTGGTGGACACGAAAAGGGAGTAGCCGGCAGCTTTCAGGTCGGAGATGGTGTACCCGGCACTCTTGAGATCAGCGAGGGAGTACCCGGCGGCCTTGAGCTCGGAGACGGTGTACGTAGCACCCTTGAGCTCGGCAGCACTAAACCCAGCAGTTTTCAGATCGGCACCACTAAACCCAGCAGTCTTCAGATCAGCACCACTAAACCCAGCCGTCTTCAGATCCGCACCACTAAACCCAGCAGTCTTCAGATCCGCACCACTAAACCCGCCGATCTTGAGCTCGCCGAGGGTGAACCCGGCTTTCTTGAGATAGCTGGCGGTGAACCCGGCGGTCTTGAGATCCGCGGCGGCCAACCCGGCTGTCTTGAAATCGGCCGCCGTGGTAGCGATCACCGACACATAGTTGCCCGAGAAGCTTTGGGTGACAAAGACGGAGCCGTCGGAGTTGACAGCCACTCCCCACGGCCACGAACCAACAGCGATCGTGGCCGTGACGATATTGGTGGTGGTGTCGATCACCGATACCGTCGAACTGCCGGAGTTGGTGACGTAGGCGCGCAGGCCATCGGGGCTTACTGCCGCGTAGAACGGGCCCGAGCCCACGCCGGTGATCGTCGAGACCGCGTTGGTGGCGGTGTTGATCACCGAGATCGTCGATTCGCCGACGTTGGTGACGTAGGCGAGGGTTCCATCGGGGGTGAATGCCACCCCGAGCGGGGCAGCACCGACGGCGATCGTGGCGGTGACGGTATTGGTGGCGGTGTCGATCACTGACACCGAGTTGCTGCCACAGTTCGTGACGTAAACGCGGGCACCACCCGGGGCGACCGCCACACCATGGGACTGATAGCCAACAGCAATGGTGGCGATGACGGTGTTAGTGGCCGTATCGATCACCGACATGGGACCGTCGCTGAAGCTGGTGACATACACGCGCGTGCCGTCGGTGCCGACCGCCACCCCGACCGGGGCAGCACCGACCGAAATGGGACTGCCGATCACGGCGTTGGTAGCGGTGTCGATCACCGACACCGAGTTGCTGTCCCGATTGGCGACATACGCTCGGGTGCCGTCCGGGCTGACGGCCACAGAGTACGGCCAGTTGCCCACCCCAACCGTGGCGACGACGGCGTTGGTGGCGGTGTTGATCACCGACACCGAGTTGCCACCCGAGTTGGTCACGTACGCCCGAGTGCCGTCGGGGCTGAATGCCGTAAACGTGGGGATGTTGCCGACGGTGATGGTGCCGCTGACCGTGGTTCTCACCGGAACGACGACAGTTCCCGGAGTGACGACATCGAGGGTGAACCCGGCGGCCTTGAGTTCAGCGACGCTGAACCCGACGGTTTTGAGCTGGTCGGCGGTGTAGCCCGCGGTCTTGAGATCGGCGGCGGTAAACCCGGCGGTTTTGAGGTCGGTGACGCTGATACCGGCGGTCTTGAGATCGGCGGCGCTGAACCCGGCGCCCTTGAGGTTGCTGGTGCTGTAGCCCGCTCCCACCAGGGAGGCGAGGCTGTAGCCGGCGACGACCAGGGCGGAGAGGCTGACGTCGGCGCTACGGACATCGCCAGCGGAGAAACCGGCACCCTTGAGCTCGGCGACGGTGTAGCCCGCCACCTTGAGGTCAGAGGCGCTAAACCCGGCGGTCTTCAGCTCCGAGACGCTGTAGGCGCCCTTCAGATCAACAGCACCCAACCCGGCGGTCTTCAGATCGCCCAGGGAGTAGCCGGCACCCTTCAGATCAGCACCACTGAACCCGCCGATCTTGAGCTCGCCGAGGGTGAACCCGGCTTTCTTGAGATAGCCGGCGGTGAGCCCGGCCGTCTTCAGATCCGCGGCGGTCAGCCCAGCTGTCGTGAAATCGGCCACCGTGGTGGCGATCACCGACACCGTGTTGCCCGAGGAGCCTTGGGCGACAAAGACCGTGCCGTCGGAGTTGACAGCCACTCCGAACGGCGAAGGACCGACAGCGATCGTGGCCGTGACGGTATTGGTGGTGGTGTCGATCACCGACACCGTCGAACCGCCGACGTTAGTGACGTAGGCGCGCAGGCCATCGGGGCTTACTGCCACGTAGTACGGATTCGAGCCCAAACCGGTGATCGTCGAGACCGCGCTGGTGGCGGTGTTGATCACCGACATCGTGCCGGCTGCGTTGTTGGTGACATAGGCACGGGTTCCATCCGGGGTGAATGCCACCCCGGTCGGGCCAGCACCGACGGCGATCGTGGCGGCGACGGTATTGGTGGCGGTGTCGATCACCGACACCGAGTTGCTGCCGTAGTTCGTGACGTAAACGCGGGCACCACCCGGGGCGACCGCCACACCATGGGATTGCACGCCGACGGCAATGGTGGCGGTGACGGTGTTAGTGGCCGTATCGATCACCGACATGGGACCGTTGCTGAAGCTGGTGACATACACCCGCGTGCCGTCAGCGCCGACCGCCACCCCGGCCGGGGTAGAACCGACCGAAATGGGGCTGCCGATCACGGCGTTGGTAACGGTATTGATCACCGACACCGAGTTGCTGTCCCGATTGGCGACATACGCTCGGGTGCCGTCTGGGCTGACGGCCACAGAGAACGGGAAGTTGCCCACACCAATCGTGGCGACGACGGCGTTGGTGGCGGTGTTGATCACCGACACCGAGTTGCTGTTCGAGTTGGTCACGTACGCCCGAGTGCCATCGGGGCTGAATGTCGTACCAGTAGGGAAGTTGCCGACCGTGACGGTGCCGCTGACCGTGGTTCTCACAGGAATGACGACAGGTCCCGGAGTGCCGGTCGCACCGATCACCGACACCGACCCACTGGTGTCGTTGGACACATAGGCGGTGTTGTCAGGGCCGAACGCGATCCCCAGCGGGTTTCCGCCGACAGCAATGGTGGCGGTGACGGTATTGGTGGCAGTGGAGACCACCGTCACCGTGCCGGAGGCAGCGTTGTTAGCGATGTACAGCGACCCCCCATCCGGGCTCACTTCCGCCCAGTACGGATTGGCGCCGACACCAGTGACAGTCGCAATCACCGTCTTGGTGGCGGTGTTGATCACCGACACCGTGCCCTCGCCGTTGGCGATGTAGGCGCGGGAGCCATCAGGGCTGACTGCAACCCCCAGCGCGCTGCCAACAGCGATGGTGGCCGTGACGAGTTTGGTCGCGGTATTGATCACCGACACCGAGTGATCGGCAAGATTGGCGACGTAGACGCTGGAACTGTCCGGGCTGACGTCTAACCAATAGGGGTTGTGGCCCACGCTCACGGTGCCGGATACGACATTGGTGGCCGTATCGACGACAGTCACGGTGTCGCTGCTGTAGTTCGCAACGTAGGCGTGGGTGCCGTCGGGGCTGACCGCGACGCCCAGTGGGCCGGAGCCGACATTGACCGTCGTGACAATCGCGTTGGTGGCGGCGTCGACCACCGTCAACGAATTGCTACCGAAATTCGTGACATAGACCCGAGTGCCGGCAGGGTTGACCGCCACCCCGCACGGACGCGAGCCGGTGGCGATGGTGGCCGTGACCGTGTTGGTGGCGCGGTTCACCACCAACAGCGATCCGGAGTTACCCGAGTCGGTGACATAGACGGTGGACCCGTCCGGGCTCACCGCCACACCGCCCGGATAGCCGCCGACGGTGATGGTGTCGGTGACCGTGGTGCCCGGCTTGGAAAGGTCACCGGGGGCGAATCCGGCGGCCGTGAGCTCAGCGATGGTGAACCCGCCAGTTCTCAGGTCGGCGGCGCTGAACCCGGCGGTCTTGAGGTCACCGGCGGTGTAACCGGCAACCTTGAGATCGTTGCCGCTGAACCCGACGGTCTTGAGATCGGTACCGCTGAACCCGGCAGTCTTGAGCTCGGCCGCGGTGAACCCGGCGGCCTTGAGGTCCGTGACGCTGATGCCGGACGAACCGTCCGCGGCCAGAACAACGGTGCCCTTCCCCGGGGTCGAGGCGGTGAACGTCAGAGTGTCGCCAGTGTCGAGATCACCGGCCGCCACCGTGCCCGACACCTGCCCGCCCGCACCGGGGGTACCCACGGTCACCGTTCCCGTCGGAGCGGCGTTAGCCGCGGCGGCGGTGGCCGCCGCCCTCACGGACTTGGCGCGGGTCGCGGGAAGCGGAGATCTAGCGATGGCGGCCCCACCGAGAACTGGAACCAAACTCGTCGTGGTCGAGGCGGCCAGTTCAGCCATCGATGGCCGCAGTCCCAACCGCCGGCGGGTCACCGCCGCTGTCGCCCAGGCCAATGGCGTCGCCGCCGGAACCCCGCCACCGTTGGGGCCGGACCCGAACCAATTCAGCAACACCGAATTCAGGCCCGACACCACCCCCGCCGCCCGAGCCGATGTCAACACGGGAATCGACTCTGCCGAAGCTGGGGTTGTCGTCGCGGCGATCAACGACTCCGCGGCCAAAGGGCGGGGGTGAGGCCGAGAGTTGGTCAACGACCGAGAAGTGGCAGCCACCGCCCTGGCAGGAGCCTGCCGGCGCGGATCAATGAAAGTCTTTGTCAGCGAGGCCGACTCGCTAACAGACACCACAGGCTGCGCAGGAAGCACCGGTGCCGGCGTAGCAGTCGGGGCGACGCGCGAGCCGCGATTGTTGACCGATCCGCCACCGCGAGCGCTTCCAGCCGTCAGCTGGGACTCCGACGCCGATGCGGCCGCACGGCGCGGACCAGTCCGCGACTCAGCGGCCGGTGCTAGTGATGGCGAGGGGTGATCTCCGGCAGCCCCCGGGCCGGATGCGCCGGACCGGGTCGGCCGATCGGCACCACTGCCCGTCCGCGACTCCCCCGTCGACTCCGATGGCGCCGAGCCAACCGAACCGCTCGATCCAGACGAGCCCGTCGTATCGGCCACCGCGACCCCTGGTAGCGACAAAACAGCCGAACCCAGCCCCAGTGCAACGGCGAGTGCGCCCAGCCGACCCACGCACTGCGCGTAGTTCGTTGCGACGGGATGACGCATGATGACAACTGACTGGGCATCAGAGACGCGGTCTACCCCACGACGTCTCGCGGAAGGCATTACACCCCCTTCACGGTGATAGGTCGCGAGGAAGAGCCGTGCACAGCGATGCCATTCCTTATTGCCGTTTTGGACTGGAGCGGGATTACGCGGGGTTCGCCGGATGCCCCGACGGAAGCCGGTGTGACTCCCGATCGTATTCAGGCGGGTCCACCGCCGGTATAGAGGAAACTACGTAGAATTACGCGGATGAAACTACGCAGGACGCGGCGCACTCTGCATAGTTACGGTGTGACGAGGGAGTTCGCACGCGTGGGTCGGCAAGCCGGAGCCGGCGCAACTAAGCCGACTGCTCACCGACAAACCAGACATCCCCGTTGGCTAGGTCGCAGTAGCTGAACCGCTATCCACCGCCCGAACTCGCGTCGCCGAACCACTTTTGCTGAATCACCGCATATTCGCCGTCTTCTCGCATGGCCAGCAGTTCCGTGTCGGCCTGCTTCCGTAGCTCGCTGCCGTTTTTGAACGCTATTCCATATCCTTCTGGCTGAAACACTGCGCCGGCGAGTTCTACCGCGCCGCGCCCCTCCCGGTTGACGTAGTACGCCAAGACGGGAGCGTCGTATACCGCTGCTTCGAACTTTGCACTCTGCAGACCTTTGTAACAATCATCGATCGACGGAACTCCTTCGAAAGCAACTCCGAATCCTTTGAGAGCAGAGGCCGACGTCGTGTTGGCGACCGTACACACCTTCTTGCCGATCAGATCAGACGGTGAGTTGATCTGAGCGTCAAACTTGCCGACCGTGATGTTCGCGGTCAATGTAGCCGTGTAATACGCGATGAAGATGATGCACACGAAGCCCCAGACCACAGTGATGGCCCGAGCCGCCGATTGACGCGGAGAGTCGTCAGCCACTCCGGCCAAGGCCCCGAGACTCCATCTGAACGACTCAAAGATTCCTGGGAAGTAGGACTTTGACACCATGGAGTCGTCGTGCCTGCGCTCCAGGAGCCACAGGATGTGCGCCGGGATTAACGTGATGACGAGTGCCGCCACCAGCCAGACGAGCACCGCCTTGGAAAAAAGCAACTTTACAAATTCCGCCAGCCCAGGGCTTGATGGCTCGCGGGCGGTGATGGGCACCAAAATCTGCAGGCCACCGTCAAGGATCGGCTGCGAGAAATCAAACTGTTGGGTGCGCGCAGAGGTTATCGACACCGCCGCTGCGGCGGCATCGGCCCGACCCTCGGCTACCGCCTTCAGTTGCTCCGACACGGTCGGAAAATCGAGGTAATTGAGTTTCCAGCCGACACGCTTGGCTATCCCCTCCAACACATCGATTGTGAAGCCGGACTTCGTGTCACCGTTCGTGATTACGAATGGCGCCAAGTTTCGCGTCGCGACCGTGACGGTTCGCTGGTCCGCACTGGCCGAAGGTGCGAAGGCGGGCAATACACCGATCACCGCAACCAACCACACGACGACAACAGCTGCTCGAAGTCGAGCAGCCCGAGAGTGGGGAGTGGTGATCATGGAGTGGGACACTACAGAAATCGAATCCAATCGCAAGACGACGTGGCCGCGCCGAAACCACCGTCAGAGAAAGAATCGATTAAGACGAGTCAAGGCAAGTCTTCATCGCGGGCAAGCCTCAACCCTGCTGGGGGTCGAACGAGGAAACACCGCCCCAGCGCGACGGCGGCCACGCGATGAACTGGGCCTTGCCGATGACGTTGCCTACCGGCACCGTTCCGGCCTCCGGGTCGCCGGTGCACAGAATGCCTTTCTGCGCCTCTGCCGGGGTGCTGGCGCAGTGCGCACGCGAATCCGCCGAGTGGGTGCGGTTGTCGCCCATCACCCAGAGCCGGCCTTCGGGGACCAGTACCGGACCGAACTCGTTACCCAGGCACGGATAGACAACCGGATCGGCCATCATCGTGGCCGGATCCAGGAAGGGTTGTGTGAGCGGCTTGCCGTTCACGGTCAATCCGGTGTCGGCGCGGCACTGCACGGTCTGGCCGCCGACCGCGATGACCCGCTTGACAAGATCGTTCTCATCCGGGGGGACGAACCCGACGAATGACAGCGCATTCTGAAGCCCTCGGAGCACCGCATTGTCGGAGCGAATGGACTTGTAGCCGACGTTCCAGTTGGGCGGACCCTTGAACACGATCACGTCACCGGGCTGCGGCGCGCCGAAGCGGTAGGTGATCTTGTCGACCATGATCCGATCCCCTACGCAACCCTTGCAGCCGTGCAGTGTCGGCTCCATCGACTCCGAGGGAATCAGGTAGGGGCGCGCCACAAACGTGAGCATCACGTAGTACAGGACGACTGCGATGCCGACGAGGATCGCACCTTCCTGGAAGGCGGACCGCTTTTTGCCAGCCTTGGGGGCGCGATCAACGATGGCCTTCGCGGACTCAGTCTGCTCCGGAGTCGAATCGGCCGGATCGGGAGTCTCGGTCACACGCTCAGCGTAGTCAGACACGGACCCGAAACCCCGGACCGGAGGCCGAAGCTCAGCGCTTCTCCTTGATCTTGGCCTTCTTGCCCCGCAGTTCGCGCAGGTAGTACAGCTTGGCGCGGCGGACGTCACCGCGGGTGATGACCGCGAGGTGATCGATATTGGGCGAGTGCACCGGGAACGTTCGCTCGACGCCGACGCCGTAACTCTCCTTGCGCACGGTGAACGTCTCCCGGACACCACCGCCGGAACGGCGCAGCACGACACCCTTGAACACCTGGATGCGCTGCTTGTTACCTTCGATGACCTTCACGTGGACTTCCACCGTGTCGCCCGGGCCGAAGACCGGGACATCGTCGCGCAGCGACGCTTTGTCGATGAAATCCAGCGTGTTCATCTTCCGACACATCCTTCACGGGTTGGGCTGCGACATCTGCCGGGCGCACGCGCGCCTGACATCGCCGAACCAGTAGACAACTTGGTTTGCGCAGCAGGCAGATATTGCAGCCCGCGCGAACAACTACGTCATTGTGCCAGATGGCGCGCCCGCGGGGAAATCGCAGGACCTGTGAAGGTCAACGGCATGTCGCGGATTCAGATTGCGCCGTCGTCACAGATGCCCGTTACGCTTGGTAGGCCAGGTTTCGGCCGGGCAAAGCCCCCCCAACCGCGCTTCTGAGCGCATTCACCGAAGCCGAGGAGAGGTCCATGCGACGCCGACCGTCGGTGCTTCTGGCCAGCGTGGTGTCGCTGACGGTGGGCCTGTTGCTCGGCGCGTCCTCTGCCCGGTTGGCCGCCGGATCCGAGAACGGTCCGCCCCTGCGGGTGTCGTTGCTGGTCGACGGCCCAGCCGGATTGCGCCCGAACCCGCCGGCTGCTGTGGCAACAGCTACGGCCCCGCCAGCTGCTGCGGCCGCACCCACGGACCCGATCGCCAACCTCGACGCTCTGGCTCGTAAGGCGACCGCGGACGCCTCGAAAAACGGCGCGGACATCACCTTCAGCCTGCTCGACCGCAAGACCGGTCGGCTGATCTCCACCGGGGACCAGGCACCCTTCCCGATCGCCTCGGTGGCCAAACTGTTTATCGCCGACGACCTGTTGATGGGACTGTCGACAACCAAGCGCACGCTGAGCCCCGACGACCGGCGCCGCCTCGACGTCATGCTGCGCTCCTCGGACGATTTTCCGGCCGACGAATTCTGGGACAGGGATGGCGGCAACGCGATCATCAAGCGGGTCGTCGCCCGATACGGACTGAGCTCTACCACCGTCCCGTACGACGGCAACTGGTGGAACACGATGAGCACCACCAAGGATCTGGTCCGCTACTACGACATGCTGCTCGACGGAACCGGTGGGCTTCCGCCAGAGCAAGCCGCGGTGATCATGTCCGATCTCGCCGCCTCCACGCCGGTCGCAGCCGACGGGTATCCCCAGCGGTTCGGGATTCCCGACGGTTTATTCTCCGAATCCGTTGCGGTGAAACAAGGTTGGATGTGCTGCTGGAACGGTCCCAACTGGCTGCACATGTCTACCGGCGTGATCGGTGCCGACCGGCGCTACGTGATCGCCATGGGATCGATGCAACCGGTAGGCGAGGCCGCGGCGCGCGACACGATGACACAGGCGTTGAAGACGATATTCCCGGGCGGGCGGATCTAGCCGATACCGTCGGCCAGCAGATCCGGCCGCCGTTGCCGTGTTCGCTGAACTGACTGTTCCCGTCGCCATGCCGAAATTTTCGCGTGGTCTCCGGACATCAGGACCCCGGGCACGTCCAGTCCGCGCCACATCGACGGCCGGGTGTAGGCGGGGCCCTCGAGCAGACCAGCGATGTGCTCGGAATGCGAATCGTCTTGGTGCGAAAGCGGATTGCCGATGACGTCCGGCAGCAGTCGCACCACGGCTTCGATCATCACCAGCGTCGCAACCTCCCCGCCGGCGAGTACATAATCGCCGATCGAGACCTCCTCGACCCGTATCCGGGTGGCGGCATCATCGGCCACCCGCTGGTCGATTCCCTCGTAGCGTCCGCAGGCGAACACCAGATGGGTATCGTCGGTCCAGCGTTGCGCGTCAGCCTGACTGAAGAGCCGACCGGCCGGTGTCGGAACCACCAGAAGAGTCTCGG
>Ga0114963_10003343_pt1 | contig 10957 bp, 9 predicted proteins | sample C_131016_EF_Meta_FD_87019 | JGI IMG/M metagenome (GOLD analysis project Ga0114963, IMG submission 87019) | Freshwater microbial communities from Lake Croche, Canada to study carbon cycling - C_131016_EF_MetaG | ecosystem: Environmental > Aquatic > Freshwater > Lake | place: Lake Croche, Canada...
AAGAGGAACGCGACCGGAGAGTTTTAGAGGCTGCAAAATTATTAGATTTAGTGGATTACTTAGATCGCAAACCTAAGGCACTATCTGGTGGTCAACGCCAGCGCGTAGCAATGGGACGGGCAATTGTGCGCGAACCACAAGTTTTCTTAATGGATGAGCCATTATCAAACTTAGATGCAAAACTTCGCGTTGCAACTCGTACGCAAATTGCAACACTGCAACGTCGACTTGGGATTACTACTATTTATGTCACCCATGATCAGGTTGAGGCAATGACAATGGGTGATCGGGTAGCGGTTCTTAAAGATGGCTTACTACAACAGGTCGATACGCCGAAAAATCTTTATGAAAACCCACAAAATGTTTTCGTAGCTGGCTTCATTGGCTCACCTGCTATGAACCTTTTAACCGCATCAGTATCTGATGGAAAAGCAATGCTTGGCAATCTTGCAATTACTATCCCTTCATCTGCTGGATCATCTGTAACTGTTGGAATTAGACCAGAAGATTTCATTCCAGCATCTACTGGTTTTGAGGTGGCAGTTGAGTTAGTTGAAGAGTTAGGTTCAGATGCTTATGTATATGGAAAGCCAGTAGATACGAAGTTGAAGTTTGCTAGTTCAACTGTAGAGCTTGGCCAAATAATTATTAGATGGGATCCAAAGAATCCACCTAAGGCTGGGCAAACCGTAATTGTTGGTGTTAACCCTGATGTAGTTCACCTATTTGATACAACATCTGGTAGGCGTATTAATTAATTGTTAAGCCATTGCCTTCTTTAAATTATCATCAATTGCAGCTAAGAACTCTTGGGTGTTAAGCCAAGGTGCATCTTTGCTAATTAAAAGTGCAAGATCCTTTGTCATTTTTCCGCTTTCAACAGTTTCAATACATACTCGCTCTAAAGTCTTAGCAAACTCTGCCACCTTTGGAGTGTTATCTAACTTTGCGCGGTGAGCTAATCCTTGTGTCCAAGCAAATATTGATGCAATTGGATTAGTTGATGTTGCTTTACCCACTTGGTGATCCCTGAAGTGGCGAGTTACTGTGCCGTGGGCTGCTTCTGCCTCAACCGTTTTACCATCTGGTGACATTAGAACTGAGGTCATAAGACCTAGCGAACCATAACCTTGAGCAACGGTGTCTGACTGAACATCACCATCATAATTCTTACATGCCCAAATATAACCGCCCTCCCAGCGAAGTGAGGTTGCCACCATGTCATCAATTAAGCGATGCTCATACTCAAGTTTATTCTTATCAAATTCATTCTTAAACTCTTTCTCAAATACTTCAGCGAAGATATCTTTAAACCTGCCATCGTATGCTTTAAGAATTGTGTTCTTAGTTGATAGAAATACTGGATATTTTCTTACTAATCCGTAATTAAATGTTGCTCTAGCAAAATCACGGATGGAATCATCTAAGTTATACATCGCCATTGCTACGCCAGAAGATGGAAAATCAAAGACATTAAACTCCATTGGTTTTGAACCATCTTGCGGAGTGAAGGTAACAGTTAGCTTGCCAGCACCTGGAACTAGGAAATCTGTCGCCTTGTATTGATCACCGAATGCATGACGGCCAATCACAATTGGCTTTGTCCAGTGTGGAATTAACCGTGGTACATTTTTAATAATAATTGGCTCACGGAAAATCACTCCGCCTAAAATATTTCGAATTGTGCCATTTGGTGACTTCCACATTTGCTTTAAATTAAACTCTTTAACTCTTGCCTCATCGGGTGTAATAGTTGCGCACTTAACCCCAACTCCATGCTTTTGAATTGCATGGGCTGAATCAATAGTTACTTGATCATTTGTTTTATCACGGTATTCAATTCCTAAGTCGTAGTACTCAAGATTTATATCTAAGTAAGGAAGGATTAATGAGTCTTTAATGAACTGCCAGATAATTCTAGTCATCTCATCACCATCTAATTCAACAACAGTGCCCTCTACTTTGATCTTATTCATTATCTTGCTCCGCCCTTAGAGATCTTTAACATCTGCTTGTTTAGTTCGAACTGCCTCAGAGGCAGCTTTTAGTGAAGCTAACTCCTCTGCAGTTAACTTTGTCTCGACAACTTTATTAATTCCATTCTTACCAATCTGAGCCTCAACCCCTAAATAAACTCCGTTAATTCCATACTCACCATCGACCCAAGCACAAACTGGCATTACCTCATTTGAATCAGTAATCACTGCTTTAGCCATACGAGCAGCAGCTGCTGATGGTGCGTAGTAAGCAGATCCAGTTTTAAGTAAAGCAACAATCTCAGCTCCACCATTTCTAGTGCGCTCAACTAACTCTGCAATCTCAGTTACAGATAAAACCTCAGAGAGTGGTTTTCCATTTACGGTGCAACGGCTTGGTACTGGCACCATAGTTTCACCATGGGATCCAAGAGTTAAAGTTTTAACGACAGAAGTTTGAACTCCACACTTTTCAGCAACAAAGTTGGTAAATCGAGCAGTATCTAACATGCCTGCTTGTCCGATAACTTTGTTGTAAGAAAACTTAGTTGCAATTTGTGCCAGTGCAGTCATTTCATCAAGTGGATTAGAGACCACAATAATTACCGCGTTCGGTGAGTGCTTGGCAATATTTTCTGCAACACCGCGAACGATTCCAGCATTTACACCAATTAAATCCATTCGGCTCATGCCAGGCTTGCGCGGAAGACCAGCAGTAATAACTACCACATCTGAGTTAGCAGTTTTTTCATACCCACCACCAGTTGCAGTAGTAGTTGCACCAATAACTTTTGTTTCAAAATTTTCAATTGATCGAGATTGATTTATATCTAATGCGATGCCTTCGGGCTTTCCTTCAACAATATCTGTTAAAACTACTGTTTCAAAAATGTCATACTCAGCAAGTCTGAGTGCGGTGGTTGAACCATAAAAGCCTGCTCCAACAACAGTTACTTTTCCAGATCTGCTCATTTAATCCTCTCAAGGCGATACACCAATATTACTGATTAGAGCCGTTTGCCCTAAATCCGCTACCTACTTAGCGTTAGGAAGAGAGAGCGCCAAAGCAAATAGCATGATACAGATCATAATTGGCAGGATTAATTCGATATTTCGCTTCACCTTAAGTTGTGAATACCTAGCCAAAGCGATACTAGCTGCGCCAAGAGATATAACAATTGAGCCAGTACGAACTGCGCCACTGATTGCAACAATTAAACCAATAACTACAACAGCTAGAGAAAATCTACGAATTTGATCTAAAGTAAAACTTTCCTTCATTTTGCTAGCTCAATCAAATTAGTTAACAACATTGCCCTAGTCATTGGCCCAACGCCACCTGGCATTGGCGCAAATACTGATGCGATTTGTATGACATGAGGATCAACATCGCCAAGTAAACCATCATTACTTCTGGTAATTCCAACATCAATAACTACTGCACCAGGTTTAACCATTCCAGCTTTTAAATAATGGGCAGAACCAATGGCTACGACCACAATATCTGAATTTTTTATTAACTCAGGCAAATTTATCGTTGCTGAATGCGCAAGTGTGACAGTTGAATTATTTGGTTTTTGAGATAGCAGAATTGAAAGTGGGCGACCAACTGTAGTTCCACGGCCAATAATTAATACATTTGCACCGGATAACTTGACTTTATACTCATTAAGTAAAGCAATAATTGCCTTAGGTGTACATGGGATTATTGCCCCGGTTCCTAATGCAAATTTACCAAGATTTATTGGATTCAAACCATCTGCATCCTTATTAGGATCGATAGCGAGTAATACCTTTTCAGTATCAACTGCCTTCGGTAATGGTAGTTGCACTATAAATCCAGTGCACTCTGGATTTTGATTTAATTCTTCGACCGCCGCCAAGACCTGCGCTGTTGTTGCCGAGTCTGGCAGATTCACTTTTATTGATTTGATTCCAACTTGGGCGCAATCGCGATGTTTTCCATCTACATATGCAATCGAACCTGGATCACTTCCAACCAATATTGTTCCAAGTGCTGGTTTTTTGTTCATTTTCAAAACCTGATTAGCGATATTACTCTTTACTCGCTCGGCAAGTGCTTTGCCATCCATTATTACTGCGCTCATTTAACTAGCCTACCCTTGCCCTGCTTTTTCTTAAAAAATTTAGGTAAATACGTCATAAGTATAAAAACTGTAAAAATTTGTACCGCAAATACTCCGCCAATTCGCAGCGGATTAACCCCTACAGGTGACATATTTGCTGAAAGCAGTGAGCCAGATGAAATGAACGCAAAAATTGCTGGGATAAAAATTGAAATGATAATAAATCTAATTTTTATTTGTCGCTTGCTTTTTATATCAATTTTTTGTTTATTTATTAAATTAATATTTATCCAGGCATAAATAGAAATTATTAAAGTTAGACCAATTATCCATGGAAATTTACCATTAGGAAGTGCTGCTAATACTGGAATAGCTGGAATCTCTCTTAGATTAAATATGAATGGAGTTAAATCAGTACCGCTTCCAAGTGAAAATCCAGAACCAAGCACATAGCTTAGACAAGCAAATATGATGTTTGGTAAATATAAAAGTTGTAAGAGCAATAATAGTAATCCGCCTAGAATTCCAGGTTGAACCACTATGGTTAGGTTTTTTGCGATCGAAAAATTAAGTAATAAAGATATTGAAAATACTAAGCCACCAACTCCTAACATAATTGCAAAGAGATTAAAGGGTGCTTTTATCAGAGCCTCTGCAGTTATATTAGTTGTGGCAAGTAGCAAAAGAATTAATAAGGTGGGAACTGCGCGAAGCCAATCTACAGAAACTTGAGAGTTTGAGGCAATAAAGGCCAGTAGTAAATAAACCAATAGGTAGGAAATTATAAAATACGCTCTACTTATTTTTTTATTGCCTATTACCTCTAATACTCGACGATATCCCACTCGCATCGTAAGCATAGGAAATATTGCTGCTCCAATTGGCAGATAAGAAAGATAGCCAGTTATTTCATTACTTGTAATATGAAATGGGGTTAAGTGAGAGCCAAGCCAAAGCCAAACTGCGGCGCGCATTGGATCTGAGGTAGTGCCGTAGGTACTTCCAGCGGTTGCCCAAGCGAATAATGCAATAAATGAAAGTGGGAAAAGATAAATTAGTATTGATCTAATTACCTGTTGCAGCGCTATCCATAACGTACGCGCAACCATTATTTTCCTATCTGCGATTTACCCATTCAATATCTTGCGCATCAAGTTAGCGGTTTCACTTGGTGTTTTACCAACCGCAACACCGACAGCCTCTAATGCTTCTTTCTTAGCAGCAGCAGTACCGGATGACCCAGAGACAATCGCGCCTGCATGACCCATTGTTTTGCCCTCAGGTGCGGTAAATCCGGCAACGTAACCAACAACTGGTTTAGTTACATACTCATTAATAAATTGTGCAGCTCGCTCTTCAGCATCGCCACCGATCTCACCAATCATCACAATTGCTTTTGTCTCTGGATCATCTTGAAAAGCGCGTAGGCAATCAATATGTGTAGTGCCAATAATTGGATCACCACCAATTCCAACAGCAGTAGTAAATCCAAAATCTCTAAGCTCAAACATCATTTGATAGGTCAAAGTTCCAGATTTGGAAACTAAACCAATTTTTCCAGGGCCAGTGATATCTGCCGGAATAATTCCTAGATTTGTTTTACCTGGGCTAATAATTCCAGGACAGTTTGGTCCAAGTATTTGCGTCTTTCCTTTACTAACTGAATAAGCATAAAAAGCTGCCACATCATGAACTGGAATTCCTTCAGTAATAACTACAACCAAAGGCATAGCAGCATCAATCGCATCAATAACGGCAGCCTTTGCAAACTTTGGTGGTACAAAAACCACTGAAGCATTTGCACCAGTTGCCACCATTGCTTCATTTACTGAATTAAAAACTGGAATCAATACGCCATCCATATCAACTGTTTGGCCACCTTTACCAGGAGTTACACCACCAACGATTTTTGTCCCAGCTTTAAGCATTCGCTTAGTGTGCTTAGTGCCCTCAGAGCCAGTCATGCCTTGCACAATTACCTTGGTATTTTCGGTGACAAAAATTGCCATTAGATCGCCGCCAACTCTGCTGCCTTTGCGGCGGCGCCATCCATAGTTTCTAATTGTTGAATTAGAGGATGATTCGCTTCATTTAATATCTTTCGTCCAAGTTCAACATTATTACCATCAAGGCGAACCACGATTGGCTTAGTTGCCTTATCTCCAAGCATTGCAAGTGCTTGCACAATTCCATTTGCAACTGAATCACATGCAGTTATTCCGCCAAATACATTTACAAATACGCTTTTAACATCAGAGTCACCTAAAATAATTGATAATCCATTGGCCATTACCTCAGCGGATGCTCCACCACCAATATCTAAAAAGTTGGCAGGTTTTACACCATATTTTTCACCTGCGTATGCAACAACATCAAGGGTGCTCATAACTAATCCAGCACCATTACCAATAATTCCTACCTGTCCATCTAATTTTACGTAATTTAAATCCTTCTCTTTTGCTAATTTTTCTAATGGATTAGTTGCCGCGTGGTCTACTAAAACTTCATGTTCTGGATGCCTGAAACCGGCATTATCATCCAACGTAACCTTGCCATCGAGGGCAACTACTTTTCCATCAATAGTTTTAACTAATGGGTTAATTTCCATCAAGGTTGCATCCTCTTTAACAAATGCTTGCCATAATTTAATTAAAACCTCAGCAACTTGATCGATAACATCTGCTGGGAATTGTCCACCCTTTGCAATCTCTAACGCTTTAGCTTTACTAATACCAATATTTGGATCGATTCCAACTTTTGCTAATTTTTCTGGAGTTTTATGAGCAACCTCTTCAATCTCCATACCGCCAGCAACGGAAGCCATAACTAAAAAGTTTCGATTAGCTCTATCTAATAAAATTGCTAAGTAGTATTCAGATTCAATAGGTGCTGCTTGGGCAATCATTACTTTATTAACAATGTGACCTTTAATATCCATGCCTAAAATTGCTTTTGCTTTTTCTTTAGCATCCTCTGCGTTTTCAGCCAGCTTCACGCCGCCGGCTTTACCTCTACCACCAACTTTTACTTGGGCTTTAACAACAACTTTGCCACCAATTTTTACAGCAGCAGCATGTGCTTCTTCTGGAGTAGTTGCAACTGCGCCAGCTAATACTGGAATTTGATGGGATTCAAATAGATCGCGTGCTTGATACTCAAAAAGATCCACTAATTATCCCCGATCAAATTTTGCTGTGTAAGGTAGTAATAGTAATGAGAAAGTGAATAAATTTATAATTTCTCAACTGGTGCATAGCGAAGTAATAGTCGCTTCTCACCAAATGAGCCAAAATTAATGGTTGCCTCTGCTCTATCACCTTCACCGGTAACGGCAATCACAGTTCCTAATCCAAATGTGTCATGTGAAACCCGCTCACCTACTTCTAGCTGCATTGTGCTACTAACTTTTCCAGTTGCCTTTGCTGGAGCAAATGTTCGCCGAATTGAAGTTTTAATTGATGGCATTCTTTCTTGCGCTTGATTCCATTCAATTACTGAATCTGGAATCTCACTTAAAAATCTAGATGGTGCGTTGTAATTTGGTGCTCCCCATGATGAGCGGTACTCAGCCCTTGTTATAAATAAATTTTCTCTTGCTCTAGTTAGGCCAACATATGCAAGGCGACGTTCTTCTTGTAACTCCTCTGGATCACCAAGTGTTCTAGAGTGCGGAAATATTCCTTCCTCCATTCCAGTTAAGAAAACTGTTGGGAACTCCAGCCCTTTAGCAGTGTGCAGTGTCATCATTGTTACCACACCACCATGATCTTCACCATCTGGTATTTGATCTGCATCTGCAACAAGGGATACATCCTCTAAAAATCCAACCAATGAAATCTCTTCCCCTTCTTCTACTTCACCCTCTTCATACTCTGTTGCAACTGCAATTAGTTCTTCTAAGTTTTCAACCCGCACCTCATCTTGTGGATCTTTGCTCTGACTTAATTCAGTTAACAATCCAGATTGCTCAAGGACTGCTTGGGCAATAACAGAAGGCCGGATTTTTGCTTCAACCAAAGTTTGAAGTGATTGAATTAATTTAACAAAATCAATTAGTGAAACTGAAGATCTTTGTGCTAACTCGTTATTTTTTTCCACCTCACACAGTGATTTCCAAAATGTTAGGTTATTTGCTTGTGAGTAAAGATCAACCTGATCAAGTGCGCGGTCACCAATTCCCCGCTTTGGTGTATTAATAATCCTTCGCATTGAAACCTCATCATTTGGATTAACAATTACACGAAGGTAGGCCAGAAAATCTTTTATCTCTTTACGCTCATAAAACCTAACTCCACCAACAACTTTATATGGAATACCAACTCGCATAAATACCTCTTCAAAAACACGAGATTGCGCGTTAGTTCGATAAAAAATAGCAGTATCACCTGGATTAGATTTTCCTAAACCGCGAAGTCGACCAATTTCCCTAACCACAAAATCTGCTTCATCATGCTCACTTTCAGCAACATGACCAGTAATAATTTCACCGGCACCAGATTCTGACCATAAGTTTTTTACTTTTCGGCCATCATTGTTAGAAATCACTGCATTAGCTGCATTTAAAATATTTTGAGTTGAACGATAGTTTTGTTCTAATAAAATTGATTTAGCATTTGGATAATCTGCTTCAAACTGTAAGATATTGCGAATATTTGCACCACGAAATGCATAAATTGATTGATCAGCATCTCCAACCACACAAAGCTCAGCAACTGGGAAACCATCCCGATCACTACCAACTAACTCTTTAATTAATACATACTGAGCATGATTTGTGTCTTGATACTCATCAACTAAAATATGTTTAAAACGAGAGCGATACTTGGCTTTTACTTCAGGATATCTTTGTAAAACCTCAACTGTTTTGGCGATTAAATCATCAAAGTCCATTGAGTTAGCACCAGTTAGTCGCTTTTGATAAATTGCAAAAACTTGAGCCACAATCTCTTGGAATTGATCTTTGGCTTGATTTAAATAATCTGCCGGCCCCATCAACTCATTTTTTGCTTGTGAGATTAATGAAGCAACTGCCCGAGGTGCATATCGTTTCGCATCCAAATTCATATCCCGCATAACCAAGGTAATTAACCGAAGTGAATCACTTTGGTCATATATTGTGAATGAGTTTGTATATCCCAGTACTGAAGCTTCTTTTCGCAAAATACGAACACACGCGGAGTGAAATGTTGATACCCACATCATCTTGGCACGGTCACCGACTAACTCAGCGACCCGCTCTTTCATCTCACCAGCTGCTTTATTTGTGAAGGTAATTGCTAATACCTCATATGGTGCGACATTTCGCTCAGCTAACAAATACGCAATTCTTCTTGTTAATACTCTAGTTTTGCCAGAGCCAGCGCCAGCAACTACTAATAATGGCGAGCCTTCATGCTTAACCGCGGATAACTGTTGAGGATTTAAACCTTCGGTTAGTGCTGACATATTGGCAAGTCTATCGGTGGGTAAAGACATAGGTAATTGCTGCTGTAATCTTGGCACAATGGAACCAATTGAAGATAGCCAAATAGAGCGAGTATTAGTTGTAACTGCTCACCCAGATGATTGTGACTTTGGTGCAGCTGGCACTATCGCGCTTTGGACCGCAAAAGGGATAAAGGTTTCATATTGTATTTGTACTAACGGTGATCAGGGCGGTGAAGATCCAACTGTGCCGCGGGATGAGATGCCAAAAATTCGTCAACGCGAACAACGCGAAGCTGGCCTTGCAGTTGGCGTAAGTGATATTAATTTTTTAAATTACCGAGATGGTTGGTTAGTACCAACAATTGAGTTGCGCAAAGATATAGTCAGACAAATTCGAATTTCAAAACCTGATCGCATGCTGATCCAATCTCCGGATCGAAATTGGGATCGCTTATTTGCTTCTCACCCAGATCATATGGCAGCTGGTGAGGCAGCAATCCAAGCGGTTTATCCAGATTCAAGAAATGCTTTTGCGTTTGAGGATTTGTTCAAAGTTGAAGGGTTACAACCTTGGCGGGTTAAAGAGGTTTGGGTAATGTCTTCTCAAAATCCAGATCACTTTATTGATATCACCTCTACCTTTGATAAAAAAATGAAAGCCTTGCATTCACATGTAAGCCAAACTGCTCATAACGAAAACTTAGAGAAAATGGTTCGTGAGTGGGGTGAGCGAAATGCTCTCGCAAATAATCTGCCAGCAGGTTCTGTGGCAGAAGTATTTAAAATTGTTAATACAGATTAACGGACAGTTGCTTTTTCAATAGCGATTTTAGTACGCGGTTTTCCAATTGGATTATTATCTTCAGTTCCATTATTTACAACAGCTTTAACAATTTCTAAGCCACTTATTACCTTGCCCCAGATAGAGTAATTCGGATCAAGAGTTGTGTCATTTGCCATAATATAAAATTGGCTGCCATTTTGGTCTTTATTCCCGGTATAGAACATTGAGACAGTGCCTGCTGGATAATTTTTCTCACTTTGACTTGGTAAATTTTCATCCTTAAATGTGAATAGTGGCCCACCAAATCCAGAAGCGGTTGGATCTCCACATTGTAATAATGAAGCAGTAGCTGAATTAATTATTCGATGGCAAATAGACATATCATAAAATCCAGAGTTGATTAACCCAGTTAACATCGACGTAGTAATTGGAGCATTTTTACTACTTGCTTCAATAACGATGTCACCACAGTTAGTAGTTAATGTAATTATTTTATTTCTTGAAGATTTATTAATTTTAGGAGTTGGGACTTTTTTCTCACGGTGTCCAACCGCAGATGTTTCACTACAACCAACTTTAACTAATTTTGGAGAAGCATGTGCTACTGCTGAAAAACTAGTTGAAAAAATAAAAAAGATAGCAGTAACTAAAATTGTTTTTGCTATTTTTTTCATGTTATAAGT
>Ga0114963_10003344_pt1 | contig 10957 bp, 12 predicted proteins | sample C_131016_EF_Meta_FD_87019 | JGI IMG/M metagenome (GOLD analysis project Ga0114963, IMG submission 87019) | Freshwater microbial communities from Lake Croche, Canada to study carbon cycling - C_131016_EF_MetaG | ecosystem: Environmental > Aquatic > Freshwater > Lake | place: Lake Croche, Canada...
GAGTTGATTCACGAAGAGTTTGGCGACGGCATCATGAGTGCGATCGACTTCAGCATGGATATCGTGCGTGAACCGGACCCTAAAGGGGATCGCGTCAATGTGGTTTTGTCAGGTAAGTTCTTGCCATACAAAACTTATTGATAGATCTTATTGATCGAAGTGCTTGGAAATTTCAGGATCGAACTTTCCATCAATCAACACAAAGAGCATACGGCAAACCTTTCCCGAGCGGTTGGCCCATGCATGGTTCGTTCCACGTTCAACAAGGAAGTCACCAGTTTTTAGCAAGACTTCTTCGTTGTCGAGCACGATGGTGATCTCGCCCTCCAATACCAATGCATAGTCAACCGATTCGGTGCGGTGCATAAACGGATGTTTTGCACCGCCCGTTTTGTTGGTTGATGCAGTGTCGGTTCCTAATGCACCCCAAGCAATTTTGGTGTCTTGGGTATCGATTTTTTCTAGCCACTCGCCCTCTGGACCAAACTCAATAATGCGAACCACGGTTCCATTTTTAGGGGGTTCGAGTTTTAACGGACGCGAGGTTGGATCTGGTTCATTACCAACATATGCAGGGGTTTGGTCTGTCATCCACAGTTGCGTGAGGTGATACCCCACTCTTTTTGGATTCGTGTGTACAGAGGGAGCCAATTGGTCCTCCGTGAAGATAGATAGGCCTTGCGCGTTATGTCCCGTGACGACGCGACGAATATATTTTTTAGGTGGTTGCTCGCTCATCTTGCATGGCTCCGAATTTTTAGTGGTCAACAATCGATTTTGACACGCACTAACATCGCAACGTGACTGCACATTACTCACTCATCTCCGAAGCCCAATGCGAGACTGGGGAGAGCCCTGTTTGGGTTTCACAAGAATCCGCTTTGTATTGGTTAGATATCCCTGTTGGCAAGATCTATCGCTGGCACGCCCCCTCGGATCAATTGAGCCAATGGCAAATGCCAGAAATGGTCGGGTCGATGGCAATGTGCACAAATGGCGAATGGATAGTCGCTATGGAGACGGGCATCTACCGGGTGCAACTGCAAGCGAATGGCTTTGCTACCCATGAAAAACTCGACCATGTTGAACACCCTACACAACCCATGCGCTTCAACGACGGGCGTTGCGACAGACAAGGCAGGTTTTTATCAGGCACTATGTTTAACGATACCAAGGCTGGTAAAAACGTCGGTTCTTTTTACAAATTTGGAAATGACAACCAACTCACACGCTTGATGGGCGATTTGATAGTGCCCAACGGTCTTGCATTCAGCCCAGACGGATGCACCATGTATTTGGCAGACACCCATACCAGTCGACAATCTGTGTGGGCGTTTGATTACGACGTCGCTACAGGAACTCCAAGCAACCAACGCGTATTTGTAGACATGCAGCAACATGAGGGGCGCCCTGATGGCGCAGCGGTTGACTCGGATGGTTGCTATTGGGTATGTGCCACAGATGCAGGACTGGTCTCTCGTTTTACACCACAAGGCAAGTTAGATCGGTCTATTGCGATACCGACTGCAAAGCCGGCCATGTGCGCTTTTGGTGGTGACGACTTTGACACCCTATTCGTCACTTCACTGCGCCGTCCAAATATCAGCGCAGAAGAAGATCCATACGCAGGAAGAGTTTTTGCCTTGCAGCCAGGCGTGAAAGGTTTGCCAGAGCCTAAATTTCAAAATACACCTACTGCGTAATTGCGGCATGGATCAAGTTGCTGACTTGGTCCAATCGCACCGAATGCCAAGGGTCTGGCACACGCGCATTGGTGATGTACGCAAAAGAAAAACCACTTTGCGGATCAGCCCAGCAATAACTGGTACCCACACCGCCATGACCAAAGCTATCAGGCTTGGCTAAAGAGCCCAAGCCACGAATACCAATCGTAGTTCCGCGCAAATGCGGGCCTAAGCCGCGGTGCATAGGAATACCCATGAACTCATCCACACGGTCTGCGGTGTAGTTTTGAATGGCATAGGCCAATGTTCTAGGTGACAGCAATCGCACACCATGGAGCATGCCACCTTGCAACATCATTTGGTACAAAGCGACCATACCGCGGGCGGTGCCATAGGCTCCGCCGCCTGGAACACCCGCCTCTTGCCATACTATGCTGGTGCTTTCTTCCCGCAAGCGTAAACCGTTGGACGCTTTAGGGTCTGGCTCATAAAGAAAAGTCATACGCGATGTTTCAGATACTGGCAAACCAACGAATAAATCGTTTGCCAATCCCAAAGGCGCGAGAACTTCAGCGCGAAGAACGTCTCTGAAATCTTTTCCTGTTATGGCCTCCACCACCATGGCCAATACCCAGTGGGCGCTTAGGCCGTGGTAACTGATACGTGACCCAGGCGCCCACTGCAAATTGAAATTACATACTGCTTCCCGCACTTTGGCGTGGTCATTCCAAGTACTGCTAGGTACATCACCATCTGGAAATCCACCTTGGTGGGTGATCACTTGAAACAGGGTGATCGCTTCTTTACCGTTTTTCGCAAAATCTGGAAGGTAGTCGACCACGCGATCAGTAAAACGCAATTTACCTTGTTCATGCAATTTCCACAGCAAAGTTGCCATGATGATTTTGGTGTTGGAATACAACAGCCACAAGGACTGGTTGTCAGCCGTGATCGCTTTGGTATCGGCATCATGACCTTGGCCCACACGGGCTTGTCCAAAACTTTGCTCCCACACCAAACTACCTTGGTAAGCCAACGCAATTTGCGCACCAGGGTAGCGTTTGTCTTGGATGTGGGTGTTGATCAACTCACCCAAACGCGACATAGCGTCCATTTGTATGGGCGCGTGAGATATGGGTGCTAAGGGCAAGGGGTAAGTCATAGGCTCTACAAACCTGGCGATTTAAAAAATTGAATCAGGAATGTAGCGCAAACCAAAAGATATCCATCGCGTGTTGGTGATGCCATTAAATTGCTGGCCAATCGTGGTGTCAATTTGTAACAGGTTAGGTATCAAGGTGTACCGTCCCCCTGCTTGCCAATAAGGCTTAGCTTTGTTGTCGCCAAAAGATTCGGCAATAAAAATGAATCGGCTGGTGGTTTGAATTTCGGCACCAAAACCATAGGTTACACGGTTTTCATTTTTGGCTTTATCACGCAGCCAGCCTAGGTTGGTGTGGTAGATGACTTTGTCATTCAGCGTGGATACTGACAATGGGATGTAGGCATAAGTATTTCCCAAACTGTTAGGACCAGCAGTGGTACTCGGGTGGTTGATTTGACCTACCGCCAAGCCCCAACCATAACCATTGGTTGTCAACTCTCGAAACAAAGATTTGCCTTGCAAAACATAGTCGTTGGTTGCGACCTCACCCGTGTTTTTCGTATGCCCGCCGCCCGCTGTGATCTCAAAATTGCCAGTGGGATTACATGCGGGCAGCGCCCACTTTTCATTACTGTCTTTGTAAACACGCATCCAACTCTCTAATTGGCAACTGCCAGCAGTTGTCAATCGGGCATCGTCCGTCATAAAGGGACGAGCCGCAAAAGATGGTGGGCTTACAAGTAAGGTCAAGCAAAAAATAATTTGTCGCATTGTGATATTCGATAATTAGCTTTATATTTAATTGTGACAAGATGGTATGTCAAGTTAATTACTGAAATCCGATTTTCGTATGATCAAACAAGAACAAACTTAACAAAGGCCAAGCCATGACCGCCACCCTTCGCGTTAGCCAACACACCTTAGAAAAATTTATTTATGAGGCTTTTATCAAAATTGGTCTACCAGAAACCGATGCGCGCACCATGGGCGCGTTAATGGCCGAGGCCGATTTGCAAGGCTCTGATGGACACGGCGTGATCCGCATGGTGCCCTACATCACCCGATTCAAAGGCGGCGGGGTCAACCTCACACCCAATATCCGTGTGGTCAAAGAGAAAGCTGCGATGGCTTTGATCGATGGCGATAACGGCATGGGGCATTTGGTGATGAAGCAAGCCACCGAGTTAGCCATCAAAAAAGCGAAAACCGCTGGGGTCGCATGGGTAGGTTCTGTGCACTCCAACCATGCAGGTCCTGCTTCTTTGTATGCCCGCATGCCCTTAGCTCACGACATGATTGGTTTGTACTTCGCAGTAGGTAACGCTAACCACTTGCCACCTTGGGGTGGATTAAGCATGTTGCTGTCCACCAACCCCATCGCTTGCGCGATTCCCGCGATGCATGAATCGCCCGTCATTTTGGATATGGCCACTACCGTTACTTCGTACGGCAAAGTAAAAGCCAAACGACAACGCGGCGAGATGATGCCTGAAGGCTGGATGATCAATCGAGATGGAACGCCTTTGCTAGACCCCCAGCATGCTGATGATGGTTTGCTGTTACCGATTGGTGGTTACAAAGGCTATGGATTGGCTTTGATCATTGGCATGTTGGCAGGCACCCTCAATGGAGCCGCTTTAGGCAAAGACGTGGTCGACTTCAACCATGACGCCAGCACCCCTACCAACACTGGCCAAGCCATCATGGTGATAGACCCCGATGCATTTGGCGAGGTAAAGGAATTTAAAGAACGCATGGATTCAGTTATTCAAGAAATGCGCAACAGCGAGCGCATCCAAGGGGTTGATCGTATTTGGCTGCCCGGCGAACAATCCCACCAAAAACGCATTGACTATGCGCGTGATGGCATTCCAATTCCTGATGCCTTGGCGAAGCAACTGCATGGATTAGCACTGGAGTTGGGCATTACACCGCTTGCTTGATTTGTTATGCACGGCTTGAAACGCACATGTGTATGAAATACATAACTTTCTAAAGAATTGAATATGAAACACACCAAACTTCTCATAAGCCTGGTCACCGCCTTAGGCTTGACGTTCACCTCTGTAGCACATGCCCAATCGGGTTACCCGAATAAATCTATAAAGATGATCTTGCCTTTGGCAGTGGGCAGTGCAGTCGATGTGGCGGCTAGGTTGCTTGCGCAAAAGATGTCTGCGAATATGGGGCAATCCATCGTGATTGAAAACATCACTGGCGCAGCAGGCATCATCGGAGCCGACAAATTGGCCAAAGCCGCACCCGATGGTTACACGATTGGAGGGTTTAACGACAGCGTGGTCACCATGGTTCCCAATCTCAACCCCAACACGCCCTATAACCCGCTTAAAGACTTCAGCTTCGTTTCCTTAGTGGCAACTGTTGAGTTTTGTTTGGCAGTGCCGCCCGACTCACCCTACAAAACTACTGCAGATTTAATTGCTGCAGCGAAGAAAGCACCTGACAGCATTGCATTTGCATCAGGTGGTAACGGCAGTCCCCAGCACATTGGTTTCGCGATGTTCAATTCGCAAACCAATACGGTAATGAAACATATCCCCTACAAAGGAGCCAGCCAAGCTGCACAAGATGTGGCCTCTGGTCAGGTGCCTGTCACGATGCAGGGTATTGCTACCGTAGCGGGCTTAGTCAAGGGCGGTAAGTTACGCATCATGGGGGTGTCCATGAAGCAAAGGCACCCGCAATTTCCAGATATCCCAACCATTTCCGAATCTGGCGCACCCGGATTTGAATTTAGCACTTGGTTTTTGGTGACCGCACCTCCCGGAACGCCTAAAGAAATTGTGACGCGTTTAAACCGTGAAATCGTCAAAGCTTTGGCAGATCCTGAGTTGCGCGAGCGTTACGAAACATTAGGGTTGGCTCCTTTGGGCACTTCACCAGAAGAATTGGCTACTCGCACCCAACAACAATATGCGAAGTACGCCAAAGTCATCAAAGACAACCAAATCAAGTCGGATTGATATCCATCTCGCTTAGCACTATGCTTTCCCTACTTTCAATAGGGTTAGACATGGCATTCGTATCAACACCTGTTGTAATTCACCGCTGGGACCCCATTTGGGTTATTCAGATTGGCTAGCGGCTAAGGGTAATTCCAACATCAAAAACTAGCCAATTAAATCTAGACCTCATAAGGACTTATCAACATGATGCTCTCACGTCTGACCAGCAAACTATTTATCGCTTGGATCATGGTTTTCACCGCAAGTATGGCTTTAGCCTTGCCCTCCCCCAAAGACATTGAGACGGAAATGCAAGCAGGCAATCTTGCCAAGGCTGAAAGCATGCTCCGGGAAGTGATTGCAGAGAAACCGCAAAGCGCCAAAGCGCATTACGAATTGGGGCAAGTCTTAGCGCGCCAAGAACACTATGCGCAGGCGCACCAAGAACTACTCAAAGCAAAAGAAATTGATCCAACGCTCAAATTTGCAAGTAGCCCTGAAAAATTCAACACGGTTTTCGACAAAGTTAGTCAATTGCAGCGCGGCACACCAACGGCACAGCATAGCGTAGCAGCAACGCAAACCCAAGCGACTCCCGCGACCCAAAACACAGGTATCAATTTGAACTATCTTTTGATTGGCATAGCAGGTCTAGTGGCATTGGCGTTAATCATCCGCATTGCGCGGCCTGCACCACCAGTCGCCACAAACTACGCACCTGCCTATCCACCCTCCAACCCCGACGGAACCGCAGTGGCGCAAAGAGGGTTTGGTCAACAGTACGCACCTGGAGCGCCACCTGCTTACGGACCCGCGCCAACAAGTGGCGTTGGCTCTGGAATAGGCGGCGCTGTGATTGGTGGATTGGCTGGCGTAGCGGCTGGATACGCCCTATCCAAAGCATTAGAAGGTGACCATGGCAGTGGAAACAACGCTAACGCACCTGCACAAAGTGGCGGTTATGTACCTTTCGACAGCCCAGCGACACCTGACCTTGGTAGCTTTGACTCAGGCAGCGGTGGCGACTCGTGGGACGACGGCAGCGCTTCAGGTGGTGACGACAGTTGGTAATCCACTGTCGTTCAAACCTTTAAGAATTTTTACGAATAAAATCTGCCACTCGCGCTATACCTGCAGTGATGGCCTCGTCGGAAGCCGCATAGCTAAACCGGATATGTTGCCCCTCATTAGGTACACGGGGCCCAAAGTGGATGTCCGCCAACACGGCAACGCCTGCCTCATTGAGCAGGCGCTTGCGAAACTCTTCTGAATCGGCGCAGTTTGTGAGCTTGCAAGCTTCGGTCACATTGGGCCAAGCGTAGAAGGCACCACCAGGTGACTTGCAAGTGATGCCAGGTACTTGGTTGAGCAATCCAACAATTAAGTCTCGGCGCTTGTGAAATATGTCATGCATACGTTGAGCATCTGCCTGAGGTCCATTCAATGCTTCTAAGCCAGCCCATTGCGTAATATGTGAAGCACAGGACTCCGTGTTGGTAATCCAGTTTGTAAAAAATGGGGCGAGCTTTTTGTTGGCAGCAAAACCTAGGCGCCAACCCGTCATAGCCCATGTTTTAGAGCAACCGTCTGAGATGATGGTGCGCTCTTGCATGCCTGGTAAGGAAGCGATCGACTCGAAAGCGCCGTCATACACCAGTTGCCCATAAATTTCATCTGCAAATATCCAAACTTGGGGATGCTTGCGCAAGATCTCAGCGATGGCCTCTAAGTCTTGACGAGGAATGATGCCGCCTGTTGGGTTATGCGGGGAATTCAGGATCAAGAGCTTGGTACGCGGCGTGATTTTGTCAGCCAGCTCTTGCGGGTCAAATCCAAAATTACGGTCTTCACGCAAAAAGATAGGCACACCCACTGCCCCATTGGCTTTGATTTGGGACTCATAAATAGGAAAGCCTGGGACGGGGTAAATCACTTCATCGCCTGCACCATAGTCGGTCACAGACAAAATGGAATATCCAATAAAAGGTTTGGCACCCGCAGCAACAACGACGTCATTGGCGTCTACCTGAATGTTTGCGCGCGTGCGATTCAAATAGTCTGCTGCAGCTTGTCTTAGCTCTGGAATGCCTGCAGATGCGGTGTACCCGTGTTTACCTTCACGAATTGCTTTGACACCTGCATCTTGAATATTCCCTGGCGTTGGAAAGTCTGGTTGGCCTATACAAAAAGAAATAATGTCGCGACCATCACGGATTAGCTGATTGACTTCAGCCAATACGACGAAAGCGTTCTCTGTACCTAAACCTTGTGCACGTTGACTGATGGCAACCATGTGTGTGTCCTGTTTGTAGTAATTGTGGAATGTTGATGCTTAGTCTGCGTCAAGCCAATCGCATATGGGTTTCCATTGCTCAAGGTCACGCTGGACTTTCGAGGGTGTTATATCGAACATGGACAACCCGTGGGCTGCCATGTGGACGTAATACTGGGTGTCGCGTAAATAGGTCAAAACTGGAACGTTCAAGGTATCCATGAATATTTTGAGATTTGCAGCGGCAACGGTGCGGGCATCCACTCGGTTGCCGATCACAGCAACTTGTGAAGTGTGGGCGCGTTTGAGTTGTAACAACTTTACGATAAAGGCGTTGGTTGCTTGCATGTCAAACATGCTAGGCATGATGGGGACAATGATTTTGTCAGCCCTACCGATGACCTCTTGCATACGCCAACCACTCAAACCACCCGGTGTATCGATCACAACATGGGTGGTGTCTTTGAAGGGTTTAGCGGTGTAAATCAAATCCGCCTCGTATTCCCAAGTGGAAATTTTGGGCAAGACCTCAGGACGTTGTGATACCCAGAATTTGGAGGAACGCTGAACGTCTGCGTCTCCCAGCATCACTTGATGCCCAGAATTCGCTAAATATCCTGCAATATTCGTAGATAAAGTAGATTTACCTGAGCCCCCTTTGGGGTTAGCAATCACAACAACTTTCATACAGCAGATGATACCTTGGCACGTATTTCTTGCCATAGTAAAAACATGCCGCTGGCTACAACGATCACAGCGCCCACAGCCACTGCGCGGCCTGGAATTTGTCCAAATACTAACCACCCACCAATCGTCATATACAAAATTTGTTGATACAAAAACGGACCCAAAAATGCAGCCGACGCATAACGGTGTGCCATGGCAACACATACATGCCCCAACCCTCCGCACAAACCTGTTAACAAAATAATGCCCCAAGTAAACAGGTCTGCTGGCGTTTGCCATTGCATGAAAGCGATCGGTGCCAAGACAACTGTAGACACAATGGCGGACATCAATTGGGTAGCCACTGGGTTTTCAGTTGCAGCCAAGCGACGCGTCAGCATATTGAACCCAGCATATAAAAGTGCATTGAGCACACTCAAAATAATGGCGGGATGGAACGCATGGCTGCCGGGCCGAATTATCACCAAGACGCCTGCAAAACCTACCCATATGGCGATCCAACTTGCTGTATTTAGTTTTTCTTTCAACCACCAAGATGATAAAACCGCAATAAGTATGGGAACGGAAAATTGAATAGCCCCAGTTTCAGCCAGTTGTAAATACTGTAAGGCGATGAAATTGAGCGCCGTCATGACTACCAACATCAGACCTCGCACCAATTGCAACTTGATGTTGACCAAGCGCAAGATGCTCCAGCCCATCTTGGGGGCAAATATCAAGGAAGTAATCACTACGTGCGTGCAAAACCGCATCCACACCACTTGCAACACCGGCAAGGACAACACCAACCATTTGGCGCTGGTGTCCAAACTGGCAAACATCAAGGTAGTGAGTGTGACGAGTGCAATACCGATTTTTCGGTTTTTAGAACTGTCGCTAAGAAGTTGCGTCATGAATTAAAAAGTAAGCGACTAGCCATAACTATACCCCCATGTTACGAACCATTTAGTTGCATTTGTGACGCACATGGGGGTAAAACATAGTATTGATATGACCATTAGCGTGTCATACTGGTAATTGAAATAGCAGTAGCAGGAAATCTATACATGGCTAGCGTCTCGATTACATCGGTTAAAAAGAATTTTGGTGAAGTCCCCATTCTTCACGGCGTAGACATCGATATCCAAGATGGATCCTTCACCGTTTTGGTGGGACCATCGGGTTGCGGCAAGTCCACGCTTTTGCGCATGATTGCTGGCTTAGAACAGATTAGCGGTGGCGAAATTCGTATTGGCGATAAGCGCGTCAACGATTTACCTCCCAAAGAACGGGATATCGCCATGGTGTTCCAAAACTATGCGCTCTATCCACACATGACGGTCCGTGAGAACATGGCCTTCTCTTTGGAACTAGCCAAAGAGAGCAAAAGCGATATCGATACAAAAGTTAACCGCGCCGCCGAAATTTTGGCGCTGGGCCCACTGCTTGAACGTTATCCACGACAGTTGTCTGGCGGACAACGCCAACGCGTCGCCATGGGACGCGCAATCGTACGTAACCCTCAGGTCTTCTTGTTTGACGAACCGCTTTCCAACCTCGATGCGAAATTACGTGTGGCGATGCGCAGCGAGATCAAAGAGTTGCACCAACGACTTAAAACCACATCGATTTATGTCACCCACGACCAAATCGAAGCCATGACCATGGGCGACAAAATTGTGGTGATGCGTGATGGCCGTATTGAGCAAACCGGATCTCCTCTAGATTTGTACGATATGCCAGCTAACCAGTTTGTTGCTGGATTCATTGGCTCTCCCGCCATGAATTTTTTGCCTTGCACTGTTCGCCGCAGTGGCGGCAATGCCCGCATTGAGTTGTCTGACGGCACGCTAGTCGATGCACCCCAAGGATCAGGCGGTATTGACGGACAACCCGCTGTCTTTGGTACGCGCCCTGAGCATTTAATGCTCGCCAACTCCGGCGGTATTGCAGCACGCGTAGTGGTGATGGAGCCCACTGGCATGGACACCTTTGTGGCTTGTCGCCATGGGTCTACAGAGTTGTCCGCTGTTTTCAGAGAGCGTCATAACTTTGCGGTAGACAGTACCGTGCATTTGATACCCGATCTCACGCGCGCACATCTCTTTGATGCGCAAACCGGTGTTCGTCTCGCCGCCTGAGTGTGTTGGCTAAGAAGTTTCTTCCCTATCGATTTTTATCCCGTTGTCAGTCCGTTTTAATTCATCCAAAGGAGACTATTCATGACTAAATTCAATCGACGGAATTTTCTAGGAAGCACTGC
>Ga0114963_10003345_pt1 | contig 10956 bp, 15 predicted proteins | sample C_131016_EF_Meta_FD_87019 | JGI IMG/M metagenome (GOLD analysis project Ga0114963, IMG submission 87019) | Freshwater microbial communities from Lake Croche, Canada to study carbon cycling - C_131016_EF_MetaG | ecosystem: Environmental > Aquatic > Freshwater > Lake | place: Lake Croche, Canada...
GTAATAAATATTGATTCATCATATAGCAATTGACGGGGTTATTGGAAGCCCATCAACACTGACTTGCACTATAGTGGGGCCTATTTTTTCCCTATAGTAGGGGTAGACAGCTCTGAGAACTGGTCTTTCAGCTCTTTAAGCGAGTTAATTTTGCTTTCAATCTGGGGAATTTGTTTTTGAAGGGCCTGAAGATTCTCGCGATAGTGGGCCTCAACCTCATCCATTTCCTTGCGCGTAATAACACCGCCCATTTCCTTGGTCATTTCAGGGCTAAACCGAATGGCCACCCTAAATCCTAGGAAGTGAATGCCAATACCAAAGAGAATAAATGCGCTAAACGATAAAAGGGCAATTTTAATCACCGTTCTACCGGTTATCTTGATTTGCTTCATGGTCGATGTCGACCCGGAAATCCAAATAAGCTGCATTTTTTACTATTAATCCTCTATTTATGAGGGTTCCCCCTTAATTTAAACAATATTAACATTTTGGATTGATTTTTAAGGATATTTTGGAATTAATTAAATAACTTACTAGAAATTAACTAATTTGCTAATATCGCATAATTAAATTAAACAAATATGTTGTAGAGATTTGTAAATCCTTGCTTCTGCTTGGATTTTTGCGGCAAAGTAAATTGAGGAAAATGGCATGTCGCCAGTAAATAATAACCCCCTGCCAGATGTCATTGGATCTTCGCTAAAGGCAGCCAGGGAGACTCGAAAGCTCGAGCGCGCAGAGTTAGCAAACTTATGCTGTCTATCCTCAAAAATGATTTTGGAGTTGGAGGAAGGTGGAATGAGTTCCTTCTACAGCTTCCCCTTGAAAATCAGTGCGGCAAAACGGGTTGGTCATTTCCTGAATCTTGCAGAATCTGATTATTTAGAATTTCCGCAACCAATTGCCGTAACTGCTGAGAGTCCGGAAGGGGCCTCTCCTGAAGCTGAGTCCTCGGATCATATTGCAGAAACTTCCCCAGTAGAGTTGAGTCCACTATCTGCGCAAAATGAGGTTCGCGCAGTATCTCTCGATCCTGCTATTACAGAGCGCTTGGAATGGCAGGAGCTATTAACTGAAAAAGTAGGCGGGGATGTCTCCGGGCCAGATGCCGGAAGTCGATTCAGTCTTTCCCTTAAGCCAGTCCTTTTTCTCACCTTAGGTTTAGCTTTTACTGCGCTATTGTTTGGATTAAATGCAAAATATGACCTGGTTCATCAGGTCGCCGTTCTGATGGAGTCCAAGCCAAAACCGTTAGCTATTTCCGTTGAAAATTCACCTAAAGATGTGGTTGAGGAGGTGAAAGTTGAAGTGCAGGCTGAGTCAACTCCCAGTCAAGAAGCGAAACCACCTGAAGCGGTCGTATCGACTAGCCAGTGCCCTCACAAGCAGACTGCACAAATATTGAGTTATCAAACCCCCAATCCCTCAAAGCCTGGTGATGTTGTGAATCTCAAAACCTTAGTAAATCAGACAATTTGTCTTGTTGATAGTGCTGGCAAGCAAATGGTCATGGCGATGGAGGCAAATACTGCGCTTGCATTTAAGGGTGTAGCGCCATTTACAGTATTGGCTCAAGATTTGGATGGTATAGAAATGTATTTTCAGGGGTGGAGGGTTCGCTTACCTGCCACTGGGTCTAAGCAAGTGAAGTTGCTTGAGGTAAATTGACGGCCCACCATTCTGTGCGCTAATGTTTTTGAGGTGTTGAAATGTTCGAATTTTCAAAAAAAGGCCCGATGGCCGATACACAATTGACTTATGCCAGCACGATTGGCAGTGGGTCTACTATTCAAGGAAATTTTACTCATCGTGGCAATGTGTTGCTCTCGGGGCACCTCGTGGGAGACATCCATCAAGATGAGGAGTCTTCAGGATCTAAAGAGGGTTACACCTCTGTCGTTGATAAATCGGGGTTTTTAGAGGGCAATATTCATAGTGCCCACGCGATTATTATTGGCCGTATTGAGGGTTCCGTTTATGCAACTGGGCGGGTTGAAATTTATCCTGGCGCCATTGTCAATGGTGATGTAACCTATTCTCAAATTAATGTCCACCCGGACGCTAAGGTGAACGGTAATTTAAAGTGCCTACTTTCTGTTCTATCGGATCATGTAATCGATGAGCAGGAAAGCGAAGAGTCCCGCAATAATGTGCTGCCAATGACGAAGGTGGATGGCTACTAAGTGGTCTTAACGTAAATGACAGATCACATCCCGCCGAGCGAGATTCACCATCTCAAGCAGGCACTAAAGGACTCCTCCTTCAAAAATAAAGCCCCCCAGTATGCATTGCTCATTTTCATCATACTGGTGATCCTTAGTGCAATTGTTCACACCTACTTCTTTAGGGATCTGCCCAAGTGTAGAGATGAGACTATCCAAATATTGCTGAACAAGGACTTGCGGAATAATGAGAAGCTACTGAATTATTCGCAAACATTAGCTTTTGGGCAATTCCAGGAGAAATCCAATAATGGGGTTGAGAGAAATTGCAGTACAGAGCTTCTGACTAATGCTGGAATGTATTTAATTCAGTACCGAGTGATTAATAACTCCGGAAAGCAAGACTTCTTGCAGAGGCTGTTCTCTCCAGTCGATTACTCGATAGCGCTAGAGTCTGTGAATCAAATCAAGCGGTAATCGATGATTCTTGACCGATGATCCCTAGGCGGTATTGGCGGATTCAGAGGAAAAATTTACCAATGATGTACAACATCACCGCAGAAATTAAGAGGTAGCCAAAGCCTTTGGCAAGTGCTCGTTCTACGCCCTTCTGAACGATGCGATTCTGAATGCCTTCATCTGCCACAATATTTTTGATATTCCAAAGATCTTTTCTGATGACGTTGAGACTTTCATCAGACTTACGATCTCTTTGCTGGAGATTAGCGCTAATCTCGGCTAAGTGAGCATTGATTGCTTGTAGCTCTTTAATTGCGTCATCCAAATTGCCCATAGATACCCCAGAATAATATTTAAGCTAATGGCTCGATAGGTGAATCTTAGTAACTTTGCGCCAATAAGCATAGATTATTGCAAATATTGCCTGGGGTCAGTCAATTGGTGGAAATCCCTCGGATTTGCTTTATAGTGATGCTAGGTTGAGGTCGACGATTCAAACGAGCTCATTGCCACTTTAATATGACACGTAGCATGGATATCAAACCGCAAATGATCGTAAATCAAATTGGGCTATTAGTAAAAACAATTGCCAAAATATTGATTTATGGATTTATTGCTTTAGTGCTGCTTTATGTCATCTTTAAGGCCTGGGAATACAAGGCTGAGTCAGATCAGCAAGCGGCCGTTAAAGAATTGCAAACTCAGCAAAGCGAGAAGTTTGCGAATGTTAGTCAATATGTCGCAACCTATTCCCCATTGGTTGTAGGGAGCTCTTCACTGACTTTTGTTCAGCGCAGTGGCAATGAACCCCTTTTTAAGTATTTATTAGATGGTAGTTATCAAAATTTCATTAGCGCACTGGAAAATAGTGCGTCTCTGGTTTACGTGGGCTCACAAATCCTTGGCTCTGGATGCCCAAAGTTGGGCTGCGCTGCATCGCAAGCGGCATTCGTAGTTGATCCGAGTAAGGGGCGTATTTACGCGGCCTTGATTGAGGGTGGAAAAACAAATTACTACGGTTTAACTGAGGGTCAGGCGGTGCCACCTGCATTTGAGAAGTGGGCTACAACTCCGGCTGCGGAGATTGCCAAGTGAGTTATTTTTTCTGCCGAGTGAAGTCACTAAGCTATTTTTCTCTTGCCTGCATGTTTATTTCCTTAGCTGGGGGCGCGCATGCAAAAACGCCCAAAGATACTGGCCAGTCAAAGACCTCGGAGTCTAAGGGCGCGACTAAGACGGCAAATGATAAAGATTTGGTGCTGAGCAAAAATTCAGAGGCAACACTGTATTTGCTAGCGGGCTGGGGTAAAACTGAGGGCCCGTTTATTTGGTACACCGTCTCCACGCACTTTAATAAAGATCAACTTGCCCCTGATGGGAAGATGTTTAATTTATTTAGCGCTAGCGGTGCCCTAGATTGCAAGGAAAATACCTCTTTTTATTATCGTACCTCTTATATGTTCTTTGATCCCAAGGCGGGGAAGCTGAATGAGGTTTCTTTTGAAAAAAATAAATCAAATCCAACGCTGATTGATTCGGGGAGTATTGAAAGCGATGTTAAAAACATCGTGTGTAAATAGCTTCACTTTTAGGCGAAGTCGGAAATGGCTTTGATCACAAATACTGCCGCGTCGATATCTAAGGATCAAGAGGTCTTAGCCCAAGCTACTTTAGATGTCAGGCTAGATGAGATCGCTCGTAATCCAGAATTCGCTACTGAGCAATTAAAGATTGTCCTGTCGTACTTGCAGCAAGTTTTGCAGGTGGCAAATCGACAGGAGGTGCTTGCCTTTTTAACTCGGGATGTAAGCTTATCCCTTTCTCATCGTCGCCTGCTAACGGAATTACTAGGAGAGGGTGGCGAGACCGTCTCTGGTAATCGGGATGAGTTAACTGGCTTACTGACCCGTTCAAGTCTATTGGATTGGTTCTCTCAAGAGCCCTTTAGAGTGGGTGGTAGTAAAGGTCCCCTCGCTATCTGCTTTGTCGATCTGGATGGCTTTAAGGCGATCAATGATCAGCATGGTCATGAAATCGGAGACCAGGTATTGGTAGCAATCAGTGAGCGCATTCAAACTGCAATCCGTCCTACTGACTTAATTGTGCGCTGGGGCGGCGATGAATTTATTGTGGTGTTTGAAGGGGTGCAAACATCCGACCTGGCAACGCAGCTCGCAAGCAGATTACTGGGGATTATTGGCGCACCCTTACAGCTAGATCCCAGTAGTCCGATGAGATTATTTTTGGGTGCTAGTATTGGTATTGCAATGAGGACTGATCAAGAACTATCTGCAACAGAATTAATTGACCAGGCTGATCAGGCAATGTATCAGGCGAAAAAATCTGGACAAAACAGTATTCACATTTTTTCTTGAGCGTTACGCTTTACGAAGATGTACTGCCGGTATGCGCAGAGCCTCACGGTATTTGGCGACTGTTCTTCTGGCGATAACGTAACCCTGATCACTCAGTAGTTTGGCGATATTGGTATCAGAAATGGGTTTAGTTGACGGTTCGTTTTCAACAATTTGCTTTATTAAAGCTTGTACTGCCGTTGAAGAAATCGCGCCACCTTTTTCTGAGCTTAGCTGACTGCTGAAAAAGTATTTAAATTCATAAATTCCGAGTGGACATGAGAGGTACTTTTGAGTCGTCACGCGAGAAATAGTGGATTCATGCATATTGAGACTTTCTGCAATTTCTCGCAACACAAGCGGCCTCATCCCAACTGCACCCATCGAAAAGAATTTTTGCTGGCGCGCAACTATCTCTTGGGCAACTTTGAGAATCGTTTCCTCGCGTTGCGCGATATTTTTCACCATCCAGCTAGCTTCGAGCATCTTTTGCTTTAATGCACCGTCAGCTTTCTTTTGGCCATTTTCTTTTAGGATTCTGGCATATTCATTGTTGAGTGAAATGCGTGGTTTAGCATTGGGATTCGATTCGACAATCCATTGCCCCTGCTTTGCTTTGACAGCAACATCGGGTAGAACCCATTGGTCATGTTGGCGTTCAAATTGGGCGCCAGGATTGTGCTGCAAGCTACGGATACACTCAACGGCTTTGAGCACTTCTGCCTGGGATTTACCGCAGGCTTGTTTTATTTTGAGCCAGTCTTTAGACCCCACTTTATTTAAATGGGTATTGACGATGAGTTTAGCCAGTTGCCAATCATCGGTATTTCCCTTTAATTCAGCTAGGATGCGATCAATTTGCAAGGAAAGGCATTCCGCAAGATTGCGCGCACCAACCCCTGGGGGGTCGAGAAGCTTGAGTCGATTCAGTCCAGCCTCTAGCAACTGTGCAGGGTTCAGGTTTTGATCGAGTAGCTGAGCTCCAATTTCAGCGTGAATGGACTCTAGATCGTCAATTAAATAACCCCTCTCATCAAGGCAGCCAGCTAAGTAAGCAAGAATCGACTGCTCTTGAGGGAGGATGTTGAGTAAATGAATTTGTTCTTCCAAATACTCAAGTAGGGTTTGCTGATGGGCAACTCTTTCGTAGCGCTCGACCCAGTCTTCGTCATCTTGGCTTGAGTTACTGGTATTCGACCAATTGTTCTGGGCGACTTCGATACGTTCGTTTGATGGGTTGAGGTTGGACTCAATTTCTGGATTAGGCTCAAACTCTAAAAGCGGGTTATCTTCCGCTGCCTTCGCCAATTCTTGCTCAAGTTCATTATTTGACAATTGCAGCAGTCTAATTGCCTGCTGCAATTGCGGCGTCAGACTGACCTGGGTACTAAGCCGATTATTGAGCGATATAGCCATATGAAAGTCTATTGATGGCTGCTTGATAGCTGCTAAAGCCAGACCCATTGGGTTTTATTGCCTCAAGCCCTAAATTTGAAAAATACCATTTTGTATGCATATCACCATTCTAACCATAAATTTTATATAAATACCTATATAAATTAAGGGCTTAAGGAAATTTATTGATAGATTCTCGACGGCGCTTTAAAAATTACCTAAGCAAAGTAACTCATTTAGCCGTATTAGAATGACCTGAGTAAAAAGAGGCATTTCATATTATGAAAAATCCAGTCATTACCGAGCATCGCATTCGTGGCGAGCGCTTCTATACGATTGAAAAGAGTAGCAAAATTGCCTTCTACACGACCAATATTGCCGCCGCACGCTATTGGGTAAAGCATGTCATTGATGGTGAGTCCATCCCTACTCCCGCCGAAGATGGATCTGCACAGACCCCTAGCACCTAAATTCCTAGCTTTCATGGGCATAGTTCATGTTTGATGCCCAACATTCCTGCCAACTAGTAGCTCTCTAAACTTGTTCCCTGGAGGAGTGCTTTTACCCTCTAGATGTCCGTATAATTGCCAATTTATATGGTTTTCACCATGGGCAAGCCTTTTTCCATTAACCTCGTTTTTGTAGTCCTCTCCAGCATTATTGGGCTGGGATATGCTTTTGCGCAGGTACGCGAGGATTTAGTCATGGTCTTTGATGGTAAGCAATACTCTATTGCTTATTACAAGAGCTCGATTAAGTCATTGCCACCCGAATGGAAAAAAGTGTGGATCATTACGAATCGAAAGGCGAGTGAAGAGCGGTCGCGAGTTGTGTCAGTCCGTCGCAACATTCTTTTCAACTGTGTACGCAATACCTACTCCACCTTGGCAACTGTGAATTATGCAGAGCCAATGGCGGGGGGCAAACCCTTGCTGCAAACTGATTCTGGTTTCGATTTAAATGATGAGCCCGTACCCGAAGGTAGTCCTTTGGCAATTGTGCAGGGCCAAATTTGTGCGTCTTAATTTAATTCCATGAGATTTAATATATTCCCACCCGAGGCATTAAAAAATATTGAGCCGAAGTTTCATGTGGAGCCACGTGCTATTGCTAAAACAATTGAGCGCGAGCTTCACAAAAAGCCGCTTGCTGGATTATTTACACTCGACGGATCGACGAGGGAGTTGCCCGTATCTCTATTAGATATTACTCAAGACTTATTGGTGATGAAGCCCGAAACTAAGCCAGAAGGCGGTCTTGCTGGCTTAGTGGGCGCTCAAAGACTTGTTGTACTTTGTGGTGATGCCGGCAAGATGCAATTTTTAGCGAACAATCTCAAGCTTACTGAAGACGGTAATCTCACTTGTCCGTTGCCAACGGATTTAATCTCGGTGCAACGCAGAAAAGAATTCCGTACCTTAGGTCCTGGAGATGAGGACTTGAACTTTGTACTTTGCTTAGGTGCGGGCCAGGAATTGTTAACTAAGGTCATTGATATTTCTGATCACGGAATATTGCTTGATGTTCGGTTGGGCGCGACCGAGGTAGAGGTTGGTCGATATTGGCACTCTGGCTATTTTGAGCGTTTAAAGTCACGCTCTACGGCTATTGATCTTCTGATTAAAAATGTTCGCCCTGGTGCTGCAATGGACCGTATTCGTGCGGGCTGTGAGCTATATGAACCCAATAAGTTGGTGCTGAAAGAGTTTGCAAGTACTCGCAGTGCTATCGAGAACGCAAGAGTTCAGGGCCGCCTCAATCGATGGTACTTAGGGGCATCATGGCATGAATAATTTTGCTTTCAGTGACCGCTTAATCTCCGGATGAATTGACCATGGGCTTATTCGCTAACCTCACCACCGGAAAACTCATCATGATCATCAGCGCGCTGATGTTCATCGTGCTGCTGTATTTCTTTATTAAGGATTTTTATGGCAGAGTCGTCGAGGATGTAAAAAGTAAGGCAATTGGTCCGGCGCCGATTGAGCCAGTTATGATGGCAAGCCTTCAGAAAACGCATCAGCTTGAGGAGGTCATTAATCAAAAAATTGCCAATATGAAGCTAGACCTCATGGCTGAGCGTTTGCGTATCACTTCAACGGCTGAAGTATTAAAAAATCTAGCTGCAGAGCGTCATCTCCCGGAGACCTTGTATCAAATTTATTTTGAGACTCGCGCATTCCCTAAGAAGAGCCTGGAGGCTCAACAAACTGACCTGGAGTGGCATGCACAGGCTGGTATTACCGATTTGAAGGTGGATCCCTTACCCTTGGATGATGGCACTGTGATTCATTTCACGCTGCACAATTATCCATATTCACTTACCGCTATCAATCATCGGTTTGCAAGAACCTACTATGTTGAGTTGACCCTTCGGGATGTCGATGATGTTAGGTTATTTGTGGTGCGCGTGAAGGCAAATGAAACCACGGGCCGCGACATTTTAGAGACCGCCATCATTGAAATGAAATCGGGTGACTGGATTGATGATATTGCTAGTTGCAGATTGTTGATGGACAAGCGCAAGACTGAGGTTCAGTTGATGGCTGAACACCGCGAAGTAGAAATGCTCAAACAACGTTTTGTTTTAAATCACGCTAATAAATTCAGCGCAAGCAAAACTGACTCTGGTCGTAAGAAAGGCTAGGGCTTATTTTGTTTTCATTTAGCCTCCCTCGTTCTCAGCGTAACCTCTACTTTTGGTTCTTGGCCTTTGCAAGCTTTTTAGTAGTTGTTTCTATGATGACGCTTTTAGGAGCTGCCAGCGAATTATCAAACGCTTCTGCAGATTTAAAAAATCTTAGAGTAGTCAGTCCAAATCTAGAAGATTTTGTTAATACACAATCTATCGACTTTCGATTAAACAATAACAATAGCCAGCGTCGCTTGAAGCCTACTGACATACCAAAGCTTGCAGACGATGCAATAGTCCCTGTTGGGTTAGATGAGGCTGTTAATAGGGCTTTTCAATTTTTTGCAGAATTTGAAAATAAACGTTTCAAACCCATTCTGACTGTAACCCTCCCGGTAATCGAGTCAGTTGAGTCTGGCTCTCCAGCGGAAGTGGCAGGGTTGAAGTCTGGGGATATAGTGCTCTTTGTTAATTCAGCCAAAATTGAATCTGTGATGGGTTTTTACCTGGCCTTGAATGAAAAACCCACATCGGAAGTTACTCTAAAGCTATTGAGAAATAAAAGAGACAATATTTCGGTTGTGATGCGGATTGCTGGTCGAGTCCCAATGAATGATAGTAACTGTGGTATCAAGTTTGTAACCCCTGCTGATGCAGTGTATCTAACAGAGCAGGAGACGAAGCGCCAAGCAGATCTTTACCGTCGCGATATGCTCTCAGCGATTCCAATTGATTGGCGGGCAGATGCTGCTAATAGCCTAATGCAAACTGCGAAGCGATTGAATCTAATCGCCAAAGGTGTTATTGATCCATCCGGAGCAAATGCAGCCAAGGTTCAATCGAAAGATGTTTTGGTTTGGCACCATAAGAAATTTTTAGAAAATATTGATTCTTATCTCTCGCAAAGACGAAAACTTGAGAATAGAAGTACTTCTTACTTAACTGTGATGGGTGATGCAGTTGTTGGTTTTGTTTCTAGTCTTTTGATTGCGACGATTGCACTCGGATTATTTTGGTATCAACGTCAAGTATCTGGTAAAAAATCATGACTAATATTGAAAATCCAGAATATTGGCTAGGGATGCGCATCAATGGTGAAAGATATGCGCTTGCAGCCAGTGCAGTTCAATCTGTTTTTTTATATCCTGAGGCAGAGCAATCTTTAAAAGATTTAAGAATTAGCGGCGTAGTTGTGCATGAGGGGGCGCCGGTTTATCTGCGCAATCACTTTCAAGTGTTGCGATTTAACCGTCGTTCGGAAAATATTGCCGATTGGCAGCAGGTCCTCAAGACGGGTGCGGCTCCTTGGGTTGTCATTCTTAAGGACGGATCAAGCAGGGGACTAGGTTTTAGGGTGAATAATATTTCCGGCCCTTTTCATGCTTCCATATTGAGCGATTCATTATTTGTGTATCACAATGGGATTGATTACCTTTTGGTAGAGGCTCCATAGGGTCAGGCGGCTGACCTCATTCATTGGCTAGAAAAAATATATGAGCAAAAAATATAAAAACCATATCTTTCAGCGAGCAACGATGCCTTGGCGTTGGCTAGCAATTGTCGCGTTCGTTATCGCACTATTGACTAGTATTGGCGCGTTTATTTCGGCTCGTAGTTGGGTTTCTGATGGCAAGTATTTGCAATCAATTGATATTGAACAAATTGAGATATTACGTCTAATACCTGCACTGAAAGTATTGCAGTCTCAAACATCTGGAGCATTTGTGCTCGAGCCTAGTTTTTTTAGTAATCTTAAAAAATCAGACAGTCTCTTTAAATCGATTGCGGACGATGTAAAAGCCCCAGTGGATTCTACGGCGTCCGTCGAGGTAGCAAGCAAATCAGCCACTAAAACTCCTAAGACTCAGTCGCAGTCCGTAAACAATAGCACTGAAGCAGGGGCTACCCCGCTAGCGACGCTTTCTGATAACCCTGCTCTAGCCTTTTTTCAAAA
>Ga0114963_10003347_pt1 | contig 10951 bp, 9 predicted proteins | sample C_131016_EF_Meta_FD_87019 | JGI IMG/M metagenome (GOLD analysis project Ga0114963, IMG submission 87019) | Freshwater microbial communities from Lake Croche, Canada to study carbon cycling - C_131016_EF_MetaG | ecosystem: Environmental > Aquatic > Freshwater > Lake | place: Lake Croche, Canada...
TATCTTCGGAAATATTTCCCCGAATCGCGAACGCCACTGCCTTGATAGGCACGGTCAATTTATTCCCCTTCATCATTCCTCCCACTACTGGTTCGATTCTCAGGCATCCTGTCCGACAGTGTATCTTATGGACTGTGTCTCCATTGCAAATTTGAAAAGATTCCTACGCACCTGTTAACTCATCGGGGCGCATCTCTAAAAATTCGTAGAATTGTTGATAATTTCTAATGGAAACAAAAAACTGACTCTCCAGCAATATCCCCGTCATAGCAACATCCCGGTTATCATGATGACTTCAGGAAATCCCTTTCTCCGTGATCCAGGCGGATACGACTCGCGCCATCTCAGTGAAGATGTCTTCGTCGCTCTGTCGGGAACGTTTCTGAATGGCGTATCCATGATTCGCGGTATCCAGCAGGCTCAGGGTGGCGCTGTCGCCGAGACTTTCGCAGACTGGCTTTAGAAGAGACAACTCCGCAAGATCATCACGAGTACCAGAGAGGAAGAGCATCGGGAGGTTTATTTTCTTCAGGTGCGCGGCGCGTTCAATTCCTGGTTTACCTGCCGGGTGGAGGGGGAAGGAAAAAAAGATCAAGCCCCGCACCTCATCCAGAGGTGAGAGTGACTGCGCCAGCGAGGTCATGCGTCCTCCGAACGAATGCCCACCTGCTACAAGGGGCAGATCAGGGGTGGCGCGACGGGCGGCGGCGACGGCGGAATGAATGGTAGCCAGAGTCACTTCCTGAGAGTCTCGACCGCCACCGCCCCGCTCCATGTAAGGGTAATTGTAGCGGAAAGTCGCTATATGGGTTTCAGCGAGACGCTCAGCAATAATCTGCAGGGTGCGGTGACGCAAATCCGCACTCGCGCCATGCCCAAGGACGAGCAGACTACGGGCGTTGTCCGGGCGTATGAGCAGTGAAGTAACTTCCCCTTTTTCTGGAGTCGCTATGAACCGTCCTTCCGTCATGTCCTGATACCTGTCAAATTGCATCGAAAATTCGTTCGGCTGCCCTCTCTTACCTGTTTTCTATAAATGTATCATGCGGTCATTGCAAAATAATGCAAATTTTTTTCTTGCTTGAATACTATGGGAAAACCGTCGAATCTGATCTTGTTGTGTCAAAAGTCGCTGCATATCAATAAATAACGCAATAACTGACAAGAAACTATGGGGTTGGTATTTCATAAGGGAAATCTTAAACACTTCTGTAGCATTGATGCTATCTTACATAGGGCAATGTCAGACGTCATTATCACCAATTTTGCTCTCAGACTTTGATCCCGCGAAAATTGGTGCGAAATTGTTGAGGGTTATCGACTCGAGAGGACTGTCAGCAGGTAATAGGAGGCAAAATATATCAATAGGAGGTCTTGCACTTTGTCCAAAATTGCGTATAGTAAGGACGTGATCTCCTTTTCTCTCCACGTGCTGTAGTGGACGGCCTGCCGACAGGTACGGCAGGCCTTAATTTTTTCCCTTCCCACAATACCGATCCTCATTCTTGACAATTGTCAATTTATCTCAATCCGCAGGTATCTCTGACTCGAAATTACGTGAATTTTCTTGATTTCTACAGAACGTTCGCTATCATCCGTGCCGCTTGTCCGATTTACTCCTCTGCATTGGTTAAGTACAATGGCTGCGTGATTGCATCCTTTGATAGATCGATATCCTCTGATAGACCGATATCCGCCAGTGCGCTCGCGAATCTAAACCTATGAACAGGTATCGCCTCTATCCCAGCCACGCGTATGTAGCAGAGTCGGATTTGGGATGGTTTATTCGCCACCTTTTCAACCAGCGACGCGGCGACCGTGGCGGAGTCTATACAGGTGTGTGGCAAATCCAGTTAATCGGCATGGGGCAATCTATCCGGCAAGGTGGCGAATAACTCCTCCCAAGCGTACGCCCTTAGCTAGTCACGGAGGCGACGCTATCCGCTGGTCAGAGATAAGGCATAGATGTTGCAGAGGAAGAAAGTGCGCAGTCGGGACGTTTCGCTCTCCTTTTCCACCACACTGTGAAAAAGAAGCGGTTCGGAAGAACAGGAGATTAGGCTTCGTTCCCAGATTGTATTGCCGATTCCGCCGCCAGAGCAAGAGCGATAAATGCGTTGTAAAAGCCGTCGATATGTCTCGAGGCGATCATGGCGCGGGCGACCATGAAAGCGTCTTGCCAGTAATCGCCATCGGCGATTTCCGCATCTTTTCCGTAGAGTGTTGCCGCGATACCTTCGCACAGAAATCGGCGCTTTTCTTCTGAGTTTTCGTTTTCCAACAGTTTCATATCTGGCAGATTCACGAAGGCATTGAGGTGCGATTCAATTCCGTCATCACACCGTTGGGAGCGTTCGATAGTGACATGGGCACGGTTGAGCGCATCATATACTGGTTCATTTTCTTCCAGAGAGACATTGGGAGATTCGACTGTCTTGTCATCGATGAAACAAATATCGGATTTCATGTGCATCTTAGAAACAATCATAGCTGTTTTCCATAGAGAGATTATGCTGCTCTTTTCCTGATCGAGTTGCTGTTCTAATTGTCAGTTTCATATGTTTACATCTTAATTATACTTTATATATTCAAAATGTAACAAGATAAATGTGATCTAATTGAAAAAATGTTAAAAAATAATTTTTATGCTGTATTTATTAACTTATTGATACGAATTTAACATGATCAATGGCTCTCGTTTTCTTTGAGCTTTAGGACAGGGAATGTAGTCTATGCTGATGTGTCGATTTTCACCGTATTATCTTTCACCATTGAGGGCGAAGGGCAAATGGCGACGACGGTCGACCATCTTAACAACGCAAAGAAGACGATAGCCACCGTCCTGATGATCTATTCACGTGTTCCTGTGTATTAGTGTCTGCAATTCGTCAAACAATAACAATAATGGTGAAATGCATCACAGCTAACCTTCAACGTCTTAATTGGACTGAAAACAAAAAGAGTATCCGCTGGAAGATTCCAGCGGATACTCTTTTCTGTGCTACCGTGAGTAAAGTCAGGGTTTGGCGGGGTAAATAGTCTTACCTTCTTTGACCGTTTCTAATACTTTGATATCCTTGATCGCCATCGGCTTGACCTTCAGGGGATTCTGGTTCAGAATCACCAGATCGGCGAGTTTTCCGGGTTCGAGTGAGCCCTTGCGCGATTGTTCGTCGTACTGTTCCGCGCCCCAGAGCGTCATCATTTTCAAACCTTCGTAAGGCGAAATGCGCTGATCGGAACCGATACTCGCTCCGGCGCGGGACGTTCGATTGACGGCAGACCAGAGCATCATTATCTGATCAAGCGGCGCGACCACGAAATCGGTATGATTGGTGGGGCGTAAACCGGAATCGATGGCGTCACGGGTCGGGCTAATATACATCGCCTGCGCCTTGCCCCGGTTTTTGATGTGCGCATCCGCGAAGTAAAAGGTGTGCAGGGTATAGAATGAAGGGCGTACCTTGTACTTGACGAATTTGGGCATCTGATCCTTCCGCATGAATTGCGAATGAATCGTGGTCACATTCCAGTATCGGCTGTAATCTCCGGCGCGGGCGAATTCATATGCCTTCAGGAACGAATCGATAGCGCCATCGCCATTGCAGTGGAGCAGTAAAGGCACTTTGAGCGAATAGACCTGCTTGACCATTTTGTTGATCGTATCCTGCGGGAATGTCAACTCGCCGCGCCAGTTCTTTTCGCCCGCCGGGCCGCCGGTCAAGTACGGCGTGGTGAAGTACGCGGTGCGTCCCTGCGGGGAACCGTCCACCGTGAGCTTGACGCCGCCGATTTTGAGCCGATTCCGGTATTTCGTCCATTCGGAGACGGGAAATTCCGCCAGCGTTTGCTCCAGGTCGGTGATGAACGGATACGCGATCACATCGATTATATTTGCTCCCGTATCCGCCGCGCGTTTGATGGTTTGCAGTTGCCCCAGATGGGTTGCGCCTTCCTGTGCGGTGGTGATTCCCGCTTCCGCATACAGCGCCTGACCGGCGCGAGTGGCAGCGATCTCCTGTTCCGGGGTCATCGTTTCGGTCTTACTCACTACTGGGAGAAAAGCTGTCTCCATGATCAGGCCATACGGTTCGTTCGTCCCCGGCTTACGGACAATGACACCGCCGGGAGGCGTTTTCGTCTCGGCGGAATAGCCGTAATATTTCAGAGCGAGGCTATTTAACACCGTCCCGTGCATGGAAATATGATCCACGCGCACCGGATTATCGGGGAACGCTTTATCCAGATCGTCGCGGTTGAGAAGACGTCCTCCCGGCATGACGTTATCATCGTATCCATAGCCGATGATCATCTCGCCTTTGGGGATATTACGCTCTTTGGCATATTTTTGAAGCGTCGCAATGATCGAAGGAACATCGCGGGCGGGTCCGGACGGCGGCGGATAGAGTTTCGCCTGGTTTGCTACCTGAAGGGAGTTGTAGTAATGGCTGTGCCCGTCGATAAATCCGGGGAGCAGCGTCTTGCCTTTGAGGTTGACGACAGAGGTAGTTGGCGCTTTATAGGGTGTGATTCCTGATGCGGGACCGGCATAGACGATCTTGCCGTTCTTGATCGCAAGACGTTCGACATATTGCGGCGTCTTCCCTGCCATCGTCAAAATATCGCCGCCATAATAGATGGAGTCCGCGCCCTGCGCCTGCGCCGATTGCGGTAGGGAAACCAGCGATATCGTCGATAACGCACCGAAAATGGCGGTTACCCCCTGCACAATGGGGAAGGATGTTCGTCGAGAGACCTGAATCATTTGTTGAGTCGTTCTTTCTGCACGAGTTACTTAGTGTGTCTGACCGTAAATGAGACTATTAATTGATAATCAAATCTCAGTATACCTGAATCATTTCTTGAGATATGACTTGTATCCTGAATATTTTATTACATAAGGAATATGAATAATTGGCCCAAAGAACTATCGTGCAGAGCGCAATGGGATATCCTTTGATTGAATTTTACCGAAAAGACACCACTTTTTCATAGTTGCAATCTATTCCCGCCCCCTCTTGTGTAAGTGTCTCCCTTATCTCGGATCGAAGACGAGCCGGATGACCGACGCCTTACCAGATGAGGTGACCGCAATCTCCGCTTGAAGTTTACGCGCCTGTAACGGCGATTCGTATTCCTTTGCTTTCTCCTTCTCCGTATAGAATTTTTCGATGCCGAACTCGACTTCCTGATGGTCGCCGCACGAACTCTTGAGGAAATACCCACTCTCCGGCTTTTTGAGGGTGGGTTCCCCGGCGATCCAGCGATGTTCTTCGGTACCGGGGGACACACCCGTGGACGGCGATAATTCCTTTGTGAGGGGCACATAGCGCGGAACCGAGCAGGGAAGATCGTTCAGTCGCGAGGCTTTCGTAGAAAACGCATAGCTGAGAGTGACATAATCCCCTTTGATCAGGTGTGTCGGATCGACAGGAACGACCGCTAAGAACCCACGTTCTCCAAGCAGGAATGGCACCGCCGCGAGGATTCCTGTGGCTAGCAAAACCATCGCCTGCAGAGCGACACCGACTATCAGTAGCGATAATCTGGAAGACAAAAGCGACGGTGAACGTTCCGACGGAATCATAGACCTGTTTCCTTTTCATTAAATCCTGCTAAACAGTAATAGGATCGGCATTCATCTATCGTTAGCATCCGGCTTCCCTGGGCTATCAATCAGGTTAATTTTAATGGGTCAAACTCTTTTTTCGACGCCAGTAATTAGCGACCATAAACACGACAATAGCGCACAGCAGAAACAGCGCCGCACCGCCCAGAATGCCGCCAGCGGAACCGATGAACTGAATGTACAGACGAGTAACCTGTAGCAGCAATGCTATGACCCCGAGCGCTGAGGTGCGACCGCGATCCTGCTGAAGCCCGATACTGATCAGACTAACAGCGGAAATCAAAGTAACAATATCGGTTCCTAATGCGAAATAAAATCTGTCCCATTGCGGACTCAGGATGATCCACAGCGCCTGCGCGGCGAACATCAATGTCAGGAGCGTCATCAAAGCCGACTCTGCAACATTCTCTCCAGAACCTGCAGCGGAACGCAAGATCCGTCCAATGCTCAGGGACAAACTCGCAATGAATGTCACCCCTATCGTTGCTATTATCCAGAATGAGGGAATTCCCCCTGAACCCGGATCGAGCTTGAAACCCGAATCTGATAAGGACAGCTGCAGCTCGGTGAGTGCAAGGAAAAAGACAATCATCAGCAAACCGTAGCGTCGGTATGCCGATGCGATACTGCCGGGTAATGTGAAACAAATATCCAGACAGACCAAGCCCGCCCCGACCATACCGAACAACGGGACTGAAAGCCACCGTGCCGACTCACCTATATACAGTTCGGTAGCGAAAACTCCCAGAAGCAGGAACATACCGAGCAGAGCCGGACTCTGGCGGACATGGGAACGCCAGATACCATATGTCAGCGCAGGAAAGGTAACCAGACCTATTCGCAATAGGGCCAATGGATCGCTGTCCTTGCCGAAAGCCGAATCCGGCGTGGTGGACAGAATCCATATCGCGAGCAACGACACGAAAAGCGCATGAAATAAAACTGAATCGAAATAGAGGACAAATGGAACGATTCCCAGAAGCCACAACAGGACGCCGATGGATTCCTGTCCATTACTCTGAAAAACCTGCTGGATCAGAAAGATATCACCGCCCAGCAACAGGCAACCCAGAAAAAATAACGCTTCCGAGAGGCTGAATCTGCCGGTGGATTCACCGATTTGTCTTAACTTTCTCCAGTGGGAGCGGAACGCCGTTGCGTACACAGATGCCGTGATTCCGACGACGATTCCAATCTTCGCGGCGCCGGACAACGCCGACCAGTTGTATGCAATCAACAGACAGACTGCGGCGGCGGCGAAAAGCCCCGCGATCCCCATCAGGATAGAGACGGTTCGTGAAGATTGCCGTCCTTCAGCGACAGCTTCAGATTCATACAGTCCGATGATCCTTTCTGTCGCTTCGTCTGTGACAATTCCGACATCGCGCCAGTGTTGAATCTCCCGCAGTAGCCAACGGCGCTGTTCTCCTGAGATCGGGCGGTTATTCATTGTAATAGTGTACCCAAGGAAATCAAGGAAATAAAGGTGCATAAGAAAAAGGAATAGTATTATAATTTTGGTAGGGAATTTGACACTGTCGTCGATTCAGGAAGTATTACATAATGAATATAAAGGATATGGATCGATGGGAAGAATCCGGTTCGGGATCGAACTCGCCTGCGATGGCGCCACGAATGAAGACGTCGAGAATCCATCAGTTCGGCGGAATCGATTCGATCCTTCTGGAGAGTATCCCAATTCCTTCTTCCGGTATCGCTCAGGTTCTGGTGCAAACGCAAGCGGTTGGGGTAGGGGTGTGGGACGCTCTTATCCGCCCAACAGTTGAAGTAAACGGACTTCCCCGATAGCAATGGTCAGGTAATCATTCACAAAGAAACGCCTCCGTATTCCGGCGATGCCAAAAAACGGAGGCGTTATTTCTGTGCGTTCGTAGCCAGAACTACAAGCCAGGGTTGAGGCTACAAAGAGTAGCCAGGGCGGTAGACAGGACGGATAATCTTTTCGACCTCATCGGCAGTTGCGGAACCATTCCGCACCTTCAAGTCTTTCGCGTTCCAGAGGATTTTTTCCCCTTCACCCTTCCAGGCGGGCCAGACCGCCAGGTTCCCGAGCAGAATGGTTTCCGCCAGAGGTCCGGCGTATTCCGGGAAGTTGCCGACATTCTTTTCGACTCCACGAATCGCGGCGATAAAGTCTTCCCAGTGTCCCATGGAGACCGGAAAAGTCACCGGCTTGGCGGTATCTTCTTCGATGATCTCACCCGCTGGCGTGACGACAAATCCGCCGCCACCGTAGTCGCCGGGGGTGTACAGTACGCCCTTGTCGCCGATAATCAGTGAGCCAGAACTGGGCATTTCGCCGTTTTCGGGCAACATCGCCTTGGGTATCAGTTCCTTGCCAGGCTTGTAGCCGCCATCATACCAGTACATGGTCAGGGCGGGGCGCGTCTTGCCATCAACCTTGCCTTCGGGGAATTCGAAGATGATCTTTGAGCTTTTCGGATAGCTGTCCTTGTTGTGACCGCTACAGGTCGCCACTACCGACAGGGGATTGCGCAGATTCAACGCCATGAATGGCAGGTTGACCATGTGGCATGCCATGTCACCCAAAGCTCCTGTGCCGAAGTCCCACCATCCGCGCCAAGCGAATGTGTGATAGTTTTCTCCGAATCGTCGCTCCGCCGCCGGGCCGAGCCACAAGTCCCAATCCAGATTCGCCGGTACTGGGCGTGAGAACGAACGGTCGATGCCCTGCGGCCAGATCGGACGGTCTGACCAGACATGCACTTCCTTGACGACACCGATATGTCCGGCGCGTACCCGGTAAGCGTTCTTACGCATGCGGTTGTCGGCGGTTCCCTGATTACCCATCTGTGTGACCACGCGGTTTTTGCGGGCGAGGTTCGACAGTTCGCGGCATTCGTAAATGCTGTGCGCGAGCGGTTTCTGGGTGTAGGCGGGCTTTTTTAGGTGCAATGCCAGAGCGGTCGCCGGGCCATGGGAATGGTCGGGGGTGCTGACCGTCACTGCATCGATCTGTTTTCCCATTTCGTCGAACATTTTGCGGTAGTCGCGGTACTGTTTGGCGTTCGGGTACTTCTGCGCTTTTTTAGCCAGCGCTTCCGAATCCACATCACAGATCGCGACGATATTGCCAAAACGTGCAGCGTCGTCACTATCGCTGTCGCCTTTGCCGCCCACGCCGATACAGGCGAAACTGAGCTGTTCATTGGGCGATTTGGGGTTTAAAAGGCGTGCGGCGTGCGCTTCGACGCCGCCAAACATGCCGATTCCGGTGACGGTCGCTGCGGTGCGTAAAAAATCGCGGCGACTCTGTTGCCTGCTCATGTTCTCATCATCCTCCAGGGCGTATAGCGCCCCATTTCCAGTGTCTTTCTCACGTCCGTCGCATTCGCACGGGACGAATATCGTTAGACTCTCTATAAGGTACGACTGCACGAAGAAAAATCCTGCCTGACCGTAGCATCTGTCGCCGGAATGCGCCACTATAAGGAAGAATAATCGGGAGAACACGGCAAATACAGGACTTCTGCCTGTCTGGCGATGGTGGTTGACTGAAGCTATAGCCGATGCATTCGGGCAAACGTCCCAAGAAAAGGCAATCACCCCATCAGCAGGATTCCTTTAAGAATCGAAATCGCCAACGAAATCTTCTATGGCGGACTGAGACATGCATATCCTACCGTTCATCCGGACGGTCGCCACAGACGCGGCAATCCCGTCATCGAAACCCCGAATGATCGGAATGGTGACAATATTTGCAGTGAGACGGCGGAATCCTTCTCGACTGGGACTCAGACAAACCTGCGTAAATTCTGAAAATCAGTAACTAATATTCGCTCGGAACGTCAGTACGACACGGCGCTGTTGTGGAGAGCGTCTCTATTATGACCAATTCAGGGATTCTGATCGCACTGGCGATTTTCGATCTGTTGATTCTCGCGGTCGTTTACCGTGTGATTCAGGCATATGCGCCGTTGAATAGACAAACGTTGACTTGTATTCTGGCAGGATTAGCTGGGTTCGTGTTTCATGCCTTTATGTTTTTCAGTGGAGGATTTCTGATCTTGCAACTGGCTACTTATGCCGGTCTGATCGGCATCTATCTTTATGCCTCTCGAAAACCCGTTAACAGAAAGCTATGATCGGAAAATCTCCTCAGAATCCCGGCCATTTTTCCTGAAGGGCGAGGGCGTCGCGCACTTCGTTCGCGAATTGCCAGCACAGATTCCGATTTGTCATGATCAGGATACCGCTACCAGTTTCAGGTCGGATGTTAAAGATATTGTAGTATCCCTGTGCGTTCCCGCCGCGAAACAGGTATTTCCGATTGTTGTAACCGTCCCTGCCCAGCGCCATCATCTGTTCATCGCCATCCGAATCTACCGACAATGCTTTGAGCATCAAGTCTGCGTTTTCCCGGGACAGAATTCGAGCTCCGGGCTTTCCCGCAATAGAACGCATGAAGTCCTCCAGGTATATCGCAAAGTCGCGTGAGGTCGTCCATAGACCAGCAGCAGCGGATTCCGGATACACACGCCAGCCGTTCTCCAACGGTTCGCCGTCCTCACCGTGCCCTACCGCGACCTGACTTCGGAGCGAATCTGACGGGGTAAGCGCAAAAGTGGAGCGTTTCATGCTCAACGGATCGAAAATCAATCGCCGCGCGACAGAGTCATAGGAAACGCCAAATCGATCCTCGATAGCTTGCTGAAGTACCACATAATTTTCTGCTGCCAGATTATAAGTCGAACCTGGGGCGGTCGTCAGACGTGTGGGCGGAGTGGTTGCAGGCTTTTCGCCGTTAAGAACCTGTAGCAGGGTAGGCACAGGTTCTAGCGGGTTGTAGCCAAAATACTTGTGATAGATCAACCCGCTCTTGTTCTCAAGCAGATCGCGTATTGTCAACGGACGACCGCCCGGAAACTGTGGTGATTTCCATGCTTTGAGATAATCGTTGATGGTAGCATCGAGCGAGATTTTCTTCTCCTGAACGGCGCGTAGAGCGGCAGAGGTCACCAGAGTATTTCCCATAGTTCCCACCTGAAACAGCGTGTCCCCGGACATCGGGCGACCTCGCGACGCTTCCCCGAAATTGGCGATCCATGCCAGTTTATAATCCCGGATCAGAGCGATACTAACGCCCGGAATATGATGGAACGCCATCCGCTCCGTAATCGGGACACCCTTTTCACCGATGCGTATGGGAATATCTTTCGGGGCGTCTTTCTGCCCGAAGGCGACACCGCTAGATACCGCTAAAGATGCCAGCAAGACGAAAGAAGTGAACCCGTATCGTAGGAAAGGCGAGGCGCAAATGGATAAACGGATCATGAAAAA
>Ga0114963_10003348_pt1 | contig 10950 bp, 13 predicted proteins | sample C_131016_EF_Meta_FD_87019 | JGI IMG/M metagenome (GOLD analysis project Ga0114963, IMG submission 87019) | Freshwater microbial communities from Lake Croche, Canada to study carbon cycling - C_131016_EF_MetaG | ecosystem: Environmental > Aquatic > Freshwater > Lake | place: Lake Croche, Canada...
GCTGTTGCATCAATGTTTCTAACTACACGAGTCACAAGCTTGGTAACACCATGCTTGCCACGTATCGGTGCCTGATCAGCTATGCCAACAGAAAAGCCACTTCCTAACACAGGATTGATTCGACTAATCGGGTCAGTGAAGCTGGCACCACTGGCGTGTGAATACTCCCTAGCAATACCTCTAATTGAGAAACAGTAACCGCGATCTGGAGTCACGTTCACTTCAGCAGCCGAGTCATTCAACCCTAGAAGTTCGAGGGCATCTGTGCCAACTTCAGGATTTAGCCCTAGGTTCTTGAGAAGCAGAATCCCGTCGTGGTCATCGCTTAGTCCAAGTTCACGACCAGAAGCAATCATTCCATCTGAAGTGTGACCGTAGGTGCTTCTAGCAGCGATTTTGAAATCACCAGGCAGAACAGCACCAGGCAAGGTAACAACGACCTTGTCTCCGACTTCAAAGTTTCCAGCACCGCAAACAATTCCACGAACTGCAGCTTCACCATCTTTGGCAACTCGAACCTGACACCACCTGATGGTTTTGCCATTGCTCTGCGGCTCTTCAACAAAATCTAAAACTTCACCAACAACAATCGGACCTTGAAGATCGAATGAATGTGAACCTTCTTCTTCCAAACCAATCTTGACCAGTTCAGCCATCACAGAATCAGCAGTTGCATTCGACGGCAATGTCACATATTCACCAAGCCAAGATAAAGGAACTCTCATTACAGAACACCACCGAACTGCTGTGAGAATCTGACATCTGCTTCAACCATGTCGTGCATGTCTTTGACATCGTTACGGAACATCAAAGTTCGTTCGATACCCATACCAAAAGCAAAACCTGTGTAAACCTCAGGATCAACTCCAGCTGCTTTCAAAACATTAGGGTTCACCATTCCGCAGCCACCCCACTCAACCCAGCGGGCGCTACCTTTAGCACCAGGGTGCCAAACATCTAACTCTGCTGAAGGTTCAGTGAAAGGAAAGAATGACGGACGAAGACGAATCTTTGCATCTTCACCAAACATAATTCGAGCGAAGTGCTCCAAAGTTCCTTTTAGGTCTGCCATAGTCAAACCTTTATCAACTGCTAGCCCTTCTACCTGGTGGAAGACCGGTGTGTGAGTAGCGTCAAGTTCATCTGTTCTAAAAACTCGACCAGGACATAAAACATAAACAGGAAGGTCGCGTTCTAAAAGTGAACGAACCTGAACTGGTGAAGTGTGCGTTCTGAGCACAAGGTGTTGCTCAACTGGTTCAACAAAGAATGTGTCTTGCATCGCACGAGCTGGATGATCAGCATCAAAGTTCAAAGCATCAAAGTTAAACCATTCGCTTTCAACTTCAGGGCCTTCAGCAATTTCCCACCCCATGCCAACGAAGATGTCTGAAATCTCATCCTGCAAAAGCGATAGCGGGTGTCTTGCACCGAAAACTTGAGTTAGCGGCGCTGCCGTGATGTCAACACGTTCAGCTTCGAGTTTGGCCTGTTGCTCAACTTTATAGAACTCAGCTTCTCGTTCACTGAAAGCTTGGTTTAGCGAAACTCGAGCCTCAGTGATTAGTTTTCCAGCGGTGGCTTTCTGATCAGCCGGAAGTTTTCCCAGACTAGAACTCAACGAGGCAAATGCTGAGCCTTCACCGATAGTTTGTGGTTTGACAGCCTTGAGTTCAGCCAGATCTTTGGTCGCCTGAATTTTGGCGAGCGCGTCAGAAACTATCCCATCAACGACAGGCTTTGAGATTTCCTTATGTTCTGACATTTGATTCTCAGTATATCTTTCGAAGTTCAATTAGTTCTGAGCGAAAGCACTCATGTATAAACAAACACTGGCAGCAGTAGCAAGGTTTAGCGACTCAGCAGCACCATAAATTGGAACGGCAACTACCTTATCCGCCTGAGCTAACAGTTCAGGTTCAAAGCCCCATGCTTCATTACCAAATAGCCAAGCAGTTGGCTTCTTGAGTTCACCGGTTGTAGCCAACTCATTCAGAACCGCGCCACCGGCATCAGCAGCAAGGACCTGAATCCCAGCAGCTTTCAGCAAAGCGATCGCCTCATTGACATCAACATCTACGGCAAAAGGAAGATGGAACATCGAACCGGTGGTTGATCGAACAACCTTCGGGTTATAAATGTCAACACTTCCTGAAGTGAAGATAACCGCATCCGCTCCAGCTGCATCGGCTGCTCTCAAAACAGTTCCAGCATTACCTGGGTCTCTGATTTGAGACAGCACTGCAACAAGGGTTGGCTTAGTTTCAAGAATGCTTTCAAGCGAAACATCAAACTGCTCACAAACAGCAACCACACCCTGAGGAGTGTTCGTGTCCGATAATGCAGCCAGCACACTGTCGCTTACCAACTGAACATTGATTCGAAGAGCTTCCGCCTTTTCAAACAGTTCTTTATGGCGAGCCAAAGCCTCCTCGGTAGCAAAAGCTTCGAGGATTAGTTTTGGTCGATCGAGCGCCTCGCTAAAACCTTGCGGTCCTTCAAGCAGAAAGAGCCCGGTCTCTGCCCGGGCGTCTTTCTTAACTAACTTGGCAACCCCTCGAACCTTACTGGCCTTGGGATCAGTTAACACGTTCTACTTACTTAACCTTTGGGGCTGAAGTATTCGCAGGAAGTGCAGCCTTAGCAGTTGCAACCAAAGAAGCAAACGCTTTTGGTTCGTTAACTGCAAGGTCAGCCAAGATACGGCGGTCAACAGCTACTCCAGCAAGGTTTAGTCCCTGGATTAGACGGTTGTAGGTTAGTCCGTTTGCACGTGAAGCCGCGTTAATACGCTGGATCCATAGACGACGGAAGTTACCCTTCTTGTCGCGACGGTCGTTGTATGCATAAACAAGTGAGTGCAGAACCTGCTGCTTTGCCATGCGGTACAAACGTGAACGCTGTCCACGGTAACCCTTTGCGCGCTCAAGAGCGGTACGACGCTTCTTCAAAGCGTTTACTGCATTTTTTACTCTTGCCATTGTTTTCTCCTAAAAGTCTTTTACTTAGTGTCCGAGCTGCTTCTTGATGGTCTTGAAGTCAGCTGCACTGACAACCTGATCCTGGTTCAAACGACGTGTACGTCGAGATGACTTGTGTTCTAGGTTGTGACGCATGTTGATCTGTTGCTTCATCAACTTGCCGCTTCCGGTGAAACGAAAACGCTTCTTAGCGCCAGAGTGGGTCTTCTGCTTTGGCATAACTGCTCTCCTGTTTATCTAATCTGCAGATTCAACTGCAGAATTCTCTATTCTTCTGATGCTTCTGCTTTAGGTTGACGCTCAGCACTTCGCTTCGCATCAGCTTTAGCATCAGCCTTGTTTCTCAATGGAGCGATAACCATAACCAATCCCTTGCCATCAACCGAAGGTGATGACTCAATGGAACCGAATTCGGTTACTTCCTCTGCAACTCTTTGCAATAGCTTCACACCCATCTCAGGACGAGACTGCTCTCGACCTCTGAATGTGACTACTACGCGGACCTTGTCGCCGGCTTTAAGGAACTTCTCGATCTGACCCTTTTTTGTTCCGAAGTCGTGGCCTTCAATCTTCAAACCGAACTTGACTGTCTTAACAACAGTGTTGGTTTGATTCTTTCTAGCTTCACGAACCTTTTGAGCTGCTTCGTACTTGAACTTACCGAAATCCATAAGTTTGCAAACCGGTGGTTCTGAGTTAGGTGAAACTTCAACTAAATCAAGGTCGGCTTCCTGAGCCATACGCAAAGCCATGTCAGTTTTGACAATGCCAAGCTGCTCACCGTTAAGGCCGACGAGTCGAACCTCAGGAACACGGATTCGTTCATTTATACGCGGATCGCTGATCTGCTTACTCCTTTAGACGTGACTAAGATGGCCACATCAGCACAAGCATTTGCTTGTCGACGCGCAGAACGTAAGTTCAAAGCTTTACCCGGCCACCTAAAGAAATCGGTAATCGCGGGTGGGAAATGAATCCACTTCTGACTGCTGACCTAGGTCAACAGAGCCGTAGGCTAGCCTAGCAGAGAACCAATAGAAAAAGGAAGTCCCCAAATGACCGAAAACGAAGAAACCAAAGCTCTCAGAGAACTTGAAGAGGTTCCAGCGGTTGAGGTCATTACTGCTACCGCTGTTCACCTGATGAGTGCAGCGGCTGTTCAGGTTGGACTAGCTGAATCTGGCTATAAAGGTGACTTGGATGAGGCTAGAAAGCTAATCAATGCTTTAGCCGGATTGGTAACCGCAAGCGCTGCTGAAATTGGCGATCACCACGCAAGGCCACTAAGAGATGGGCTTCGAAGCCTTCAACTTGCTTTCCGCGAGGCTTCAACTTTCAAGGATGCGCCAGGTCAAGGCCCTGGTGAGAAATACACTGGACCGGTTAATTAGCAGCCAAAAACTTCACTGCTACTGAATCAACCAACTCAACAAACTTTCCACTCTGAGAAATATTCCCAAAGAACTCTTGTTCAAAAGTTCTCAGTCTGTCCTGGGATAATCCTTCTTCAAGATAAAGCTCAATTACTAACTCTTGACCACGAAGTCGATACTCAGGATCCCCAGATACCAACGCAAAACTATCGACAATGTCAAACTTCCCTAGCTCAAACTGAATAATTTCGGCAACCTCTGGATGCCTGTCTGGAGCAGTCCATTCAAAACCTTGAGCTAAATGGGCAATTCCTGGTCTTCTAATCACAAACTCCGATGGAGCCATCGGATCTAGCACAATTCGAGTGTTCCCTTCGCTCGCAGCAGCGAACGCCACTTGCCTTCCAAAGTTGGGCACAGGTCTGGCCTGCGGGTTCCAGTTGCTCATAGCCTCAACAGAACTAAAAACTGGAAGTGCTGTTTGACCATCTGGGGTTCTAACGGTCACGATAGACAGATCAGCGCTCTTATCAACTGTGAGTCCGTGCGCACCTTCCCCGCTTTCACCAAGATTTGCAATCAAAGGAATTAGCAAACGAGCTTCAGCAAAAGCCGAAATAACATCTTCAGCCATACCTGTTCCAGCCTGGAACTTAGTAATTGCAGCCATCAACGATTCATCGGCTAAACCATTATCAGAAGCGAACTTGTTCTCAGAAAAGTTACGACCATCCCACGGAACTCCCGCAGAATCAGTGAATTCAGACCGTTCAGACATTAGCCCGCGATTTCCAAGGCTTGGGAAAGGGTGAACTTACCTTCATACAAAGCCTTACCAAGAACTAATCCCTCAAGCCCTAAAGGAACAAGAGAAGTAAGTTGCTCAACGTCACTAAGCGATGAAACACCACCTGAGGCAACCACAGGTTTTTCAGTTTTATCCAAAACTGATTTCAATAAATCTAAGTTAGGTCCTCGAAGCATCCCATCCTTAGTTACATCTGTGACAAGGTACCTTTGAGCGCCGAAGGACTCTAGCCTCTCTAAAACATCAAAGAGGTTTCCAGCCTGGATTGCTTCCCCTCGGGCTACCAATTCATCGCCCAAAACATCAAGCCCTATTACTACTCGTGATCCAAATCTAGAAATTACCTCTTCAACCCAATCCAATTCAGTTAGAGCTGCTGTACTCAGATTAAATCTCTCTGCTGAAGTGGAAGCCGCAAAACCCAAAGTCTCGTTATTTTTGATTCCACCAGAAAGTTGCATCTTCACGTTTGTCTGGATTGCAAGAACCTCTGCGATTAGTAATCGATTTTCGCCATTACCAAAGGCTTGATCCAAATCCACCAAGTGAATCCAGCTGGCACCTTGATTTATGAAATCATTGGCGACATCAACGGGAGAACCGTACTCGAGATCTCGGTCGATATTGTTTTGACTTAGTCGAACCGAGCTTCCGTTTGAGATGTCAATTGCAGGGAGCAATTGAAGCTGATTGGCCATCTGGTCCACCTAAATCTCAAACGATCGAATTGTTCAATTATCCCATCGCTAGAAGACGAAACTTGAAGCTAGTTCTTCGGTAGAGCCAATCTTTGGCCTGGGCTTAGCAAACTGTCGCTTAGGTTGTTTAGAGCCATGACATCGGAGATGAAGCTCCAAGAGTCGCGGTCAGGCGCATATCTGCTTGCAAGGCTCCACATTGTGTCACCCTGCATAACTGTTACGTATTTGAAGTGGCCGGCTTGACTGGCGGCAGGAATGGTGTTGGTAGCTTGGGCTGACTGTCCGGCACCGAAAGTTGAAGAAAGCATTGCATAGATCAGGCCCAGCACTACAAGCCAGAACATAGTTACGCGGAAATAGTTCACACGAGGTGCTGCTTGAGCCTCGTATCTAGCCTGGCGAGATGTCCTCGCAATTGAAGCGCTAACTGGCTTCACTCTGTCCATCGGGAATTCAATGATCTGAGCTGACATCTGAGTACCTTTCTTCGAACATTTGTTCTAATACGAACAAGATTACGCCTTATTGAACAAAATTGTCAATAATTTTGAAGTATTTTCCGAAAATGTGTTTGATTTTTGTATAAAAACCGAATAGATTTGCGATAGTTACCTCTTGACCTATTCAAGTAGGAACCACCGACATTTGCTTCAAAGGATCTCTCCTCAGAAGCTGAAAGGCAGCCATGGCTAAGCGCTCATCTGACTCATTGACCGAAATTCAAACCAACATTCTCCAGGTCATCATGCAAAGCAAAGCTCATCGCGGGATTATCCCTTCGATGCGCGAAATAGCTGAAAAGGTTGGACTCAGTTCAGTAGCCAGCATCGCCTACCAGCTAGACAACCTTGCGGAGAAGGGTTACATCCGTCGTGAAGGAAATACTTCTCGCAATACCGAAATTCTTATCAACATTGAAGACTGGGATGATGCCCCAGCCTCTGAGAATGCTGCGCCAAGATCGGCATCTGTAGTAATTCCTATGGTTGGTCGAATCGCAGCAGGAATTCCTCTTACTGCTGAAGAGAACATCGATGGTTACTATCCGCTTCCCCTGGATCTTGTTGGCTCAGGTGAACTATTCATGCTGAAGGTTGTCGGAGAGTCAATGATTGATGCTTCAATCTGTGATGGAGATTGGGTTGTAGTTCGTAAGCAGAACAATGCCGACAACGGTGACATTGTTGCAGCGGAACTTGATGGCGAAGCAACAGTCAAAGCCTTCAGACAACGTGACGGTAAAACTTGGCTACTTCCTCGCAACAGCGCGTTCGAACCAATCGATGGAACGCACGCAAAGATTATGGGTAAAGTCGTAACCGTTTTGCGTAAGGTCTAAACCAAATAAGGATTTAGCTCTGAAGCAAGGTCTTCTCTGACCAACGCCTCAACATAAGTGCCGTCTTCTCGATAATCAAGTTTTTGAATCTCAGAATTCAAATGCATCCTAGAAACCAGCTCTCCCCTGTTATACGGAACTAAAGCTTTCACAAAAACATTGGGTCTAGGTAAATTCTCTGCGATGACCTTTTGAAGTTCTTCAAAACCTTCGCCTGTTCTGCTCGAAACAAAAATACAACTTGGCACTAATGAGCGAAGTGCAACAATCGTTGTTTGATCAACTAGGTCCACCTTGTTGAAGACAATAATCTCTCTAACGTCGTGGGCATCAACTTCTGAGATTACTTTCCTTACGGTTTCAATCTGCGAACCAGGATCAGGATGCGATGCATCAACGACGTGCAGGATTAGGTCACTATCCCCGATTTCTTCCAGAGTCGATCTGAATGCTTCAACTAGTTGATGTGGAAGGTTTCTAACAAAGCCAACCGTGTCAGAAAGTGTGTATTCCCTTCCGTCAGGAGTCTTGTAGTGACGAACGGTTGGATCAAGTGTTGCAAAGAGTGCGTTTTGGACCAGCACGCCAGCGGATGTGAGCCTATTTAGCAAAGAAGACTTACCAGCGTTTGTGTAACCGGCAATAGCAACGCTTGGAATCTGGGTTCGATTTCTGTTTGCTCTCTTGGTTTCACGAGCTGGTTTCATCGCCACTATCTGCTTTCGCAGTTTTGCCATGCGAGTGTTGATACGTCTGCGGTCCAGCTCAATCTTTGTTTCACCAGGACCGCGCGAACCAATACCTTCACCTCCGGCGGCACGACCACCAGCCTGACGAGACATCGACTCACCCCAACCACGAAGGCGTGGCAGTAGGTATTCAAGTTGAGCTAGCTCAACCTGAGCTTTACCTTCACGTGATTTAGCATGCTGAGCAAAGATTTCGAGAATGATTGCTGTTCGGTCAATAACTTTCACTTTGACAACATCTTCGAGTGCACGTCGTTGTGAAGGCGCTAGTTCGGTATCAGCCACAACGGTGTCAGCGCCTAGAGCCTTGACTAAATCTTTGAGTTCCTGCGCCTTACCTTTACCCAAATAGGTCGCTGGATCAGGATGGTATCTTCTCTGCAACAAACCATCCAAAACTTGCGCTCCTGCAGTCTCAGCTAAAGCCATTAACTCATGAAGCGAATTCTCTGCTTCGATCTGAGAGTTCTCACCCCAGATACCAATGAGAACAACTTTCTCTAGTTGGAGTTCACGATATTCAACCTCGGAAATATCTTGAAGTTGTGTTGAAAGTCCAGGAACTCTTTGCAGCGCTGCTCTATCAGCTAAATCTTGCTGGTCGCCATCAAACTCATTTGGGTTTTGGTCTGGAACACCTAAGGCTTGAGCACGAGCATCACGCTTCAGGATGCGCTCAACAACCTCATCATTTGGTTCTAATTCGTTCTCAGCCATGTCTATTTCAAGACTACCTTCACTGGGGTAAGTTTGTTGGGTGTCCACCAATCACTACTTCTCAGAACTGCCCGAAGGCGAGTTCAAAACCAAAGAGATAACCATTGAACTCTTTGACACGAAATACAAAGTAGTAACCGCAGGCAATGTTTTTAGCCCAGACCACATTGATCAGGGAACTTCCGTTCTGCTAAAGCAAATCGATGAAATAGAACCAAATTCAACACTTCTGGACATCGGTTGCGGCTGGGGCCCAATTGCACTAGCTCTCGCCTTAGCCTCCCCAAGTTCGACCGTTTATGCCATTGATGTGAATCAACGAAGCCTTGAACTTACCAGAATCAATGCTGAGAGACTTGGCATTAAAAACATCATTACTTCCACCCCTGAAGATTTACCAAAAGAAATCCAATTCGATGGAATTTGGTCTAATCCACCAATCAGAGTTGGCAAAGTAATCCTGCATGAAATTATGCAAACTTGGTTACCTAGATTGAAATCAGAAGCTGAAGCGCTTTTGGTTGTGCAAAAGAATCTAGGTGCTGATTCACTGCAAAAGTGGATCCAGGAAGAGTTCAAAGAGTTCTCAACAGAAAGAATTGAAACCAGCAAAGGTTTCAGAATCATCTCTGTAATCAAAAACTAAAGTTCGTATTCTCCATCGAAGGTAAGTTCCGCAGGTCCACTAAGACCGACATGCTCCCCCTCTTCAGTTGCAAACATTCGAACACCACACGAACCACCAGGAACTTCAACTATCCAGTGATTAGGCGCATCTGCTCCTGCCCAAAATCTTGTTGCTAAAGCAGCTGCAACAATTCCTGTTCCACATGAAAGGGTTTCACCAACACCACGCTCATAAACCCGCATACTGATCCGACCAACCCCATTTGCCACCAAAGGTTCGTTCGGAACAACAAATTCAACATTGGCACCTGCTTCAGGAGCAGGATTCAACTTAGGTAAGTGATTCAGATCAAGTGCTTTGAGTTCTTCGTTTGAAGCCAAGGCAACCACAACATGTGGATTACCAACATTGATTCCCTGACCGGGCCTTGGAACATCCATGCCATTGGTCTTCACCAGAACAACTTCAGTTTCTGGACGCCATCTACCCATGTCAACGACAAACCCAGCTTTGTTGCGCTGAATATCTTTCACTCCTGCTCTGGTACCAACGTGAAGTGTTTCACTTTCAGCAAGTTGAACCCCAACTCGGTCGGTCAGATATCTCGCAAAAACTCGGACTCCGTTGCCACACATCTCGGCAATAGAGCCATCAGCATTTCTGTAATCCATGAACCAATACGCGCTAGGTTCCTCAGCAAGAATTGACTCACCTTCAGGAACATCCTTGGAAGGAACAATACGAATTAAGCCATCTGCCCCAATGCCAAAATGGCGATCACAAATCTTGGCAACCTGCTTCTCATCAATTACCAGCTCATTGTTAGGGTCAAATATCAGAACAAAGTCATTACCTGTTCCATTGCCCTTAGTGAATGAGATTCTTGCCATAGTTCAAGCCTACTTGCCTAAAGTTCCAAGGCCTGAAAAACCAAGCTCTCGACTTCAGCAACCAAATTCTCATTCTGGTAATCAAACCAGTTGATCCTCGGATCTCTTCGGAACCATGACATCTGTCTTCTGGCATATCTCTGCGTGAGCTGAATGGTCTGATCGATAGCCTCTTGTTCAGTGAGCTCCCCATCCAACTGAGCTAGAGCCTGAGAATAACCAATAGCCTGACTCGATGTTTTTGAAGAGCGGAGACCATGTTCAAGAAGGCCAGTGACTTCTTCAACCAGCCCCTTCTCCCACATCAACTCAACTCTTTCGGCCAATCGTTGAACCAGATGCTCACGATCCGAGTTCAAACCAATTTGAAGATTTGGTAGGTAGGAAACAAACTGGTCTGGAAGAGAAGCGGCAAAAGGTTCACCGGTAATCAGAACAATCTCAAGTGCTCTAACGGTTCTCCTACCGTTATTCGGCTCAATTCGACTAGCCGCTAGTGCATCTAACTTTGCAAGCTTCTCATGCATAAACAAAGGACCTTTATCGATGAGTTCCTGCTCCAGGTCTGCTCGCAAATCCTCATCGCGTCCAGGAAACTCAAAGGTATTCAAAAGTGATGCGATGTAGAGCATTGAACCGCCAACAACAACTGGAAGAACGCCTCTTCCTAGGAGTTCATCAATCTTCGCTCTCCCCTTCACCTGATAGTTGGCAGCGGTGCTCTCCTGGGTGATATCAAGCCAATCCAGCAGGTGATGTTCAAC
>Ga0114963_10003349_pt1 | contig 10950 bp, 10 predicted proteins | sample C_131016_EF_Meta_FD_87019 | JGI IMG/M metagenome (GOLD analysis project Ga0114963, IMG submission 87019) | Freshwater microbial communities from Lake Croche, Canada to study carbon cycling - C_131016_EF_MetaG | ecosystem: Environmental > Aquatic > Freshwater > Lake | place: Lake Croche, Canada...
CGTGATGGGCTCTGGGCAGGGCGCCATGGCCGAATTCACCGTGGTTGATCAAGGCCGCGTGATGCCCTTGCCGGTTGCCACATGGACTCCAACGCAAGCTGCGTGTTACCCCATGGCCTTGAATACCATGCACGATGCAGTCATCACGAATGGTGGTTTGCAAGCGGGTCAAAGCGTGATGATCCAGGGCGCATCCACAGGTGTGGGCTTGATGGGGCTTCACATTGCACGTTGGCGCGGCGCGTCTGTGGTGGTGGGGTCATCAACGCAAGCATTCAAACGCGAGCGACTGTCCGATTACGGCGCCACACTGGCTGTTGACAATAACGACCCCCAGTGGGTTGAGCAAGTCTTGGCCGCCACGCAAGCCAGAGGCGTGGACTTGATTGTGGATCAACTGTCTGGCCGCGTGGCGAATCAAAATATGGCGGCTACGGCCATTTTGGGCCGTATCGTGAATGTGGGGCGCTTAGCAGGAACCCATTTTGATTTTGATTTTGACTTGCATGCACTGCGAAGAATTCAATACATTGGGGTGACGTTTAGAACCCGCACCAAAGCTGAAGTTGCGGCGATTACGGCAGCCATGATGAAAGATCTGTGGCCGGCTCTTGCGGCGGGTGGCTTTGAGATGCCGATAGACAAAATCTTTGGATTCAGTGAACTGGCGGCTGCCTACGGTCATATGAAGTCCAATCAACATTTTGGCAAAATCATTGTGCAGATGGATTGATCTTTTTATGAACAATTTTTTAAAATATGCGCTTTGTATTTTGGTGGGTTGGACCTGGCTCGCGGGGCCGGTGATTGCCCAGACCCAGACACCTGAGACTTTTCGACCCTTGTTGGCTGGCGCCCATCGTTCGCCCGCCAATGTGGTTCGCGACCCTTACCGACATCCCGCCGAAACGATGGCCTTTTTTGGGATTCAAGCCAACAGCACCGTGGTGGAAATCTTACCCGGCAGTGGCGGCTACTACATGGAAATCTTGGCGCCATGGCTTAAGGACAAGGGTTTGTATATTGCCGCCAACCGCGACGGCTCTTTGCCGCAGTACATGCCAGACCATCAAAAGCTATTGAAACGCTTGTCCGATGAGGCCGCCTTGTATGGCCAAGTGCAGGTGACTTCATTCCGTGCTGACCGCCATGCCATAGCGCCAGCGGGCACGGCCGACGCGGTGATCAGCTTTCGTAATCTGCACAACTGGCTGCTGGACGGCGAACTTGATGCGTCATTGAGTGCATTTCACAAGGCCTTGAAACCGGGCGGCGTACTTGGCATCGTGGACCATCGCGGCCGCACCGACCAGACACAGGCGGAGCAGATCGCCTCAGGATATGTGCGGGAAGATGTGGCCATTGCGCTCATCGAAAAGGCGGGCTTTCAGTTGCAAGCGCGTTCTGAAGTCAATGCCAATCCGCTGGACACCAAGGATCACCCTGAGGGCGTGTGGACCCTGCCGCCGACTTACAGGCTCAAGGACAAAGACCGTGCCAAATATGCTTCTATTGGCGAGAGTGACCGATTTACCCTGCGCTTTGTGAAGCGATGATCTTCTTCTAAAGAGATAAGGTCTCTTTTCTAGGTAAAGTCGCCCGCAGCTCCCACTGAAATATTTCCGGTAAAAGGCATCATCGATGTGCCATGCCTGATGTCTTCTAGGGAACAGTCCCGATGGAATCGGAAGTAAAAGGCGGCTAGTATGGAGCGCGATTGATTTCACTTCTCGTTCAAATCACCCGGAGACATCCTATGCAACCTCTGAATAAATCCTTGGCCTACAGCCTGTGTTTCGCTTTTGCAGCGTGGGGCTTGAGCGCTGGCGTGCAGGCGCAAGACAAAAACGTGATGCTCAAGTTATCCAGTTGGGTGCCCGCCCAGCACGCATTGAACCCGGCCCTACAGGCCTGGGGCGAGAGCCTCAAAAAGGCATCTGGTGGCACATTGAATCCCACGCTTTTTCCTTCTGAGCAATTGGGCAAGGCTTTTGACCATTACGACATGGCTCGCGATGGGATTGCTGATTTTTCTTACGTGAACCCTGGCTACCAACCCGGCCGGTTTCCCGTTTTTGCAGCCACATCGCTGCCTTTCATGATCTCCAACGCCAAAGCTGGCTCTGCGGCTGTGGATGCCTGGTACCGCAACTATGCAGCCAAGGAAATGAAAGAAGTGCAGTTCTGTTTTGCTTTTGTGCACGACCCCGGTGCCTTTCACTCACGCAAAAAAATCATGACACCTGCCGACATCAAGGGCATGAAGGTGCGTCCGGCCACAGCCACTGTAGGCCAGGTCATCACCTTACTGGGCGGCACCAACGTTCAAGCGTCTGCCCCGGAGTCACGTGACATGCTCGAGCGCGGCGTGGCCGATGCGATCACCTTCCCATGGGGTTCAATGACACTGTTCGGCATTGACAAAGTAGTCAAGTACCACATGGATGTGCCGTTTTACGTCACGCCCTTCGTCTGGGTCATGAACAAGGACAAGTACACCGCCTTGTCCGCCGCCCAGAAAACGGCCGTTGACAGCCATTGCACCAGCGAATGGGCCGAGAAAGTGGGTACAGCTTGGGCAGATTTTGAAATCGCTGGACATAACAAACTTGCAGCCGATACCAACCGTGAAGTCTATAAACTCACTCCCGATCAGATCAAGGTTTGGAAAGATGCTGTGGCACCCGCTGAAAAGCAGTGGGCCGAAGACGTGAAAAAACGCGGTGAAGATCCAATCGCTGTCATGAACGCATTGCGCCAATCACTGGCCAAATACAAATCAGCAATGTAAGGACAAGGCATGCAAACGGCCAGAGCGGTTAAAAGCAATTTGTTTGACCGCATCATTGATTCGATTGAATGGATGGCTGCGATGTTCGTGGGGCTTGTCGCGGCCAATATATTCATCTCGGTGTTGTTGCGAAAGTTCTTCAGTACGTCGATTCCGGACGCCTATGACTTCGGCCGTTTGATGCTGGGCATTTTGATTTTTTGGGGGATAGCCGCGACCAGTTACAGGGGAGGGCATATCACGGTGGACCTGGTCTGGAGTCTTTCCAATGCGCGGCTTAAACGCATCATTGACGTGTTTGCAACCTTGATTTTGCTTTTTGTAGTGACGGTGCAAACCATCATGTTATTTGACAAAGTGCGAGCCACTTACAACGACAACGTCCTGACTTATGACATGAACCTGCCGACATGGCCTTTCTTTGCGGTGGCCTGGATGGGGGATGTCTGTGCCGTACTGTTGATTGCCATACGAACTTGGCGTTTGATCTTCCAGCCTGAACAACTTGAAGAACATTCCGAACTGAAAGATGTGGGGTAAGGCATGGAGTTGAGCCCTGATGCCGTGGCCGTGATCGGCTTTTTGGTGCTGTTTATTTTGATGCTTTTGAGGGTGCCAGTGGGTATGGCCATGGGCTTGGTAGGGGTCACGGGTTACGCGTACATTGCAGGGCCAGGGCCTGCACTCAAGCTCATTGGGCAGTCGTCCATGCGCACCGTGACAGACTATACCTTTGGCGTGATTCCCATGTTCATGCTGATGGGCGCCTTCGTGTCTGTTTCTGGTGTGAGTAAGGAACTGTTTCGTGCAGCCAATGCTTTCATCGGACACATGCGCGGCGGACTGGGTGTGGCCACGGTGCTGGCTTGCGGAGGATTTGCTGCTATTTGTGGGTCCTCTGTTGCGACAGCGGCCACTTTTTCTTCTGTGGCCTATCCCGAGATGCGGCGGTTCGGCTACCCCCAATCGTTTTCAACGGGCGTGATTGCCGCAGGAGGCACCTTGGGTGCAATGCTACCCCCATCCACTGTGTTGGCGGTTTACGCCATCTTGACCCAACAAGATATCGGAAAATTATTCATGGCCGGTATCGTGCCAGGCTTGTTGGCGATGTTGTTGTACGTCTTCACCATCATGATCATTGTGCGCGTGCGGCCTGATTGGTTGCCGCGAGGCGATAAAAAGTCTTGGCCAGATCGCTTCAGGGGCCTCAAAGATGTGTGGGCGCCTTTGGTCTTGTTCATCTTTGTCATTGGCGGTTTGTATGGTGGTTTTTTCACACCCACTGAAGCCGGAGGCGTTGGGGCAAGTGGTGCTTTTCTATTGGGTGTGTTGCGCGGTAAGTTGGACCGAGCAGGTATTCGTTCGGCCTTGCTTTCAGCGACCCGCACATCGGCTGCAGTCTTTACCGTGCTCATCGGCGCATTGCTTTTTGGTTATTTTTTGACGATCACCCAAGTCCCTCAAAAGTTGATGGAGATGCTGACGGGTATGGGGGTAGGTAGATATGGCATCTTGGCCATGATCATGGTGATGTATCTGGTATTGGGGTGTCTGATGGATGCCATGGCCATGATTATTCTGACTGTTCCCATCATTTTTCCGGTCATTGTGCAGCTCGGTTTCGATCCGATCTGGTTTGGTGTCATCATTGTGATGACCGTCGAGTTGGGGCTGATTCACCCCCCTGTTGGAATGAATGTATTCGTCATCAAGAGCGTGGTAAAAGATGTCAGCTTCACCACGATCTTCAAGGGTGTGATTCCTTTTGTTGTCACAGATTTAATCCGCTTGGTGATCTTGATCTGCTTTCCCATCATTGCCTTGTGGTTGCCCTCCAAAATGGGGTGATGGCTTGTTTGCAAGGGGTCAGGCAGGGTCAAATGGGAATTGGGCGAGCAGTACTTGGTATTCGGGTTCATTGTCAATTTCCATTGTCGCCAGAAAGCGAACGACCGCGTTATAGAAAGAAATGATCAGGACCAGATCGGTCAGTGATTCTGTATCAAGTTGTGCCTTGAGTGCTGCAAAGGTGGTGTCAGACGCGGCAAGACTTTGCGTCATCTCCCGGGCTGCGCGCAAGACATCGCGGGTCAATGCGTCAAGGTGGGTTGTCTTGCCGTCGGTTTCAGCCGCAATCGCACGGACGTCTTCATCACTGACACCGAAGTCCCGACTGATTTTGATGTGGTGCGTGTATTCATAAACAGAACGAGTGATGAAGCCAATTTGCAAGATGGCCATCTCACGCAGGCGTGGATTGAGAGGACTGTCAAAACGAATGTAGGTCCCCATGGTATGAAAAGCGGTAGCCCCCTTGGGGCTGTGGCTCATCAATCTAAGCAGGTTGATATTGCGCTTTAACAGGTGTTGATGCTCAGGTGCCAAATCGGCGACGTTGAGATAAGGAAGTCTTGCCATGTCATACCTTGGTTCATTCGAATTGTGAAAAAAACGGCACAGGTCTATCATCTTGCAAGCAAGACATGCAAGTCAAGACCATCGGGGTCTTGACTTGTATATCAGGAGACTTTCAGAATGCGTCGACAATTTCTTTGGCTGACTTTGGCCTGTATCACCACCGCAGCAACAGGGGTGCATGCACAAGATTTTCCCAACAAAACTTTGCGCATCATCAACCCCTTTCCCGGTGGCCCAACCGACAGCTTTGCACGCTTGATTGCGTCCAAACTGCAAGCGGGGTTAAAGCAATCAGTCATCGTTGATGCGAAAGCCGGTGCCGGTGGCACGATTGGCGTGACTGCCGCTTCCAAAGCGACTGCAGATGGCTATACCTTGTTGATCACTTCGGCATCAACCCAAGTGGTCCAACCTGTTGTGCGCAAGACGATGCCCTATGACGCTGAAAAAGACTTCATTCCGATCATGTCGACAGGGGGCTCGGCTTCTGTGGTCGTCGTTCACCCTTCCTTGCCAGTCAAGAACTTGCGTGAATTCATAGACTATGCCCGAACCCATCCTGAGGAAGTGACCTATGGTTCCTCTGGCAACGGTACGGCGCTGCATTTGGCAGGTGAGGTTTTTGCGAGCATAGCGGGCGTTAAATTGCAGCACGTGCCCTACAAAACGGCTGCGCAGTCAATGACTGATTTGCTGGGAGGTCAAGTCAAAGCGATGTTTGATTCGCCCAATAATTCTTCGCCGCAGATCAAAAATGGCAAAGTCAAAGGTTTGGCCATCATGGGGCCTGAACGTGTTTCAGTTTTGCCGGATGTGCCTACAACGGCCGAACTGGGCATGCCCACCATGCGTTTCACGAACTGGTTGGGTGTCTACGCACCTGCAGGTACGCCTGCTGAAATCATTGACAGGATGATCAAGATTTTGCGGCCTGCCATGAACGATGCCGATATGAAGGAGTATTTCGACCGCAGCGGTATGCCGCCAGCGCCTTTGTTCGGTCAAGACATGGCGCAAGCGACCAGGCTTCAACGCAGTGAGTTGGCCGAGGTGATCAAACGGGCTGGCATCCCCTTGCTGGATTGAACCCGCAATTCAGTCCCTGAAACTGGGGTCCATGCGATCAAGCATCCTCAGCAGTCCTGGCCATTCCATCACGCCAAAGGGACGGCGTGTTTGGGGTTGGTAGTTCATGAAAGTCTCGTCCAGAACCTGCTGGCTTACCGGTTGTAAAGGGGTGTTGCAGGCCATGGCGGCCAGTTGTGCGCGGCAGGACAACTCCATCCGGTGCATCCAATTAAAAGCCTCGCCAACCGAGCGGCCGCAGGTCAACAGGCCATGATTACGCAAGACCATGGCGTCGGTGGTGCCTAAATCGTGTACCAAAACTTTTTGCTCTGCCATGTCCAGCACCACGCCCATGTAGTCGTGGTAGCTTACATTGAGAAAGCGCATGGCGGTTTGATTGATCGGCAACATGCCGCAGGCTAAAGACGAGACCGCCAACCCTGCTGCTGTATGGGTGTGAATAATGCAATTGACCTCGGGCCGGGCTTTGTGCACGGCGCTGTGCAGAATAAATCCCGGTTTATTCAGGCCGTAATTCAAGTCACCAAAGTCGGGCTTGTGAAGCACCTCGCCATCGTGGTCAATTTTGACCAGGCAAGAGGCCGTCATCTCCTCGTACATCATGCCGTAGGGGTTCGTCAAAAAGGCATGCTCTTGACCCGGCACGCGCAAGGTGATGTGGTTGGCCATCATGTCCGACATGCCATAGTGGGCTGTGAGGCGGTAGCAAGCTGCCAAATCCACACGGGCCTGCCACTCTTGCGGTGTGACTTCAGTTTTCAGGCTGGGTAATTGCAAACGACCCGAATGGTTCATGGTGATTCCTGTCTAGTATGGCTGCCACTCATTCAGCAAGGGCTGCCCAGTGAGATAGTTGTTTAAATTGTGCATGAAAAGCTGCGCGACCTTTTCAGCATGCCCCGAGAAATGGCCGGCGGTATGAGGACTGATCATCACATGCGGCATGCGCCACAGTGTGGATTCGGTCTCCAGCGGTTCTGTTGCAAAGACATCCAGGAAAGCACCTCCTAAGTGTGAATGCAAAGCTTCAATCAAATCGTTTTGATTTACCACCTGCCCTCGTGCGACATTGATCAGGAAAGACCCCTGAGGAAGTTGAGACAAAAAAGCCGCGTCGATCAAGCCCTGCGTTTGAGTCGTCAGTGGGCAAGCGAGCACCACGTATTGCGTGTGAGGGATGGCTTGCTGCATGGATTCAAAGTCCAGAACCTGATTGAATCCTTCCGTAGTCCTTTGTTTTGTCGTGTCACGCGTAACGCCCACCACATGCATGCCCATGGCTGAAAGGATACGCGCAATTTTTTGGCCTATAGGCCCCATGCCAATGACCAGGGCTGTTTGGCCTGCGAGGTCGTGCAAATCCTGATGGGACATCATGGGCGCCCATCGAATGTCTTGTTGTGCTTGCCAAACCGCCGGGAACTTTCGCCCCAAAGCGATGAGTGCGCCAACTGCGGTATGTGCAACAGGATTGGCGTTGATACCTGATGAGTTTGTGATTCTGACGCCGCGTTCATGCAGCTCGGCAAAAATAGGCCGGTCTGTGCCGGATGCATGGTTGTGGACCCATTGCAACTGCATCGCTCTGCGAAGTGCCACATAGTAGTTGGCCAGATCAGGCAAGATGTTCGTTTTGGTTGAGTTGCCGGTCACATCGCGCGAGATGAATGCCATGTCAATCAGGGCGTGCGCATCAGCGGGGTCACTTGGCAATACCCAATTAACTTCAACAGGGCCAGTCGCTGTGGAAGCCACGTGGACGATGCGTTCCCTGTAGCGACTCAGCGCATCAGCAGAGACCAATAAATGCAGTGACCTCACTCGGGTTTTGCTCCAGAGGATTTGACTATCGGAGCCCAGTTTTCGTATTCATTGCGAGTGAATTGGGTAAATTCTTGCACCGACATGGGGATGGGTTCTGCCCCTTGCGCAACCAGTCGGGCTTTGATTTGGGGGTCGTCCAAAATACTGACGACCTCTTGGTTCAATTTTTGCACAATGGCCATGGGGGTCTGTTTGGGTGCAAACATGCCAAACCAAGAGCCGGTGGCCATGTCAATACCCAGCTCGCGCAAAGTGGCGACATCGGGCAAACCACGTGAACGAATTTTGGTTGAAATGGCCAAAGGCTTGAGTTGCCCGGCTTTGATCAATTGCATGACCGACGGCACGGTGGCGAACATGTACTGCAGCCGTCCCGCTACCAAATCCCGCGTCGCTTCAGCACCCTTGTAGGGGATGTGTGTCGCATTGATATTGGTGCGCAGACTGTACAAATAACCCGTCATGTGAGCGGCCGTTCCGATGCCCGTAGAACCATAGTTGATGTTTCCTGCATTGGCTTTGGCGAAGGCCATGAATTCCGCCATGGTGTTGATGCCCATGGTCGTTGGAACCACCAAAACAGTGGGTACCTCGGCAATCAACGCGATAGGCTGCAATTCGGTTTGGGGGTTGACGTTCAAGTTTTTGAACAAGGTGGGATTGATGGCAATTGGTCCAAATGAATTGACCAATAGGGTGTAGCCGTCAGGTGCTGAGCGGCCAACGACCTCGGTACCCAAATTGCCGGCGGCGCCAGCTTTATTTTCAACCACCACGGGCACTTTCCAACGCTGTGTCAATTGGTTGGCCACTTCGCGGGCCAAAATGTCCGTTGTTCCACCGGCGGTGAATGACACGACAAATTTAATGGGTTTGTCTGGATAGGTTTGTGCGAGGCTGGTGCCAGGCATCGTCCAGTTGACTAACAAAATGAACAGGCCCCATGGGGTATGTCGCCAAAACGATTTTGTGGGGCTTTGCGTAAGACAAAATTTCATGCTGAGGTTACCTGCGGTTGAGAGGTCGCTTGGACGCCTTGTATTTTGGCGGCAACTGAACTTGAATTGAAGTGGTGTTAGCCCCAGTGTCTTTGCAAGACTTCGCGGATTCAATGGACAGTTTGCTACCGATCCTGGCCAGGTTGCGGCATCTGTTACACGAGGTGCAAGGTTTGCAATAAGACCTGTGGCAAGGCAGTTTGGGGCGTCAGCTTTCTGGCAAAAAAGTCGGGTCGCCCTGGCTTAGCCGCTGTGGATGTGTACGTTCACAGCGATAACAATGAGTTTTACATCTTCATGACTTTTGACAGCATCAATGCCTTTACTGCCGGTCATCCTCAAAATATGGTGTTTGCTCCATTGCCAGCACACCCATCATGACGGCACATGCGCTGACAGGCGGACTTCAGCACATTTGAAGAGTTCAGACTGCTCTAAGACCTTGCAGACGATCGCAAGTCCTGATGACAAGGGTGAAGGGCTGACGTATAAAAGGAAATGCAAAAATTTTTGGATCTTTCCAAGACAACTGATACGGCTATGCTGCCCGTTTCGGTTTTTTCTAACCTGTTGAACGTCAGCTTAAAGACCATCAGCCAGCCCATTCTTTTAGCTTTCAACCAGATCAGCGATGTGGATTACATCTCACTGGTTGAGTACTCCTCGTTTGGTCAGAAACCGACTCAGATAGACCATGCGGCCAAAGAATTTGAACCCTACCGTGATGTTACCAAAGAGTGTTTTGAACGTTATCGTGACTTGTACTTCAAACAGGATCCCGTCACGCACCTGCTTGATCAAATGAATACCCATGACAAGAACAGTGATGGTGTGGCCGCATTGCATGTGATGCGGGAAGATATTCCAGACAATGCTTGGAAACGTGACATCTATGAACGGGAAAATTTGCCAGACCGGTTGTCGTTCCTGTTCTCTCCCACAGCTGAAAGTCGAATGGCCGTGAACCTTTACCGATCTGCCCACCGAGGTCACTTCAGACCAACAGAAGTCGAGACACTACTTCCCCTTGGAGCACTGATTGCACAGGTTTTCAGATCCCGACTTGCTTCCCCCAAAGTATTCAGTGGCGACACGACCTCAGAGCAAATGGAGGTGGCCTTGCACGTTCGCGCTCCAAATTTGTCTGCTCGTGAACGGGCCGTTTGCGCTCGCATTGCCATTGGCATGAGTGTGGATGGCATCGCTGCTGATCTGAAAGTTGCACCCTCCACCGTGATGACGATGCGTAAACGCGCTTATGCCAAGCTGCAGGCACAAGGCGGACCCAGCGACCGTTTGCGTTTGTTCCGATGGCTCACGGTTAATTGAAATTTTGCGAGAAGTTGCTCAAGAGATGGTGTCTGTCCCCTTCGAAGGGGACAGACAGTGTGTTCATATGCCTCTAAAGTAATTGACTTGACTTGACTTGCGTCAGAGAGACAAGAAGGATCAATCATGTGGATTAAAAATTGCTGGTATGTGATTGCCTGGGAGCATGAAGTGCCATCGGCAGAGTCGGCAGAAATATTCCAGCGCAAGGTTCTCAACGAGCCCATCGTGGTGTACCGCACGCAAGGCGGCAAACTGGTCGCCCTTGAAAACCGGTGCTGCCATCGTCACGCGCCACTTTCAGCGGGTCGACGAGAAGGTGACAGCATCCGCTGTGGTTACCACGGTCTCAAGTTCAATGCACAAGGACTTTGCACCGAAATTCCGGGTGCAGACAAGGTCCCACCCCAAGCCTGTGTGCGCGCTTACCCCGTGGTCTCCAAAAATAATTGGGTGTTTGTCTGGACGGGCGACCCAACCAAAGCCAATGAAACTCTC
>Ga0114963_10003350_pt1 | contig 10950 bp, 13 predicted proteins | sample C_131016_EF_Meta_FD_87019 | JGI IMG/M metagenome (GOLD analysis project Ga0114963, IMG submission 87019) | Freshwater microbial communities from Lake Croche, Canada to study carbon cycling - C_131016_EF_MetaG | ecosystem: Environmental > Aquatic > Freshwater > Lake | place: Lake Croche, Canada...
CTGGGGATGACCTGCAAGTCCTCAAAGATGCTGTTGATGCAGAATTAGTTCGAATCGGCTAACAGTGATCGAACTTAGAGAAGTCCAGGCAGAGGACATCCAGATCTTCTATGAGCACATGCAGAATAAGGACCAGCAGTGGTTAGCAGCATTTGTTCCTAAAGACCCTTCTGACTTAGAGGCTCATAATCAGCACTGGGAGAAATTACTTAGCAATCCAGAAGTAGTCAACCGAACAATTACAGATTCCGGCGAAGTAGTTGGCCACATCGCTCGATACTTCATGGAAGGCATGCCTCAGATCACCTATTGGATTGGTGGAGAGCATTCAGGTAAAGGTATTGGTACTCAAGCACTTTCATTGTTTCTAGAACTAGAACCACAGCGTCCATTGGAAGCTAGAACAGCTTTCGACAACCTACCTTCAGCCAAGGTCTTGAGCAAAAACGGTTTCAAGATAGCTGGCACAGATTCATACTTTGCTAATGCCAGGGATGCAGAAATAGTCGAAACTATTTGGATTTTAGTGTAGTTCTCGACACTGATTCGTTGAAAATACTTCTAAGAATCAGTGCAGCTGCTAACACAACAGCACCGCATATCAAGATGGTTGCACGGATCCCTATTGCTGAGGCGAGGTTACCAATAAGCGGAGACCCAATAGGTGTTCCACCCATGAAGATCATTAAATAGATTCCCATCACTCTTCCTCTGACACCACTGTCGGTATTGCTTTGGACATAGGTGTTAGCTGAAATCAGAGTTAGTAATACTGTTGCACCAAGTATTGGAAGAGATGCACCATAGAGCCAATAGGTGGGTAGATAAGCAGAACCCATCAGTAGTGTTCCAAAAACAGATGCCCCGAAAAGAATGTTTCGAGTGTTTCGATGCTGCTCTAAGCGAGCAGCAATTAGTGCACCAGATAAAGAGCCAACTGCCAGAACACTTCCGAGAACTCCGAACTCTCTAGAGCCCATCCCGAATTCATGCGTTGCCATAAGAGCAATGAAGATCTGAAAGTTCAAACCAAAAGTTGTGGTGAAGAAGACAGTCAGCATCACTAACAGCAAATCTCTTCTACCTAAGACATACTCAAAAGCTTCTTTTAGTTTGTTATCCCGATTTGGCTTAGTGGAGATGTGGAGATCTTTGTCTCGAATTACAAGAAGTGTGACCACCATCACAACATAGGTTGCTGTGTTCAAAAGAAAAGAAGGACCAGTTCCAAACTGGAAGATTAGGAAGCCACTGAGGGCAGGGCCAATTAGTCTGCCCGCATTGAAATTGGCAGAGTTCAAACTCACTGCGTTAGCTAGGTCGTCTTTCCCAACCAACTCGCTGGTGAAGCTAACTCGAATCGGAGAATCGATTGCAGTAAAGATGCCAAGAAGTAGTGCGAGGAAGTAAACATGCCAAAGCTGGACTGAACCTGTAATTACAAGAAGTCCTAAAAATACTGATGCAAAGCCAGCACCCAGGTTAGTTAGGAGCAGTAGTTTACGTTTGCTGAAACGATCAGCTAATAATCCACCGTAGAGACTTAGGAGCATCGCCGGTAAGAATTGCAATGCGGTTACTAAACCTAAAGTTGTTGCGTCATTGTGGGTAAGCTGCAACACTAACCAGTCTTGAGCGACTCTTTGTGTCCAGGTTCCAATATTCGATAAAGCATTGGCTGGGTAGAGTATCCGGAAGTTGCGATGTTTGAAAGAGCGCAACGCTGAGTTAGTGGACACTAGTCCAATCTACCTTGCAGTAGTTTTGAATTATGAATCTAAGACAAATCGCACTTGGTTGCGAAGACCTAGCTAGAGCCCAAGATTTCTATACTCGACTACTCGGTAAAGAACCCATGGCAACCTTTGAGCAGCCAGGTTTCTGTTTCTTTGATCTTGATGGAACAAGGCTGTTCATAGAAATAGGTGGACCTAAGTCCCTGCTATACATCGGTGTTGATGATGTTAGGGAAACCGTTGAATCGCTGAGAGAACGAGGCTTTACTATCAAGGATGAACCACACATCGTCTTTCCAGACCCAGATGGCATCTTCGATCACCCAGGTAATGAGTGGTTGGCTTTCATTGAAGATTCTGAAGGCAATATGGTCGGCCTTATGTCTAGAGAGCGAAACTAATACTCTTCAGGCTTATCCGGCATCTTTCGCATGGTTCTAAGCGGTGAGAATAGAACGAAACCAGCCGCAAAGAAGCCAAAGATCGCACCAATCCAAATAGTCGGTAGCACTCCTAGGTACGTTCCTAGAACACCTGCAATTAGAGCCCCAATCGGCATAGAACCCCAAACCATGAATCTGATTGAAGCATTCATTCTGCCTAATAGATGTTCAGGGCATAGGCGCTGTCTAGCTGTTACCTGAGTGATGTTGTATGTGAGGGCTAGGAATGAAGTCATAAAAGCCTGTATTGAGAGTGGGACTAGAGATAGTTCTCGAGGAACATACCAAGCTAAAGGAATAAGGAACTGAACTGCTCCCGAGACAAGAGCCGAGAGGACAACCAGCGGTCCTTCACCAACTAACTTGATTAACCTCGGGGTAACTGAAGCGCCTAACAAACCACCTACGGATCCAATCGACATCAAGATACCGAAGCTCGCTGTGTTTAGACCTAAGTATTCAGGCCGAAGTAAGTAGAGGGCAAACATAGTTCCAACTACAGTTCCGAACATGTTTGAGGTTGATGTAGTGAATGAAATTGCGCGTATTAATCGTTGGTTCCAAACGAACTTTAAACCCTCACTAATTTCGTGAGTAATTGGGCGACGATCGGTTTTCGGTTTAGGTTGTTCTCTATCTTTGATAAACCAAAGCGAAGTTGCAGAAACTAAAAAGCTGAATGCATCAATACCCAACAGAAGCGGCGCTTTGAAGAAATTCAAAAGTGTTCCAACAATGCCGGGACCTGCGATACCAGAAATCTGACCGGTGATTTCTAACCTTGCATTTCCAATACCGATGTATTCCTTTGGAAGGAGAATAGGGATATAACTCTGGTATGAAACATCAAAGAAAACAGTTGCAATACTAAGTACCGCACCGACAATCATCAGATGATAAACATTCAATACATTCAACATCCATAGCAGTGGAGTCACAGCAACTGCAATCATTCGCACTAAGTCAGCTACCAGCATGACCTGTCTCTTGATCCAACGATCAACTAGTGCACCGGCTAATAATCCAAATACAAGGAAAGCCGAAGTATCAGCTGCATTTAGTAATCCCATTTGGAATTCGTTGGCATGTAGATAGGAGACAGCGAGAACTGGAATCGCCAAGCCTGTTATTTGTGAGCCAACGGCTGAAACTGATTGGCCTATCCAAAGTTTTAGAAAACCTGGTTGTTTAATTACATCTGCACTTTTAGTCATCAGTTAAAAATAACAACCGCAGCTCGTTGGAACTGCGGTTGTTATGAATTCGAAGTGTTATTTCTTAGCGGCTCTCTGGTTGCTCAAGCCAATTCCAAATGCACCCGCTGCTGCAACTAGAACACCAAAAGCTGCAAGAAGATTAGATTCGTTTGAACTACCTTCTGATGCCATTCCTGAAGACTTGAACTTGACATCTCTCGACATCAAAATAGGAACACCACTTTCAGCAATCTGTGAGTCGTCAGTTACAACATCACCTGATGAATCTGTTGCATCTGCAGGTAGAGAACTGTATGCCATTACACATGGATCAGTATCTGTCGCCTCAGTACCATCAACTGTTACACAACCAGATGCTGGAACAATTGGCTCAGCGCTGGTCAGCGTTGGGACTGCACTTCTTGCACAGACATAAGATGTGGTCTCACCATCGGCGTTTAGAATCTGAGCACAACCGTTCTCGTCTAACTGCTGATCAAGTGGGTTATCGCTGTATGCGCCGATGTCTTCGCTGTAAGCAGTAGCAATAGGTTCACAGGTACCTGAAGTGTTATCCGCGTTGTAAACAGCTTCGTAACCAGAAGCACAGTCAATAATGATTCCGTTTGGGTAAACATCGTCTGCTTGAGCAGTACCAGCTGAAATACCAGCAAAGCCAAGAACGAATAGACCAACAACGGCAATCTTTTGTAGTTTCATAAGAATCTCCCTCAGTGATTGATTCAAGACTACTCCTCAGATGATTACAAATGTATTTCGGTAGGCTGTGGATATCCCCTTTACTGGAAGCCCTTCATGAACGAACCTAAATTGCTTTGGTCCCAAGAATTCAACCAACCGGCAGGCCAAGCGCCAGATCCTTCAGTTTGGGGTAGAGATTTAGGAGATGGGACTAGCCATGGCATTCCGGGCTGGGGTAACAACGAATTACAGGTATACACAGACCAAAATGCCTTCACAACAGGTGAATATCTGGAAATTGAGGCTAAAAAGGATGAAGATGGCTCAGCTGGAGACGCTTATTACGGCCCTACAGAGTGGACCAGCGCTCGTTTGGTCACTAAGAACAAGCTCCACATCAAATACGGTCGAATCTCCATCAAAGCCAAGGTTCCTGCTGGGGCAGGTTTATGGCCTGCCTTCTGGATGTTGGGTGAATCTATGGACGTCCAAGGCTGGCCACTAGCCGGCGAAATAGACATTATGGAGTGGGTTGGTAAGAAGCCCCTTGAGGCACTTGGAACCCTTCACGGCCCTGGTTACTTTGGTGACAATGGCTGTGGCGGGAAACTCACCGTTGAAACCCCCCTTTCTGATGATTGGCACGAGTTCTCAATTACTTGGAAGCCAAATGAAATTACTTGGTTTGTTGATGACCAACAGTACTTCCAAGCAACTCCCGAAAGCGTTGCCCCAAATCAGTGGGTATACGAACACCCTTACTACCTATTACTAAACCTTGCAGTTGGTGGAAATCTAGGTGGCCCACTTGCTGAAGATCTACCTTCATCAAACAAGCTGTTGGTTGAATACATTCGTGTTCATGAGTTTGAAGGATTTGGAGAGCTAAATTGGATCAACAAGTAGTAGCACTCTTCGTAACAGTTGCTCTAGCCTCTGCAGTTGAAATGGTTGAAGCAGCAACTATCGTTCTAGCACTTGGTGCATCTCGTGGTTGGCGTTCAGCAATAGTTGGATCGGTAGTTGCTTTAGTAACGCTGGCATTGATTGTTGTGATTGCAGGACCTTCAATTTTGTTAGTTCCAATCGAAATCCTGAGATTGATAGTGGGAGTATTACTCCTAGTTTTTGGTTTGCAGTGGTTAAGAAAAGCTATTCTTCGAGCAACCGGATTCAAAGCACTTCACGATGAAGAGAAAATCTTTGAAGCAGAACTCAATTCAGCAAAGATTGCCGAACGAACAAAGATATTCTCTGATCTAGACAAATATTCTTTTACTCTCTCATTCAAAACAGTTTTACTTGAAGGCTTTGAAGTTATTTTCATTGTGCTCACTTTTGGAGCACTAAAGAATTCACTAGACATAGCTACCTTCGGTGCTTTGTTTTCTCTTCTGGTGGTGGCAGGCGCAGCTTTTGCAATTAGAAAACCTCTAACCAAGGTGCCAGAAAACACACTCAAGTTTGTAGTTGGAACAATGGCAACAACGTTTGGAATCTTCTGGACAACAGAGGGATTAAATATCGAATGGCCATACTCAGACACAACTCTTTTACTCCTAGCAGCGCTAGTACTTCTAGCAGCATTTGCTTGCATCCTTTGGCTACGAGGTAAGAAGCCAGAAGATAAGAAGAAGAAAACAGAAGCAAATAAACCAAAGTCAAAAGCAGCTGTTGCTTTGAAGTCATCTCTAGATTTTGTTTATGAGCTTCTAATCGGTGATGAATGGATTACCGGTGTCAGTCTTTGGTTGTTAGTTACAGTTACATCAGCATTGTCAATTTCGGTTGATGCTTGGTACCTAGTTCCGGTTTACTTTGTTGTAATTTTGCCTATTGGTTTGAGAAGACAAGTTAGCTTTAAGAAGTAAAGCGGGCACCGAGAAAACTCGGCACCCGCTTGAATTGCTGGAAAGGACGAAACAGCAATTCGGTTACTACATCTAATTTTCGTCAGACAGAGGCTTTCTAGATTCAGCCGCGCTCTTCTTAGCACGCATCACACGGTTTGAAATCTCACGAGATTTCTTGATGTTAGACATCATGTCCATATCCTGAATCGACATGAAGTTCATTACTTCTTCGCTCAACCGATCACGTTGTCTCATCGAAGTGGAACCTAGACGCTGCAAGAGAGTAGTGAACTCCACTCCTGACTCAGCAGCGAGGTGTCTCGCCTCTTCATCAAGCCCTGCTTCAAATAGGCGAATGATCTCCTGGTGAATTAGCCCTGCACGGTAGATAGCCATCTCTGCAAGGATGTCCTCATCCTTGGCAGGCTCGACATAGTCATCCACTGACAGCGATCTAACCCAGACATTGTGAGTCTCAGTGTGCTCTTTGCCAGTGTTGACATCAAGCCAGGTAACCTTCACATCGACAATCGCGTCTTGGAATGGTGCTGAAATGCCGGTCGGCAATTCAACTTCAAACAGCAAGGAACGAACCTCGTTCTCAGCAAGATCACCAACATCTGCAATTCCACCACCTTGTTTTCTAGTGAACTTGCGAAGTCGTTGAATAGCGTTAACCTTTAGGTTTGTCGGTGCATTTCCTTTCGGTACGAATTCGAGACGAAGGTCTCTAATGGTCTTGCTGAGTAGGTCTTCGACCTCGTTACGCAATCCAGTTTGGAGTTCTTCCAAAGTAAGACCTGCAAAGTGATTTCCATTTCCAGAAATTGAAAGCTGGTCAAGAATCTTGTCATCGTAATCCTGTCCGATACCGAAGGTAGAGACAGTGATCAGGTGCTCAGTTGCCTGTGCAGCTAATTGACCTAGAACTTCTGCTCTAACTTCGCCGCGGTTAGCTTGACCATCGGATAGAAGAATCACAGTTGCTTCCATTGACTCAGGAGAGCTAGCAGCTTCTGCAAGACCTAAACGCAATCCTGCTTCAATGCTGGTGCTACCACCCGGACGTAGGTTAGAAATCTTGTTCCTAACTTCTGTCGCATTTAGATCTGCTTTCTTCTTCAGACTCACGACAACATCAGCTCTGTCTTCAAACTTCACCACACCAAAGTAATCCTCGGGACGTAGTTCTGCCCAGATTGCCAGTAGTGAATCTTTGACAAGCTCGAGTCTTCCACCACCCATTGATCCAGAGGTGTCAACAACAAACACAAATGCGCTGTTTGTTCTAGAAACAATCTCAGTTACCTGAGCTGCAGGAGCGGCAACCTCAACCATTAGACCAAGGCTGGTCTTTGTGTTCGCCTTCAATACATCGAACTCTTGTTTAATATTTATCTTCACTGTTATCGGTACCTTTCCTTAGACTGCCAACATGAATTCGTGAGCTGCATTCAGGGTTGCTAAATGCAATATGTCATCACCGTCTGACACGGCTTCTGACGCAACATACTTGTCTGCCTTATTACGAAGGCGACCAGGGATCTCAGTTGCTTCAACTCCAAGACGCTCGATGCGTTCTACAAAGTTTCTAACTGACTGTGATCTGGTTGGGATGTAATCACTCATCGCGGCATCAGCTAGATAACCATCAAGAATGATTGGCAATCTCTCTGCAAGAGTGTCTGGGTGATCAAATAGTTCAACTGCAAGCACCTGTCCGCGAATTGCAATAACAACTCCACGCTGACCTGGAAGTGCTACCGGTCTCTCGAGGTTGGTTAACTGCTCGGCTAGTAGATCATCTTGTAATTCGACAAGTGATTCAGTTGCCTTGTATTTGCCGAGAGTGTTTTGGTAAGCGCTAACTTGAGCCCAAACCATTCCCTGATCGGCAAAGCCTTGTGTGGTAACACCTGAAGCAGTTTTGTGTAATCCTCGAATAGCAGAACGGACTCGAGCTGGAGCTTGCTTGGTACCGAGGTGCTGGCTAGCAATTCCACCCCAGCGGCTGCGCTCAACACAAACTACTGGAATATCGGTTTCGCTCTTTGCTGGAACGAAAACTGTTCGAGTAAGTGCTCGGTGCTGCCAACCACCTTCAAGAAGAGTACCTTCTAGAAGGAGCAGCGGAAGATCGTCATCGTTCTTGATGCTAAGACCAGCAACTGCTGCTGTGGCTAGTTCAGCTGCCTGAACCTTGTCCACATTGGTCTTGTATCGACGTGGGGTTACCGGCTGATTGGTCCAAATAGGGAACCAGTCGATATTGCCGTGACGTTGAGCACGTCCGACATGCATTTCTGGGAGCTTGCCTGCCACCTTGTGGGTATTGCTGGCTAAAACCTGCTCCACGCTTTCGTTGCCTGTTAGGGCTTGCGCCCAGGCCTGTCTTGATGAGTTGTTCACTGTATCACCCAACCTTTCATTCCCTTGTGGGGAAATAATCGTATTTCGTCTAACTATACTAGTAATAAGAGCGATTCTACGCAAATTATTCCTGAATATGGTGAGATAGAGTTAGAAAGTTCCAAAAGGAGTCCTAATGCCATCCCCAGCAGCCAATGTTCAAATCAACATTGTTCTCTTTACTTTGATCAACCCAAGGCGTGATCAATTTATTCCCCAGCCAGCCGATGCCTGGATAGAAAAGACTTTGGACAACACCATTCCCTCTGTTTCTTGGAATCAAGAATCTGGCCTGAGACTGGCTGCAATCACTCGTTTATCCAAGCCAGAAGACGCCGATAACCCTGAAATCAAGAGGGTGCTGCCAGGTGGAGTGTTCAACCTAGGCATGGAAACAGTTGCCGATGGAGCTAGGAGAATCCTTCAGGAGGATCTTGGCATCTCCGGTGTCAGGCTATTTCAGCTAAGGATTTTCGATAAGCCCGGACGCGATCCAGAACAACCAAACATGGTTATCCCGTTCTGGGGAATCATTCCCTATCAGGATGTTCAGCGCTACCTAGGTGGTAAATACATGGTGGCACCTGTGACAGTGAATTCAAGAGAGATAATGACCTATCTCACTATGAAGCGCCCAACAGAAGAGGGCTATCGAGGACTATGTGCATTTGGAGCAAGGGATAGAAGGTCTGAACGAAGAGTGGACACAGAAGTTCTTTGGGGTAGAAAGATCCTGGCTTTGGATTATGACGAGATGGTATTCGCTGCTTGGCGAAGACTGAGACCGCTCTATGAAAGACACCCTGACCCATTTGAGCTGATGGACCCATACGGTTTCCGAATGAGTGAATTACAAGAAGTGAGTGAAGTTGTTCTAGGGGAGTTTAGGCAACGAGATCAGTTCAGAAGAGTGATGCTTGAAAACAGTAATTGGCTTATGAAGTCAAAGAAATTGGATAGGTCTTCACCTGGTAAACCTGCAACTCTATATAGTTTGGCAGAGAGCTCCCCGTTCCTAGATATCGAAGAATAAAGACTTTCCTGCGATTTTCCACATAGTCTTAACCTGTTCCCGTTTAAGTGGATAATATCGGTTATGGATGCAAATGCATGGGGCTTGATCAAAGTCAGGTAGTTTTACAAGATGGTAACTAAGCAACAGACCGAACACATCGAATCGGCATGGAACTGGTTCGTCTCTAAGTATGAGAAGCAGGGATACAGGTCCCTAAACCAGTTTGCGATCGCAACTGGAATGCAAAAATCGAGCCTAAGCCGCTACTTCCACCTAGAGCGTGAAATCCCTTCAGGCACTATTGGCAAGCTATGTAAAGAGCTAAAGGTATCTCCAGAAGAGCTTCTAAATGCCGTTGGCGCGCTTGGCTGGCCGGCGAAACCTACTCGGACTCGGAAATAAGGAGATGTCTTCCCTGTTCTAGGAAGTCTCTTTCACAATCGTTTTCTGCCCAAAGTCTTATTACCCTTGGCGTAAGTTCAGGGTGAAGAACCAAGGCGCAACTTGCCTCTACGTCCTCTTTTGACATACCCATTTGTAGAGTCACTCGTAGGACCCCTGGTTCGCGAAGCTCAAAAGAAGGAATAGTCGGGCCTTTCATGGCCAAGATCTCAATCTTCAAGTTGCCCCCTAAGCGGCTAAAGGTTGAATATTCCCGATGGGGAACATCCCAAACATTTTATGTCTCACCTCCGACATTCAGGATAATTTGAGCGTTAATCCTTGGATATTGAGTCATGCGAGAATAGAGACATGACTATTCACACACATGTAGCAACCTTGCACACCAACCACGGAGCCATCAAGATTAACCTTTTTGGCAACCACGCCCCTAAGACTGTCGCGAACTTCGTAGGTCTTGCCGACGGTTCAAAAGAGTGGACTCACCCTAAAACTGGCGCTAAGCACACCGATACCCCGCTATACCAAGGCGTAATCTTTCACCGCATCATTCCAGGCTTCATGATTCAAGGTGGAGACCCAACTGGAACTGGCATGGGTGGCCCTGGCTATAACTTCGGCGATGAGATCAGCGACCAGAATTTCAATGACCCATACAAGCTAGCGATGGCTAACGCGGGACCTGGCACCAACGGTTCACAGTTCTTCATTACCGTTGCTCCAACTACTTGGCTATACGGTAAGCACACTGTGTTTGGTGAAGTTGCTGATGAAGAATCAAGAGCTGTTGTTGATCAGATTGCAGCAGTATCAACTGGTCCAAACGATAAGCCATTCGATGATGTTGTTATCGAATCTGTCACTGTTGAGGCAGTTGCTTAACTAAGTGAGTCAAATCACAACTTGTTACAGACACCCCGATCGAGAGACCGGGGTGTCTTGTCAACGCTGTGATCGATACATCTGTGTTGATTGTTCGACACCGGGTGCAATTGGTTTTCTATGTCCAGAAGATGCCGGTGATCGAGTAAAGATTTATCGACCAACTTTTGTAAAGTCACCTTTTCAAGCTGCACCAGTGACTTTTGTTCTAATCGCAATCAACATTTTGGTCTACATCGGCCTGTTCACAATTCCAGGTTTTGATCAGCAGGTTGCCTTTGCTAAGTACTATCAGGGCAGTGAATTCGGTTC
>Ga0114963_10003352_pt1 | contig 10947 bp, 8 predicted proteins | sample C_131016_EF_Meta_FD_87019 | JGI IMG/M metagenome (GOLD analysis project Ga0114963, IMG submission 87019) | Freshwater microbial communities from Lake Croche, Canada to study carbon cycling - C_131016_EF_MetaG | ecosystem: Environmental > Aquatic > Freshwater > Lake | place: Lake Croche, Canada...
GAATATGTTATTCAACCCGAAAGTACACTTTGGCCTCGGTGAACGCAAGTAATTAGTCCTTAAAAAGGGCGATCAGCGCATACCCCAGCCTAATGATCTTTGCTTTTTGGTCATCCGCAGGGTCATCGCCTTAAGCAAAGGCCTGCATTTAAAAAGACCGCGAGAATCAGTCAGAAAATGAGCTGAGACTTAGGCTCTTTAGAGAAGGTCTGTTTGACTTGCCGGCTCGAGCGCCAGTGTTTAACACGTTCGAGGGTGACCGTTGCAAACTCTGTGCTCATGTCGATCGGGCGATTGTTTGTTTTTGGTACCGTGTCCATAAGTTGACTGAAATGACCGACTCGGCCGTCTCGCATTAAGATCTCGAGGTTTTTTGCCTGGGGTTCAGGCGTTGGCCCTCGGCCTGCCCATGGTACCAACGCAAAAACAGGTTTATTCGTCGCCGAAGCTTCCCACAGCATCGACATAGAGTCCGCACAGACCAAGACTGCGTCTGCATGTGCGAGCAAGCTCAAGTAACTGAAATCCCCCGGCTTATCGTGGTCAACGTAGATCATATTTAGAGGTGCCACCTCGGCTTTTAGTTTTTTCCAAAAGGTGTTTGACGTTCTTCTGCTATTCGCGACAAACACGGTGTGACGATTGTCTGATAATCCCAAAAAAACTGTTCTTAAATGCTCCATAAAAAACTCATCATAAAAATCAGTTTTTGCGCCGCCAGATATTGCCCCCCCCAAAAGAACAACGATCTTTCTAGTGTCGCGATAGCGTTCAAAATGGCAAGCGGTCACCGCGTGCTGTGTGGCTAAGCTTTCAGAGGTCACATGATGGGGAATCCCCTTGATGTGGCAAACATTCGCTGAGTCAGTTGCTAAAGAGGCCTGCTCCCAGGCCTGCTGCAAGATGAGATCGGCCAAGTCGTGAAAGCGTCTGGGTCGACCAATATTGACCCAAAATGAATCGGTGAACAGTTTGGCCGATACCGGGATCATCAAGCTATTCGCTTTACTACCCGACGAAACGATAACGTCAGGTGGTTCGTACGTTTGAATGAGTTGTTCGACGAACGGTAGTACTGTTTTTCGGTGTTGTGTTTTGTCGACGATCGAGAAGAGACTCATTCCTGTGCGCTTCGCGCAATGGTTGACCGTTTGAGTTGAGATTCGTTGCAGCGTAGCCCCGTCGAGTTTTGAGGCAAGCCCAAGGCGCTTATTGTTTTCGCCTTTTGTTGTCGTTTCAACAAGCCAAACGTTCACAATAATCCCTCATACTTTCTATGATAAAACTTGATGTTCACAACATAGTCTAGGTCGCAATTATGACAATGTTGCTTTTAGTCACGGTGCTCAAGGTCGTCTTATGTTTATTTCTCACGAAAGCTTTACACAGCAACCGGTTGCCCTCATTACCGGAGCAAACGCGGGTATTGGGCAAGTCACAGCAATCGAACTTGCAAAAAAGGGGATTCGTGTCGTTCTGGCCACAAGGTCTGAGCAGTCAACACAACCACTCCTCGAGCGCATTCGACAACTAACGCAGTCGCAAGCGTCAGCGTTTTGGCTCCCGCTCGACCTTGCAGACCTGGCCTCGGTTCGTGCGTGTGCCGAGTCGTTTTTTGCACTAGATTTGCCTTTGAAATATCTGATCAACAATGCTGGTGTGGCAGGCGCCAGAGGCTTGACTGCTCAAGGATTTGAGTGGGCTTTTGGTGTGAACCACCTTGGGCACTTTTTGCTCACGCGCCTACTGCTTGAGCGACTCAAACAGACCCCCGGGGCGCGTGTCGTGACGGTGGCAAGTCGAGCGCACCTTCTGGCGTTGAGCGGGATGAAGTGGGAAGCATTGCAACGGCCGACCAAGAGCCTGACCGCTGCGAAAGAATACGGCGTATCGAAACTCGCTAATATTTTGTTCAGTGCTGAGTTGGGCCGTCAATTGATCGGCACCGGAGTTTCGGCCTACAGCGTGCACCCAGGAGTTGTAGCAACAAGCCTATGGCGTCATGTGCCAAAGTTTTTGCTTCCGGTGCTCAAAATGCGACCGATGTTGACTGCTGAGCAGGGTGCGCGCACAACCCTGCATTGTGTTTTAGACGCGCCTCAGACAGAAACGGGGCTGTACTACGCAGACTCTCGTGTTCAGACTCCTTCAAAGATCGCTCAAGATCCAGAGCTTGCCAGACACCTGTGGGAGCATAGTATGCAATGGACTGCGGTCTACGTCGCTTAGGCTGCAACGCATTTCACATTGAAATGAAATACCCGTGCCACATTGCACGGATACATTGCTGGGGGCTGTTGAACACCCGTTGCATACTTCAAATCAACTGCCCATGAAACACCGTGGGCAACTTGAGCCTGCCTTAAAGTCTTGGTTGATTCATTTTTGCATTTTTATTTTTGGTTATTACAAGGAAACATCATGGATAACGCACAGTACACACAAGAGTTGTTTGCGATTTACAAAACGCTTTCTGACGACAAGAAAGAAGCATTTTCCTCTCAGTTTGCTGCACAAGCTAAAAACCCGACCACAGTGTTTGGTTGCTCGGCGTATTTAGGCATGTGGGGTATTGATCGCTTCGTCTTGGGTGATGTCGGCCTGGGCGTGGTCAAACTGTTGACGTTGGGCGGTTTAGGTCTTTGGTACATCATCGATTTGTTTCTTGTCAGCGGTCGCGCACGTGCTAAAAATATTGATTTGGCGCGTCAGCTTGCTGCAAAGGCTTAAGCGTTGCAAGGGCTTAAGTAAAACTTGAGCCTAATCGCTTTTAAAAGTTCAATCAGGCTTGGCGGTTCAATCAGTCAAGGCTGATTCTTGTAACGTGCCGGAGGGTGACGAACGTTTAAATTCATATCGCCCTCGTTGTGTCACAAACTAGTCATGAATTTTTATTACTATTAATTAGATGAATTTTAGGGTCTTGGATAACATGCGTAAATCAATGTTTTGGCTGTCAGTAGTTGTTTCCTTAGGCGTCGTAACCACAGCATCTTGGGCGGGCCCGGATGACGATGCTCCATTTAAAGGTGATGGCAAAACCAGAAACGCGGTTGATCCCATTTACTTCGGACAAAAGCTGGCAGATTTTCCTATGAACGCTGAGCCCGAATCGGGCCTGCGTATCATGCCACCGACAAGAAGCAATCTCTTCGCTGGCCAACGCTTTGATTTACGCCTCGAGACTCAAATCCCAGCCAAGGTAGCACCCAAGCTCGTGAGCCTGACGATTAATGGTTCGAACGTCACACAAGCGTTTGAAAAAACAATACAAAAGCAAGGCAAGGGAAGCGAATCAGGTACGCCTGCTTCAGAATTATTGTTTGGTGAGACTGCAAGAAATCTCTCTTTTGATTTACCCGGCAAGTACGTCGTTGAGGCAGTACTAGAGGTTGACGGTGCCAAGCGCTCAATTCGTAACGTCTACGAGGTTGTTGCAGCTCCAAATCCTAAAGCCAAAGACGCAACGAATAAAGTTGTGTTCTTTTTAGGTGACGGCATGGGTACACCGATGCGCACCGCTGCCCGACTGATTAGTAAACCAATGTTGGAAGGTCGCTCTGAACCACTTGCTATGGAGCAAATGACGGTTCAGGGCATGTCGCGTACAACGTCTTTTGATAGCATCATTACCGATTCAGCGCCAGGAATGGCCAGCTTGGTCAGTGGTGTCAAACAATCAAATAACGCGATTCAAGTTTCGGTCGATAACACCCCCGAAGACGCACTTGATAATCCGCGCATTGAAACTATTTTTGAATATCTTAAACGCGTTCATGGCTGGAAAATCGGTGTCGTGACTGACGCGTTTTTAGTGGATGCCACACCTGCTTCGGCCCAAGCGCACAACCGCGCTCGCTCGAACTACGTCAATATCGCGCAACAGATGATTGGTTATTACGATGACTCGACGGCTTTGAAAAAGACGGGCAACTTGTCCTTGGCCGCTTTGTCGCAACCGTTGGATGTGTTGCTTGGTGGTGGTGCAGCGCACTGGATGAAGCAGACGAATCCTTTGTTAAAAGATTTTTATCAATATCCTTCCGGCGGTCGCAAAGATGTTGACCTGTTGGTGGATGTTGCTCCCAAGCTTGGGTACGGCGTTGTTCACAATCTAGCTGAACTCAAACAGGCACCCGATAACCAAAAATTACTTGGCATTTTTACAGGTGAGTTTCGTAAAACCTCAAGCGGTTTGGGTGCTGACAACTTGCCAGGCACACTGGATCGCTTAGTTGCACGCGGTCAGGCGACCATTCGAGGTAAAGATCGTAAGGCTCCTGAACTTGGGCTTAATATTGCCCCCCCGCACGGAACGGCGTGTGGCGAAACGGTTGCCGACTGCTTTAATAACGTACCGATGAAACAAGAGATGGTCGATAAAGCGATTGCCGTTCTCGAAACTCTGGTCAAACAAAACCCCAGAGACGATGGCGGTTGGATCTTACTGGTCGAACAGTCACAGTCGGATAAATTGGGACACATCCTTGAGTATGAGCGTGCGATCTATGAGGTTGTTGAACTTGATCTGGTGGTAAAAAATATCGTTGAGAAATTTAGTAAAGATAATCGAGCCTTGGCAGTTGTTACTGCCGATCATGCCCAACCTCAAACCATTATTGGTGTTGCCATGACCAGTGCGTTGGTTGAGGCGGCGGGTAACTGTTTTCAAACGACTGACGGTAGTTACCCTGTGACGTTGGGCGCGAAAGGTGATACGCAGCGACCATGCGCCCTGCAAGATGCGATTGGTACGTTTAATGATGCTACGTTTCCCACTTACGCCGATCTGAATAATGATGGTTTCCCAGATGATCCGGATCCTGCCATTAAATTGATTATTGAAGATGGTGGTCGTCCGGCTTACAGCACGACCTACCTGACCAACTACCAACCTTTAAAGCCTAGCGCTTCAAAAGAAGCAGCAGATGGCAGGTCCTCCGGCTTGTCTGCGCTGCCGAATCCTGCTCGGCAGCCCGAAGGGTTGTTTATGTCTGGCAATATGCCATCCGGCAATGTGAAGGGCGGTGCAAATAAGACAAGCGGGGCGGTAGATGTTGCGCCGCACGCTGGTGATGATGTCTTGGTATCTGCCGAGGGAGCAGGGGCGCAGTACTTTTCGGGCTATTACGAAAATACTGAGATTTTGCCGCGTTTGACGCGTGCCCTGGGTGGGCCTGTAGTAAAAGCAACCATCGTCAATCCGTCAGGCAAAATCGTCGGATGGTAATGACCTCTTGGAAGGGTGTGACGCGCAACGCTGCACCTGATTCGACGCTGCATGTCCGCGTTGGCGCGATCGCGTTAGTTAGCCTGTTAATGGCAATGTTCGTTCATTGCGCGCATGCGACCGAACTGGTCGGTCGCGTTGTGGACACCATGGGTGAAAAAGTATTTGAAGCAGCTTCAGTTCATGTTCACCAGCGCCGAGATTCAGTTTTGACGGCCTTGACTGATCGGGGTGGATTTTTTCGTATCGAGGGTCTTAGCGCAGGTTCTTACTCGGTCAACATCACTTTGTCTGACGGCCGAGCCTTTGCGGGTCGTGCGTTGGTAAATGGTGCATGGCGTGCTCAATTTGTTGAGTTTGACTACAGTCGCCTCGTACCACCTGGTGACGAAGACGATTACTGACAATCGGCTTTGACGCTATCGCCTCTTCACGCTCAATCGCTTTCAGGCGCTATCGCCCCTTTGCGCTCGACAATCATGCGGTAATGATCGGGTTCTCGATGACGGGCGAAGTTGAAGGTTGTATTTTTGTACGAGTTGCACAAATCAAGATCGCATCGTGCAATCGCCAATTCGTCACTTAAGGTTGTGCAGGCGCCAACGATCTCGCCCGAGGGGGCTACGATAATCGAATTGCCGATCTGCTCGACCCCTTCTTCGGTGCCGGCTTTTGCTACCCCTACCACCCAAGTACCATTGTGATAGGCCCCTGCTTGCATCACGAGTTCATTGTGAAAATTTGAGAGTGCATCGTGCTCAGGGGCGGGTGGGTTATGTACAGGTGTGTTGTACCCAATAAAAATCATTTCGACAGCTTGTAGGCCTAGTACGCGGTATGTCTCAGGCCAGCGTCGATCATTGCATACCGCCATGCCAAATACTCCCTGCTTGTTTTCGCCCCAGTCGGCTTGAAAGGCAGTGAAGCCCAAGTTACCAGTTTCGAAATAACGCTTTTCGAGGTGTTGAAAGCGACGCCAGGGCTCGTGTTCTTTGTGACCGGGTAAATGGATCTTTCTGTATTTTGAAATGATTTTTCCGCTTTTGTCGACCGTAATCGCGGTGTTGAAACGTCGTAGCTGACCGCCTTCTTGCGCCAACTCGGCGTAGCCCAGATAAAAGCCGATTTGCAACGACTTTGCTGTGTCAAACAGGCGTTGAGTATCGGGCCCCGGCATGGCGCGTTCAAAAAAAGTATCGAGCTCATCTTGGCTCTCAAAATACCAACGCGGAAAAAACGTTGTGAGCGCCAACTCAGGAAACACCACCACATCACAGCCACAGCCTTTGGCCTGTCGCATCAACTCAATCATGCGCGTGACAACTTGTGTGCGCGTATCACTTAATGCAATGGGGCCAAGTTGCGCTGCACCTACTGTCACAATGCGTGTCATACAGCTGTTCCTGGATCGTCAATAATAGAGCGTTGTTTGAAAAGGATCATTGCGCAAACTTCAATCACCAAGGGAAGTGGTTGCCACTGCGCAATGAAAGCGTCGTGCCTGTTCGATACTATCTTACATGCCACGAGGACGAGAGCCAAAATACTAAGAGGCTAGTTCGAGCATTGTCTGCAATAAAACGTTGCCACCGGCGACTAGGTCTTGTACCTCGGTATGCTCAGCTGGGTTATGACTGATCCCTTTGACGGACGGTACAAAAATCATCGCGCTTGGGCATAGGCGCGCCATCATTTGCGCATCGTGTCCTGCGCCAGAGGTCATTGAACGACACGAGTATCCTAGTGCCTGTGCACGTTGTGCAATTAAATCAGCGATACCGTCGTCAAACTTCACGGGTTCAAAACGTGCGAGGCGATGACTGGTAATGGTGACGCCTTCATCAGCAGCAAGTTTGACTAAAAAATCAGCGACTTTTTGTTCGGCAATTTTGAGTAAGGCTTCGTCGGTGTTACGCAGATCGACGGTGACGACGGCTCGAGCCGCGATCACGTTAATCAAATTAGGATGCAGCTGGGTCACCCCCATTGTTGCCACTTGTGCACCACCCATCTCGATGGTGAGTTGGCGCATAAAGACACTAATCGCAGCGGCGCAGTATCCAGCATCATGCCGCAAGCGCATCGGAGTGGTACCCGCATGGTTTGATTGCCCCACGATGGTGAGCTCTTGCCATGAGATTCCTTGTAAGTCGCGCACCGCACCAATGGTGATGCCTTCAATATCGAGAATCGGACCTTGCTCAATATGCAGCTCAACAAACGCATGAGGTGTGCACAAGGGTAGGGCGGCCTTGCCAACGTAGCCAATTTTAGTCAGCTCGTCGATCAGAATTTTGCCGTCTGCACTGTGCGAGGCGTAGGCTTCGCCCAGTGACAAGCCGCCGACATAGACGAGTGAACCGAGCATATCTGGGTGAAAGCGCGCACCTTCTTCGTTGGTGAATGCAGCCACCACAATCGGACGGCGTGTCACAACACCGGCCTCGTTTAAGGCGCGAACAACCTCAAGCCCACCGAGCACGCCTAAAGGGCCGTCGTATCGACCACCCGTGCGAACAGTATCGATGTGTGACCCTGTCATCACCGGTGGCAGGTCTTCGAGCCCAGCACGCCAGCCAAAAATATTACCGATTGGATCGATACTGACCTCGAGCTCAAGTTCTTTCATCCAAGCAATGAGCAGATCTCGACCTAAACGGTCCTCTTCAGAAAGGGCTAACCGACAGCAGGCACCTTCAGGAGTCATGCCAATTTCAGCGAGCGCAGTGAGTTGCTTGAGTAACGGCTCTGGTTGAATCCGTAAATCAAGTGTGTGTACTTCAAGGGTATTCATGCCAGTACCTCAGCAGCGGTTTGCCCAACAACTTGTTGGTAAATAACGGGGACGGTAGCGCCCTCGCTGCCAAGCAGCAAGACACGCGAGTGGGTATCAAGTTTAAGTTGCGTGCGGATATTGGCGTGATCGCGCGCGGCCAAGAGCGCAGCTAAGCCTACCCCGCCGGTTTCGCCCGCTACGATGGCAGAGTCACCGTTTTGTGGCTCAGCTAGCATTCGCATCGCTTCAAGGGCATAGGCATCATCTACGGCTATAACGACGTTCGTGCCGCCGTGCAGAATTTCCCAGGCAAGCTCAGAGACCTCACCGCAGGCTAACCCAGCCATCACGGTATCCAGCGAGCCCTCAACTACAGTGCGGCGGCCGGCTTGTAAGCTTTTAAAGACACAGTCTGCTTGTGTCGGTTCAGTCACAATAAAAAGAGGGCGTTGCGCGCCCCAGTGCAGCCAAAAATTCGCACAGACCGCCGAGGCTAAAGCGCCGACACCAGCTTGCGCAAAGACGTGGGTGGGAGGTTGTGTTGAGGCCATTTGAGCGACAATTTCTGAAGCCATGACGCCATAACCGTGCATAACGTCAAGAGGAATGTCGCGGTAACCAGGGTATGAGGTGTCAGAAACGACAGTCCAGCCCTGCGCGGCGGCTGTGGTGGCTGCGAATCGAACCGCATCGTCGTAATTGCCTTTGACTTCGCGAACCTCGGCACCGTAATGTGCGATGGCATCGCGTCTGCCCTGGCTCACAGTTTCGTGAACATAGATCACACATTTACAACCAAACAGACGGGCACCCCAGGCAACCGAGCGTCCATGATTACCGTCGGTCGCACAGGTGACAGTTGAGGCATTGATTAAGTCTTTAAAGGCGCCCGATAACAATTCTTTTGAGGTGACCTGAGCCAGACCGTGCTCATGCTGCACCTTGAGGCGCAAGACGTTTGCAACAGCGTAGGCCCCGCCCAACGCTTTAAAGCTACCAAGGCCAAAGCGACCGCGCTCGTCTTTGTAAAGAATTTTAGCTACACCCAGCTGTCTCGCTAAGTTAGGCAAAGACACCAAGGGGGTTGGCGCGTAGCCCGGCCAGCTTGAGATTTCGGTAAACGCAGCGTTAAACCCCTCGTGACTCAGCACACTCGCACGTTTGGCGCCGTACGCTGAAAGGTTTGGCTCGGCCTGTGGGTTGGTAAAGGCGTAGGCGGGGGGATTCATGAGTCGCTCGTTGGATTGTTTGAGTTCGTATGCTTGACAAAAAACATCACGTCCTCGGTTTTTTTTGTTGCTACAACAAAATGGTATCAGCTTTAGCCAATCAGCATCATTTTCGTTTCGGTTAGCGCAAAGTCCGAAAGGTGAGTGAGATTCAAAATTTCCGGTGTAGACTAATTTTTAGGTTGCCTCTTGGCGCTTGCCCACTTGCTCCGCTTGCCAGTCCGAGTGGCACGCATTTGAATCATTAACTTTTGCTTTCTCACTCAAGGCTGCTAGACATGTTGAACTGTGATCTGTTGTTGATAAATGGTGTGGTGATCGATGGTAGTGGCCAAGCTAGACGCGAGGCGAGCGTTGCGGTGAAAGACGGTCGTATTGTTGGGGTGGGCGCTGATTTGAACTATACAGCTGGTCAAACGATCGACCTGAAGGGTTTAGTGATCGCTCCTGGCTTTATCGACGTACACACGCACGACGATCGTCTATTGCTGGCCGACCCATCGATGGCGGCCAAAGTGAGCCAGGGCGCAACCACGGTTATTACCGGTAATTGCGGCCTGAGCCTTGCGCCGCTTGGTCAAACCGAGGCGATTGCCCCCTTAAATTTAATCGCCAATGGCCCAAGCCAACGTTACGAAAGCTTCGCAGAGTATTTTGCTGCTCTTGAAAAAAATCCACCCTCTGTCAACATGGCTGCCTTGCTCGGCCACACAACCTTGCGTGCGGTGACGATGTCAGACTTGACTCGGCCTGCGACTGAAGCCGAAATCGCCAAAATGCAAGTGCTTGTTCAAGAGGCGCTCGAGGCGGGCGTTGTGGGTGTTTCAACCGGGCTGTATTACGCACCGGCACAGGCTGCCACTGCTGCTGAAATTCAAGCAGTGTTTGAACCCTTGCGTGGCAGCACAGCACTGATTGCTTCGCACATTCGTAACGAAGCAGCGCAAGTGCTTGAAGCGATGACTGAAGCGATGTCAATCGCCAGGGAGTTAGGCGTGCGTCAAGTGTTGTCTCATCACAAGGTCAATGGCCAAGAAAATTTCGGCCGCTCGCGCGAAACGCTTGCCTTGGTGGATCAGATGCGCGCACAAGGTGATGTGTGTTTGGATTGCTATCCTTACGTCGCGTCTTCGACCGTGTTGCGGCAAGATACCGTTGAACAGGCCTCGCGAACCTTGATCGCTTGGTCAAAAGCCAAGCCCGAGACCAGTGGTCGCTACGTTGATGAGTTGCTCAAAGAGCAAGATTTGAATTTGACTGATTTTCTGGCGTCACTTCAGCCAGCAGGCGCCATCTATTTTTCAATGGATGAAGACGATGTTGAACGCATTCTGGCGTATCCTGAAACGATGATCGGATCCGACGGTCTGCCGCACGATACCTTTCCACATCCTCGCTTATGGGGCGCTTTTCCTAGGGTGTTGGGTCACTACAGTCGTGACCGAAAGCTTTTTCCGCTTGAAACGGCGGTCCACAAAATGACGGGCTTGTCTGCAGCACGCTTTGGCTTGAAAGACCGTGGCCTCGTTAAAGAAGGGTATGCGGCAGATCTGGTGATCTTTGATCCTGTACACATTAAAGATAGTGCGACCTTTGCCGATCCGATGCGCCCAGCAGCAGGGATTCATCAGGTTTATGTCAACGGCGTGCTGAGTTGGCAAGACGGCGTTACAACCCATGCAAGGGCGGGACAGGTGCTCAGGCGCGCTGAA
>Ga0114963_10003356_pt1 | contig 10940 bp, 9 predicted proteins | sample C_131016_EF_Meta_FD_87019 | JGI IMG/M metagenome (GOLD analysis project Ga0114963, IMG submission 87019) | Freshwater microbial communities from Lake Croche, Canada to study carbon cycling - C_131016_EF_MetaG | ecosystem: Environmental > Aquatic > Freshwater > Lake | place: Lake Croche, Canada...
AATAATTATTTTAATTTTTTCCCTCATATAGGGGAACCTCAGCGGTTCCCCATACTACCCCCTAGATATTTTCTGTGCCTCCTGCTATGAGGAAAATTAAAATAAAATATTGCGCGCTACGCGCGCAGGCGCCTTCGGCGCCTATTAATTATTTTTTAATTTTCCTCATAGCCGGAGGCATTTAATAATTATAGCGCGCTTACGCGCGCTGCCGCCGAAGGCGGCCAGAGAATGTATCTAGGGGAGGGGTAGTCGCCAGCAGACCCTATTGGAGGTCGTAGGGGACCGCTGAGGTTCCCTACCAAAAACAAAATTGAAATATCCACCTACCCCCATTCCTAGTAAGATATGGAGATTGGTTGTCCTGAAGGTGTAATTGAAGGACGCCTCTTTACAAAAAAGAAGAGGCAGGAATTTTATGGTAGGGTGGCTGGTGGAAGTGGTTCAAGGAAACCCGAAGAGTATCAAATGAAACAAATTGTATTGGGAACGGGTCGTCCCTACAACACAACACAAATTCGGATTAATTGGCGAAAAAATGAAATGATGAAAAACACCCAACCTATGCGAAAAGAAGATGGGTTTGACTATACCGAGAACTTTGATGGAAAGCAGATATTTGCTCTAAATACGGTATGGATAAATCTGAAATCAGTAGTTGGTACCGGCGGTTCACAAACACGAACGCTTCGTGATCAATGTTATTTATTTGTGAATGCCCAACTTGCCTACTTGCTAAAGTCAAAAAAGACAGACTATTTCTTTGCAAACATATTTGATGGAGATGAGGCTTGGTCAAAGATGAAGATGTTTTACTATTTACTCGAATTACCCGAGTTCTCTACAGTTAAGAAGTATGTATATGTTGGTGATTTGAAGGGGTACTTTGCGTGGCTTAAGGTGCATGTTTGTTAATTAAATGACAAACAATTGTATAAGCCAATTCAAATGGAATACGCTTTCTGGCATATTCTTTTGATTCTCTAAATTGAGGCAGAAATAAACTCCATGTTTCATCTCGTTTTTGTTCTACAAAGGTGTTAAACTCTAAACAAATTTTTTTCTGTTCTTCAGCAGAGAGTGTTTTTCCTAAAATACAAAGCGTTGCGTATGTTCTACTACATTCCTTCGCAGGATACACATAACCCTCTTTATACTCAAGACAAATTCTCCCATCTTTTGTTCCACTATCAAGTGCAGACAGAGTCATGTAGGTTAGTTGCTCTCCATCCTTGAGTTTATGACCTTCAACATATCTCCTAACTTTTATTCCGGTAGGAACTGATAATTTATAGATATCTCCTCCAATAATCCAGTCATCCTCCTTACTCATTTTAAATATTCGTTTATTACCTGTTGGTAAAGAAATCCATTCAACATATTGTTCTGTTAGTAAAACCGGGGAATTTTCAAACGCAAATGCAACTACCGTTGTAGTTGTATCTGGAAATACGGTCTCTTCAAAGTATTTAACTTTTAATAGCTTATACTTTGATAGAAAGTTATTCCTACAACGAGCATCTAAATCACGAGGAGACAAGAAGAATCCGGCAGGAATAATAAATATTCCACCAGCACAAGGTTCTTGGTTTGTTAAAGAAGTTATAAAACATTTATAGAGGTCATTGGTATCATACTTATCAAACACATCCTTTTTATCGCACTTATTTCTGGCAAGATAAGGAGGATTGGTAAGAATCCACGCATTTGTATAATTTGGAGGATACATTAGAGTATCACGCTGAATAACACCTTCTTTTTTTGGTTCGATGTCATATAACTCAATAGGAAGCGTGTTGTTATTTTTTACAAGCCACTCAAGTAAATCCCCTTTGCCTGCAAAGGGTTCCATAACACAACGAGCAGATTTTGGTGGCATTGATAATCCATCAAGTATATATGAACTATTTACTGTGTAGAACTGCCCTTTCCTTTTCTTTTCTTCCTTTGTCGTTTCGACATTTGACATCTCTCTAGAGATGAATACTTGTTTCACCTCATCAATTTTAGGTGTAGTTGTATTCGTTTTTCCTATTAAGTTCTGATTTTTTTCTATAACACAGGTATGTTTGTCATAATGACATTTTTGTTTAAACACTTTTGCACACTTTTCACATGTATATTCAACCATTCTATATAATATAACAAAATATTAAATCTTTTAACCAAGAAAATTCTAATCACACACATGGATTTTCCCCCCACTAATATAAATGAATATAAACACACATCTAATTAAAAATATCATTTTACCTGCATTAATTTTGATAACATTGGATGGAACGTATTTGTTTTTGCGTAAACAATCTCTCCAACAACAAATTGAACAAGTCCAGCAACACGCGCCTATGAATATCCGTATTTGGGGAGTGATTTTATGCTACTTGGCCTTGGTTGTTGGGTGGTATTATTTTATTTTACGCACACATAAATCGATTTGGGAAGCGATGTTGTTTGGAGCGGTCATTTACGGAACCTATGAGACTACCAATTGGGCAACCTTGAAAGATTGGCGTGTGGACACCTTGATAATCGATACCTTATGGGGCGCCTCTTTATTTGGTCTTGCAACGGCAATTTATTATACCATTAAAAAACAAAGTTAAATATACGCGCTGAATTCCTATAATTCATTTTCTTGTTTAGGAATAAATGGATGAAATAATAGTAAATGTGGAAGATATGCCTTCATCTTCTTCTGTAATGAAAGAATTAGATGAATTATTATTGGGGGGAAATTCGAATCGAAGTGGAGTTGGTTTCAAAGTGGATAAAGAAGATGAATTTAAACTGGATATTGAAGATATTTCCTCTTCCTCTTCCTCTTCCTCTTCCTCTTCTACCTCATCCGGTTCGGTGCCTCCTCAGGCATCGAAAGGAAATACCTGGGATGGGTATACGTATACCAATAGTGTTCCGGAAAATCCGGACAGTAAACTGTCGAAGGAGGAAATGATGAAACAAAAATTATTTTATTTATATGAATTTGAAAAATTAAGTAAAAAAAAAAAGATTAAACTTACTAAAGAATATACCATTGAATCTTCTTTATCCGAAATGAAGGCGGAATATGATGCACATCGCGCTATTTATGAAAAACAAAATAGCATATTGTTTCAATATTATAATATTAAAAGTGTAGTTTGGGGGTTAGAATATATCAATGGGTTATATGACCCTTTTGGGATTGATTTGGAAGGTTGGTCGGCCGTAATTGAGGAATCCCCGGAGGAATTCGAAGAGCCTCTAGGAGAATTGTATGAAAAATACAAAAGTAGTGGGCAATATTCCCCTGAATTAAAATTAGCATATGCATTGGTATATTCCGGTATTCGGGTAGCATCGTCGAATTATGCATCTAAAGCCTTTAATGTGAATAATGGTCCCGCAAGTATGGATACCATGTTTAGCCAAAATCCAGAGTTTTTAAATGCATTTACTCAAAATACTTATCAATCTGCCTTTCAAGGCGGCGGGGCTGGGGGTGCCCCTCCTATGCCTTCTAACCAACGAATGCCGGTTCCTCCTCCCGCCACCCCTCAAGCGGTTCCAAGATACAACCCACAAGTGCAAGGAGTCCCCCCTGTACGAATGGGTGGGCCTGGTGCAGGGGGCTTTCCTGCGCCAATCGATACCCGCCCCCCACCCCGTAGTGATGTATCGGTGGCAAGAGGGCAAGACCTTCCGATGCGGAGCAGTATTTTTGCGGGGCCTCCTGGTACTCGACCTGAAATGGAAGGCCCTAGCTCCAAAATAGAACACATCCTATCGGGAATGAAAACCACGGAACTTTCCATTTCGGAAGCTCCCTTTTTGAATGTAAACGCCTTCACCCAACCTTCCCTAGCCCCCTCAGCCCCCCCCGTCCCAGTCCCAACCCAACCGAACAAAAGCATGACCTTGGATGAAATTAGTTTAACTTCTCAATCACAAAAGAAAAAAGGACGGCCTCGCAAAAATGCTCAACTTTCTCAAAACTCTCGAAATAATATAATGGCCTTGGATTTATAACCCTGTAGGTAGGGAACATTCGGATAGTCTTTGTGGGCGCCTTCGGCGCCTATTAATTATTTTTTAATTTTTCCTCATATAACAAGGCGATGGCCTCCGGCTATGAGGGTAATAAGTATTGTGTATCGTAATACAATCCGATACTCCCCTAGAATGTATCTAGGGGAGGGGTAGTAGGGGAACCGCTGAGGTTCCCCTAGCCGGAGGCAAATTGGCTTTGTTATATGAGGGTAATAAGTATTGTGTATCGTAATACAATCCGATACTTCCCTAGAATGTATCTAGGGGCCAATTCGCCTTGTTATATGAGGAAAATAAATATTGTGCATAGTAATACCATCCGATACTTCCCTAGTACTCGAGGTTCCTATTTTCTACGTAAATATAAATGTCAACACCAAATTATGGAAATGTACATTTTATTTCTTTTTATAATGTGGTATTATCGCGGTTAGCGTATTTTAATGATTCATTATTTTTGGATAAATATTGTAATATTTTTGGAACCATCATTCCTGAAATATTAATGAAAGAAATAGATAATGCAACTTCTATCGCTGAATTATTGAATGATACCATTTTATTTCATTTGAATACACCCCTTTCCCCTTCCCCTGCCCCTACTATTCCAACTTATTCTTTTAAAAATATTAAAACAATTTCCTTTAATAACATGGCACAAAAAATAAACATTGTAAATGGGGAAGAAAAATCATCGTCGTTTACCCTCCAATCCCATCCTGAAATAAAAAAACAAGTAAAATATATTTCTATTTCTACCTCAAATTATGGGGAGATTTATGTATTGATTGATTTGCGAATGCCTAATACTATATTTATTTTATTTCGTGGAACCTATAGTGCAAAAACCGCAGCTGCCTATACCAAACCTACTTCTATACTTCCATTGTTTATTGGAAAAGACGAAGCATTTTTATTTGGTATTTTTAAAATCACTGTTGAAGTAATTCATACCATTTTAGAAAGTATGCTTTATTTAGCAGAAAAATATTTACCATCCTCCACCACAATAAAAGTATTAACAACTGGACATTCATTGGGTGCGGGTATGAGCACTATTTTTACTTATTTATGGACCAAAATAAAAACCATCGCACCATACAATAAATCTCCTTACACACGATTTTCTAATAAAATAGAATGCATTAGTGTAGGTAGCCCCCGAGTACTAAATACCAAATTAAGCCAACTATTTTGTAATAAATGCAAAACAAATGACATTTCGTATATCCGAATCGCTTCTCGTGGAGACCCTGTTACCGGAATGCCCCCCAAACAAGCGGGGTTTGCTCATCCATGTTCAGATGATTCTACTGAGCGTGAAAAAACAAATGAAGAATGTTATGCTGATATTTATGGAGTGTTTCCTTTGCTACGTGAAAATTATAATTGGCCATTGGATTGTACGAACATAAAAGGACGTACTTATCTCCCAAATGTTCAATCTCATATGGCGTATTTATATATTTTATATACGAAAGCATTGTCTCCTGCTGATTTTGCGGTGGGAGCAGTTTGGACAAACAAGGAAATAAAACGAAGTATCGAAGGTAACACCATTTGCCAAATTATATTATATGATTCTAATTACAAAATAGTATTTTTTGATTTAACCAAAACACGCAACAAAAAAGTAAATGATTTGGCCATAGAAAACAAAGAATCCACCGAATCCACCTCCGCTCCCGCACCTCCACCCCCACCAATTACTGGTGGAGGCATGTTTGGGAATCTTTTTCCACCCGCTACTACGAAACCACCAAACACGAAACCCCTGACCACAAACACGAAACCCCTGACCACAAACACGAAACCACCAAACACGAAACCCACCCCTAATCCTAATCCTAATCCTAATCCTAATCCTAATCCTAATCCTAATCCTAATCCTAATCCTAATCCTAATCCTAATCCTAATCCTTCCAAATCTTCTAATTTAGGTGTGTTTAAACCCAAAGATTATATTGCAGAAGATGTTAAAATAACCACCAATACTTTTAATGACATCATGTTAAAATTACAACCAATTCCAAATATTCAACAAATTCCAACTCCTTATGAGGTAATAACGGATTTTAAAAATATAAACGCACCAGAATTATGTTGCATTGGATTACAAGGGGGTAGACGTAGACGTCCTTTCAGGAAATCCAAAACAAAAAAAAATCGTCCCCTTAGGAGAACCTCAGCTAGGAGAACCTCAGCGGTTCCCCTACTACCCCTCCCCTAAATACATTCGGATAGTCTTTGTGGGCGCCGAAGGCGCCTATTAATTTTTAATTTTAATTACTCTCATAGCCGGAGGCCAATTCGCTTTGTTATATGAGGAAAAAAAGTATTGTGTATCGTAATACAATCCGATACTTCCCTAGAATGTATCGGAATCAATCCGATACTACATCGTCCGCTGCGTTGCCCTACCCTAAAAAACTGTATTATAATAAATGTCGCAATGGACTACCGCGCAAAATCGGCCATTAATTCCCAATGCCAATGACTACCTCTATGAAAAAAAATACGTAAGTATCCAATCAGATGACCGTAACATTATTAAATATCCGAATTCTTCAGATTTTACTATTCAATTACCACAAGATTATTTAAATGTGCAATACATTCAATTGGCTTCATGGGCATTCCCTGCGAATTATAGTGTATTTTCAAAATGTTCCCATAATTTAACCTTGTATTTTAAATTTGATAGTTTATATAATCCAGCAGGCCAAGGTATTACAAATGTAAGTTTTGCAGCCTTGCAAACAGCTATTTACAACCAATTGAATGCAAATTTGGCCAACCAATATACCGTCACAATTGAAAATGGATTTTACAATCCGACACAAATGGCAACGGAATTAACCAATAAAATGAATGACACCATTCAATCTTATTTAATATCTCAAGGGGTAGAGATGAGCTTTGTAGATGACGATGAAAATACCATCCCTTATTTTTACAGTGAGTTTGTAATTATTTACAATACAGTAGGACAACGTCTGTGGTTTGGTAATCGGTCTTCTATCTTTACCCTGATAAACGACAGCATATTATATGCTTCAAATGTGCTAAGTAATAATATTTCATGCACAGGCTCCAATATTTTGCCTTCTTTTTCTAATTGGGGATTGCCGGCGTATTTAGGATTTTTTCATTGTAATTCATCGAGTAAAGCCCCGGATAATGGAAAATATGTACGGTTTTATTATGACGATACAATTGGTACGGAAACAGGGAACCCGTATTATTTAGATGGGTATGGAATTGCCGGAGTCTGGCTGTACCCCAATATTAATCTTCCAGGAGCACAAGTTAGTGTACTAACGGCTCCCCAAAAAATCAATTTCATTGGACCAAGTTATTTGTACATGGAATTGAAAACAGGGGGTACTTCTTTGAATGGAATTGATGAAACCTCTCCGTATAATGTATCCAATTTCACCTCCACTACGAATCAAACCAATAGTTCAGTTAATTCCTGTTTTGCTAAAATCCCCATCCCAACTACACCCATTTCGCAATGGTTTGATAGTGAAATGAAACCCTATAAATGGTTTGACCCACCCGCAGAACGCATTTCACAAGTTTCGGTTAAATTTCGATTTCATAATGGACTGTTGGCCGATTTCGGGAACTTTGATTACTCCATATTGCTCGAATTTAATTTATTAAAACCCTGCATTTTACGCAATCAAAACATAACCACGTTTGGTTCGGGAATAACCAAAACCAATCGCTAGGTCATGAAATGAAAAAAATAATGAAAATTGAAAAGATATTAAAGAATTAAATATAAGAAGGATAATGGCAGGGTATATGGCAGTCTTACAAATTTGTCATCATACGATTAGGTGGGTACCTGGAATCGTATTCTCTCCATGGACACGTAAATGTATTTGGTTCATTGGAAAGGGGTTAATTCATACCTCGATAGGAATTTCGTCCTGGTTGTCGAGACCCAAATCGATACCTGCCCCCCAACAACCAGCCCCACAACCACCTACAATAACTATTCCGAAATTATTGTGTTGTAATGAAAAGGTGGTATATCCGGATGTTCATTTTCCTGGAAAACCATTGCGTTTTTATAAAACCATTTATGATGACCGAATTACTTATTCGATTAATGCATCGGGATGCAAAGAGTGTGATGGATGTTCAGAATGCATCTTGTATCAAGATGGTCGAGTATATTATGAAATATATGGAGGTAAAGAATTGATGAAAATTCTTGAGGACAATGAAAGTGTGGTGGAATATAGCCCAGGCCATTTTGTTTTATTTTCCGACTAGCATCGGAAACGGTGTCCGCAATCGAGACATGAAACAAAATTGGTTGCTGGTTCATCACAACTTCGGGTTTGCATTTGATAAAAAGTGGTTTTCATGGATTTACATTTTCCGCATTTAAAGGCGCCAGAACCAACCATTTCTTGTGTTTGTGATTCCATCATGCGTTTTTTTTCTTGTTTTTCTTGTAATTTTTGCCATTTTAATGGTGCAAATTCGTAATGACTATATTGTTCTAACTCTTTCCATTCTTTTTGATTGATTTTTTCTATGATTACAGGTTCTTGTAAATTGCTACATAAACTACGCAACCTATCTTTATAAAGTTGATAAAAATAGGGGTTTTTCCATATTTTTAATACCTTTTTTTCATTGGTTTCCGCTTGTAAAATTGCCCAATTATACACGGTTTTTTCTAGATTGATTCGGGTTTTTTCTTCTGGGAAATGACCAAAAAATTCTTGGGTAATTTGTTGGCGAAACAACGAAGGGTCGTATTCCATTTCCTTTTCTTGGATATTTTTTTTGAACTTCATTTTTGGTAGGGCTGGCGCCGAAGGCGCCAGCAATATTAATTTATTTTATTTTTTAACTCCTCATTTTTCAAAATATTTTTTATGCTTTTCTTCATTAGAATCCGACCCTTTTATCCAATTCATTGCTTTTCAACCCCGGGAGCGCATGAGGAAAAATTAAAGAGGATTAATATTGTGTATTGTGCATTGCGCGCGCTGGCGCCGAAGGCGCCTAATAAATTTATTTTTTAATCTCTTATCCTTGGTATTCAAGCCCAGCGACACCCCCGGTTAATAATACCCAATTAATGCGTTCTTCAAACACATATAAATTATAATCATATTGATAAATTTGGTAATTACTTTTATTAACTCCGATGGGTTGATGAGTTTCGGGGTTGCAAATAACCATGTTTTGTGCCAACGGATTTGCGGGGGGAATGATGGTATTGAATTCAAGTTGTATTTGATTGAAGCGAGACATATTAATTCCTCCGGAAGGTTGTAATACAAATGGGTTAGTGTCTAGGCAAAAATTATAACAATAAAGCCCATCGGGTGCATTTCCATTGGTGCGAATGTATTTTTCAATATAATTATATACTCCAGAAGGTTGAGTGGTTTCGCGGTATTCTCCATCCAATAACAGCCCAACGTTGATTAAAATAGTGGGTTCGTTTTCGGGGTTATAAGGCCCGGAAATTTCCAATCCAGTGGGTTGACCATCGGGATTCAATCCGGGCCCAATGAGTAGGGTGCCACTGGGTTCGATGACAGGATACAGTCCTTTATAGGGTGCGGGTTGAACGTTAGAAGGCAAATAGTTATATGGCCAATTGGTGTAATTGCTCCATTGGTTGCGTAAATTGGCATCACTTCGTTGAAAATAAAACATGTAAGAGGAGACCATGCCTAAGGAGGGCAAGTCAACGCGATGGGTACCGGTGATATTATAAAAGGGGTATTCATATACTTGTTTAATGAGATATTCTTGGTTGGTTTCCGTGAACCATAATTTTTCTTTATTGGATAAAAAGCAATAAGTGGAATTTAAATGAATGTCTGCGTTCCATATAGTTCGTGTATCGGTGTAGGAGGTAATGCCTAGGGAGACATCTGGTGGGGCTTGTAAAAAGCGATGCATTTGTAAATAATATTGGTTGAAATTGGGAGAGATGTATGGATAATTATTTACGGAATCGAATACATCTCGTACGACAAACCATTCTTGAATGGGGCGAAAAGTAATGTTGATATGTAATTCGTTGTATTGAAGTGAGGTTAATGGAAAGGCCATTTGGGACTTGAGAGAAAACCAATTATTAAGTGGGATGTATAAAATGCGTCCGCGGATGCTGGGTTCTACTCCTCCTAGGTCGGGGTTGTAATAGGCATTGGGGTAGTTATTGATTCTGCCAAAGGCGTTAGCAGGGTCGTTTAATTCGGCTAGATTTCCTATCATTTTATCAAACAAGTTTTTTTTGGTGGTATCAAAATCGCGTTGTACCATGGCTAATAAATAATTCCCGCTGTATTCTTGTATGGTATAATTTCCACAAGTGATGCTAATTTTTTGAATAATTTTCGCCCCTAGATTTTCAATCCATTTAAATTCATACGGAATCCATTTTCCCCCGTCTGGTTCGTTGGGGTTGGGTGGGTAAATGGGGGACCAAATATTAGGTAAATTAATGGAAATATAGGTATCCATTAATAAATCTGCATATCTAGGAACTCGGAATTGAAAGGTGGCCGGGTCGGTGAGTTGCAAAGTGGTAGTTCCTTGGTAGTCGATTCTAAATTTTTGTAATCCGAAATTGGTGTATTTTGCGCAGGTGTATTTATAAAAGGTTTTTTTTGGATTGCCACATGTTTTAATATTCAAACTGCCTTGTGAAGTCAAGTTTAGTAGTCCCCCGGCCATTTGTGTGAGCAGGGAAAAAATAGGGCCCTAGGAACGGGTGGCGCCGCCGCCGCCTTCCAATGATTTTTTGTTAAGTTTGAGGATGGATAGTGTGTCATTGGAGCGTATGTTATTTTTGTCGAATGTCTTGTGTGATGTTAATAGTGATTTATTGTCTTTGGAGTCAGCGTCTTTGGAGTGTC
>Ga0114963_10003357_pt1 | contig 10940 bp, 10 predicted proteins | sample C_131016_EF_Meta_FD_87019 | JGI IMG/M metagenome (GOLD analysis project Ga0114963, IMG submission 87019) | Freshwater microbial communities from Lake Croche, Canada to study carbon cycling - C_131016_EF_MetaG | ecosystem: Environmental > Aquatic > Freshwater > Lake | place: Lake Croche, Canada...
GACGACGACGCGGCCGAGTTCGCCCGGATCGCGCCGGGCTTCCAACGGGTGATCGTGGTACCTGATTCCGGACACTCGGTGCAGGGCGACCAGCCGCGCGCGCTGGTGGAGATCCTGCAGTCGATAATCGGGGCCTGAACCGCGAACGCAGGGGCCTACGGTAGGGGTCATGACTTTCCCCATCCGCATTGGTGTTCAACTTCAACCGCAGCACGCGCCCGACTACACCCAGATCCGCGACGCCGTGCGTCGCTGCGAGGACCTCGGCGTCGATGTCGTATTCAACTGGGATCACTTCTACCCGCTCTACGGCGATCCCGAGGGCGCGCACTACGAGTGTTGGACCATGCTCGGCGCGTGGGCCGAGCAGACCTCGCGAGTCGAAATCGGCGCGTTGGTCAGTTGCAACTCCTACCGCAACCCCGAACTCTTGGCGGATATGGCCCGCACCGTCGACCACATCTCCGGCGGCCGACTGATCCTCGGTATCGGATCAGGCTGGATGCAGAAGGATTACGACGAATACGGCTACCCGTTCGGCACCGCCGGCAGCCGACTCGATGACCTCGCCGCGGCACTGCCGCGAATCAACTCGCGGCTGGCCAAGCTCAACCCGGCCCCGACCCGGCGGATCCCGATCCTGATCGGCGGGCAGGGCGAACGCAAGACCCTGCGATTGGTTGCCGAGTACGCCGACATGTGGCACTCGTTCACCAACGCCACCACCTACCCTGGCAAGGCCGAGGCGCTGGGTCGGCATTGCCGCGACACCGGCCGAGACCCTGACACCATCGAGCGCTCATCGGGTGTCGAAGGCCGCGACCCCGACACGCTAGTGGCCAACGCCGAGGCGCTGGCCGGACTCGGCGTGACACTGATGACCGTCGGCTGCGGCGGGCCGGATTACGACCTGGGGCCGGCTGAGGCTTTGGTGCGCTGGCGCGACGGGCGCGCGAAGGGGTAGAGCTTTCGATGCGTTCAACCCCGGGCTGACGCACCGCAAGATGGGCGGCGCCCGCAGGTGTTCACCGCGGCGACGACCCAGCGGCATCAGCGGTTCCTGTCTCAGGTGTTGTGATCCCCGCCGCTGGGGAAACCGTTAGACTGGCGAACCATGTCAGAGCCACAGCCGCAGCTCGTGGACTTGGCCAGTGAACTACAGCGGGTGCTGTCCAAGCTGATCACAGTCGTGCGCCGCGGTGACACCACTAGCGCGTCGCGCCCGGACCTCACACTGGCGCAGGTGTCGATCCTGTTGACCCTGCTCGACAGCGGGCCCATCCGGATGACGGAGTTGGCCGGCCGCGAACGCGTCCGTACCCCCACCACGACGGTGGCGATCAGGCGGTTGGAGAAGCTCGGCTTGGTGAGCCGTTCCCGCGATCCATCGGATATGCGGGCGGTGCTGGTCGAGGTGACCCCGGAGGGCCTGGTCCAATACCGGGAAGCGCTCGAGGCTCGGCGGCTACACCTCGCAGAACTGCTGAACCGCCTTACCCAAGCCGAACACGACGACCTGGTCCGCGCACTCAAACCGCTGGAGCGTCTCACCAGCGTCGAAGGCACCTAGTTTTACCCGGTGCCTAGCCCAGCCAGTCCAGTACCGCGGCCGCGGTCCACGACTGCTGCATGCTGCCCAGCGGTTCACCGGTGAACGGTTCGTAGTACTCGGCGAAGGTTCCGTCGGCGGCTTGGCGCAGTCCTTCGTTGCGCAGCAGCAGCGACCGTTCCGACCAGCCGCGGCGGGCGAAGGCCCAGGAGAACAACCACGTGAGCACCGGCCACACCGGGCCCCGCCAGTACTCCCGCGGACGGAAATCCCTCGACACCGGCGACGTCGACGGAACCAACGCGAACTTCAAGTCGGGGTGACCGCAGAATTTCGGGCCCTCCAGGAGTTTCAGCAGTGCCCGCTCCCGCTCGTGATCCAGCCCCCCGCACAGCAGGGGTGCGAATTGGGCAGCGGTATCGGTGGCGATCCAGGATCGCGATCGGAGATTGAAATCCCTTGCTGCACCAGATCTTTGGTCCGCTGTCTCCACAACGCCGCCGCGGAACCGAGCCGCCCAGGAATACAGTTCGCGGACGTCGGCGTTGGGCCGCTTGTAATCCTCACCGATATTGGCCAGCACATCGCAGGCGACCGAGAAGATCGCAGAGAAGAAGACGTCCTCGACCGCGAAGCTCATCACGCCCGGCAACCTGGTGTCGTCGTAGTGGACCGACTTCATCTCCTCCAGGAGCCACAGGTAGCGGTCGTACTCACCGTCGGATGGCCGCTGGCTGGGGTCGGTGATGATGTGGGTATCGGCGCGTTGGTACCGCGGAACACCACCGGCGATGACGCCCGCGTAGGCCGCGTCCCACCGCGGGGAGTTATCCATTCCGGACTCCCAGCCGTGGTAGAGCGTGACCCTGCCACGCTGATCGGGATCGCGAGCCTCGGCGAGCCATCGATGCCAGCGCACGAGATCGTTCCAACGCTGATCCAGAAAGGTCTCCGCGACGGCGCGCGTCGAGCGCCCCCGGGTGCGGGCGCGATCGAGGATTCGTTGCACCGCGATCGCGTGAACCGGCGGCTGGGTAATTCCCGAGGTCTGCCGGCCGGCCGGTGCCGCGGCGGCGAGATCCGAACAGGCCCACCGGTCCGGGCCCGGGAAATAGCCGTCGACTCCGGGGGCGAACACGATGTGCGGGATCATCCCGTTGGTCCACTGCGCCGAGAGCAGCGTGTCGAGTTCGACGACGGCACGTTCCACGCTCAGGGAGGCAAGCCCGACTGCGACGAATGCCGCGTCCCAACTCCACATATGCGGGTAGAGCCGGGGCGCGGCCGACGTCATCACCCCGAGGTCGTTGCCGCGAAGGAGGTAGGCCGCGCGGGCAGCGAGTTGGGTGGGCGCGAAGCCGGCATCGAACGTCACACGCTCATTCTGCGGTGCGCGGGCGTAGCCGTGCCGATCGGTAGGGTGACCGACATGCCGGGCACCGCACTGATCACCGGCGCCGGCGGAGGAATCGGCGCGGCAATCGCCGAAGCTTTGGCCCCGACCCACACACTTCTTCTGGCCGGGCGACCCTCGCGCCGCCTCGACGATGTCGCCACGAGAATGGGCGCCACCACCTGGCCGATGGACCTGACCGACAGCGGCGGTATCGAGGCCGCCGCAGAAGTGCTGGCCGAACTCGACGTGCTGGTCCACAACGCCGGGGTGGCCTTTCCCGGCCGGGTCGCCGAGTCCACCGCCGAGCAGTGGCGCGCCACTTTCGAGGTGAACGTGACCGGAGCGGTCGCCCTCACGCTCGCGCTGCTGCCTGCCCTACGGGCGGTCCGCGGACAGGTGATCTTCATCAACTCCGGTGCGGGCTTGACCGTGTCGGCCGGACTGGCGTCGTATTCGGCCAGCAAGTTCGCATTGCGGGCGTTCGCCGACTCATTGCGTGCCGACGAACCGCTACTGCGGGTGACCAGCATCCATCCCGGCCGTGTCGACACCGAGATGCAGCGAGACCTGGTGGCCTACGAGGGCGGGGGGTACGACCCCGCGAAATTCCTCACCCCGGCCACCGTCGCCGGAGTGGTCGCCGCGGTTGTCGCGACGCCTGCCGATGCCCACACCCACGAGGTGGTGATCCGACCCCGCGGACCGTTGCCACAGTCCTAGAGAACTAGGTTGACCAACCGGCCGGGCACCACGATCACTTTCTTCGGAGTGGCGCCGGCGAGGAACGCGGCCACCTTCTCGTCAGCCAGTGCAGCCGCCTCCAGGACATCGCGTCCGGCGTCGGCGTCGACGACGATGCGGCCGCGAACCTTCCCGTTGACCTGAACCGGGTACTCGACGGTGTCGGTGACCAGATACGCCGGGTCGGCAACCGGGAACGGGCCGTGTGCCAGCGACGCATCATTGCCGAGTCGGCGCCAGAGTTCCTCGGCAAGATGCGGCGCCAGTGGTGCAACCATCAGCACCAGCGGTTGCAGCGCTGCGCGGGCGCTGACGCCCGACTTCGTGAGGTGGTTGGTGTACTCGATCAGCTTGGCCGCCGCGGTGTTGTTGCGCAGATGGGTGTAGTCGTCCCGGACCCCGGCGATGGTCCGGTGCAGCACCCGCAGGGTCTCCTCATCGAGAGTGCCCTCGGAAACCCTTGTCTGCCCGGTGGTTTCGTCGACAACCAACCGCCAGACCCGCTGGAGAAAGCGATGCGCACCGATGACATCTTTGGTGGCCCACGGCCGGCTTGCCTCCAGCGGACCCATCGACATCTCGTACACCCGCAGGGTATCCGCGCCGTAGCCGTCACAGATCTCATCGGGCGAGATCGAGTTCTTCAGGCTCTTACCGATCTTGCCGAATTCCTGAAAAACTTCAACCTCGCCGTCCGCGCCAGGCAGGAAAAACTTTCCGCCGCGCTCGACGACGTCTGCCGCGGGTATGTACGAGCCGCGGGCGTCGGTGTAGGCGAAGGCCTGGATGTAACCCTGGTTCACCAAGCGCCGGTAGGGCTCCCGGGATGTCACATGGCCGAGGTCGTAGAGCACCTTGTGCCAGAAGCGCGAGTACAGCAGATGGAGCACCGCGTGTTCGACGCCGCCGACGTAGAGATCCACCCCGCCCGGATCGTCGGGCCCGTGTTCGGCCGGGCGCGGGCCCATCCAGTAGGCCTCGTTCTCCTTGGCGCAGAACTGTTCTGCATTACACGGGTCGGCGTAGCGCAACTCGTACCACGAACTGCCCGCCCACTGCGGCATCACGTTGGTGTCGCGGGTGTAGGGCCGCAGGCCGTCGCCGAGGTCGAGTTCGACATGCACCCACTCGCCGGCCTTGTTCAACGGCGGCGACGGCGCGCTGTCGGGGTCATCGGGATCGAATGACACGGGCGCGTAGTCGGCGATATCCGGCAGTTCCACCGGCAGCATCGATTCCGGCAACGGATGGGCCTTGCCATCGCTGTCGTACACGATCGGAAACGGCTCGCCCCAGTAGCGTTGACGGGCGAACAGCCAGTCCCGAAGTTTGTACTCGACACGGCCGCGTCCGCGTTCGTCGGACTCCAGTCGCGCGATGATGGCCGCCTTGGCCCCGACCACGTCGAGACCGTCGAGATAGCCGGAATTCACCAGTGTGCCGTCGCCGGTATAGGCCTCCTGACCCACATCGCCGCCAGCGATGACCTCGATGATCGGGAGGCCGAACGCCGCGGCGAACTCCCAGTCGCGCTGATCGTGGCCGGGCACCGCCATGATGGCGCCGGTTCCATAGCCGGACAGCACATAGTCAGCGATGAAGATCGGGACCTGGTGGCCGTTGGCCGGATTGGTCGCATAGCTGCCGAGGAACACCCCGGTCTTGGTTTTGTTCTCCTGGCGCTCCAGATCGGACTTCGCGGCGATCGAACGCCGGTAATCGGCGACCGCCCGCGCCGGTGTGCCCGCTCCGGCTGTCCATCGTTGGTTGACGTGATCGGGCCAGTGCGGCGCAAGAACTCGATCGACGAGTTCGTGCTCCGGAGCCAGCACCAGATACGTGGCTCCGAACAGGGTGTCGGGTCGCGTCGTAAAGACCTCGATGTCGGCGTCGGCCGCCCCAAAAAATACTGAAGCGCCGGTGGAACGTCCGATCCAGTTGCGCTGCATGGCCTTGACCTTGTCCGGCCAGTCCAGCACGTCCAAATCCTCGAGGAGCCGATCGGAGTAGGCGGTAATCCGCATCATCCACTGCCGCAACCGCTTTCGGAACACGGGGAAGTTCCCGCGTTCGCTGCGTCCGTCTGAGGTCACCTCCTCGTTGGCCAATACTGTTCCCAGACCAGGGCACCAGTTGACCAGCGACTCGGCGTGATACACCAGTCGATGGTCATCGATCACGGCCGCCCGCTCCGCGGTGGAAAGCTCCGACCATGGCCGGCCACCGTCGAGTGACCTTGCACCGCTGGCGAATTCGGCAATCAGATCACTGACCGGCCGGGCCTGGTTCAACGCCGGGTCGAACCACGCGTTGTAGATCTGCAGGAAGATCCATTGCGTCCAGGTGTAGAAGTCGACATCGGTGGTGGAGAAACTGCGTCGCTGGTCATGACCGAGTCCGAGCCGACCCAACTGACGGCGGAAGTTGACGATATTCGCATCAGTCCGGGTACGCGGATGGGTGCCGGTCTGAACGGCATACTGCTCGGCTGGCAGGCCGAAGGAGTCGAAGCCCAACGCGTGCAGCACATTGCGTCCGGTCATCCGGAAGTATCGGGCGTAGACGTCGGTCGCGATATAGCCCAGCGGGTGGCCGACGTGCAGGCCCTCGCCGGACGGGTAGGGGAACATGTCCTGAACGAACATCTTGTCCCGCGGCACCGGCGAACCATCCGCGGGAGCCAGTGAGCCCACCGGGTTCGGCACGTCGAAGGTTCCCCATCGCTGCCAGTTGTCCTGCCACTGCTGCTCGAGGCGGCCGGCCAATTCGGCCGTGTACCGAAATGGCGGTACGTCCGCATCTGCCTCCCCGGATCCGGCAGTCGCGGGGTTGCCGTTCGCGTCGGTCGGGGATTCGGTCACCGGGACAGGGTATCGGGACGCGCCGTTCGGCAACGGCGCGGTATCGGTTGCGTTTCGTGCCGGTCAGGGGTTGGTTCCAAGTCGATTCCGGCCCTGCCATCAGGGGTTCGCCCGTGGATACAGTCGGCTCAGACAAGTGGGTCGTTTCGGCCCGAACGCGCGAAGAGGACATCTGCAATGAACAGGATCACCCGCAATTGGCGGGTACTCGTAGGCGGCGTCGCTGCCGGCTCGGTGGCCGTACTCGGCTTCACCGGCGCCAGCGCATCAGCTGAACCGGTACCGCCTGCGCCGCCCGTGCCGGCAGCCACAGCGACCGCGACGGTGACCCAAACCGTCACCGTCACGCCCCAGGCCGCGAATACTGCCGCGGCGCCATCGACCGCGGCGCCGGCCGCCGTGGCCGCGACGTCGGCCACACCACCGGCCGTCGTGGCCGCAACCACCCAACCGGCTGCCGCACCGGTACAGACGCCCGCGCCGGCCCTGGCACCGGCGACGTCCGGAACGCTTGCCGAGTACTTCGCAGACAAGGGCGTGGTGCTCGAGCCTCAGAAGGCGGCCGGATTCACTGCGCTCAACATCGTGTTGCCGATCCCGACCGGGTGGCGGATCATCCCCGATCCCAATGTCCCTAACGCGTTCAGCGTGATCGCCGACAGGCAGGGCGGCGACGGGCTGTACACCTCCAACGCCCAGTTGATGGTGTCCAAGCTGATCGGGGATTTCGATCCGCGAGAGGCCATCAGTCACGGCTACGTTGAAAGTCAGAAGCTATTGGCCTGGCAGTCGACATCAGCCTCGATGGCCGACTTCGGCGGGTTCCCGTCATCCCTCATCGAAGGGACCTACCGCGATACCGACATGACGCTCAACACCTCCCGGCGTCAGGTGATCGCACAATCAGGTTCAGACCGCTTCCTGGTCACGCTGACCGTCACGACGGCCGCAAACCAGGCCGTGGCGACGGCCGCCGCTACCGAAGGAATCACCAAGGGCTTCAAGGTCGCCGCACCGGACGCAACACCCGCGGTGGCGCCGTTGGCACCGGCGGCAGTCCCCGCCCCGCCCGCGGCCGGGGTTCCGGCAGCGGTTCCCGCGCCGGCTGCCATTCCGGAGGTACCCGTAACGGTGGCACCGCCTGCTCCAGTGGCAGTGCCCGCACCTGCGGCAGTGCCCGCTCCCGCGGTGGTGCCCGCTCAGTAACGGCCGTCCGCTGCTCGTATTGTGAGCGCCATGGTTGTCGGGGCAGTGCTGAGTCTGTGCCTGGCCGCACTGATTGGCGGCTCAGGGCTGTGGTCGCTGGCCCGACGTTCCGGAGTCGATATCACCGGGCAGGTGCTGCGCGCGGTGGCACCCACTCAGGTCGCGGCCGCCGTGATGCTCGCTGCCGGTGCGGTGACAGCGTTGGCCGCGCCGACCCGGATCGGAGTGATCGGGTTGATCATCGGCGCGATCGGGGCAATCGGCACCATCGCCGCGGGGTCGTGGCGGGCGGCGCGTTACGCCGCACAACGCCAGATGTCGGCATCGTGCGGATCGGCGGACGGCTGCGCCGGATGCACCCAGTTGTGCCGGTCAACCCCGGCAGAGACCAATTAGTTGCGGCTCAGGTCGATAGGGTGAGTCGCCAGCAGTGGCAGGGGCATGGGCTGACGGCGCAAAACCCGCGACCATAAGTCGACGCGGGGCTCTGCCAGAACGTCAGACGGCAACGCCGACAACACAATCCAGTCATCGCGCTCAATTTCGCCGTCGAGTTGCCCGATTGTCCAGCCCGAGTAGCCTGCGAAGATTCGTACACCTTCGACCGCAGCGCCAATTGACTCCGGGTCCGCATCGAGATCGACCATCACCACGCGGCCTGCAACATGGCGGAGACCAGTCATCCCCTCGGGATCGACCCCGATTCGCAGCGTGGCCAAACACAGTGCGGCATCGCGCTTCACCGGCCCTCCGACGAACATCGTCTTCGGTTTAGCGACCAGTTCGGTCCACTGCGGCAAGACGTTGTGGACCGCGGTCTCGCTGGGCCGGTTGAGCACCACACCCAGGGTTCCGCCGTCGTTGTGCTCGACGACGTAGATGACACTGCGGCGGAATGTCGGCTCCATCAGGTCGGTGCTGGCGAGCAGTAGCGTCCCCGCCCGCACCTGATTTTCCGCGGGCGCGATGAAGTCCTCGGGGTCCTCCTGCTGAGCCACCCTTCAATCATGGCACGGGTTGCTGCGACGAATCGGTGCGCGCCGCGGTGATGTTTGTAGTGTGAGCCAGTGGTCGATGCCGGCGCTACCGTCTCGTTGTGGCGCTCGGTGCACGGCCTTGGCGACTTCTGGCGGCTGTTGCAATTGCGGATGGCAAGCCAATTCGCTGATGGGCTGTTTCAAGCCGGGTTGGCCGGCGGATTGTTGTTCAATCCCGAACGCGCCGCCGACCCGATTGCCATCGCCGGAGCCTTCGCGGTCTTATTCCTGCCCTATTCGCTGCTGGGACCGTTCACCGGCGCTCTGTTAGACCGCTGGGACCGGCGGGCCGTACTGGTGGCGGCAAACGCCGCGCGGTTGGTGCTGGTGATCGGCGTCGCCGCATTGCTGGCCGCGGGAGCCCGGGACCTGCCCGTGCTGTGTGCGGCGTTGACGGTAAACGGCGTCAGCCGATTCGTGACATCGGGGCTGTCGGCTGCTCTGCCGGATGTGGTGCCGCGCGAACAGGTGGTGACCATGAACTCGGTGGCCACCGCGGTCGGCGCCACCGCGGCATTCCTGGGTGCCAACTTCATGTTGGGACCCAGGGCGATCTTCGGGTCGGGCGATAACGCGGCGGCGGCGGTCATCGGCTGCGTTGCCCTTCCACTCGCGCTGGCACTGCTGTTATCGCTCCGTTTCCGCCCGCGCGTGCTCGGGCCGGAACGCGTCGCCGCGCATGGCTCGGCACTGTCCACGGTGGCCGCTGGTTGGGCGTCCGGCGCCCGGGAAGTTCGATCCAGGCCGTCGGTTGCCGCGACCCTGTCCGGTCTGGCAGCACACCGGATGGTGTTCGGTATCAACACGCTGCTGGTTCTGGTGATGGTGCGACACAGTGACACCGGGGGCTTCGCCGGTTTGGGTACCATCGTCATCTTTGTCGCCGCCGCCGGCGCAGGCTCCTTTGTGGCCACTGTGCTGACACCCGTGTCGGTGCGGCGGTGGGGGCGATACGCCACCACCAACGCGGCACTGCTGTGGGCGGCGGTGATCCAACTGTCGGCTGCGACCTTGCAACTGGGCATCATGGTGGCCTGCGGGTTCTTCCTTGGTGTGACCGGCCAGGTGGTGAAACTCTGCGCCGACTCGGCCATGCAGATCGATGTCGATGACGCGATGCGAGGGCACGTATTCGCGGTTCAGGACTCACTTTTTTGGATGTCGTTCATTGTGGCGGTCAGTGCAGCGGCCGCGGTGATACCTGCCGACGGACGATCGCCGGCGCTGGCGTTTGTTGGTTCGGGCGTGTACCTGGTCGGGTTGGCGGCGCACGCGAGGATCGGCAGGCCCCAGACCCCCATGAACCAGATCCCGACGAACTAGGCTGGGCCGCATGGCCATTGCCAACTCCATCGTCGACGATCTGCGCGCCGAGAGCGAGGCACTCGATGCGCTGGTCGGTCCGCTGCCCGCCCAGCGCTGGGCGGACGCCACGCCGGCCGCAGGGTGGACGATCGCACATCAGATAGCGCACTTGTTGTGGACCGACCGGGTGGCGCTGGCGTCGATCGACGATGACGCCCGGTTCGGTGAACTGCTCGCCGCCGCGGATGCTGATCCGCTCGGTTTCGTCGATGCTGCCGCTGATGAACTGGCTACCGCGGCACCCGCAGACCTGTTGGCCGATTGGCGGGACACCCGCACTCAATTGCACGCCGCACTTCGGTCGGTGCCCGACGGCCGAAAGTTGCGGTGGTTCGGGCCGCCGATGAGCGCGGCGTCCATGGCCACCGCACGACTGATGGAAACCTGGGCGCACGGGCTCGACGTGTCCGACGCACTCGGCGTGCGGGTCGAGCCGTCGATGCGGCTGAAACAGATCGCACACATCGGCGTGCGTACCCGGGACTTCGCATTCACCGTTCACGGCCGCACACCGCCGACGGAGCCGTTCCGGGTGGAATTGCAGGCCCCCGACGGCGGCGTGTGGACGTGGGGACCGGAGGACGCGGTTCAGCGGATCAGCGGTTCCGCGCTGGACTTCTGCCAATTGGTCACCCAGCGCCGCCCGCGAGCGGAGTTGGACGTCGTCGCGCACGGACCGGACGCGCAGACGTGGCTCGGGATAGCCCAGGCCTTCGCGGGGCCGCCCGGCTCGGGCCGCTGAGCGCGACAGCGCGAAGCGGAGCCGAGCCGAGCCGACCCACGCC
>Ga0114963_10003362_pt1 | contig 10934 bp, 10 predicted proteins | sample C_131016_EF_Meta_FD_87019 | JGI IMG/M metagenome (GOLD analysis project Ga0114963, IMG submission 87019) | Freshwater microbial communities from Lake Croche, Canada to study carbon cycling - C_131016_EF_MetaG | ecosystem: Environmental > Aquatic > Freshwater > Lake | place: Lake Croche, Canada...
AGACTAAGGGTAGTCAATTTAAATACTCTGATCTTGCTATCAAAACCGTGTATGTTATACGTCAGATATTCAATTTAAGACTTAGGCAGTGTGAGGGGCTGGTGAAATCTATACTAAAGCTTTTATCTGTCGATTTACCAACACCGGATTATACTACCGTATCAAGGCGCATAAGAAAATTGTCTGTAGAATTTGTTACCAATCGACCAACAGGAAACATAAATCTAATTTTGGACAGTACTGGAATTAAGGTTGTTGGTGAGAAAGAATGGATTAACTACAAATACAACATACAAAAACAAAGAAAGATTTGGCGTAAATTGCATATTGGCGTTACGGATGATGGCAATGTTGTAGTTGGGGAAGTCAATATGTTACGTGACAGTGATATTGCTACCATTCCTGCTCTTCTTTCTCAGGTACAAAATCCTATAGATCAAGTTGTTGGAGATGGAGCTTATCATAGAAAGCGTATTACTAATGATCTTAAGAAGTTTGAATCACCTTTGATTGCAAAGTTTGTTGGTCCACCGGGCAAAGGAATAAAAGCCTATGGCAACAGACTTAAAGTAGAAGAGACATATAGTAGATATAAGAGGATCATAGGAAATAAATTTAAAGCACAAAATATTCTAGGACAAATCAACGAAGCAAAAATCTCACTATTCATACTAAACACAATGAAAGACCTAGGTATGACTCGAATTGTCACAATTGCATAACAAAATCATTGAGGAAAATTAGGATTTGTCTTCGTGCAACAAAGTTGTTATAAGCCTCTTTATTTTTCATATATTCTTCGGTATCATTCTTACCATATGTAGCACAAACTAAATCTTTTTTACTGACCCATTTTAAAAGTTTTAAATAACGGTTGATCCATTATCGAAAATTGTATTAATTATAGCCACAATAGTAGGACAAATGATTCTTATGTTTGGTAGGTGCATGGTCACTAGTAGTGCTTTAGCTTTAGCATTAGTCGATTATAAATGGTGTGTTGGAACCGCATCAAGTTTGTTTGGATTTTTCTATTATTGCTTTATATCCTTATTTACGCTTGGGATGGGAATGTTGCATAATGGTACGCTGCTACCGATGCCACTCTATTTTCTTAGTATCGCGATATTCATGATTGTGGCGAAGAAAGCGACCTTAAGAAATTAGTCAAACATAATGCTAATTTAAGTTTTAATTTTATAATCTTCAATAATTTATATTTTGTTTAGAATTAAATTTTGTATCGCTTCCAATTATAATAATAAATTACTTAATTTAATGAAACTCTACTCATCAATCGAAAATAATTTATTTTCAAGGTTGTTAGCTTCTATTAACCTATAATCTTTAATAAATACTACCAATATAAATGCAGCAAAAGCCGAAATTGGCAAAATGCTTAATGCAATTTTATAATCATATCTTGTATATAATGTTGTAGGTTCAAGGTGTCCTTTATTAAGTAAGAATCCAATTAAAGGATGAAAAATGAAGCCAGATGCCATAACGGTCATATTTAAAATGGAAGTGGTAAGCGCGGAAGTTTTTTTAGAAGTTAAGTTGCAGCCAATTGTAAAGGAAAGTGTTTTGGCTGAGTAAAACACACCTACTAGGAATAAGCAAAAATAAGTTTGATATTCTGACATTTCATAATTACCGTAAAGAATTAAAGCATATAATATAAATGCCATTATAGATGATACTAACATCATTGCTTTACGACTCTTAAATACTTCAGATAATATTGCAATTATAGGACTTCCAATACCTGCTCCTATGAACATATAAGCTATTGCATTAGCTGCAATATTATAATCAACCTTAAAATACACAGTTATAAAGCCTATCCCCCAACCAACACCTAATATAGTTATTGGTAGATAAGTAAGCATTCCATAAATAGATAGTAAAATTATTTGAGGATTTTTTAAAGTTAATTTCAGGTCTTTTAAAATTGGATCTTTAACTGTGAACGCTTCTTCTTGCTTAATCTTTATTAAAATGGAAGAAAGTGTCATAAAAAGAGTTAATGACAGTATTATTCCTATATAGACCATACATAAAATCACTTCTCTCCAGTTATAAATATAACTTAATTCTTTAAGGGGTTTGCCAGCAATTACCGCCCCCAGGGTTCCAAATAATATTGTCATACCAATACCAATACTCACGCGATTGGGAGGTAAGATTATTGTAGCAACTTTTATAGCTCCAAGAAACCCAAATGCAGATCCAATGCCCATAATAAATCTTGAGATCGTAGCCTGAATAATGTTGTCGGAATAGATCATTCCCAATACTCCAAACGCACAAATTAGTGGTGCAAATGGAAGCAGATATTTAATTTTAATACGATCAATTGTGATACCCAAAGGTATTTGAAGCCCGGAATATGCCGCAGAATATGCTGCAATTATGATACCAAAGCCTGCAGCTTCAACATGAAATGCATCCATAAATTCTTGAGAGAACGTGTTTGGCAACACACGAAGTGCGAACTGATAGCAATAAAAAAGTCCGCACGTAAGCATTATTAACCATGAGTTAAAACGTTTTTTAACAAATGTGTATGTTAAATGACTTACCATATGATCAATTTTTGATGTTTATAAGAAATAAAAACATAGCTGAATCTGTTATAAACTTCTTTTAATTAAAAAAGAGAGTATATAAATATACTCATACATGATTACAGCTTAAATGAGGGATCATAACATGTCAAAAAAACAACGCAACAAAATATATCTGACAGGTTAGTAGAAGCACTAATTGCGGATATTACAGCATTGAGGTGATACAAAATCTTTCTAATCAAGGCATAACGCCAGTAATACCACCACCTGTGCATGCCGTAGTTCATGACAAAGCTAGTACAAGCTAGCACGATAAGGTAGTTAAATATATCCAAGAAAAGGGAACAGTTTATGCGTTTCATAAGAAATATGGTTACGGTATACGTAGTAAAGTTGAGGCACAATTCTCACGAATTAAAAGATGTATTGGTTCATCATTGCAGACTGAAAAAATAGACTCACAAGAACGTGAAGTAATCATTATTGCAAATATTATTAATTTATGGAATTCATTTGGTAAGTTGGTTTCCGTCAAAATTGTCTAATTTACACTTCGTAGATGGGAAAAAACCCTGCCGAACAAAGCCAGCAAAAGATATATTTGCTCAAAAGTTAATTATTTCAGCTAGCATTCTGGACTGGAGGCGGGTGATAACTTGTAGTCGCTTAAAAGCTATATACTCCCATAATATTTCCATTGAAGGAAAGAATAAAAAGCTCAACTGCAGTTCTTATTTTTTCCCACAAGGATCCTAATCTATCAACTGTAGATCTCATTTCTTGAAATAATTTATCAGTTAATTGATATATGTTTAGATGCTTCATTTTTCTTTTGTAATAATACCCTCTAATACTTTATTTAATAAGACATACTTTTTCGCTTATTTAAAATAACTTGACAATGCTTATTATAGTTATAATTCTTCATGATAATCTTTCATCTCTCCAGAAAAAATCTTATCTGAATAAGGTTCTACTACATATTCTGAATATATAATTTCTTCTTCATAAACTACGTATGCTGTTGGAAGGTGTACCGGAATACGCCCTTGATTACCAGGGTTACTAGATGCTATAGCATCCGCATTAGATAAAAATCCACTATCTCCGTCACAGCTTTCCAATTTCCAAGTTAAATTATCCTCAATAGTAATAGTACAAACCTCAGTAGAATTAGTATCAAGATTTATAATATTTACCTTTAACTCAGAACCTGCAGGGGCCCAAAAAACATCCATATTAATAGTATTTGTATTAGTCACACTTAAATATGCTCCTACACCATTATTTTGAGGATCGCTGTCAATAGTAACTAAAATATGCGCGTTATTATTAATTTTCTGTGGTGTGTCCAATACAACATAAAAAAAGTCTTGCTTAGCAAGAGGGTTATCATAAGACGATACACGTAACTCTAATGCTTTTATGCCGTCAGGTGCTAGGCTCAAATCCATCTGGGCAGGGTTTTTACCTAGTTTTCCTTTACTAAAGTCACCCGCTACTTCTGGCGCAAAGTACTTCTGTACATAATAGCGCCAAAACTGAGGTTGATTATTACAAAAATCATTTTGTGAAAAATCTAAGTCTAAAATTTTATTATTATTTTTATAGATAAAATTTTCTACTTTAGAAGGAGTAAATATGCCTTGCTTTTCAGCTTTTTCAATATCAGGGTTTAATGGAAAATGTGCCACATTTCGCACAAAAGTACTAGCTGATTTAAAATCTGCTGAAGGTTGACCTCCCCATCCACCATCAATATAGTGGTTCAACATAATAAGCATGTCACCTAGTTTTTTTTCAGCTCCATAGAACCACCATGTCAAATCTCCTCCAGGTTGTTGATCTCCTGTCATATTAATCCCTGAATAATTATCATAAGTAAAAGTTTTTATTGGAGGAGTGTTTTCGATATCTTTACCATCATTACCTGCATCTATATAGAAATATAATTGTCTAGGTGTCCAAATAATAGTATAGAAATGAAATTCTGTTGGAGAGAAATATTTACTATCAGCATCTTGCATTGTAACGTACTGTTCATTTGTCATTGCCGCATTTGCATCATCAACAGGGTCGTTAGGAATAAATTTAGCTTCAATATTATCGGATATAATCTGTTTTGTTCCTTCTGGCATGCGCCAAAAATTAATAGTATGAAATGGAATATTTTTAGGAGGATATTCTGCTGCAGGTTTTTGCCACTGGCTTGCGCCGCCCCAATAATTCCAACTAGCAGTTGGGCTCGTATATTGCACTAACTTACTCCAGCTTGTAACATCTGTATGACCACTAACTATTCCAATTTGCGTTGCCATTACATCATCAGTTAATTCTGGCCCAACTGCTGATAAAGATTTGCATTTAAGGTTTGAAGATGCCTTTGTACATTCTACTTTTTCCATAAAAGTGGCAGTAGTATGAGGGACATATTCCCAATCAAATTCTGTCCATCTCCATAATTTAGCAAGTTCTGGATAATAAGTAGTTGGAGGTTGCATAGATTGTAAGAAAATTCCAGACACTGTAGGATCGTTTTTTACATTATTCCAGCCACTAAAAATATACATGCCATATGAAGTTGGCATGCGTGCATCCAACTGTACTCCGCTGTAGTCATTTGGATCAAAGTTATTCAATTTATTTTTTTTTGCTCTCATTTTTAATGCTCCTTCATTTTATTGTTTATTAAATGATTTAAATTAATAATAAGTTAATATTGATGTTGGCATTTTAAAAAATGAGAGTCAACAATTTTAATTTTAAATTTTAGTATTACTTTGTAAATGGTAGATATACTAACTTAATCAAGGAATAGACAAAAGAATCATTGGTGGCGTTATAAAAACTATAGAATATGGATGGCCAATTGGAATGCCAGTATGTAAACCTTTAGGAGATGGCTTATATGAAGTAAGATCAACAATTTCATCTAAGAGGGAGATAAGAATAATTTTTTATATAAGAGCTAATCAGATGATTTTATTGCATGGGTTTATAAAAAAGTCACAAAAAACTCCTGATAAGGAGTTGGAATTGGTTAAGAAAAGGAAAAAGGAGGTTATGTAACATGGTTAGAAAAAATAAATTTATAGGTTCAAGTTTTGATGAATTTCTGAATGATAATAATATATTATCTGAAGTAGAAGCTGTTGCTACAAAAAAAGTTTTAGCATGGCAGATAAAGCAAGCTATGGAGAAATTAAAAATTACCAAAAAAGAGATGGCTAAGCGCATGAATACTAGTAGAGCGGTAGTTGATCGTTTACTAGATCCTGTAAATCCAGGTTTAACTTTAAAAAATCTGGAAAAAGTTGCAGCTGTACTTCATAAAACAGTCAGGATAGAGTTACAGGACATTGCGTAATAGAGTAATATAATTTATTTCTAGAAAGCTGTACCCCTTATTCTACAAATATTACAGCTTGTTTTCATAAGTAATGTTATGAGTAAAATATGTGTATGCCCAAAGTAATTATGTTAATAAAATATTTTATACATGTTTTGATAATTTAATAGCTTAAAAAAGCCAAAATCTTGTTCCTGCTGCCCTGCATAAATTAAGTATCCGTTAGCACATCTTTCCTGAGCAACGTTCTTAAAATATTGCTATCCTTTTAAAAATTCTGATGTAAATGTTTTAGATGATTTAATTTCTATTGGTATTAGCTCATAACCTTTTTATATATTATATCTATTTCATAATATTGATTGAGGTATTAACATTTCCTTTAAAATTAATGTCTTTTTTATTGATGAGCCACAAGAAATAAAAACACAGCAGGTTAGAATTAAGAAAAAATGTTGATAGTAATATCTTTACTCCATAGCTTTAGATAAAAAAATTACCATATATAACATAAGCTGCTCCTGCTTCGCTTATCCAGCTTGCGGTTCCATTAATGCACCACTATGCTATTTCTGTTAATATCCTCTGCTTCTGATACTCAATAGCCTGATTTGCAGCCTTTAATTAGAACCATATATATAACTTAGAAATATTTACTATTTTAGTAGCAAATATTTAAATAATGTTATAGAATATTTATTAAATAAAAAAAGAGGTTCAAAATGACTCTAGAAATTAAAAATGAAGAAAAAATTGAAAAAAATGATATTTCAGAAAAAGAAATACAAGAGTTTCAAAAGAATTTAACTGCACATATTCAAGTAATTATGGCAGCTAATAACGAAGAGATTGAGGTTAATGTCCATGATTATTATTTTAAATCTCTAAATGAAAGAATTAATGAGCATTTAGTTAATCTTGAGCAAAAAGGTGAAGCACTGCATGTATCTGCTCAAAGTCAGCAATATTTCTCGGAAGTTATGGGCGAACTTCACGACTAAGCAGATAATACAAATCTATAAGTTATATGTTCAATCAATTATATTATGATAGGCTTTCTAAAGCTAATGCTACTCGAATAGCTATAGACAATAATCATCTTAATGGTATTAAATATATTTATTCAGATCAAAAAAGTTATTTGAACTTTTATGATCAATATAATAATACTCAAGCACTAAAAATAGCTGAACAGCTAGGAGATCTAAGAGGTATAGAACATATATATAAAAAAACTAAGGAAATTACCTTAAACATATATATAATAAGACTCCCCAAGAGAATATAAATAAAGCACAAGCTTTAAATGATTTGAAAGGATTTAAATATATTTTTAAATCTCTCAATATGAATTATTTAGATCTTCTCTATGAAATAAATTCTACATCTATAAACATTGAAAATGAAATAACAACTAAGTTATATTATGCAGCTGTTACTTTGGCAGATCTTGATGGTGTTAAATATATAATTAACAATACTAAAACTCAATCAACTAGCATATTACAAAATAATACCCACATACTTAGAGATGTTTATTATAAAAATAAGCTTTCTATAGCTTATAAATTAATAGAAGCTGGCGCAAAGTTTGATAAAATGTATATTATTAAACCTGCTCATAATTTAAAGCTAAATCACACAGTATATGAGAATCATGTAAACAAGCTTAGGAATAATAGTTATATAAATGACGAAGAACACCAACAAGCTACAGCACTATTGGGTACATTATTTACAGATCCTATAAAAAAGTTAGATAGTAAAGATTTAGGATATAGCTTATATGAGATGCTTATAAGCACTACCCATATAGCTGTATCTTTTGTGTCAGAAATTCAAACAATTTTTGATCAATATATATCTTCTAAATATAAGCCTGTACAAGATATTATTAAAATTACAGCGCTAACAAATTTAGATAAAAAGCCTATAGATATATTATTACCATCTAATGGTCACCATACTGATCCACATTATTCCGGTAATATTATATTAAGTCCTCATAAAGATTATTATATATATACACCCATTAACTTAAATGAAACTACATCAGCTTTGCTGCATGAAATGGGGCATTTTCTCTTTGATGTAATGTTTAATAATGTAGCTAAAGTATATAGAGATTTTGACTACAATAATAAAACAAAGCAATATCAAGAATTTCAAATAGCTGCCAAAAACACATTAGTGAATATTTTGCAACTGTTACAAAATCAAGATAAAACAATTGCGAGTAAAGAATTTACTGAGATAGCTAAATACTTAAAAACTTGTGGTGAATTATTACTTAACCATTATATATATGATGCACATAATGGAGTAATTAATACTGCATTAGAGACTAGTCTATTAACAGCTTTTGGTGGTGCTGACCAAAAAGCATTAAAACAAGCACTTAGTTCTTCTCAAGCTGAAAAGACAAAAATATTAGAAAATATTTATAACCGCTTTAAATGGTCCAAAGACGAATCTTACTTGCTTGAAAGAATGACTGACTATGTAGGTAGAGATGAAAAGCAATATGATATAGAACTAGTCAATAGATTACCTGAATTACAAATTAAAGGTTTAAATAAAAAAGCACTTCAACATCTAAAGCCTCTATCAAAATGGTGGAAAGATTTTATTACTCCAGAAGTGGAGAAATTAACAAATGATCATATAACTCAATGTGAATCATGGATTAAATCTGGTAGTATAATAAATAATAGTAAAGAATATTGTATTTTAGATATTTACAATAAAACTGATGTTAAGAATCTGTTACTCAACCCTCAAACTAGGTGCGATTTAATTGAAGCAAAAATTAATAGCTTTGCTTATAAAGATGGTAAAAAATCTGATACATTAATTCAATCTAATGCTGAAAAAGAATTATTATACAGCGTACAAAATGATGAACAAAGTAAATGTATAGAACTGATTGTATCAAAATTTAATATACCACAAACTTCCATAGAGCAAGCTTTTGTAATAACAGCTGAAAAAGGTTATGCTCAATATGCAGAATTTTTTTTAAAAAGCACTAATATTTCGTTTGAGACTCAAAAAGAATCATTGCAAAAGTCGGTTAGCCAAATGAATCAATGCGTTCCAGCTAAGAGTTTTAATGAATTTTGTTATAACATTTATGATAATTACTTTTTAAATTTAGCAAACGAAGCTAAAGGACTGCATGAACAAGTTAGTTGTACCATATACCATAATATAGCATCTCTATCTGCTAATGATGAGTTAGAAAAGCTAATTATAACCTGTAATGGTGAAACAATGAATCATAATACAGATCATAGCGAACTTTAAACTATAAATTGATACATTTTATTTTTATAATACGACCATCGAAGTGGCATTGTCTACCACTAAAGAATTATCTTTAACGTAAACTTCAAACATTTTGACAGATCTATGACGTGAGTGCTTCATTAGGAAGCATCTCGATTAGTTTAATACTTATTAGATATTTACATTACAGTCAAATCAATCATTTCATTATTATGGTATTGATTTCCGATGATTCCGCTCAATAATGTTAAACCCATTATAATAGATGGTAGGTTAATATCAAAAACAGGGTCTATTAGTATATGAAAAGGTAATTCGATCTTCTCTTGGCAATGTGCTGGAACTTGAGGATATAAGTTATTTGAAAATAATTCTGAATCTTGGCTATTATGTTCGTTATACTCCTCTAAGGGATCTGTTACACGTGCAGTTTGGTTTTCTAACTGTGCTAGTAATTCTGCAATTGCTTTTTCATATGCTTTTCTTTCAGGATTATCTGGTATCGCATCTTCATCATTAACTATTAATCCTAGTGTTAAGTCAAAGATTACTGGCTCTTTGCTTGTAAAGGTTAAGGTATTATTAACTGTCTGTGTATTGCAGTTTTGCATATTAACGTTTTGCTCAGAATTATCTGAGTTTTCTTCTGAATTACTCATCTCCGCATCATCATGTTGATCGGATTCTTCTTCAGAAGCTTCTGCAGTTTCTTCTGATTTTTCAGGCTCTACCTGTTTAATATTACTTGCAAGTGCTATAACTTTGTTTAAATTTTCCATTTGCACAGTATCTAGTTCTTCTTCGTACAAAGAATTCAAAGCTTCGACGTTAGAACCATATTCAACTAGCATAGTGAAAACATTGATAAAGTTTTCATTAAGCGCTAAACCTTCAAAAAGCATATTTTCAACAGCTCTCCACAAAGGATCATATCCTTCTTCATCAACTTCTGTTGCACTATAGCCTCTTTGTAGGAGTAATTCTGTTAGTATATCATTACCAATTTCTGAACTATAAAATAAACTCATATCTTTATGCTCAGACACAAATTTTCGATATAAGTCTTCTATAATTACTTTATCTTTAAATAATAATTTAAATTTGCTCATAAATTATGCTCATAATAACAATAATGCTTAAATAATATCTTACAAAATAATAAATAAATGTCAACTATCAACATAAAAATTTATACGCATTCTTGCTATTTATTTTTAAGCCAGTTAATATATTTTATAAATTTTATTTTTAACTAAATAACTGATTAAGCAAATGCCTTTAGATTTAAATGCAGAAGAAATTGAATCTCTAGATCGTAATGCACAAGCTACAGGCAGCACTTTAAAGAAATTGTTAATGCATTATAACGAAGATCTTGGAGAGGGAAAAACACACGTTGAAATAAATTCAAAAAAGGCATTAGAATATCAATTAAGAAGAATTGGAGGGGGAAAAAGTTTATTAATATTAAATGTTAATGCTCTTAATAAAGATTTTACTGGAGAAACTAATCATTATGTAGGTCTGGTCATAGAGCCTACGATCCCAGCTAGTGTACAGTATATTGATCCTCTTGGAGAAAATATTAGTCCTGTCATAAAAGATTTTATAAATGATACTATAGTTGGAGGTGCTGATATTTCACAATATACTAGCGGGTTGCAATATGCGACGGGAGAAAGAGATAGTAGATCAATGCTAGTTTATTTAATGACCAAAGCAGC
>Ga0114963_10003363_pt1 | contig 10931 bp, 10 predicted proteins | sample C_131016_EF_Meta_FD_87019 | JGI IMG/M metagenome (GOLD analysis project Ga0114963, IMG submission 87019) | Freshwater microbial communities from Lake Croche, Canada to study carbon cycling - C_131016_EF_MetaG | ecosystem: Environmental > Aquatic > Freshwater > Lake | place: Lake Croche, Canada...
ACGACCGCACCCTTCTTGGCCGTGCCGGCGGCGACGGCCTCGACGCCGGGATCGTGCGCGGCGAGCGTGCGGCGCACGTGCTCTTCCCCGCCGGCCGGCCAGCCGAGCCGGACATCGACGAGACACGTCCGCGGACCGACGGCGCCGGGCCGTGCCGGCGTCTCACGGAACATCCAGGCCACGGTCCCGGCGACGAGCGTGCCCCAGCCGGCCACCACCACGTGGCCGGCGCCGACGGCCATGCCCACGGCCACCGCGAAGATCACGAAGGCCGTGTCCTTGGTGTCCTGCACCGCCGTGCGGAAGCGGACGATCGACAGCGCCCCGACGAGGCTGAAGGCGAGCGCCACGTTGTCGCCGATCACCTGCGTGACCATCGCGATGAGCACGCTCAGGAGCACGAGCGTGCCCGGGAACGACGCGGCCACCCGCGCGAGATCCCGCGTGCCCCGGTAGACGCCCGACACCGCGAAGCCGAAGGCCGCGGCGGTCACGAGCCGGCAGGCCAGCACCCGCCAGTCGATGTCGGGCCGCACGAACGACGCTGTCAGCCAATCGGGCATCTGGCTCGGGCTCCGGTGCGGGCGGCTCGGGGCGCCGCCGCGGGCCCCGAGCCGCCGACCGTTGTAATCCGGAAGACGCGTACTCCGGAAGACGCGTACTCCGGAACACGTGTAGTCCGGAAGCACGGCGGCCGCGACCGCCCGCAGGCCGGCGACGCCCCGACCGGCCGCTGCCCGGTCAGAAGCAGTCGTTGCCGACCTCGCGGCGGATGAGCTGCCGCAGCCGGCAGATCGCCTGCTGCTCGCTGGCCTTGCAATCGTGCCAGAACTCCCGCAGCTCCTGCCGCCACTCGGCGTTGGCGATGTACTGGTCGTACCGCCAGAGGGCGTCGAGCCGTCGGCTGAGCTCGTGGATCAGGTCGTGGTCGTGGTCCTGGCAGCCCGCCGTCTCACCGATGTGGGCGAACTCCTGCTCCGCTGCAACCGTCATGTCGTGATCTCCAGGGATCGAGGGGAAAGCCATCGTCCCGCGCAGGACGAGGCGTCTCCGGCCCTGGAGACCACGACGCGCGGCAAAGCGACGTCGTTCGTCGCCTGCCTGCGATCGCCGAGACGAGCATACGCGCGCCGAATCGTGCGGGCCACCCGTACCGCCTCGTCGCGGCGGCCGCCGCCGGACACTTCGCCCGGCCGCGCGCGATCCTGCGCCCCTCCGGCGGCCGCTTGCCTGCGGCGCTCCGCGGGACGAATGCTTCCCCGCCTGAACGCGTCCGATCGGGCCGCACCGCGCGGCCCGCGGCGTTTCCATTCCGTTGTCCTCGTCCGGGAGACTCACCCCATGTCACTGCTCCCCTTCCGCAGCCGCCGGCACGCCGATCTCGAGCCCGCCGGCATGTCCTCGCTGACCGACTTCCGCTCCGAGATGAACCGGCTCTTCGACGGCTTCTTCAGCCGGCCGCTCCCGTTGTCGTCGTGGCTCGAGTCCGCCGAGCCGGGCCAGTGGCTCCCGTCGATCGATCTCGCGGACGATCCGCAGAAGATCGAGATCCGCGTTGAACTGCCGGGCATCGATCCCAAGAACGTCGACGTCAACGTCACGGAGGACCGGCTGGTGATCGCGGGGGAGAAGAAGCAGTCGTCGTCGAAAGCGGGCAATGGCTGGACGCACGTCGAAAGCCGGTACGGCGGATTCAGCCGCACGATTCCGCTCCCCGATCCGGTCGATCCCGCGCAGGTGACGGCGAGCTTCGCCAACGGCGTGCTCACGGTCGAGCTGGCGAAAACCGCCACGACCACCGCCCGCAAGATCCCGGTGCTCACGAAGTGACCGGCGGCCGCCTGCCCCCGGGCCCGCCCTGTGCGGCCCGGGGGGGCGGCATGGGCCCCGAGGGGCCGTGACGGGGCGGATCGGGTAGATTCACGCCGGCACGCGGGAGGCGGGCGGGTGGGCCGCCGGCAGCGGACCGCATCGGGACGCGGGGCGGGCGCGAATGGTCATCTACGGAACGGCGCTGCTGGCGGCATGCCTCGTCGTCGGGCAGATCGCGGGCCGGCTGCTGGGCATGCTCCTCGGCATCGACGCCAACGTCGGTGGCGTGGGCATCGCCATGCTCCTGCTCATCCTCGTGACATCGCGGCTCGAGCGGTCGGGGCGGCTCGCGGAGACCACCCGCGGCGGCATCCTTTTCTGGAGCGCCGTCTACGTGCCGGTGGTCGTGGCGATGGCCGCGAGCCTCGACGTGCGCGGCGCGTTCTCCCGGGGTGCGGTCGCCATCCTCGCGGGCCTCGCCGCGGCGGCGGCGGGCTTCGCGATGGTACCGCTCCTCTGCCGGGCCGTGTCCGCGCCGGCGTCCCTCCCGCCCGACGAGGCGGCGGCATCCGGAGACGCGGCATGACGACGCCCGACTGGGTCGCAGCCGTGCGGGGCGTGCTCGTGGATCACGGCCTCGTCGTGGCCTTCGCCGTGGTCGGCCTGCTCACCTGGACGGCGGCCGCCATCTCGCGCCGCCTCACCGGCGGCAGGCTGCACGGGTCCGCGGTGGCGATCCTCCTCGGCCTGGCCCTCGCCGGCGTGGGTGGCATGGCGACGGGCGGCCGCAAGGGGATCGCCGACGTCGAGTGGCTCGCCGGCATGGGCCTGCTCGGCGGCGGCATGCTGCGGGACCTGGCGGTCGTGGCCACCGCCTACGGCGTGCGGCTCGAGGAACTCCGCCGCACGGGGCTCGTCGGCGTGCTGTCGCTCGCGTTCGGCATCGCGAGCGCGTTCGCGGTCGGCGGCGCCGTGGCCTGGGCCTGCGGCTTTCGCGACGCCGTCGCGCTCACGACGATCGGCGCCGGCGCCGCGACCTTCATCGTCGGCCCCGTCACCGGGTCGGCGCTCGGCGCGCCCGGCGACGTGATCGCGCTCGCCGTGGCCGCGGGAGTCGTCAAGGCGATCGTCGTGATGGTGGCGACGCCCTTCGTGGCCGCCAGGATCGGCCTCGACAACCCGCGGGCCGCGCTCGTCTACGGCGGGCTGATGGGCACGACGAGCGGGGTCGCGGCGGGCCTCGCGGCCACCGACGAACGGCTCGTCCCCTACGGCGCGATGACCGCCACCTTTTACACCGGTCTCGGGTGCCTCGTCGGCCCGTCGCTCATGTACGCCCTGTTCCGCGCGCTCGTCGGCTAGTGGGCCGTTCCCGCGCACCCCGGAGGCTTTCCCATGGCCCCTCTTCCCGTCCTCGCCCGGGCCGCCGCGCACGGCGGCCGCGAGGCGCTCGAGTGCGGGCCGGCGCGGCACACCTACGACGCGCTCCTCGGCCGCGCCGGACACGTGGCCGCGGCCGTGCTCGCCGGGGGCCGCGACCTCGCGGAAGCGCGGGTGGCCTTTCTCGTGCCCCCGGGCCCGGAGTACGTCGCCACGCTCTGGGGCATCTGGCAGGCCGGGGGCATTGCCCTGCCCTTGAGCCTCTCGGCCACCGCGCACGAACTCGACCACGTGCTCGACGACGCCGCGCCGACGGCGGTCGTCGCCGCGGCCGACGCCGCCGTGGGACTCGCCGACGCCTGCCGCCGGCGCGGCATCCGCCTCGTGGAGCCGCCGGCTTCGTCGCCGGGCGGGGCCGCGCCGGGGCAGGCGGTCGCACCGCCCGACGTGGCCGAGGAACGCCCGGCGCTGATCCTCTACACGAGCGGCACCACGAGCCGCCCCAAGGGCGTCGTCACCACCCATCGCTGCCTCCGCGCGCAGATCGAGTCGCTCGTCGAGGCCTGGCGCTGGCGGCCGGAGGACCGCATTCCGCTCTTCCTGCCGCTGCACCACGTCCACGGCATCGTCAACGTGCTCTGCTGCGGGCTGTGGAGCGGCGCCACGGTGGACATGTTCCCCCGCTTCGATGCCGACGCAATCCTGCCGAGGGTGGCCGCCGACGCCTACACGCTGTTCATGGCCGTGCCCACGATCTACGTGCGGCTCATCGAGGCGCTCGACCGGCTGCCCGCGGCGCGGCGGGCGGAGGTCGCGGACGGCTTCCGCCGGATGCGGCTCATGGTGTCGGGATCGGCGGCGCTGCCGGCGAGCGTGTTCGCCCGCTGGGAGGAGCTCACCGGCCAACGGCTGCTCGAGCGGTATGGCATGACCGAGATCGGCATGGCGCTCTCGAATCCCTACGACGGCGAGCGCCGTCCGGGCGCCGTGGGCGGCCCGCTCCCCGGCGTCGAGGTGCGGCTCGTGGGGGAGGATGGGCGGACGGTCGACCGCGACGGCGAACCCGGCGAGATCCAGGTGCGGGGGCCCAACGTGTTCCTCGGCTACTGGAACCGGCCCGACGCCACCCGCGAATCGTTCCAGGACGGCTGGTTCCGCAGCGGCGACGTCGCCGTCGTCGAGCGCGGCTCCTACCGCATCCTCGGCCGCAGCAGCCTCGACATCATCAAGAGCGGCGGCTACAAGCTTTCCGCGCTCGAGATCGAGGCGGCGCTGCTCGACCATCCGGCCATCGGGGAGTGCGCCGTCGTCGGCCTGCCCGACGCCACCTGGGGAGAGGCCGTCGCGGCCGCCGTGGTGCTGCGGGAGGGGCGGTCGCTCGACGCCGAGGGCCTGCGGGACTGGTGCCGCGGCCGCATCTCCCCCTACAAGATCCCGCGGGTGCTCCGCGTCGTCGACGCCCTGCCCCGCAACGCGATGGGCAAGGTGACGAAGCCCGCCGTCGTCGCCGCCTTCGCCCGGCCGGACGGCTGACGCCCGCGCCGGTTCAGAGCCGGCCGCGCAGCTGCCGGAAGTCCTCGCCGCGGATGATGTCGCGGTAGAGCTGCCGCAGCGTGAGCTGGCGGTTGATCCAGAGGAACCGGCGCTTGCCCACCCAGAAGTCGAGCCACTCCTGGGGCGGCGGCCGCCGGAGCGTGCGCTGAAACGCCTCCTCGACGCCGGCCTTCGTCGGCACGGCCCGCAGCTCGCGGTCGGGCACGCCGAGCGTGAGCAGCGCGAGCACGTCCTTTTCGCTGGCGTCCGGGCCGAGCCGCGCGAGGAGCCGGTTGCCGAACGCGACCGCCCAGTCGCGGTCGGGGTGCCCGTCATCCTCGAGGGGACCCTCGCCGTGCGCGACGAGCACCGCCTCGCCGGGGTAGCGGTCGTTCGGCCGCCAGGCCGCGGGCGTGAGCCGGTAGCCGTAGGCCGACACCGCCGCGCCGCGTCTGCCGTGGTAGGACTCCCTGCCCCCCGCCTCGGCGCTCGTGAACGTCCGGTCGACCAGGATCTCGATCTTCACGAACGGCCGCGTCGTCGTCACGGGAATCCAGAGCCGCTCGCGACACCAGCGCCCGGGCCGTGCCGCGCAGGCGACCGCCCGACCGTCGACCTGCACCCGCAGCGAGGCCCGCACGTCATCGGCGATCCAGTCGTCGAGGTCGAGAAACAGGTCGATGCGCTCGCCCGCCGGAACCGGCACGTACAGCACCGACCGCGTCAGGGGACCGGTCCAGACCCGCACGGCGGCCGAGCCCGGCCGCTCGCGGCCCAGAAACCCCGACCCCACCACCTGATCGTTCATCGTGAACACGCGGCCCCAGGGGGTGCGCCGCGGCGACAGCTGCGCGAGCCGGGTGGCGAGGTGGGAACGCTCGAACGCGTCCTCGTCGTACCGGTCGTAGTCGTCGCCCGCCCGCTCGCGAAACCGGCGCACGGCATGGTCGTAGATCGCGAAGTCGTCGGCCCAGAGCCGGCGCAGGATCGCCATGCCCTCGGGGTCGATGACGTCACGCGCGGGGTCGGTGAGCCCCGAGTTGATGGTGCCGATGCCGGCCGGCGGCGCGGCCCCCAGATCGCGGGCGAGGCAGCGGACGACGCCGTCGAGATCCTCGAAGATCCCCACGAAGTCGAAGAGTTCGTCGAGCGCCGTCAGCGCCAGATCGCGGTCGCCGGCGTTCCGGCCGGACACGCGGTCGGCGGGCAGGGCGAAGGCCGCCGCGGCCCGGAGCGCGTGCGTCTGCCGCAGCGTGTGGAAGGTCGGCGTGTCGAGAAACCGGCGGATGAACTCGCCGGCGTCGAGGGTGCGGGCCGCCAGCCGCATCTCCCGATCGCCGGGGGGCAGGCCGCCGATCGCGGCGTCGGGCAGTCGCCGCCAGTCCTTCAGGAACGACACGAATCGGCTCGCCGGCTCCCGCAGGATCACGAAGCGATAGGGGAAGGGCTGGGCGGTGGCCAGGGCGGCACTGTGGCCGTGGACGACGTCCCAGTAGGCACGGGCCTCGCGGCCCAGTTCCTCGTGCATGGGATCGTTGGGGCCCGGCACCGGTGGCGGGCCCGGCACCGACGCGTGCCACCGCTTGTAAAAGAGGTCGTCCTCACCGGTCCTTCGGGCCCGCTCGGCCGCGGTGAGCAGCTCGATCCAATTGTTGATGGACGTGCCGGCCGTCTTGTGGAGGTGAACGTGGATGATGTTCGAGTGCATGGCAGGCCCCGGGGGGCGGCGAGGGCGGTGTCACCGGATGCCCGCGTCTACCCTACCATCGAAAAAACGCCCCCCGCCTGAGCGGCACACGGCCGCATCAACGGTCCCGTCACCGGCCCCGTCACCGGGCTGAGCCGGCTCCGTCCGCGGAGGGGGCCTCGGGCCGTGGCGGCCGGTGCCGCGGCAGCATGGCCCGGAAGTCCCCGAGGTTGTAGGGCCCCTGGTAGGGCGTCCCCAGATCCACCTCGGCGACCGCCACGGTGCTCCACGCCTCCCCCTTGGCGATCGGCACCCCGTTGCGGTCGAACACCGCCGAGATCATCCAGCCTGAGGACTCGTCCATGAACGTGCTCGACACGACGAACACGCGGTTCTCCGCGGCCCGCGCCCGCGCGAGGAGCGGGTTGCAGCCCCACACCGGCCAGGCGATCACCTCGGCGCCGCGGTTGCACAGCTCGCGGGCCACTTCCGGGAAGAAGCCGTCGTAGCAGACCATGAGCCCGACGCGGCCGAAGCGGGTGTCGAAGACGGGATAGTCGTGTCCCGGCGCGATGCCCTTGGCGGCCTCCCCCGGGGGCAGGCAGACCTTGCGGTAGCGGCCCGCGACCTCGCCGTCGGGCCCGATCAGCACCGCCGTGTTGTGGATCAGGTGGCCGTCGCGCTCGAGGAGGCTGAGCACGACGTGGAGGCCGTGCTCTTTCGCCAGGCGGCCGAAGTGGGCGGTCGTGGGGCCGGGCACGGGCTCGGCCGCCTCGTGCGGCTCGAGCTTCGTCCGCGCGCTCGGCACCGTCTCGCCGAGCACGACCAGATCGGCCCCCTGCCGCGCGGCCTCCGCGAGCAGCGGATCGAACTCCGCCCGGTTGGCCTCGGGGGAGCGGCCCGCCGGGCGGTGATGCACCGCGGCGAGCCGGACGGTGCGCCGCGGCGGCGGCTCGGCCGGCACGAACTCGGCCCCGCTCCACCGGACGCGGCCTCCGGGCGCCCACTGCAGGTGGAGCTCGACCGCGGCCCGCACCGCCCGCGAGGGCGCGCGGTAGGTGCCGTCGACGTCGGTCCAGCCGTCGCCCCCCGTCGCGCCGTCGCCGGGATACTCGGGCTCCGCGGACGGCATCGGCTGCCCCTCGTCGGCGTGCGGGGGACGGGCGTCGAGCGGAACGATCTTGCCCGCGTCGTCCTCCCAGCGGATCCGCACGAGGCAGCTTTGCCGCGGCAGCCCCACGCCCTCCACCCGGCGGGCGACGTGAAAGCGGTACCACGATCCGCCCGTGACCGGAAACACCCGCTCGTACCAGCCGTCGAGGCCGGGACGGGCGTCGTGTTCGATGACGAGGCAGCCGCCGCCGTCGCGGCCACCGGACGCTTCGGCCCGAAACGTCGGACGGATCTCGTCGCGCGGCGCGCGGCCCGCCCAGCCGTCGGCCGCGGCGGTCTCGGTGGCCGGGGCGGGCCGCGTGCCCCACGCGAGCGTCACGGCGACGAGCCCGAGGAACGGGAGCCCGCGCCACGACCGCAGCACTCGGCCGGCCCGCGGCCTGCCGCCCGCGACACAGACGCGCCGCGTGGACACGCCGTCCGCGCGGTCAGCGGCCCGATGGTCGACGGACGTGGACATGAAGCCGATGGTCATGTGATTCGCTCGCCGTGGCGGTGTGGGAAGGGAAAGCGCCGCGGAAGCCCATCGCCCCCGCCGACGCCGCCGCGAAGCCTACCACGCCGCAGGCCGTTCCGACCGATGGCCGGCCCGGGTGTGTCCGCCGTGCGGCGCGCGATCCGCACCGGCATGTGCCCCGGAAATCCCCGCGCTTCGCCCGCCCCGGGGCCGTCCGCCGGCGGCACGCCCGCAGGCGGACGGCAGCCGCCGCTTGCCTTCACGCCACGGCCTCCGGATGGTTCGGCCGCGAGAGCCCTCCCGCGTCGGGATGGCGATGGTCGTGGGTGCGATCTTCCTTCCAGGAGATGTTGTCATGGTCCGAAGCCTGTTCGTTCGTCTGGTCTGTCCGATCGTCGTCGTCGCCGCCGCCGTGGCGGGATGGGACGCCGAGGCCGGCTGCCACCGCTCCCGTCGCGCCGCCTGCTGCGAGCCGGTGTATGAGGAGGTGGTGTACGAGACGGTGCGCCCGGCGGCGTGCTGCGCCCCGGCCTGCCCCGCGCCGTGCCCGCCGGTGGCCTGCTGCCGGCCACGGTACGTGGAGCACGCCACCGTGGTGGTCGAGGAGGTCGTCGTGCCCGCGGCCCGCTGCTGCGCGTCGATCGCGCCGACGACCGTGATCGCCGACACCGTCGTCGTCACGACCGAGCCGTCGTGGACGCCGGCGCCGACGACGGGCCGCGGCCGGCTGGTCGCCGTCCCCGCCTCGCGGCGGCTGCGGTAGCGGCCCGTGACCGACGCCCGCCGGACGGCGGTCCATGGATGGACGCCTCCGGTGGCGCGGTCGTGTCCTCTCCCCCTTCATCCCCGGAGACCCCGTCCATGAAATCCGACACCCAGCTGCAGCACGACGTCCAGGCCGAGCTCGAGTGGGAGCCGGCGATCGAGTCGTCGCACGTCGGCGTCGCCGTCAAGGGAGGGATCGTCACACTCTCCGGCACGGTCGGCTCGCTGCGCGAAAAGAGCCGCGCCGAGGAGGTGACCAAGCGGGTGGAAGGCGTCCGCGCGGTGGCCGACGAGATCGTGGTCGCGCCGGCGGCGGGCCACGCGCGGACCGACGAGGAACTCGCGTCCGCCGTGCTCGACAGTCTCGCCTGGAACTCCGCCGTCGACGAGACGCGGATCCGGGTGGGCGTGTCGCAGGGCTGGGTGACGCTCGACGGCACGTGCGACTGGAAGCACCAGGGGGACGCCGCCGAGAAGGACGTGCGGATGCTGACGGGCGTGCGCGGCGTGACCAACCGGATCGCGGTGGTGCCGCGGGCGGCGCCGGCCGACGTCAAGCGGCGGATCGAGGAGGCCTTCCGGCGCTACGCGGCCCTCGACGCCGGCCGCGTGCAGGTGGAGGTGAACGACAGCACCGTGAAGCTGCGTGGCACCGTCCACTCCTGGGCCGAGCGGAACCAGGCCCAGGAGGCCGCCTGGGCCGCGCCCGGCATCGTCCACGTGGAGAACGACCTGCTCGTGCTGCCATAGCCCGCATCCGGCACGGCCGGACCGCGGTGCCCCGTGCCGCCGCCGGCTCGCCGCCTGGGGCAAACCGCGACCGCACGGTATCCTGACGGCCTCCATTTTCTCTCTCGGGGGGGCCGACATGCATCACAACGTTCGAATCCCGGGCCGGCGGGCGTCGTTCCCGGCGTGGCTCGTGCTGCTCGCGGCCGTGGCCGGATGGGCCCGCGGCGCGGAGCCCGTCGTGGTCGAGCTCTGGCCCGGCGGCACGCCCGAGCCCCCCGCCGCGTCGATCGGTCCGGAGAAGGAGATCGTCAAGGAGCCGTCGGACGGGATCGTGCGGCTCACGAACGTCACGAAGCCGATGCTCACGGTCTTCCGGCCGGAGAAGCCCTGCGGCACGGCGGTGATCGTCTGCCCCGGCGGCGGCTACAGCATCCTCGCCTACGAGCACGAGGGCACGCAGGTCTGCGACTTCCTCGTGCGCCACGGCGTGACGGCGGTGCTGCTCAAGTATCGCGTGCCCGCCGAGCCGCGGCTGCCGCTCCAGGACGCGCAGCGCGCCGTCGGCCTCGTGCGCAAGCGGGCGGCCGAGTGGGGCCTCGCGGCCGACCGGATCGGCATCCTCGGCTTCTCCGCCGGCGGCCACCTCGCGATCATGACGGCCCTGCACGCCAACGAGCGCACCTACACGCCCGACCCGGTGATCGAGGCCGAGGACGCCACGCCGAACTTCGCGATCCCGGTGTATCCGGCCTACCTCACGCAGAAGGGCACCGACGCCCCGCTCCTGCCGGAGATCGCGGTCACGGCGAAGTCGCCGCCGATGTGCCTCGTCCACGCCACCGACGACCCCTGGACGGCGGCGGGGAGCGCGCTTGTCTACCTCGAGTACAAGAAGCGCGGCATCCCCTGCGAGCTCCACGTCTACGCGAAGGGGGGACACGGCTTCGGGATGAAGCCGGGCCCGCTGCCCGTCAGCCACTGGCCCGAGCGGGTCATCGAGTGGATGGCCGGCGCGGGACTCGCGACGCCGCCCGCCGCCGCGCCCTGACGGCCGGACGGTCAGGCGAGGATCTCGCGGATCACGTGGCCGTGGACGTCGGTGAGCCGGCGGTCGAGGCCGTTGTGGCGGAAGGTCAGCCGCGTGTGGTCGAGGCCGAGCAGGTGGAGGATCGTGGCGTTGAAGTCGTAGAGCGGATGCGGGTGCTCGACCGCCTTCACGCCGAGCTCGTCGGTCCGGCCGTGGCTCACGCCCGGCCGCACGCCGGCGCCGGTCATCCAGCAGGTGAAGCCGTCGGGATTGTGGTCGCGGCCCCGGGCCCCCTTCTGGAAGAACGGCATCCTGCCGAACTCCGTGCACCAGACGACGAGCGTCTCGGCGAGCAGCCCGCGGCG